>Ga0302314_10009502_pt1 | contig 17182 bp, 14 predicted proteins | sample III_Palsa_N2_3_FD_200533 | JGI IMG/M metagenome (GOLD analysis project Ga0302314, IMG submission 200533) | Peat permafrost microbial communities from Stordalen Mire near Abisko, Sweden - III_Palsa_N2_3 | ecosystem: Environmental > Terrestrial > Soil > Palsa > Peat permafrost | place: Sweden...
GCCCGCTCCGGTACCCCATTCCACCGCGCGTGCGGCGTCCTGAAAACCGGCGGAAGGCCGCGCGTCAATGGGTGTTCTCCGGCCTTGGTCTGGTGGAAGACGCCGATGCATTTGGCCGGCAGCGGCTGGCGCTCCACGCCGTCGATATGCAGCACGGCGCCATGAACGGCCAAACAGGAGTACACCGACGACGTGGTATTCTCTCTGGCCCAATTGACGATCCGGACAAAGGTGGCCCAATACGGCTCTTCCGTCAGCCTGGCCGCTTTCGGTTCGGCACCCGTCACGATGATTCCGTCCAGGCGCTTGTTGAGCAGGTCGTCGGTGCTGCGGTAGTAGCGGCGCACGTAATCGCGCCCCCAGTCCGAACGCGGCGTCGTCTCCATGTTGTAAAGGTGCAGCCTGACGACCAGCCTTCCGGCCGCCGCGTCGAGCAGGTCGAACAGCTGACGCTCGGTGGGTATCAAGGCGGAATCCGGCATGTTGTTGATCAGGCCGATATCGAGGTATTCGGTCCGACCTCCCGGCGGCGCCTTCGCGGCCGCGCTTCCGCCCGGCGCCCTCGCGAACAGATGATGGTCGTGCTGGTCGATGTCGATCAAGACAGGCATGGGAATGCCTTCATTTGGTTGACGCGTTCAAACGGCGGCGCGGAGCGCCTGATCGAGGTCGGCGATAATGTCATCGACGTGCTCGATCCCGACGCTCAGCCTGATGGTCTCGGGCCGCACACCGGCCCTCTCTTGCTCTTCCGGCGACATTTGCCGGTGTGTGGTCGATGCCGGATGGCAGGCCAGCGATTTCGCGTCGCCGATATTGACCAGCCGCTTGAACAGTTTGAGCGCGTCATAGAACCGCTTGCCGGCTTCGAACCCTCCGGCCACGCCGAAGGTCAGCAACGAACACGCTCTGCCGCCCAGGTATTTCTGCGTCAGCGCATGGTAGGGGTTGTCGCGAAACCCGGCGTAGTTCACCCATCCGACGCGGCTGTCGCTGCGCAAAAATTGCGCGACGGTCACGGCATTATCGACGTGCCGCTCGATCCGCACCGCGACGCTCTCGATGCCCTGAAGCAGCAGAAACGCGCTCAGCGGCGCCAACACGGCACCGACGGTCCTTTGGGAGACGGCGCGGCAGCGCGCGATGTAAGCGGCGGGCCCGTAGCGCTCGGTGAAAACCAGCCCGTGATACGATTTCTCCGGCTCGTTCATCATGGGAAAGCGCCGACGATGCTCCGCCCACGGGAACTTGCCGCTGTCGACGATGATGCCGCCGAGTGTGGTGCCGTGCCCGCCCATGAACTTCGTCAGCGACTCCACCACGACATCGGCGCCGTATTCGATCGGTCTCAGCAGGATCGGGGTCGCTACCGTATTGTCGACAATCAACGGCACGCCGTGCCGGTGCGCGGCTTCCGCCATCGCTTCGATGTCGCAAACGTTTCCGGCCGGATTTCCGACGCTCTCGCAGAATACCGCCCGGGTATTGTCGTCGATCAGTTTTTCCACGCTCGCCGGCTGGTCGTCCGCCGAGAACCGGACCGTGATGCCCTGCCTCGGCAGGATGTGCGCAAACAGCGTATGCGTAGTGCCGTAGAGCTGCGGGACCGAGACGATGTTGGAGCCCATTTCCGCTATGTTGGTCACGGCATAATTGGTTGCGGCCTGACCACACGCGACGCTGAGTGCTTCGATGCCACCCTCCATGGCAGCGACGCGCCTCTCCAGCACCGCGCAAGTCGGATTGCCGATCCGGGTGTAGCGAAAGCCGTCCACCTCGAGATTGAAGAGCGCGGCGCCATGGTCGGCGCTATCGAAGGCGTACGAGGCCGTCTGGTAGATCGGTACGGCGACGGACTTGGTGGTCGGATCGACGTCGTAGCCGCCATGGACGGCGATCGTCTCGCGCCTCATGGAAGCTGGTTCCCCGGTTTTTCGGTCCCTGACGATCTCTGGATTTACATGGCGCATCGGAGTTCCTCGAATGCTGTCGTCCATCTACGGCCGGTCGCCAGGTGGAAATCCGAGCAGATTCATCACCGCGGCCGGCCACCGGCTCACATCCCTGCCGTGGGTCTGGAACATGGCGACGGCAAGCCGATCCATTCCGAAGGCCACGCAGGCGGTGTGCGCCGGCGCGCCATCGGCGTCCCGAATGCCCCAGGCGACGCCGAAATGATCGAGATGGTAGTTGAAGCTCATGCAGGCGGTTGGTTTTTCCTCCTCGGAGCGCAGCGGCACCAGAAGCTCGAATTTCAGCGCCTGCTGCTTCTGGCTTACCGCCTTCATCTGCCCGACCCGGCCGAAGAACGGATCGTTGGCGTAGTCGATCGCGCACATCAGGCCGAGGTCACAGGCGATGCCGTGCGCGCGCTCCATCCAGCGTTCGCGGAACGCCGAAACGCGGTCCGGGCTGCCGATATAGACGAATTCGCGCATCCGGAATGACTGCAGACGGTCGAGAAGACGCGAAGGTTCGCGACGAAAGCAATCGGCGGCCACATCGAAACGCCAGCCATTCGCCGGCACCGGACCGCGGCTCGCCGCGATCGGATAGACCGGGTAGCAGGCGGCCGGAGACAGCACCAGGTCGGCCGGCGACAGTGACTTGGTCCAATCGCCGCCGGCGTCGAAGCGGCTCACCGCGGCATTGATCTCGGACTCAGTGCCGTGCAGGCCACACACGCAGCCCAGCAGATTCGGAAAACTCTTGAGATATCCTGACTTCTCGAGTTGGGCCCGGCTCATCACCGGAGGGAAGCGCATCACCTCGGTGTCGGGCTCGCGGTGCCGGGTGATTAGCGCCGCCAGCCGCTCCACGACATCCTCGTAGAGCGCGGTGCGGGCATAGACTCCGTCGGCCCCCATGCGGTGGAACAGGGTATCGGCGAGATGGTCGAGCTGATCGGCCGGCTCTGACGCGGTGTCGGGCGAAGGAGAGAGAATCGCAACATTCATGGTTTCGAACTTTCTGCTGTCTCTATTGTTTTTGTCAGTCGCGAAGGCCGGCCGGCACCGCGCTCATTAGCGTCGATGCGGCCGCGTTGGAGAGGATGCGGTCGTTGTTGATCATGATCGGTGCGGAGAGCACGTCGCGCAGCTGGCGGCCGATGGCGAACTCGCCGTCATTGCGATAGCCCGCCAATCCGCAGGTGCGCATCGCGTGCAGCACGGTTTCGACGGCCATTTCGGAGGCCTGGACTTTCAACAAGGTGATGGAGGACTGGAAGTCCAGCGAACTCAACGCCCGCCGATCATGTTGGTGACGGGCGAAGTCATCCATGCTGGCGGCGATCAGCGCGCGAAGCTTCGCGAGCGACATCCTGGCCTGGGTGAAATGGGCGGCCGCGGGCGGCATCTGCCCGCCGGACGCCCGCGCGGCCTTGCGGACAAAGAGCTGCGCCCGCTCCACCGCCGCGGCTGCGATCCCCGCCCAGACCGAGGACCAGCAGAGGTGGGCGACGGGCGTCATCGTCTGGGCGTGGATCCGTTCATAGGCTTCCGGGAAGATCTGATCCGCAGAGCCCTTGAAGGCCAGCTTGAAGCCGGCGCTGCAGGTACCCCGCATGCCGAGCGTCTCCCATGCGAGGGTAGGTTCCAGCGTGTAGTCGTCCTTTGTGATGGCCAGCAGCACCTGGTCGGAGCCGGAGGCGCCGTTGGCGCGGCGGGCGATGGTGACGATGCCGTCGGCCTCGGCGCCGTAGGAGATCACCGTCGCATCGCGGACCAGCGAAATCTCCACGCCCGTGCGCTCCACCGCCGCCGAGCTGAAGCGGATATTGCCGCCATTTTGTCCTTCGGTGGTTGAAGATGCCAGCAGCAGCTGTTTGGCGGCCACGCGGCGCAAGAACCGTTCGTGCCAGTCGCTGCCGATGCCGTGGCGGACCAAGCAGGCCACCTTGGTCTGGTGCATCGCGAAGATCATCCCGGCCGAGGCGCAGGCGCGGCCCAGCGCGTAGCACATCTCGGCGATCTCGGAGATCGACGCGCCGTCACCGCCGAATTCGACCGGAATCTGGGCGCCCAGAAGCCGCTCCTTGCGCGCCGCATCGACGGCCTTTCGCGGAAAATGCGCTCCCTGGTCGACCGCTTCAGCTTCGATCGCAGCAGCCGCAGCGACGGCGGCCGTCCGCTCGCGGAAAGAGGAGCAGCCGGCAGCGAATGGCGCGCTGCTTTCCGGGGTGAAGTCGCGGAACTTGGAATCCTGCACGTTCATGGTCGAAAATCCTTCCATTTTCCGGCGAACCGAATGTCGTCGATGCTAACCGACCGCAACCGCGAAGTCGGTGACGCGGAAGTGGGTGAAGGAAACCAGGTCTTTCCGATTGGAGTACCCCCGAAGTGGAGCTACTGACCCGGGTCGCTGTCGGTTATCGTTGCGGCGATGACCGAGCAATCGCCTGTCCGACGGGAGACTGAATCGAAATGGAAATGGCAGTATCTGTCGCCGAAGTTCGGGGCCGTGTTCTTTCCGTCGTCAAGAGCATACTGGAATCGAACGACGTCACCGCTGACGTGCATCCGGATTCGCATTTGGTGGACATCGGGCTGAGGTCGATGGACATGGTCGCGCTGATGCTCAAGGTCGAGGCCGAGTTCGAAATCATGCTTCCCCAATGCGCGATCACACCCGAGAATTTCAAATCGGTGAGGACGCTGGAAACGGTGATCCTCAGCCAGCTCGGGGCCGGATCTGTCTCCGAACGGAGAGGTTCTCCGGAGCCGAACTGAACATGGTCCGGTCATGAAAGCAGATGTGATATCGCGAGCGACTGGTAGCGTTGGCTCACAGCACACGCCTTCCCCGGTCGAGCCGTTTTCGGCCAAGCCTTCCTCCGCCAAGCGTTCTTCGGCAAAATCCTGGCTGAAGGCCATTGGACTGACCTCCCGGATCGAGTCCGAGCCGCATCGGCTGTTCGCCGATGTCGTGGAAGAATGGGCGCTGCGCCAGCCATTGCGTCCCGCGTTGTTGTCGGACGGCGGATCCTTCACCTACTGGGAACTCGCTGGGCGGATCAACCGGTATGCGCGCTGGGCGCGCGGGATAGGTATTCGTTCCGGTTGCACCGTGTGCTTGCTGATGCCGAACCAGCCGGACTATCTCGCCTGCTGGCTCGGCATCAGCAAGATCGGCGGCACCGTGGCGCTCATCAACACCAGGCTGGTCGACCGCTCGCTCGCCCACTGCATCGATGTTGCGCGGGCCGATCACCTCATCCTGGCCGCCGAATGCGCGGAAGCATTCGAGACCGCGCGTCCATATCTGAAGCACGTGCCGCGCATATGGAGCCTCGGTGCCAAAGCTGCCGGCGCCGATCTGGACGCGGCACTCGCCGCGGTGGATTCGCATCCGCTGTCCACGACCGAACGCGGCGAAGTCGCGATCGACGACGTCGCCCTTCTGATCTACACCGCGGGCACCACCGGACCGCCGAAGGCCGCGAACGTCAGCCACCGGCGCATTCTTGCCTGGGGCGGATGGTTCGCCGGACTGACGGACGCTTCCATCCACGACCGCCTCTACGATTGCCTGCCGCTGTATCATTCCGTTGGCGGTGTGGTCGCGCCCTGCAGCATGCTCCGCGCGGGCGGTTCGGTCGCGATCGCGGAAAAGTTCTCCGCCAAAGCGTTCTGGGACGACATCGTGCGCTACGACTGCACCGTATTCCAATACATCGGCGAGCTCTGCCGCTATCTGCTGAAAGCGCCGTTATCTGGACTGGAGACCGGACACCGGCTGCGGCTGGCGGTCGGCAACGGATTGCGCGGCGACATCTGGGAGGCGTTTGCCGGGCGGTTTGCGATTCCGCAGATCCTCGAATTCTACGCCGCGACGGAAGGCAATTTTTCGCTGTTCAACGTCGAAGGAAAGCCCGGCGCGATCGGCCGAATCCCGCCGCTGTTGGCGCACCGCTTCCCCGCGTCGATCGTGCGGGTCGACGCCGACGGCAACCCGATCCGCGGGCTGGACGGGCTCTGCATCGCCTGCGCGCCCGGCGAGGTCGGGCAGGCGCTCGGGCGTATCGGTGCAGCGGCAAAGGGCGGAGGCAATTTCGAGGGCTATACGGATCCAGTCGAGACCGAAAAGAAGATCCTGCGTGATGTGTTTGCGGCAGGCGACGTCTGGTTCTGCACCGGCGATCTGATGCAGGTCGACCAACAGGGTTACTTCTATTTCGTCGACCGGGTCGGCGATACGTTCCGCTGGAAGGGCGAAAATGTCGCAACCAGCGAGGTGAACGACGCAATCATGGACTGCCCCGGCGTTCTCGACGCGACGACCTACGGAGTTACCGTTCCCGGCGCCGACGGCCGCGCGGGCATGGCGGCCTTGGTGGTGAACCGCGGTTTCGATTTCAAATTGTTCGCAGAACACATGTCGGGCCGGATTCCGGTTTATGCGCTTCCAGTGTTCGTCAGGCTTTGCGGGGCGCTCGATGTCACCGAGACCTTCAAGCGGCAGAAGCAGCGGCTGATTCGCGACGGATTCGACCCATCCGTGGGTGACCCGCTGTTCCTGCGCGATCCGGCGACCGGCGAGTATCGTCCGATCGATCGGGCCGTCTACGCGCGGATCGCGGTGTCCGGAATCAGGTTCTAGCATCGGCTCCAAAAAGCCGCTTTCTCGAAAGGTGAGGTCATCGATGTCGACAAGGTTGCGTATTTTCGAGGCGATGCAGCAGATTGCCGAAGAACAGAAGGTTGCCCTTCCGCCGCTGCAGGACGACCTGCAGCTACACGAGACCGGATTCGATTCGCTGGCATTCGCGATTTTGGTGGCGCGGCTGGAGGACGATCTTGGCATCGATCCATTCACCGTCGCAGACAACGTCGCCTTTCCGTCGACCATCGGCGAACTCGTGAGATCCTATGAGAATGTTCCGGTCTGAGATTTCTGCACTGCGCGAATATCTCGACCCCGAAATCAGGGGCCGCGGCCTTTCGGATGCGCGACAGTCGGTGTCGCTGACCGGCATCCTTGGCGTGACCTGCCTCGGAGGCCGTCTGCACGAACTCGCCGGGCGATCGGTGCTGCTGGCTGTTGAAGATCAACTGATATCCGCAATCGCGATGACGGAAATGGATGGCGTGGCATGGCGCATGCTGCTTTGCCCGCCCGATCTCAATTCCGCTCATCTGCAAAGCCTCATCGAAGATGCCGATATCGATGTCGTCGTCACCGATCGGCCGGCACGGTGGACGGATGCGGGAGCGTATCTGGTGGTCGTGGCCCATTTGCCGGTACCTGCGCTCGCCAGGGCAAAAACCAGGCGCCCGACGGAGTGGCTGATGCTGACGTCGGGGACATCGGGGCCGCCGAAGATCGTCCGACATATGCTCGACGGCCTGGCCGGCGCGATCATCGCGGAGGGGCCTGCGCGGCACCCGAACGCGACCTGGGCGACGTTCTATGACATCCGCCGCTACGGCGGTCTGCAGATTTTTCTGCGCGCCGTCATCGGCGGTGGATCGATGGTGCTGTCGGACCCCGCAGAGTCCGTGTCTGACTACATCGCGCGGCTGCGCGCGCGCGGCGTCACCCACATTTCCGGAACGCCCTCACACTGGCGCAAGGTTCTGATGAGCGGGGCGGCCGCGAATTTCTCGCCACGCTACGTCCGCCTGTCGGGGGAAATCGCCGACCAGGCCGTGCTCGACGGGGTGGCCCGGTCGTTCCCCCGTGCTTCGATCAGCCATGCCTATGCCTCGACCGAGGCCGGTGTTGGTTTCGCGGTGGACGATGGCCGCGAGGGCTTTCCCTCCGGCCTGATCGGGCCGAACCGCGACGGCGTCGAGATGAAGGTGGTCGATGGTTCGCTTCGGATTCGCTCGCCCCGCGCGGCGCGCGCCTATGTCGGCGCCGGAACGCCCGCGATCGCCGACGCCGACGGCTTCGTCGACACCGGCGACATGGTCGAGCTGCGCCGCGGCCGCTACCACTTCGTCGGCCGGCGCGGCGGCATCATCAACATCGGCGGGCTGAAGGCCCATCCCGAGGAGGTCGAGTCCGCGATCAACCGGCACGGCTGCGTGCGGATGTCGCGCGCGCGGTCGCGCAGGAGCCCGATCACCGGCGCTGTCGTGGTAGCCGATGTCGTCCTTGCAGACGGCACCGCCGCGGGCCGCCACGAGACGATCCGCGCGGAGATTCTTGGCTTATGCAAGGACTCGCTGGCATCCTACAAAGTCCCCGCGGTGATCCGCTTCGTCGAGCGGCTCGATGTCACGGCGGCGGGGAAGCTGGCGCGCGCCGAAGCGTGACGTCCTTGTCGCCGGCGACAGCGCGGCTTGGGATGAACAGGCGCTCCAGCCCCGCATGGAGAGTCTTACAATCAGCCTTGCAATCAGCCTTGCCGCCCGGATTACTTTCGAAGCTCGATTCGGTGAACCAGAAATGACTTGGCTTCCCGGAGATCGGGCGCGACGCCGAGCCCTGGCGCGTCGGTCAGGGCGAAGCGGCCGTCGACAAGGGGCGGGAAGGGCTCGGCCAGCACGGCCTGAAGAGGATTCTCCATCGCGTCGTGCTCGAGTAGTCCGTCACCGCCGACGGCGGCCAGCACATGTGCGGCCGCGTGCAGGCCGATACCCGAGTTGAGCCAGTGCGGGCAGTAGCGACGGCCCGCGGCGATGGCTCGCCGCGCGACAGTGGCGCAGCCTGAAATTCCGCCCCACTTGCAGATATCCGGCTGGATGACGCCGAGGTGACCGGCCGTGACCGCGGCATCGAACTCCCGAAAGCCGATCAGATTCTCGCCGCCTGCAAGCGGGATGCGGGAGAGCATGGCAAGCTCCGCCCAGTGCTCCGGCGGATCGTCAGCCGGGATCGGCTCTTCGATCCAGTCCAGCGGAAATTGGCTGAACGCCTCGACCGCGGGCCGCGCCGTTGCGAGGTCCCAGCCCTGGTTGGCATCGATCATGAACCGTTCGCCTGCCATGAGGCCGGCCGCGATCTCACGAACGTTTGCCAGATCACTCTTCATATCGAAGGCGACCTTCAGCTTGAAGGCGCGGTAGCCGCGCTCGCGACACATGGCGACGTATTCGGGCGCACCCTTGGGATTGAGGTTACTGGCATACGCCATCACTGGCTCGGGCTTCACTGACCGGCCGAGCATTTTCCAGAGCGGCAGCCCGGCCTTGCGCGCGGCGAGATCCGAGAGCGCAACATCGATGCCGGCAATGCAGGCGGCGAATGGGCCCGGCTCGCCGCTTTGAATGGCGTTGCGTCGCATCCGTTGGGTCAGATCGATCCAGGCTGCGGCGGGACTGCTCCAGCTGCGTCCCAGCGTCATCGGCAAGATCACGGTCTCGAGCAGTCTCAACTTGCCCTCGGCTCCGGCAGGCGGGAAGTTTGCCCACACCTCGCCCCAGCCAAAAGCCCCGTCCCGGTCCTCGATCCGGATCAGCAACGCGTTGCGCGCGGGGATCGAGCCGAACGAGGTGACGATCGGTTCCTTGATGGCGGCGTTGAAATGAAAGACTTCAATCCTGGCGGGGGCGAGAGTGTCAAGTGTGGTTGTTTGCACGGTAAGCCTCTCAGGGCCGGCGATGACGCAGGTCGCTATTGAAGCATAGAGGACATCGGCCGCCCTCTCTGATCAAGCTCGAATTACGCGTACGCGCCATGCCCGAAGTGGGAGCGCTGCGTGCTCCCGCCTCTAGCTATCGCGGCGCGTCACCGTTTGCTACCGTCACCTCCGTTCCAGAGTTCATCTGGGGCAATGTCGATAAAATAAAATACAGGGATGAGCGATGTCCAGGAGCCAAGTTTCACGCCGCGCGCTATTGGTCGGAATGGCCGCCGCGCCGTTCATTCCTGGCGTTCGCGCAGAGGCGACATGGCCGACCCGTCCGGTGCAGGTGATGGTGCCGTATCCGCCGGCCGGCGGCGCCGACACCACCGCGCGTATCCTTTACGCCAAGCTCGGCTCGATTTTGGGCCAGCAGTTCGTCATCGAAAATCGCGGCGGGGCCGGCGGCACCATCGGCGAAACCCTGGTCGCCAAGGCAACTCCCGACGGCTACACGATCCTGCATGACGCCACCGCCTATTCGATCAACGGCGCGCTCTATTCGAACCTTCCGTTCGACTACAACAGGGATTTCGACCCGGTGGCCCTGGTGTCGCTGGTGCCGAATATTCTGGTGGTGACGCCATCGGTGCCGGTGAGCACGCTGGCTGACGTTATCGCCTACGCCAAAGCAGCACCTGACGGTATCGACATGGCGTCCTCGGGCAACGGCACGCTTCAGCATCTGTCGCTCGAACTGTTCCGCTTCATGACCGGGGTCAAGGTGAACCATGTGCCGTATCGCGGCGGCGGCCTTGCGCTGAACGATGTCCTCGCCGGGCAGGTGAAGTTTTTCTTCTCCAACGGATCGTCGGTGGTCGGCATGATCCAGAGCGGCCAGCTCAAGGCCATCGCCCACACCGGCAGGGGCCGATTGAAAAGCCTGCCCGATGTTGCGCCGGTGTCGGACACGCTGCCCGGCTTCGAGGCCTATGAATGGAACGGCGTGTTCGTGCCGCATGGCACAGCGCCGTCCATCGTCAGCGCCCTCAATAACGCGGTCAACGAAGCGATCCGCTCGCCTGAAGTCAAAGAGCGCTTCGAGCAGCTCAACATCGAAAGCCGGCAGACCACGCCGGAAGAATTCCGCGCCTTCGTCAAGGACCAGACCGAGCGCTGGGGCAAAGTGGTGAAGGAAGCCAACATCAAGGTGGGTTGAGCCGATGGTCGAGCTGCCGCCGCGCATTGCCGGACCGGTCGCCCATCCCAGGGCGCCGCGCCAGAAGCCACCGCCGGGTTCGTGGGATACCCACGCGCATATTTTCGGACCGGCCGACAAATTTCCCTACACCGCGGGACGCGGCTACACGCCACCCGACGCGCCGGTGGAAAATTTTATCGCCCTGCTCGACCACCTGGGCATGGCGCGCGGCGTGGCGGTGCAAGGCAATGCGCATGGCTATGACAACCGCGTGCTGCTGGACGCGCTGGCGCGCTTTCCGGACCGGCTGCGCGGCGTCGCCATCACCGACACCCGCGTCGCGCCGTCGACGCTGCGGGACTGGCACGATCTCGGCATGCGCGGGCTGCGCTTTCATTTGTTTTCCGACGCCGGAAAACCAGGCTATGTGCGTGGCGTCGGGCTCGATGTCTTCGAAGTCTTTCGCAAGACCATGGCCGAACTCGGCTGGGTCATGCAGATATTTTGCGACTGGCGGTTGATGGGCGATCTCGCCCCGGTCTTGCGCGAGGTGTCGCGCCAGATGCCGGTCGTCATCGACCACATGCTGCACATGCCGGCCGAACGCGGTATCGGCGATCCGAATTTTCAGGCGCTGCTGAGGCTGGTTGGCGACGGCGACGTGCATGTGAAAGTGTCGGCGCCCTATCGGCTGTCGGCGCAATTCCCCGGCTATGAAGACGCCCGGGCGTTTCACGATGCGCTGGTTGCCGCCAATCCCGAGCGCCTGCTGTGGGGCAGCGACTGGCCGCATCCGTCGATCGCCGCCGAGATCATGCCGGATGATGGGCATTTGCTCGATTTGTTCATGGACTGGACGCCGATCGAGGCCACGCAGCGCGGCATCCTGGTCGAGACGCCGTCAAGGTTGTTCGGCGGTTAGCGCGGCGTTCGCGTGCCATGGCTACGCGACGGCGTCCACCATCGATGGATTTCCGTTCTCGGCATGAACAGCGGCGATCAACTCGTAGGAGTGCAGACGCGCGCCGTGATCGTAGACATCCGAGACGATCATCAATTCGTCAGCGCCGGTTTCGGCCAGCAAGGCCGCAAGTCCGGTGCGAACGGTATCGGTCGATCCGACAATCGAACGGGCCAGCATCTGCATCGCCTGCACTTTCTCGACCGGCGACCAGTAGGTCTCGATGTCATCGATCGGCGGCTGACTGAGGCCGCGTTTGCCGCGAAACATGTTGGTGAACGACATCTGCTGCGTCGTCGCCAACCGCTTGGCCTCGCGGTCAGTATCCGCGGCGATGATGTTGACGCCGACCATGGCGTGGGGCTTCGCCAGTTGTTCCGACGGCTTGAAGTGGCGGCGATAAATATCGAGCGCCGGCAGCAGTTGGTCGGGCGCGAAATGTGACGCAAACGCGTAGGGCAGCCCGAGTACCGCGGCGAGCTGCGCACCGTAGGTGCTGGATCCGAGAATCCACAACGGCACCTCGGTGCCCGCCGCAGGCACTGCCTGCACCGCCTGGTTCGGTCCGGCGGGCGCGAAGAAGGCCTGCAGTTCAAGCACGTCCTGCGGAAAGCTGTCGGAATTCTGCAAGGTCCGGCGCAGCGCCCGCACGGTGAGTTGGTCGGTGCCTGGCGCCCGCCCAAGGCCGAGGTCGATACGGCCGGGGTAAAGCCGCGCCAGGGTCCCGAACTGCTCGGCGATGATGATCGGGGCGTGGTTCGGCAACATGATGCCACCCGCGCCGACACGGATGGTGTGGGTGCCCGCCGCGATGTGGCTCACCACCACCGCGGTGGCGGCGCTGGCGACGCCCGCCATGTTGTGATGCTCGGCGACCCAAAACCGGCGATAGCCCCATCTTTCGGCATGCGCGGCAAGATCGCGCGCATTGTCGAACGCGCCGCGGGCGTCGGTATCCTGCGTGACGCGGACCAGATCGAGTATCGATAGCGGTATCATCGTGAAGCTCCTGACCAGTCCCCTATGTGGGGCGGGAGCGGTCAGTTTGCCAGCGGGTCGAGCGCGACGTGATGCGCGTATTGCCAAGGTTTCCCGGTTGCGTTCTATTGGTGCCAACACGTGCACGGTCGAGAATGCCGCAGAAGCGTGGCCTTAAAAAAAGAAAATGGGGGAAGCGCATGTTACGAATGGTACGTTTGGCGACGGTGGCTTCGGCCCTTGCAATCACCACAGGCGCATTGGCCCAGGCGCCGAATTTTTCAGCCCTCGAACCCGCCCAGAATGCCGCGAACGCCACGCCCGGCCCGCGTTCGTTGCCGGCGAGGGTCGTGCCGGTGCCGCAGGATGTCGGCCCGGCGGCCCAGGCGCTGATCGCCGCGCCCTACCGGGTGCCGGCATGGGATGCCAATCCGGCCACGGCGGAGGAATGGCGTACGCTGGTCAAGAAGCTGGCCGATGCTTCGCTGCCCGCGCTGGCGAAGGCCCGCGAAGTGCTCGGCGTGACCATGGAGCCGACAGTGATCGGCGGCGTCAAGGGATTCATCTTCACGCCCAAGGCCATGCCGGAGGCTCATCGCAACCAGCTCATCATCAACGTGCATGGCGGCGGCTATGTCTATGGCCCGGGCGAAGCCGGCACCGCCGAGGCGATGCTGATGGCCGCCTATGGCGGCTATAAAGTGATCGAGTTCGACTACCGCATGCCGCCGGATGCGCCTTATCCGGCCGCGATGGACGATGCGATGGCGGTGTGGAAAGCCGCGCTGACGATGCAGGACCCGAGCCGCATGGCGATCGTCGGCACATCGACCGGTGGCGGCATGACGCTGGCGATGATCCTGCGCGCCAAGCAGGAAGGCCTGGCGCTGCCGGCGGCGATCGCACCCGGCACGCCATGGTCCGATCTGACCGAGACCGGTGACAGCTACAAGACCAACGAATGGGTCGACAACGTTCTCGTCAGCTACAGCGGTTATCTCAGCCACGCCGCCGCCCTCTATGCCAACGGCCACGATTTGAAGGATCCGCAGCTCTCGCCGATCTATGGCGACTTCCACGGTTTTCCGCCGGCGATCCTGACCTCAGGTACACGCGACCTGTTTCTATCAAACACCGTCCGGACCCATCGCAAATTGCGCGAAGCCGGTGTTGAAGCCTATCTGCAGGTGTTCGAGGGCTTTTCTCACGCCCAATATCTGTTCGACCCGACCGCGCCCGAAACCAAAGCGGCGTTCGAGGAGATCACCGCGTTCTTCGATCGGCATCTGGCGAAATAATTCCCATGCGTTGAGGCGCGCAGCGTTGCCGTGCTTCTCACCATGACGTCATCCTGAGGTGCGAGCCCCTTGGCGAGCCTCGAAGGATGGCCGCAACGAATGGACTCGCAGCCATCCTTCGAGACGCATCGCTTCGCGATGCTCCTCGAGATGAGGTCTGAGAACGAAGGTCGCTATGTTCATGCCCCCGTGACGCGCCAGATCACGTCGCCGACGTCGTCCGCCACCAGCAGCGAGCCGTCGGGGCCGAGCGTGACGCCGACCGGCCGTCCATAGGACACCTTCTCGTCCGGCGCGAGGAAGCCCGACAGGATATCGCGCGCCGGCCCGGATGGGCGGCCGTTCACGAACGGCACGAACACCACCTTGTAGCCGCTCAGCATGCTGCGATTCCACGAGCCGTGCTGCCCGATCGCCATGCCGTCCGGAAAACCCGGCAGCGTGCCGGCCGGCAGCCAGCAGAGACCGAGCGATGCGGTGTGGCCGCCGAGCGCATAGTCCGGCGTGATCGCCTTGGCGACCAGGGCCGGATCCTGCGGCACCCGATCGTCCACCGTCTGTCCCCAGTAGCAATAGGGCCAGCCGTAGAAACCGCCCTCGCGAACCGAAGTCAGGTAATCGGGAGGTGTCTCGTCGCCGAGTCCGTCACGCTCGTTGACCACGGTCCAGAGCACATTCGTCTGCGGCTCCCATGCGAGGCCTACCGGGTTGCGCAAGCCGCCGGCAAAGATCCGGCTGGAGCCGCTGGCCAGATCGAGTTCATGGACGGCAGCACGGCCTTGCTCGACAGCCATACCCTCGTCGGCGATATTGGTGAGCGAGCCAACCCCGACATAGAGTTTCTTGCCGTCGGGGCTAGGCAGCAGGCTTCGCGTCCAATGCCCGCTCGGCTTGAAGGTGGTCAGTCTCTTCCCCGGCGCGGCGATGCGGTCGGCGCCCGCCGCATAGGGAAAGGCCATCACGCCGTCGGTGTTGCCGACATAGAAGGTGTCGCCGAGCAGCGCCATGCCGAACGGCTGGTTCAGCCCCTCCATGAAAATTTCGCGCTTTTCGGCGACGCCATCGCCATCCTTGTCGCGCAACAGGGTGATGCGGTTGGCGCTGACGCCAAGCGCGCGGGCCCGCCGCATCGTCGCCTGCATCGCGTAGCTGAACATGCTGCGGATCGGTCCGGCGACCTGATTGGACTCGGCAATCAGGACGTCGCCATTGGGCAGCACGTTGATCCAGCGCGGGTGTTTTAAACCGGTCGCAAACGCATTGACCTTGAGCCCTGGCGCTGCCACCGGCTTCTGGCCGTCGGACCATCCTTGGGCGGTCGGCATCTTCAGCGTCGGGATGGCGCCCTGCGGCTTTGCCACCGGCACCACCGGCGCACTGCCCCAGGCAGGTGCGGGCGCTGTGCCCTGCATCCGGCGCCACACCAGCGCTGCGGCGCCGATCCACGCGACTATTCGTGCAAAAATTGCGGACATGCTGATGTCATTCCCTGTTGATCGCGCGCACCCTATCGGATGCCAGCGGGTGTTGAAACCTCGTCATCGACATGGGTGATGTTCATCGGCGCCGGCGCGTCTTTCACTTTTTCTGAATGGCGCTCCAGAACGACTCCGCCGCTTGGGTCATGCGTGCGCAAGGACGAAACAGGCAGATGCTGATCTTCAAGTCCCACTCGTGCGGACCGGCGCGCACCAGGCCGCCGTTGGCGAGATCGGCGTGCACCAGGCTGCGTGGCGCCCATGTGACGCCTTTTCCCTCGCGGGCCATATTGATCAGCAACATGACCGGTGCGGAGAAACTCGGCTCCAGCCAATGGGCGGAATTCTTTGCCGCAAGGAACGCGGCAACGATACGGCCGACACCTGAGCCCGGGTGATAGGCGAGATACGGCAGCGGCGCATCCACTGAGCCAGGCAGTGCGAAGCGCGGGGCTGGCTGCTTGCCGCGTCCGGTCCGGGTGGGCGCGCTGATCGGAATCAGCACATCGGTATCCAGCTCGATCCGCTGAAAACGATCCGTGTCGAGCCGGCTCGCCAGCAGGGGATGGTGATGCGCCAGCAGGAAGTGGGCCTGTGCGTCGAGCAGAATCTTCTCGCAACCGCCGAAGTTGGCGGCAACCAGTTGAATCGCGGCATCGGTTCTCGCGCTCTCCGCGGTTCGGATCCAGTCGGGAAAGAACGTCTGCGACAAAGCGTGCGTCGCTGCGAAATGGATGGTTTCAGCCTTCAGCCGGGCGACTTCGAGCGCCTCGCCGCGCCCGACCAGAAGACGACGCAAGACGTCTTCCGCTACGGGGCGGAAGGTTTCGCCCGCAGGGGTCAAGGTGAGCGTGTGGGTGCGTCGCTCGAACAGCGGCGTGCCCAGCCATTGTTCCAGGGACCTGATCCGGCGGCTCAACGCCGGCTGCGTGACGTGACGCCGTTCGGCCGCGCGCGAGAACCCGCCTTCTTCGGCAATGGCGAGGAAATCCTCGAGCCAAATCAGGTCCATGATAACGTTCTGTCCTCAAATGATGCCGATACGGCATTAGCTTGCGGGACGTGGCTGGTCCAATGTAAATCGCATTCCGGCGCCATAACAAGAACAGAGCCATCCCGCATGGCCGCTCCCGTCCACGGAGGAGATCGAATTGCAGATTGCCACAACCCCGCTTTCCCAGTCCGCCGCCGCGCCGACCGCGCGTGCGCGCCGAAAGCCGCTGTGGCGGGAGCAATACGTCCTTGTGCTGGCTGGTGCGGCACTGGGCGCCTTGGCGGGCGGGTTGTTCCCTGAACTGGCCACCGGCTTCAAGCCGCTGGGCGACGTCTTCATTTCGCTGATCAAGATGACGATCACGCCGGTGATTTTTCTGGTAGTGGTCACGGGCATCGCGCAGGTCGGCGATATGCGGACGGTGGGGCGCATCGGCCTCAAGGCGATGGTCTACTTCGAGGCGATGACGACGCTCTGCCTGTTGTTCAGTCTGGTCGTGGTGCACTGGGTGCAGCCGGGCGCCGGCGTCGCGCACGCCACCTCGCAACAGGCGGAAACCGTCTCGCGCTACGCGCAGGCGCATGCGACATCGTTGTCGGCCTATATCGAACACATGATCCCGGACAGCTTTGTCGGCGCCTTTGCCAGCGGCGACGTGCTGCAGGTGCTGGTGCTGGCGTTGTTCTGCGGGTTCGGCCTGCTGCTGCTCGGGGAACGCGGCGCAAGCTTGCGCACCGGCATCGATCGGATCACCGAACTGG
>Ga0302314_10009504_pt1 | contig 17182 bp, 17 predicted proteins | sample III_Palsa_N2_3_FD_200533 | JGI IMG/M metagenome (GOLD analysis project Ga0302314, IMG submission 200533) | Peat permafrost microbial communities from Stordalen Mire near Abisko, Sweden - III_Palsa_N2_3 | ecosystem: Environmental > Terrestrial > Soil > Palsa > Peat permafrost | place: Sweden...
TGGTGTGTGCCTGATCGTTGAGTGACCAGCCGTCGCGGCAGTCGGTGGCGTCGATGGGAGTGGCGAGCTGCATTCCCGAGCGCCGCCGGCTCGCGCCGCGCGGGGCCGATAGCTGCAGGCGCTCGGCGATCGCCGTCTCCAGGGCGAGCACGACCATGTCGCCGGCAAGCTCGTGGAGCGCCTCGAGTCCCGCGGCGTCCGCCTGGGCGGCTGCGATAGCCAGGACGGCCCCTTCGCCGTCCAGTCCGGCCACGAGCGCCGGCTCGCCCGCGGCGAAGCGCTCGGCCGCTACTGCGAGCGAGCTCACCGGTGCTCCAGTCCGGCGTACCGACCGCACCAGTGGAGCAGCGGCGGTCGGCCCTGCGGGTCCGTGCCCACTTCGCGCACCCGGCCGATCACGATCTCGTGGTCGCCTCCGGTGAGCACGTCTTCGAGCGCGCAGTCGATTCCGGCCAGCGCACCCTCGAGGCGCGGGTTGCCCGACGGCCAGCGGTCATAGGCGACCTCTGCCCACATCGCAGCCTCGCCCCGCCGGGCGAAATTGATCGACAGCGCCTCCTGGCCGTGGGCGAGCACGTTGACGGCGAAGGCGCGGTGGCCGGCGATCGCGCCGAGCGTCGCGCTGCGCCAGTCCAGGCAGACGAGGAGCAGGGCAGGATCGAGCGACAGTGACGCGACCGCGGTGGCCGTCGTCCCGACCGGCTCACCATCGGGGCCGACCGAGGTGATGACGGTGACGCCGGTGGCGAAATGGCCGAGCGCGCGGCGCAGGAGATTCGCCGCAGGAGCGTACGCCGGCTCGGTGCTCATAGCTGGCCGTGGTTGGGTGGCGGCGTCCCGCTCAGCAGATAGCTGCCGACGTGGTGGTACTTCCAATCGGCCGGGTCGTGGCTTGCGTGGGTGCGGGCGTTGCGCCAGTGGCGGTCGAGGTCATGGCGCACGTCGGCGGCGCTCGCCCCGGTCAGCGAGAACAGGTCGCTCGCCACCTGAACCGCCGTCTCACTGCCGAACGCCTTCGCTCGGGCCACGGCGATGGAACCCCTCGCGGCGGCCTCCTCGCCGGCGGGCACGAGCCCGATCTCGTCGAGCGTATGCGCCGCGTCGCGCAGAAGCGCCTCGGCAGCCGCCAACTGGGTGGCGAGCCGTCCGAAGCGGTGAATCGTGTGCGGGTCGTCGAGCGCCCGCTCGGCCCAGCCCGCCCGCGCGGCCTCGAAGAACGGCCGTGCCTTGGAGACCACGAACTGCCGCGCGTCCCGCAGCGCGCCGCCGGCGATGCCGACCTGGATCGATGCGTGGTAGAGCTGAGCGCGCGCGCCGATCTGCTGAGGCACCTCGAAGCAGGCTGCGTAATCGAGGACGAGCTCGGGGTCGACGGCGACGTTCTCGAAGGAAACGCTGCCGCTGACCGTCGCCCGTTGCCCCATCACGTCCCAGTCCTCGTCGAGCGAGACTCCGTCGGCCTCGCGCTCGACGAACGCGAGCGCGAGGCGGCCCGCCTCGTCGAGTGCGGTCACCGCGATCCAGTGCGCGGTGAGCGCGCCGGTGGCGTAGTACTTGCGTCCGTTCAGACGCATGGGCCCCGGCGCGACGCCCCCGGCACTCAGCCTCGTCTTCAGGTCCTGGGCGTGAGCCCCACCCCGCTCGGCCAGGGCGTTGGCGATCCGGCGGCCGGCCAGGGCGTCGCCGAACAACCGGCGCCGCTGGGCGTCGGTTCCGAACGCCGCCACGACGTCGGTGAACAGGTAGTGGCCCTGAGGTCCCTGGGCCACCGCCGGGTCGACGGCGGCGATCGTCCGTACCACCTCGGCAAGCACACTCGGCGGGAGCCCGGAGCCCCAGTCCTCGCGCGCCACGGTGAGCCCGAGCAGGCCGCTGGCGTCGAAGGCGGCGAGCTCGGCTACGGGAAGCGCTCCGGCCCGGTCGCGTTCGATCACCCCGTCGGCGATCGACGCAGCGAACCGGCGGGCCACGGTGATCGCCTCCTCCCCGGAGGCGATCACCGTCGGACGGGCCTGCTCAGTGACGGTCATCTCATCCGGCTGTCGTGAGGACCGGATCCTCGTGCGAGAGGCCGGCGGCCGGATCGGGCACCGCGGCGGGATCGAGCCCGTTCTCGATCTCCAGCTCGCGCACGATCGGCAGCACGTCGCGGCCGAAGCGCTCGACCTCCTCGTGGTAGTGGAGGAACCCGGTGAGGATGAGGTCGACCCCGAGCTTGCGGTACTCGATGATCCGCCGCGCCACCTGCTCGGGCGTGCCGATGAGCTGGGTGCGGAAGCCGTCGTTGTACTGAACGAGGTCCTCGAAGCTCGAGTCGGCCCACATGCCCTTCTTGTCCGAGGTCGACTGGCCGGCCTGCTTAACCGCGGCGCCAAAGCCCTCCACCGCCTCGACGTGGGCCTTGGCGATGATCTCGCGCAGCGTGTCGCGGGCCTCCTGCTCGGTGTCCCGGACGATCACGAACCCATTGAGGCCGAACCGCGGGCCGTCCGTCCGACCCGCCTCGGCGGCGATCCGCTTGAGGTCGTCGAGCTGCTCCTGAACGCCCTCGAACGACTTGCCGTTCGAGAAATACCAGTCGCTGTAGCGCCCCCCGTTGACGCGGGCAGCACTCGAATTGCCCCCCTGGAAGATCTCCGGGTGGGGGCGGCCGGGCCACGACAGCGGCTTCGGCTTCAGGTTGAAGTCGCGAATCCGGTAGAAGTCGCCTGCGAGCTGGGCGTCTTCGCTGGTCCAGATCAGCTTGAGGGCCTGGATGAACTCGCCGCTGCGCCGGTAGCGCTCGTCGTGCTCGAGCCACGGCTCGCCGAGCTGGCGGAACTCGTCCTTGAACCAGCCGGAGACGACGTTGACCGCAACGCGCCCGTTGGACAGGTGGTCCGCGCTGGCGACCCACTTGGCGAGCACACCGGGGTGCCAGAGACCGGGGTGGACGGCGGCGATGAGCTTCAGTCGCTCGGTGGCCAGGAGCAGGGCGAGGCTGAAGCTCGTCGACTCGTGCTGGAACTCCGCCCCGTAGCTGGCGGTGTAGCGGACCTGGCTGAGCGCGTACTCGAAGCCGGCTCGTTCGGCGAGGATGGCGAGCTTCCGGTTATAGTCGAACGACCAGTCGGTGCGCTGCTCGATCGTGCTCGTGACCAGGCCGCCGGACACGTTGGGCACCCAGTAGGCGAAGCTGAGCGGCACGGTTGTTGGGTCGGTGGGCATGGGTTCTCTAGACCTCCACGGTCTCGGGTTCGGGTTGGTGTGACGCCAGCAAGCCGCGGCGCCGCAGGACTGGCAGCACTCCCTCGCCGACCCGGTAGGACTCCTCCAGGTGGGGATAGCCGGAGAGGATGAAGTCGTCGATGCCGAGGTCGTGGTACTCGGCGACCCGGTCGGCCACCTCCTCGTGGCTGCCGACCAGGGCCGTCCCGGCGCCGCCCCGGACCAGACCAACGCCCGCCCACAGGTTCGGGTAGACCTCGAGCGCGTCGGTCCGGCCTCCATGGAGCTCGACCATGCGCCGCTGCCCTTCCGAGCCCGAGGCCCGCTGGATCGCCTGAGCACGCTCGATCGCCGCCGGGTCGAGTCCGTCGAGCAGCCGCTGAGCCTCCGCCCACGCCTCCTCGGAGGTGTCGCGGGCGATCACGTGCAGGCGAATGCCGAAGCGCAGCTCGCGGCCGTGGCTTTCCGCCCGTTCGCGGACCGCGTCGAGCTTGGCGGCGACAGCCTCTGGGGGCTCGCCCCAGGTGAGGTACACGTCGGCGTAGCGGGCGGCGACCTCGAGCGCTTCCGTCGAGGAGCCGCCGAAGAAGATCTCCGGGCGCGGGTGAGCGGGGATGATGCGCGCGTTCTCGACGCTCAGGTGCTCGCCCGAGAAGGTGACTGGCTCGCCCGTCCACAGATCGTGAAACAGGCGCAAGAACTCCCCGCACCTGGCGTACCGCGACGCCTTGTCGAGGCCGTCGCCGAAGCGCCGCTGCTCGACGTCGTCGCCGCCGGTGACGACGTTGAGCAGCAGCCGACCGCCGGAGACTCGCTGGTACGTGGCCGCCATGTGAGCGGCCAGCGTGGGCGAGATGAGACCGGGCCGGAAGGCAACGAGGAACTTGAACGTCTCGGTGACCTGGGTGAGGGCGGCGGTCATCACCCAGGCGTCCTCACACCACGAGCTCGTCGGTGTGAGCGCCCCGGCGAACCCGAGCTGCTCAGCCGAGCGGGCGATCTGGCCGATGTAGCCGACGTCCGGCGCCCGCTCGCGGCTGTCGCCGTCCACCCGGCTCCCCTGAGCCCCGACGGCGTTGCCGAGACTCAGATCGCTCCGGGAGTCGCCGTTGGTCGGCAGGAACCAGTAAGCGGTCACGGGCATCAGCGGTAGCGCTCGGCGGTGGTAGGGGCGGTGGCGGTCATTGTTCACATCTCCGGTCGAACTGGTCCGTGGCCGATCGAGCATGCTCGCGCTCGGGCGCAGCGTCAAATAGCGAAATTGGATCGGGTGATAACCTTTCCCTACTAAATAGATTGACATTCTTGTCTTTCATGCGATCAGAACAACTCGAATACGTTGCGGCGATCACCAGGCTCGGCTCCTTCCGCCGCGCGGCCGAGGAACTGCACATCTCACAGCCGGCGCTGAGCGCCACCGTGCGCAACCTCGAGCGCGAGCTCGGCGTCGACATCCTCGAGCGCGGGCGATCCGGAGCCCAGGTGTCCGACGAGGGACGCGAGCTGCTCCCCCACATCATCAGCGTGATCGATGCCGTGGACCGACTGCGCCAGATGGCTGACAAGCAGCATCAGGTGAGCCGGATGGTGCGGCTCGGCACGGTGAACGCCGGGACCGTGCCCCTGCTGACGAGTGTGATCTTGCAGTTCCGCAAGGCTCACCCGCTCACCCAGGTCGAGGTGGTCGGGACCCAGGAGGCACGGATCGACAGCGCCCTGCGCGAGGGCAGCTTCGACCTCGGGCTCGTCACGTGCCTGGCCGGCGACGACATGCCGCCGGAGTTCGACACGACCCTGCTGCTGCGGGGGCGTGCCGTGGTCTGCCTGCGCTCCGACAGCCCGCTGGCCGAGCTCGAGGCGGTGAGCGTCGACGATCTGCTGTCCGAGCCGATGATCCTCATGCGGACCGGCTACCTCATGCACCGCTATGTGCACCGGCTGCTGGGAGGCCAGACCCCGGCCGTGTCCTATTCGACGGACGGCGCCGAGATGGGCAAGCTGATGGTGGCCGAGGGCCTCGGCGCCACCGTGTTACCTGACTTCAGCGTGATCGGCGATCCGCTCGTGCGTCGCGACGCGATCACCTGGCGGCCACTGGCCGACGACGACACGGAGGTCCAGCTCGCGATTCGCCGACGTCGGTCTGACGTCCATCCGCGAGCCGTACGCGACCTCTATCGCCTGTTCGTGGAGAAGGCGGCCGCCTACAGCGCGACCGCCGCCTCACCCCCGAGATAGCTCGGCCCTATCGGGGGGTCGCGAATGTCTATTTGACCGAGTGGGGCTTGGTCTGGATCCTTTTCCTACTTTGTCAACCGAGTTTATGGACTTTATCCAGGCCCCCGATGCCTCGAAAGGAAACTCCTCCTGATGATCGAAGTCTCGGCGCTGACCAAACGTTACGGATCGCTCACCGTCCTCGACGGCATCGACTTCTCGGTAGAGGCCGGCGAGATCGCCGCGGTCGTCGGCCCCAGCGGCGCCGGCAAGAGCACGCTGGCCCGGTGCATCAACCTGCTCGAGCAGCCGACGTCGGGAAGCATCCTGGTGAATGGGCAGGACCTGACAAGCCTCTCCCGCGGTGAGTTGCGCACCGCCCGGAGGGCGATCGGCACTGTGTTCCAGTCGGCCGGCCTGCTCGCACGGCTGACCGCGGCGGAGAACGTGGCGCTGCCCCTGCGCTATCTGAACATGCCGCACGAGGGGCGGGTTCAGCGGGTGCGCGACCTGCTCGATCGCGTCGGGATGCTCCACCGCGCGAGCCATTACCCGGCGCAGCTCTCCGGCGGCCAGCAGCAGCGGATCGGGCTGGCCCGCGGGCTCGCGCTGAAGCCCTCGGTGCTGCTGGCTGACGAGCCGACGTCGGGACTCGATCCGCAGACGACTGCTTCGATCCTCGCCCTGCTGGCCGAGCTCCGCGACGAGCTCCGGGTCGCCGTCGTGCTCATCACCCACGAGATGGATGTGGTGCGATGCGTCGCCGACAGCGTCGCGCAACTCGATCACGGCCGGATCGTGGAGCAGGGACGGGTGGCGGACGTGGTACGGGCCTCCGACTCACCCCTGTCCCGCGCGCTACTGCCCGTTCCGCCGAGCGCGGAGCCGACCGACGCGCCGAACGTGTGGCAGCTCCGCTATGAGCGCACCGACGTCGACCCCGCCTGGCTGACGTCAGCCAGCCGTGAGCTCGACGCCGACATCGAGGTGCTCGCCGGTCTCATCGAGACGGTCGGCGGCGAGACCGCGGGCCGCCTGAAGGTCCGGATCGAGCGCGCGCTGCCGCCCGCACGCATCGAGCAGGCGTTCGCGGCCCGGGGGATCCGCGCCACCAGGAGCGCCACCCCCGAGGAGGAGGTCGACATCGCGGCGTCGGCGCTGGTCAGGAGCGCAGCATGATCGCGTTCGCTACCGCCACTCCTTGGTCGGGGGTCCCCTCGCTGCTGCTGCCCGCCCTCGGCCAGACGGCGGCCATGGTCGGCATCGTGATGAGCATCGTCATCGCGCTCGGCCTCCCGCTCGGCCTGCTCATCTTCAATACCTCACCGCGCGGGCTTGCCCCCCATCAGAGCTTGCATGCGTCGGTGAGCTGGATCGCCAACCTCGGCCGCTCGCTCCCCTTCCTCGTGCTGATGGCGACAGTGATCCCGTTCACGCAACTCGTCGTCGGGACGACAATCGGAATTAAGGCGGCGATCATCCCGATGTCGCTGGCCGGCATCCCGTTCTTCGCCCGCCTGGTGGAGAACGCGATCCGCGAGATCCCACGAGCGCGGCTTGACGTCGGCATCGCCTCGGGCGCAAGCCGCCTCCAGGTGATACGGACGATCCAGCTCGTCGAGGCGCTGCCCGGGATCGTCGCAGGGCTCGCGCTGAACATCGTCGCGATGATCGAGTACTCGGCGATCGCCGGCGCCATCGGAGCCGGCGGGCTCGGCTATCTCGCTGTCAATTACGGCTACGAGCAGTTCGACGGCCACATCATGATCAGCTGCATCGTCGTGCTCGTGCTGATCGTCCAGTTCGTGCAGTTCAGCGGTGACCGGATCGTCCGGTCGCTCATCCACTGACCAGACAATAAGGAGCACTCATGTCCATCGACGTAGAAAGCCGGCCACCGGCTTCGGTTTCGGACGGCCACGACGGGTTCGGCCTGAAGGGAAGTAACGGACGGCGGCGCTGGCTCGCGGGTGGCATCGGCGCACTCGTGGTCATCGCCGCGATCGTCATCGCCGTCGCCTCCGGGGGCTCGTCCGGGAGCACCGTCCCTGGGAGCCACTTCGGCACCACCATGCAGGTTGCCTACGAGGCCGACAGCAACTCCGAGCTCGCCTTCCTGCAGTGGTTGAACAAGGCGATCGCACCCAGCTACGGGATCAAGATCCAGCCGGTCGGGATCGAGGACGGCAACCAGCTCGACCAGGCGACCGCCACCGGCCAGTTCGCGGCCAACATCTACCAGCACATCCATTGGCTCAACGAGGTCGTCAAGGCGACCGGGATGAAGCTGACCGCCGTCGGACCGGTCTTCCAGTGGGCCTACTCGGTCTACTCCTCCAAGTACAAGAGCCTTTCCGCGCTGCCCCAAGGAGCGCAGATCGCGCTCCTCAACGACCCCGCCAACACGGCGCAGGCGCTGTGGCTGCTCGAGCGGGCGGGCGAGATCACCTTTAAGCCGCACACCATCCCGTGGTCGGCGACGACGAGCGATATCGCCTCCAACCCACACGACTTCCACTTCGTCTTCATCGACTACGGCGCCGGACCGCGGACGCTGGGCTCGGTCGACGCCGTCATCGCCTACAACATGCAGTTCATCTCCGCGGGAACGCCGGCGAAGGACAAGATCTACGCGCCGCCGGCACCGCGCAGCTTCGCCGGCCAGCTCGTCGTCGGGACGAAGTACCGCTACGACCCCCAGGTCAAGAAGCTCATCAAGGTGTTCTTCGCTCCGCGCGTCCAGGCCTACCTGCGCACGACGACTAATCCGGGCCTAGAGGACCAGCTGACCCCAGTGGCCAAGTCCTGAGCGCACGCCATGGATGCCCGGTCGCAGTGGCGGCCGGGCAGCCGTGCGGGTATTTTGCGTCAGCGAGCCGTCAGATCGTGCCGGTGAGCACGAACAGGCCGATGATCACGAGGACCAGGGCGGTGAAGATGTTGCCCCACCGCTCTAGCCATTGTCCGCGGATCTCATAGCCGCCGCGGGTCGCGGTGAGCGTGAGCCCGACGATCGTCCCGATCGTGACAGCAGCGAAGATCACCAATGATCCGACTGCGGTCGCCACACCGGCGGTCGTAGCGGCGAGGAACACCGGAAGGATCGTCAGATCGGGGGACGCCGCGGCGCCGAATGGGACCATCACCGCTGCCAAGCCGCGGATCCCGCGCCGCGAGCCTGGCGGGCTGTGCTCGTGCCCGTGGTCGCCCTCGTGATCGTGGTGGTGATCGTCGTCGTGGTCGTGGTCATGGCTGTGGCCATGACCGGTCAGCTCGAGGACCGCGAATCCGATGCCGGTCGCGATCAGGACGCAGCCGATGATCGTGTCTTGCGCGCTCTGGATCGATGAGCGGAATTGCAGCCCGATGACGATGATCACGGCGCCGAGGATGATCGAGACCAGCACGTGCGCGACTCCGGCGAGACCGGAGAGCCGTGCCACCCGCGAAAGCGAGTAGCGGCGCGTGCGGCCGAGCACAGCCAACGGCACCCAGTGGTCGGGCAGAATCGCGTGCCCGAACCCGACACCGGCGGCCGCCGCGAGCAGCGCTGGCCCAGTGCTGCTCACACTCTGGCTGCCTCCTCGCTCGGGCTGGCGGCGAGACCGAGCCGGAGATGCTCGGTGTGCGACACGGCCTCGCTCAGCAGCGCGCGAACGTGATCGTCATGCAGCGCGTAGATCACCTGCCGCCCGTCCCGCTCACCGACGACAAGCCCGAGATGACGCAGAACCCGCAGCTGCTGAGACACGGCTGAGAGCTCCATCGCGACGTCGTTCGCCAGCTCGCCGACAGAGCACGCGCCGGCGCCGAGCCGGCTGAGGATCCGCACACGGCTGGGAGTCGCGAGCGCCTGCATTGTCTCGGCGACAGAGCGGGCCGTCTGCACTGACAGGAACGTCAGATCGCTCTCGCTGCCGTGACTCATTGCTTATATCTTCGCATGAATCAGCATTCAAGCGAGTTAATGCGACCACCGACAGTTGCATCCGATTCCCCTTGTCTCCGGGGGGGACGGTCAGTCAGGTGAGCGATCGGCTGAGCATCCGGCCGATTCTCTTCAGGAAGTCGCCGCCGATGAGCGCATCCTGGGTGCGGCCGCCGATCTCGAGCGCGACCGTCTTGCACAGCTGGCTCGGCCCCGACCATGGGCGGAAGTCGCTATAGGTGAGGACCGCGAGGGGCGGACCCCCCGGCGCGGCCCGGAAGGTCATCGTGACGAGCCGCGGATCGAGCAGCAACGGGCACGCGACGACGATCGGCTGGGCGATGGGCAGTGCGTTGATGAGCCTGACGATCTTCCCGACCTGCGATCGATTGCTCACCGACAGGGATTCACGCGGCCGCCGTCCTGGAGCGCCGCTGGTGATGTCGATCTCGCCGGTGCTCGACGGGATGCGCTCGGCGGTCGGACGCGGCACGATCCAGTCGCTCTGGGCCTCGGCGAGAACGCCCGTCGTGCCATCGGGGAGAGCCGTCGCCGTCAGCGCCAGCTCGCGGTAGCCGAGGACGTTCCGGACGCCCGCCCATTGGTAGTAGACGCTCTCGGCGCTCGTCCCGTTATGGGTGTTTCCGGCCGTACCCGTCCCGAACAGCCTGCCGCCCGCCGGCGGGTGAGCGCGAACATAGGCGATCACGTCCTCCGGCGTCCCCGCTAGTACCCACCAGCCATGGGCGAGCGTGTGCGCCTCGTCCGCCTCGAGCGGCCCGTTCACCTTCAGGTAACCGTTGTCGCCCCGGGGCTCGGACACAAGCCCTACCGTCCCCGCAGGCAGTACCAGCTTCGCAAGCAGAGAACTGACATCACGCCGCGCCGCGGCCCGATTCGCCGACAGTGAGCCAGCCCCCGCAACTCCGGCACCACCTGCGGCCACAGCCGCACCGGCCACACCGGCCAAGACCAGTCGTCTTGTCCTCGTCAGGGTCATCGCTCGAGAACACTACGACGAAGGCGCCGGTTGATCACGGGGCTATGACCGGACGGCGATCAGTAGACGTCCGGGTCCCGCGGCGGGTACGACGGGCGCCGCTCGACGGCCACCGCGCCGCGACGGCGATCCGCCCACATCGTCATCCAGAACATGCTGATGGCGAGTCCGGCCACGCCGGCGATCATCAGGATCACGCCGATGGTGTGGATGTTCAGGCCCTGTGCCGTAGTGGTCACGGCAAAGCGGAGAATCGCGCCGACGGCAACCAGGAATACCGATGTTCCAATGCCCATTCTTCCTCCCTTGTCTCGCTCGGAAGCCCTTAGCTCCAGAAACTTGTGTTTCCGCAAGCCTTCCCGGCGGCGAGCGTCCTCAATCAGCCCGTCTCGTTTCGTTGACGCGCTGCCGGGCGAGCTCCTTTACCGACGCCATCCGTTCGATCTCGTCGTATACGAGCTGGGGCTTTACACCGAGACGGTCGAGCGTTTGGGCGGCGCCGCCAGTCTCGTCGCCCAGCAGGGCACGGAGGAGATCGATGGCGGTGAGTGACTCCGAGGCGCGCCGTGACAGGGCGCGGCTGAGGATGCGTCGCGCCAGCGGCGAGACGACGGCGGACGGGGAAGCGCCCGGCTGACCGTCACCGTCGACGGCAACGGCGCGGGCCACCGTAGCGGCTCCGGGCGAGAGCTCCACGGTCGGCTGGATCGCCTCTCGAGCGACGGGAAGCGTGACGCCGGCCTGCTCCAGGACCACCATCGTCTCGTCGTCGCCGCACTGGAGAAGTCCGAGCAGGAGGTGCTCGGTCCCGAATGCCTGGCCACCCGTCGCCGCCGCCTCCCGGCGGGCGATCCGGACCGCCGTTCGCACGTCCTCGGAGACGATCACGCGGCTGCCCCGGTGCTCGGTCTCGGCGGCCCAGTCGAGCAGGGCGACGCCGTGACGGTGGCGCCGATGGGCCGCCTGCTTCGACACGCCGAGAGCGGCGCCGATCTCCCGCCAGGTGTGCCCGGCGCGAAGCGCGTCGGCGGCGAGCTCGGTCTCCATCGAGTCGAGCTCGCGGCGAAGCTCGGCCAGCGCTCGGAGCCGCTCGGTGGGCCCGCCCCCGACCATGCGCGAAAGCAGCGAGCCAACCTGGACGGAGCGGTCCATAGGCGGGAACGGTACCGGTGCAAGCCAACACCGCATCCGTCAACCAATGATGACAGGCGTTTACCTGCGCTGTCTCGCGGCAAAGCTTTGGGGGCAGGCGAGTACAGGAGAATCACCGTGACCAACCTCGATACGCGACACCCCGAATCCACGGCCATCTGCGGCTATGGCCGCCTCCAGGTCGAGGAATACATCGAGCGGCTACGGCAGATTCGCGCCCAGGGCCGGGGGCTCGACGAGCGCAAGGCCGCCATCGTGGTCGAGCTCCGTCGCCTCTACAATGCCCGCCCGTCCGGCTTCGCGATCGTCGACTCGCCGCGAGACGAGGACGCCGTCATTCGGCGGCCACGGCGGGCTCGCCGACCGGCGCCGCCGGCCTGATGCGCGCGGGGAACACGATCACGGCGATGAGCAGTCCGAGGGCGAAGATGCCGGTAGCCCACCAGAAGGCGGTGTCGTAGCCGTGGACCATGGCAGCGGCCTGGAGGTCGTGTAGCGCGTGATGGATGCGGGCGAAGGCCGCAGCCGAGCTCGCGAACAGGGTGCTCAGGAGGGCGGTGCCGACCGAGCCGCCCACCTGCTGAGAGGTGTTGACCATGGCGGAGGCGACACCGGCCTCGTGGCGGTCCACGCCGAGGGTGGCGGTGCCGAAGGCGGGGGCGAAGATGCAGCCCATCCCCAGCCCGAGAATGATCAGCGAGGGCAGCACGTCGGCGGCGTAGCTCGAGGTAGGACTCAGGCGAGTGAGCAGGACCATGGCGATGACGCCCAGGCTCATGCCGAAGATGATCAACGGCTTGGCTCCGGTACGGGGTAGGACGCGGGTCTGGGCCGTGGTCGAGGAGATCACGATCATCGCCGTCATCGGCAGGAACGCCACGCCGGTGGACAAAGGAGAGAACGCGAGGTTCTCCTGCATGAAGTAGGTGAGGAAGAGAAACACGCCGAAGACCCCTGAGCCGGCGAGCACGATGGAAGCGTAGGCACCCCCGCGAGCGCGGTTCCAGACGATGTGGAGCGGTAGGAGCGGGTGCGGTTGGCGGCGCTCGATCATCACGAAGGCGGTGAGCAGGATGACGCTGGCCGCCAGGGCGATGACCGTCGCCGGGGCGCTCCACGAGGTCGTCTCCGCGCTCGAGAACCCATACACGATCCCGAACAGTCCACCCGACGCGGTGAGTACGCCCGGCACGTCGATCCTCGGCCGGTCGGGGTCGCCCTGATTGACCAGGAGTCGCAGCGCGAAGATGGCGGTGGGAATGGCGATGACAAGGTTGACCCACAGGCACCAGCGCCACGACAGCGCCTGGGTGAGCGCGCCGCCGAGGAGCAGGCCGACCGAGGCACCGCCGCCCGCGATGGCGCCGAAGATCCCGAAGGCCTTGGGCCGGTCGGGCGAGTCGGCGAAGGTGACGGTCAGAAGCGATAGCGCCGAGGGCGCAAGCAGGGCGCCGAACGTGCCCTGGAGCGCCCGGGCCGCGACGAGCACGGCAAAGGATGGCGCCAGGCCGCCGATAGCCGAGGCCAGCGAGAACCCGGCGAGCCCGGCGATGAACGTCCACTTGCGCCCGAACAGGTCGCCGAGCTTGCCCCCCAAGAGGAGCAGGCTCCCGAAGGCCAGCGCGTAGGCGGTGACGACCCACTGCCGGCTGTCGGTCGAGAACCCCAGGTCTCTTTGGGCCGAGGGAAGGGCGATGTTGACGATCGTGGCGTCGAGCACGACCATGAGCTGCGCGACCCCGAGGAGGGCCAAGACGGCCCAGCGGTTGGGCTCGGGTTTCACGGAAGATTCGCCTGGCATCGGACCTTAATCATCCCGAAGCGAGCGATCCGGCTCAGCGCGGCGCCGAGCGCAGCACCCGGCTGTCGTCGGGCCGCCGCCGGGTCACGCGAGCGGCGTCGAGGTGCTCGAGCAGCGCCTGGGCGTACTTGCGCGAGGTCCCGAGCTCGTCGCGCAGGCGCGCGAGGGTGACCTGACCCTCAGCGCCGGCGATCCGCTCGACCACCCCGCGGACATCGGCGATCGCCTCGGGGTGGGCGTGCATCGAGCGCCCGATGCGCACGGCCCGCCCGGCGGCATGCAGGGCCCGGAGGCTGCCGGCTTCGTCCCCGAGCTCGGCCTCGGTGGGCGGCTCGTGTCCCGCTTCGCGCAGCCGCCGCTCGAGCGCGAGAGCGGCGGCGTCGAGGGGCGCGGGCGTCGCAGCGGGCGGGGGCTTCGGCGTGGGCCGGGGCGGGGCTTCTCGCGCCGCGCGCCCGCCCGCCGCGGCCTTGACGATCACCCCTCCGCCGAGGGTGTCGGGCGGTGCAATGCGCCGCACGACGACCCGGTCGCCGTCGGCGGCGATCAGCGGCCGCTCGCACCGCAGCTGCCACAGGTCCTCCTCGAGCCGCACCGCGCGCGCCGGCGTCGCTCTGGTCCCATGGTGGAGCTGCACGCGCTCGCGGTCGCTCACGCGCTCGTGCAGAGCGAGGCGGATCTCGAGCCGGTGGGTGAGCGAGACCGGGGCGTCGGCGCCCGCGAGAACATCCCCCCGCGCGAGCGCGCGGCGCTCGAGCCCGGCGAGGTTGACGGCCACGCGCTGTCCAGCCGCCGCCTCCTCGACGGCGTGGTCGTGCACCTGCACGCCTCGGACCCGCGCCGTGCGCGCGCCGGGGAGCACGCGGAGCCGCTCGCCGCGACGAATCACCCCCGACCACAGGGTTCCCGTGACCACCGTCCCCGCCCCCCGGATGGTGAAGACGCGATCGATGTGCAGGACGGCCGGGCGTGGGTCGGCGGGGCGACTCTCGGTGGCCCCGGCGGTGCGCTCGAGCGCGGCCGCGAGCTCGGGGAGGCCCGCGCCCGTCTTGGCCGAGACGGCGACGAGCTCGACACCCTCGGGCACGAGCTCGCGTGCGGCAGCGAGCGCCGGTCCGGGATCGGCAAGGTCGGACTTGGTGATGGCGACCACCCCGCGGCGGACGTCGAGCGCCTCGAGCACGCGGAGGTGCTCGAGCGTCTGCGGCATCACCCCATCGTCGGCGGCGACCACGAGCAGGAACAGGTCGATTCCACTCGCGCCGGAGACCATCACGCGCAGGAGCCGCTCGTGCCCGGGGACATCCACGAGCGAGAGCACGCGGCCGCTCGGGAGGATCAGCGGTGCGAAGCCGAGGGCGATGGTGATTCCCCGCGCCTTCTCCTCCGGCAGCCGGTCGGTGTCGACCCCGGTGAGCGCCTGCACGAGGGCGGTCTTGCCGTGATCGATGTGCCCGGCGGTTCCGACGGTGAGCGGTGAGTGGCCGCCGCTCATCGCCGCGTGCGCGGGACTGACGGCCAGCGGTGAGCTCCGACCACTCACCGCAGCACCGCGCGCACGGCGGCCCCGGCCTCCACGGCCTCCTCGTCGGTGAGCGTGCGCGGATCGAGGAGTAGGCGATCGTGCTGGATCCGCCCGATCACCGCCGGGTCTCCCCGGCGCAGCGCCGCGGCAAGCGCCTCGACCCCTGCCGGCCCGCCCTCGAGCGCCACCGCCGGGCCCGGGAGCTCGAGCAGGGGGAGGGCGCCGCCGCCGACCCGCGCGGTGCTCGCCACCAGCTCGCCGCCGGTCGCCTCGGCGAGCGCCCGGGCGCGGCGTTCGAGCTCGGCCTCCGGGGCGGTGAGCATGGCCAGCACCGGGAGCTCGCGGCGGGCGAGCTCGGGGTCGCGGTAGAGCGCAAGCGTCGCTTCGAGGGCGGCCAGCGACAGCTTGTCGATGCGCACCGCCCGGGCGAGGGGATGGACGCGAGCCGCCTCGATCGCCTCGCGGCGACCGACCATCACTCCTGCCTGGGGGCCGCCGAGGAGCTTGTCTGCGGAGAAGCAGACGAGGGCGGCGCCGGCGCGCACGGAGCGACGGACCGGCGGCTCCTCGGCGAGGAGCTCGAGCTCGTCGGCGAGCACCCCCGAGCCCACGTCGTCGATCACCGGGACCCCGAGCGAGCACAGCTCCTCGATCTCGACCTGTTCGACGAAGCCGATCGTCCTGAAGTTCGACGCGTGCGCGCGCAGTAGCGCCCCCGTGTCGGGACCGATCGCCGCGCTGTAGTCGTGCAGCCGGGTGCGGTTGGTCGTGCCGACCTCGACCAGCCGCGCGCCGGCCTGGACCACAACCTCCGGAATCCGGAACCCACCCCCGATCTCGATCAGCTGGCCGCGCGAGACGACGAGCTCGCGCCCGCCGCCCGCGAGCGCGGCGGCCGCCAGGAGGACGGCGGCGGCGCAGTTGTTGACCGCCAGCGCCCCCTCGGCGCCCGTGAGCTCGCACAGCAGACGCTCGACATGGTCGTGACGCGAGCCGCGCCCGCCACTCGCCAGGTCGAGCTCGAGGTTCGAGTAGCCGCGAGCGGCGCGGGTCACCGCGGCGCGGGCGCAGGACGCGAGCGGCGCGCGGCCGAGGTTGGTGTGCACGACGACGCCGGTGGCGTTGAGCACGCGGCGAAGCGAGAGACGAAGGCGATCGCTCGCCCTTGCCAGCAGGTCGACCTCGTCGTCGAGACCGCCGCCGCCCAGGAGCTCGGCCCGCCGCTCGGCCAGGGTGGCCCGAGCCACCGAGACCGCGAGCCGATCGACCGACGGCAGCCGCCGCAGCGCCTCGTTCTCCTCGGCGCTCATCGACCGGCCACGGAGCGGCGAAGGAGTCGAACCTTCCTACCGTGGGGCTGCCACGGCTTCCCGGCTTTGAAGGCCGGTCGGGGCACCGGCCCCGGCCGCTCCAAGCGGCGACTATACGACCGAGATGGCACCGGGCTCACCGTCGAGCATGCGCCCGATGACCGCTCCCTCGATCTCGCCGGCGTGCCCGGCGGCGACCGACACGAGTAGGCCGCCCGAGGTCGTCGGGTCGCAGAGCAGGCGCCGGCGGGGCTCGGTCACCTTCGCGTCGAAGGTGGTGAACGACTCGGCGTAGGAGCGGTTGTTGCGGGCGCCGCCGGAGACGCCGACGCCGTCCTCGAGCAGGTCGAGCACTCCTTCGAGCGCCGGTACATCCTCGGCGCGCACCTCGGCGGCGAGCCCGCTCTCGCGCCCCAGGCCGTGCAGATGGCCGAGGAGGCCGAAGCCCGTCACGTCAGTCGCCGCGTGGGCACCCGCCGCGACCGCGCGGGCGCTCGCATCGGCGTTCAGCGCCACCATCGTGGCTACCGCGTCCGCGAGCTGGGCGGGGTCGGCGGCGCCGCGCTTGTGGGCCGTGGTGATCGCGCCGACGCCAAGCGGCTTGGTGAGCACGAGGACGTCGCCGGCCCGCGCACGGGCGTTGGTCAGCATCGCGGCGGGGTCGACCGTGCCGGTCACGGCGAGCCCGTACTTGGGCTCGGGATCGTCGATCGAGTGCCCGCCGACGACCACGCACCCGGCCGCTTCGGTCACGGCCAGACCGCCTTCGAGGATCCGGCGCAGCACATGTCCGCCGAGCCGCTCGAGCGGGAAGGCGACGAGGTTGAGCGCGGTCAGCGGCGACCCCCCCATCGCGTACACGTCGGAGAGGGCGTTGGCGGCGGCTATCCGCCCGAAATCGAACGGGTCATCGACGATCGGGGTGAAGAAGTCGACCGTCTGCACGAGCGCGAGATCGGGCCGGAGCTGGAAGACGGCGGCGTCGTCGCCGCTCGCCGAGCCGACGAGCAGCCGGGGGTCGCGGGCCACGGGGAGGCCGCGCACG
>Ga0302314_10009507_pt1 | contig 17179 bp, 15 predicted proteins | sample III_Palsa_N2_3_FD_200533 | JGI IMG/M metagenome (GOLD analysis project Ga0302314, IMG submission 200533) | Peat permafrost microbial communities from Stordalen Mire near Abisko, Sweden - III_Palsa_N2_3 | ecosystem: Environmental > Terrestrial > Soil > Palsa > Peat permafrost | place: Sweden...
GGGGGATGTGGATCGGCGCGCGACAGCGCGTCGAGACGGAGGGGGCGCAAAGCCGCGCCCGACCGATCCAAGTCAATCTCAACCCGCCCTACGCGGGGCTTTCGCTGCCCGCAGAGCGATTCCACCCCTTCCCCCATGCTACCGCCCCTTACCTCGAATTAATTGGCGCCCTTCCGGCCCCAACCATAAGACACGCCTCAACGAGGGGGACGATGTCGCTAGCTCTGGCCACCTTGATCTACGAGTGGCGCCGCTATCTGGCCGCGGTGATCGCGCTGGCGTTTTGCGGCATGATGGTGCTGGCGTTCTCGGGTCTGTTCGCCGGGATCATCCACTCCGACTTCGCCACCTGGGAGCGCTCCCGGGCCGACATCATCATCCTGCCGCACAACACCAAGAGCCTGGTCAACAGCAACGCCAGCCTGCCGTCGCGCGTCCAGCCGATGATCTATCTCAATCCCGAGGTGGTCGACGTCGAGCCGCTGAGCGGCGATGGCGCGCGGTTCATCAACATTCCCAAGCCTGGCCAGAAACAGGTGGAGAAGTGGGTGCAGATCTTCGGTGTCGAGCCGACGAAGGGCTCGGTCACCCTGCCGATGGACTATACGGATGATGAGCGCGTCGCCCTGATGGAGCCGGGCGCGGTCGCCATAGACGCCAGCGCGATGCCGCAGCTGGGCGTGAAGCTCGGCGACAAGGCGTCGATGAACGGCAATACGGTCTGGGTGCGGGTCATCCTGCACAACTACCAGAGCGCCGAGCAGCCGATCGTGGTGGCCTCGATCGAGACGCTGCGGCAGCTCGGCATGGAGCGCGATGGCCTGCGCATCGGGCCGCTGATGGTCAGCATCCGCGATCCCAAGCGCGCGGCGATCGTGCGCGACCAGCTGAACGCGATGTCGGGCGACGCCTACAGCGCCTCGACGATGAAGGAATTCAACCTGGCCAACGAACAGGCGGTGATGGGCCAGCAGATCATCGGCCTGCTACTCGGCTTCTCGGTGTTCCTGGCCATCCTGATCGGCATCGGCGTCACCTCGCAGACGCTACGCGGCGCGATCCTCTCCAACATCCGCGAGTTCGCCTCCCTGCGCGCGCTCGGCATCTCGATGCTCTCGCTGCGGCTGATCGTGATGGAGCTGTCGTTCTGGGTGGGCGTGGTCGGCCTCGGCGCGGCGTTGCTCTTCACCGCGGCGATCGCGATGGCGGCCGGCTCGATCGGCCTGCCGATCGTGATGCGGCCGCCGACGATGCTGCAGGTCTGCATCCTGCTGCTGATCATCTCCGTCCTCTCCGGCGCGATGGCGATGGGCATCCTCAAGAAGAGCCAGCCCGCGGATCTGCTCCGATGAGCAGCCCCATCGCCAGCAAGGGCGGCGGCCTCGTCGCCACCGGCCTGACCAAGCGCTTCAAGACCGGCCGCACCCACGTGACGGTGCTGAAGGCGGTGGATTTCGAGGCCCGGCCCGGCGAAGTGACCATGGTCATGGGGCCCTCCGGCTCGGGCAAGTCGACCCTGATCGCCACGCTCTCCGGCCTGATGCGGCCGGACGAAGGCAAGGTCTCGGCCCTGGACCAGGACCTGTGGAGCCAACGCGCCAGCCGCATCGACCGCTTCCGGCTCGACCACTGCGGCTTCATCTTCCAAGGCTTCAATCTGTTCCCGGCGCTAAGCGCCTTCGAGCAGGTGGCGACGGTGCTGCGCTACCAGGGCATGAAGCGGAAGGCCGCGCGGGACCGCGCCATCGAGGCTCTGACCGAAGTCGGCCTCGCGCCGCGCATGCGCCAGCGGCCGTCGGAACTGTCCGGCGGCGAGAAGCAGCGCGTCGCCATCGCCCGGGCTCTGGCCAAGCAGCCCGACCTGGTGTTCGCCGACGAGCCCACCTCGGCCCTCGACGGCGAGAGCGGCCAGATCGTCGTGCGGCTGCTGCGCCGCGCCGCCACCGAGCATGGCGCGGCGGTGATCTGCGTTACCCACGACCCCCGGCTGGAGGCCTTCGCCGACCGGCTGGTGCGGATCGAGGACGGCAGCATCCTCTCCGACGAACCCATTATTCGCGCGGCGCCCACGCCGACGCCGGAACTGGTCTCATCATGAAGCCTTCGCGTCTCCTGCCCTTGCTGCTCTTGCTCGCCGCGCCGATCGGCGTCGCCGGCTGCCAGAAGTCCGCCCAGGCGCAGACCAACTCGGTCGCGCCCGCCGCGACGCCCTACGCCGCCGTCGCGGACGGCAAGGCCGACGTCGAGGGCGGCATCATCCAGGTCGCCGCCCGCGCGCCCGGCGTGGTGCGCTACGTCTATGTGCAGGAAGGCGACCAGGTGACCAAGGGCGAGATCCTGGCCCGCCAGGAGGACGACGCGGCGCGCCTCTCCGTCGGCACCGCGCAGGCCGACCTCGCCCAGGCCCGGTCGCAGACCGCCCTCACCGTCACCCAGATCGCTGCTGCACAGCGCGAGGTCGACCGGCTGAAGCCGTTGATCGCCGCCCGCTTCGTCTCGTCCCAGTCCGTCGACCAGGCGCTGGACGCCGTGCACAACGCCAACGCCACGCTGGAGGCGCAGCACGCCGCCGTGGCCGTGGCCCAGACCCAGCTCGACCAGGCCCGCTACAGCCTCGACCAGACCATCATCCGCGCGCCGATCGATGGGCGCATCGTGCGCCGCTACGCCAACCCCGGCGTCGGCGCCTCGACGCTGAACGTCACCGCCATGTTCGACCTGGAGCCGGTGGGCCAGCGGATCGTGCGCGCCGAGGTGCCGGAGAGCACCGAGCCGTTCGTCAGCGTCGGCCAGTCCGTCCAGCTCGTCGCCGAGGCCGACCAGTCCAAGAGCTATCCCGGCAAGGTGCTGCGCATCGCGCCGGTGTTCGGCGAGCGCAAGCTGCAGTCGGACGATCCCTCGGCGCGCACCGACGACCGCGTGGTCGAGGTTGTGGCAAGCGCCGACGGCGCCCCGTTCCTGATCGGCCAGCGCGTGCTGGTGAAGTTCGTCAAGCCGAAGTGAGCCCTTCGCGGCGCGCTTGACGCCGCCGGGCGCGCCGCTCACAAGGCCGGCGATTTCGAGCAGGAGGCTCAAGCCCATGGCGGACATCCGTTTCGACGACAAGGTGGCGATCGTGACCGGCGCGGGCGGCGGCCTCGGCCGCCAGCACGCGCTGGAGCTGGCGCGGCGCGGGGCCAAGGTGGTCGTCAACGACCTCGGCGGCGCGGTCGACGGCTCCGGCGGCTCGTCCGAGGCGGCCGGCAAGGTGGTCGAGGAGATCAAGGCGCTGGGCGGCGAGGCGATCGCCAACGGCTCGTCGGTGACCGACGATGCGGGCGTGGCGCACATGGTCCAGCAGGCGATGGACGCCTGGGGCCGCGTCGACGTGCTGGTCGCCAACGCCGGGGTGCTGCGCGACAAGTCGTTCGCCAAGATGGAAATTTCCGACTTCGAGTTCGTGATGAACGTCCACCTGATGGGCACCGTGAAGCCCGTGAAGGCGCTGTGGGAGATCATGCGGACCCAGAACTACGGCCGCGTCGTCGTCACCACCTCCTCGACCGGGCTCTACGGCAACTTCGGCCAGACCAACTACGGCGCAGCCAAGCTCTCGCTGGTCGGCTTCATGAACAGCCTCAAGCTCGAGGGGCAGAAGAACAACATCCACGTCAACGCCATCGCCCCGGTGGCCGCGACGCGGATGACCGAGGGCCTGATGCCGCCGGCGATCGCCGCGCGGCTGAACCCGGAATATGTGACGCCGGGCGTGGTCTACCTGTGCTCGGAAGAGGCCCCGACCGGCGCGATCCTCACCGCCGGCGGCGGCGCCTTCGCCCTGGCGCGGCTCTATGAGACCGAAGGCGTCTACCTCGGCGAGGGCGGCCTCTCGGTCGAGGAAGTGCGCGACAACTGGGCCAAGATCGCCGATCCCGCGGGTCAGCAAGCCTATGTGAACGGCGGCGAGCAGACCCAGAAGTTCTTCCGCCGGATGACCGAGACGGCCTGAGGGCGCTTGCGGGCGATCTCAAAGCGATCCACCTTCTTCAAAGGTTGAAACAAGGATCGCCGATGGGCGCCAACGTGAGCCTTACGCCGGAGTTGGAGCGCTTCGCTGGCGAATTAGTCGCGCAGGGCCGCTACAACGATGTCAACGAGGTCGTCCGCCAGGGTTTGCGCATGCTCCGGGACGCCGAGGCAGGCCGTCACCAATTCACGGCGTCGCTTGATGCGGCCATGGCCGAAGCCGAGCGGGACGGCTACGCAACGCTGGAGGAAGTCCTCGGCGATCTGGACGAGATCATCGCTTCCGCCGCCGAGTGACGACAGCGGCCAGATTTACGCCAGGCTCGCGGCGAAATCCGCGATGCCGGCGCCTGGATCGCGAACGACAGCCGCTCGGCCGCGCGAGCCTTTAGGGAAGGCGTTGCATCGGTCGCCCGATTGATTGGGAGCATCCGAAGATAGGGGTCGAAAGGCCGGACGTCGCGCCCGCGCCGTATCGCTTTTTCGTCGTCAAAGGCTTTCCGTAAATCGTGGTGTACGACTCCTCTCAAAGTCCGCCAGTGATCGCGCGCGTGGTTCATGGCGCGCGGGATTTGCCAGAGGTGCTGCGCCACCTTTGAAGCTTACCCGGGTTCGATCGGCTGGCCGCTCACGAAACCTCTTGCGCCGATCGGCCGAGCAAGGTTCCTTGATCGGTAAGCGTTCGTCAGAAGCGCGGCTGAGTGCAATCGTTCGAGGGACCGCCGCGTTTGTCTTCCATCGCTCCATCACCGCCCGAAGTGCGGCCGATTTCCTGGCCGCGACTGTTTGCTTTCAGCCTGCCGGGGTTGCCGATCGGGGCGCTGGCGGTGGCGTTGTCGGTCTATCTGCCGCGCTACTTCGCCAGCCATATCGGCCTCAGCCTCGTGGCCGTCGGCGCCGCGTTCGGCGTCGTGCGGCTGGTCGACATGTGCTTCGACCCGTTCATCGGCCTGGCCATGGACCACACCAAGACCCGTCTCGGGCGCTATCGGCTGTGGTTGCTGCTGAGCGCGCCGCTGCTCGCCATCCCGGTCTACATGCTGTTCCTGGCGCCGACCGGCGTGCCGCTGAGCTACCTCATCGGCTGGCTGTTCATCTACTATCTGGGCACCTCCTTGGTCACCCTGTCGCACGCCTCGTGGGCGTCGGTCGTGGCCTCCAACTACAACGACCGCTCGCGGGTGTTCGGGACCATCCAGGTGACCAGCATCGTCGCCGCCACCGCCGTGCTCGTCGTCGCCTTGGTCTTCGCCAAGGACTCGGTGCACGCGGTCCAGGCCATGGGCTGGTTCATCGTCGTGGTGACGCCGCTCGGAATCCTGATGGCCAGCGTCTTCACGCCGGAGCGCATCGTCGCCGAGCATTCGACCGAGCGGGTCACGCTTCGCGACTACTGGGAAATGATCACCTGGCCGGACATGCTCCGGATCGTCGCCTCGGCCTTCTGCCTCACCCTCGGGCCTGGGTGGATGAGCGCGATGTACCTGTTCTATTTCCACGACTCGCGCGGCTTCTCGTTCCAGGTCTCAACCGCCCTACTCGGCCTCTACATCGTCGCCGGCGTCTTCGGCGCGGCGTCGCTTTCGTGGGCAGCCACCCGGCTCGGCAAGCACCGCACCCTGATGGCCGCCAGCACCGTCTACTCGCTGGGCCTGATCGTCCTGAGCCTGCTGCCCAAGGGCGCTCTGTTGCCGGCGGCGGCGATGATGTTCCTGCTCGGCTTCGCCGCCTCGGGCTTCGTGCTGCTCGGCCGCGCGATGTGCGCCGACGTCGGCGACGCCATCCGTCTCGCCAAGGGCAAGCATCGCCAAAGCCTGCTCTTCGCCCTGATGACCAGCGTCGAGAAGATCGCCAGCGCGCTCTCGATCTTCTTCACCTTCACCATCCTCGGATTCGTTGGCTACCAAGCGAAAGAAGGCGTCCACAACACGCCGACGGCGATCCACAATCTGGAACTGGTCTATCTGCTGGGCCCGATCACCTTCGTGATGCTCGGGGGCGCCTGCTACTTCGGCTACAAGATGGACCGCAAACGCCACGCGGAGATCCGGACCGAACTCGACGCCCGGGACGCGGCGATCATCCCCGCGGCGGCGCTGGAAACGCTCGGCGGCGACGTCGTGATGCCGCCAGCCGCGGCGGAATAGGCGCCGCTGACTACAACTTTCGTTTTTTGGGTTGCGCGCCCGCGCCGACCACGGTCTGATTACGAGCCAAGCGTCCATCAGAGACGCAGGCTAGGGAGGATTGTTGCTTGAGTAGTACGTCCCAGGTGCGGGCCGGGTCCGGCGATCATTTATCGATCGGCACCGTCCTAGCGTTCGTCAGCGCCACCATCCCAGGCGCGACCCTGCTGGGGATGCTGGGGCTCTACCTGCCCCGCTTCTTCACCCATTTCGGACTGTCGCTCGCGGCGATCGGCGGCACGCTGGCGCTGGTGCGCACCGTCGACACCCTGGTCGTCGACCTGCCGATCGGCTGGGCGATGGATAAGGTGCGCACGCGGTTCGGGCGTTACCGGCTTTGGTACGTGATCGGCGCGCCGATCCTGATCCTTGGCGTCTACATGCTGTTCAATCCGCCGGTCCATCCGAGCAAGGCTTACCTGGCCGGCTGGTACCTTTTGCTCTGGGTCGGCCTGTCGATGATGACCATCGCCCACAGCGCCTGGACCGCGAGCCTGGCCACAAACTACAACGACCGTTCGCGGCTCTTCGGTTGGGTCATCGTGGCGGCCGTCGGCGGCGGGGCGTGGCTGTCGCTTTCGCCGCTGGTCACCCACGGCAAATTCGGGCCCGGCAACTTCGCCGATGTGCCGACGATCGGCTGGATCGTCATAGCCCTGACGGTGGCGACCACCACCCTCGTCGCCCTGTTCGTCAAGGAGCCGGTGGCGCCGCCCGCCCCGCGCGCCCGCGGCAACCTGTCGGACTACTGGAAGCTGATCGCCAACCCAACCGCCCTGCGGCTGGTGCTGGGCGACCTCTTCCTGGTGCTGGGTCCTGGGCTCACCGCGCCGATCTACCTCTTCTTCTTCAACCAGTCGAAGGGGTTCACTATCCCCGTCGCGACCACTCTGCTGTTTTGCTACACGGTGTCAGGCTTTGTCTTCGCGCCGATGTGGGCGCGCGTCGCGCGCCGCATAGGCAAGCATCGCACGATCCAGATCGCCTGCGTGCTCTACGCGATCTGCCAGACGTCGCTGATGGCGATCAAGGGGCCACAGTTCTGGCTCACCGCCCTCTTCATGTTCCTGGTCGGCGGCTGCGCCAGCGCGTTTCTGTTCCTGGTGCGCGCCATGCTGGCCGACTATGCCGACCAGTTGCGGCTCGAGCAGGGGGCCAGCCGCGTCAGCCTGCTCTACTCGTTCGTCGGGGTCACCCAGAAGCTGGGCTCCTCGTTCAACACGGCGATCTCGTTCGGCATCCTGGCCTGGGTCGGCTTCAATCCCGACGAACACGCCCACAACACCGCCCACGCCATCTTCGGCCTGAACATGACCTATCTGTTCGCGCCGATCGTCTTCGTCGTGCTCGGGGGCTCGTTCTTCCTTGGCTACAAGCTCGACGCGAAGCGGCACGCCGAGATCCGCGCCGCGCTGGATGCGAGAGACTCCGCCATCGAGCACGAGAGCGTGGCCGATGACATCACCGGCGAGCCTCCGCTGCGGCCCGCCGCCGAATGACGTTCCCGATGTCCACCAGCCACACCGCTGAAAAACCCTACCCCCTCCCGGGTCTGATCGCGTTCGGCACGGTCGGCGTTCCGCTGGCCGGGCTGTTGCTGATTTTCGGCCTCTGGATACCGCGCTTCTATGTGACGGTGCTCAGCAAGGCCGGCATGGACGCCAAGACGGCTCTGGCGGTGGTCGGCCTCTCCATCCTGGCCGTACGGCTGCTGGATATCTGCCTCGACCCGGTCATCGCGATCGCAATGGACCGGACGAAGACGCCGATCGGCCGCTACCGGCCGTGGATGATCCTGGGCCTGCCGTTCCTGGTCTACGGCGTCTCGCGCGTGCTGATCCCCGGTCAACACCCGACGCCCGGCTACCTGATCCTCTGGATGGTGTTCACCTACGTCGGCTACTCGATGCTGACGCTCGGCCAGGCCGCCTGGTCGGCGACGCTGGCGCCCACCTACCAGGAGCGCTCACGCCTCTTCGGCTGGACGCAGGGCCTCGCGGTGATCGGCTCGGTCGGGCTGCTGCTCTTGCCGGCGTTCACGCACGGCAAGATCATTCCAGGCAGCGCCAAGGACATGCCGACCCTGGCGCTCTACGCGGCCATCGGATTTCCGCTCGCGGTGGCGATCTGCGCGCTCTTCACCCGCGAACGGCGGACAGCGCCGCCGCCGAAGCAGAAGTTCTCGATGAGCGACTATCTGTTCGCGGGCAAACGCATGTGGCGCGTCGTGCTGGCCGATCTCGTGCTGACGCTCGGGCCCGGCACCACCGGACCGATCTACGTCTATTTCTTCCATGACGCCAAAGGCTTCGTCGACAAGGATGTCGGTTTCCTGCTGATCTTCTACATCGGGGCCGGCATCCTGGGCGCGCCGTTCTGGGGCAGGGTGGCGCGGCGCTTCGGCAAGCACCGCACGGTGCAGATCGCCTGCGTCTGCTACGGGATCACCCAGACCATCCTGATGGCGCTGCCGAAGGTGCATCCCGGCTACCACCTGCTTTCGGACGGCCTGCCCACCGCCATCGGCATGTTCAGCGTCGGCTTCTGCGCCAGCGCCTTCATCCTGCTGATCCGCGCCATGGTCGCGGACCTGATCGATGAGGTGAAGCTGGAGACGCGCCGCGACCTGACCAGCCTGATGTTCTCGATGGTCACCAGCACCACGAAGGTGGGCCAAGCGGTCACGGTCTCGATCGTATTCCCGATCCTGGCCATGGTCGGCTACAACGGGCGCGAAGGGGCGGTGAACACGCCCCACGCCATCCTCGGCCTCGAGATGTGCTATCTCTTCGCGCCGATCGTGCTGGTGTTCTTCGGCGGCGCCATGCTGTTCGGCTACAACCTGGACGCCAAGCGCCACGCCGAGATCCGGCAGGCGCTGATGGAGCGCGAATACGCCGGGGCGGAAGAGTCGCTCATTGGCCCGATCGAGCCAGAGGCCTCGGCCGCCGCCGAATAGGGCCATCGCGGCGGGCGTGCGCGACGGCCGAAGCTGTGATCTTATCCTCGCCAATACCGGAGCGCTGAAAGCGCCCGTGGTTCGGGAGGAACCGCCCATGTCTTCGACCAGCCCCGCGGCTGCGCCCGCCCGCGTCCCCCTGGCGACCATCCTGGCGTTCGGGGCCATCCAGATGCCGGTGCTGACGATCGGGGTGATGTACGGCGTCTACCTGCCGCCGAACTACGCCGGGCTCGGCGTCGGCCTCGCGGCGGTGGCGGCGGCCATCACCATCGTGCGCTGCATCGACGTCTTCTTCGACCCGCTGCTGGCCATGGTCATGGATCGGACCAAGACGCCGATCGGCCGCTACCGTCCCTGGCTGGTGCTGGGCACGCCGATCCTGATGTTCGGCGTCTACAAGGTGCTGATGCCGACGGGGCCGGTCAGCGAGGGCTACCTGATCCTCTGGCTGCTGGTGAGCTTCGCCGGGCTCTCGATGCTGACGCTGGGCGCCTCGGCGTGGTCGGCGGTCGTCGCCACCACCTATCAGGACCGGGCGCGGCTCTTCGCCTGGACCTCGCCGATGGGCATCCTTGGCATCGACGCGCTCTTGATGCTGCCGCTCTTCACCCATCACAAGGTAGCCGCCGGTCTCACCGCCAGCATGCCGATCATCGGTATGATCTTCCTGGTCGCCCTGCCGGTGGCGCTGGTCATCTGCGCCGTCTTCACGCCGGAACGCCTGAAGGACGCGCCGCGGCGGCCCAGCTTCTCGCTCGCCGACTATCGCATCGCCATCGGCCGGCCGACCATGCTGCGGCTGATCGGCGCCGACTTCCTGCTGGCGCTGGGGCCCGGCGTCACCGGGCCGCTCTATCTGTTCTACTTCCATGACGCCAAGGGCTTCTCGATCCCCGACGTCAGCCTGATGCTGATCTTCTATGTCACCGCCGGCATCGTCGGCGGCGTTTTCTGGGGCACGCACGCGGCGCGGCGGTTCGGCAAGCACCGGGCGCTGCAGATCGCCTGCGTCGCCTATGCGATCACCCAGAGCATCCTGATGGCGGTGCCGCGCGTGCCGGCGCACTACACGTTCGTCGATTGCCTGCCGACCGGCGTGGCGATGACCGCCGTCGGTTTCTGCGCCACCGCCTTCCTGATCCTGGTGCGCGCGATGGTGGCCGACGTGGTCGACGAGGTGCGGCTGGAGCGCAAGCAGGATCTGACCAGCCTGCTCTATTCGATGGTCACCACCACCACGAAGATCGGCGCCAGCATCACCGTCGCGGTCGTCTACCCGATCCTCGTCCTCGTCGGGTACAACCCGAGGGAAGGCGCGACCAACACCCCGCACGCCATCTTCGGCCTGGAGATGTGCTACCTGTTCGCCCCGGTCGTGCTGGTGCTGATCGGGGGCGCGCTGTTCTTCGGCTATCGGCTCGATTCCAAGCGCCACGCCGAAATCCGGGAGGCCCTGGACCTCGCGGCTGCGGCTGAGTCGATGTCCGGCTCCGAAGCGGCCCATCCCGACGCGCCGGCGGTTCCGGCGGAATAGCGCCTACCCCGCCAACGCCTTCGCCGCCGCGCCGAAGGCCGCAGCGACGGAGCCCGCCGGGTCGCTGACCACGACCGGGACGCCGTCGTCGCCGCCGATGCGCAGGGCGATGTCGATCGGGATCTCGGCCAGCAGCGGCACGCCTAGCCGCTCGGCTTCCGCCCGCGCGCCGCCCTGGCCGAAGATCGGGATCGGGGCGCCGGTGCTGGGATCGGGGAAGAAGGCCATGTTCTCGATCACGCCCAGGATCGGCGTCTCGGTCTTTTTGAACATGGCGGCGGCGCGGCGCGCATCGATCAGGGCGATCTCCTGCGGCGTCGAGACGATCACCACGCCGTCGATCTTGAGCTTCTGCACCAGGGTGAGCTGGATGTCGCCGGTGCCCGGCGGCAGGTCGACCACCAGCACGTCGAGCGGCTCGGCCTCCGTGCCCCAGCGCACGTCAGTGATCATCTGGCGCACCGCCGAGGAGGCCATCGGGCCGCGCCAGATCATCGGCGCGCCCTCGTCGACCAGGAAGCCGATCGACATCACCTTCAGACCGTGGGCGATGAGCGGCGTGAGCTTGCCGTCCTCGAATTCGGGCTGGCGGTCGACGCCCAGCATGCGCGGCGCCGAGGGCCCGTAGACGTCGGCGTCCAGGATGGCGGCGCTCAGGCCCTGGGCGGCGAAGGCGCAGGCGAGGTTGACCGCGACGGTGGACTTGCCGACCCCGCCCTTGCCGCTGGCAATGGCGATCACGCGCTTCACGTGCGGCGGCCGTTCGGCCTCGGCGGTGTGCGGCTTCGACTGCGGATCGTCGGCGAGGCTGGCGCCCTTTCGCACCCGGGTCACGCCCGGCGCCGCGGCGCGCGCGGCGGCCGTCATCACGACCTGCGCCTTTTCGACACCCGGCACGGCCTTCAGCGCCGTCTCGGCGGCGTCGCGCACATAGGCGTATCGAGCGGCGTCCTCGGCCGGCACTTCCAGCATGAAGCCGGCGCGGCCCTCGCCGATCATCAGCCCCTGCACCAGGCCCGCGGCGGCGAGGCCCCTGCCCGACTTCGGATCGATCACCTTGTCGAGGGCGGCGAGGACCCGGTCACGGTCGGGTGTCAAGGCGTCATCCTTAAGCGAGGGCGTTGAAGGGCGGGGCACATATCCGCACCCCGGGCGGGCTTTACAAGCCGGACGCGGCCTCACGCATCGCCGCGGCGTCGATCAGGTCGCGAACGTGGAGCAGGCTCTCGACGACGGCGAAGGTCTTTTCGCGCATCTCGTCGGTGGCTTCGAGCAGGTCGGGCACCATCACCGTCATCATGCCGGCGGCGTGGGCGGCGCGAATACCGTTGTGCGAGTCCTCCAGCGCCAGGCAGTCGGCGGGCGCCACGCCGAGGCGCGCGGCGGCGGTGAGGAACGGGTCCGGGTTCGGCTTGCCGCGCGGATAGTCGCCGAACGCGACGATGGTGTCGAACCTCGGCAGGATGCCGCTCGGCCCCAGGGTGCGCTGCACCGAGGCGTGGCTGGACGAGGTGCAGATGGCGCGGGGAATGCGCGCGGCGTCGAGATGGTCGAGCAGCTCGCGCACGCCGGCCTTCAGCGCCACCCCGACCTCGCAGGCGGCATGGACGCGAGCCGAGACCTCCGCGAACACCTCGTCGAGCGGGAAGTCGGGCCCGAAGTGGCCCCGCGCCACGGCGTCGCTCGCCTCGCTGGGCAGGCCGATCATGCGCTTGAACACCTCGGCCGGCAGGTGCGCGCCGCGCGCCGCGACCAGCTCGACCATGATGTCGCGGATCAGCGCCTCGGTGTCGACGAGCAGGCCGTCCATATCGAAGACAACGGCGCGAATCGGACGTGGGAAGACCATGCGGCGCACTTATCGGCGCCGGCGCGGCGCGGGAAGTAAACTCGGGTCTCAGGCGGTAACGAAACGATCCGCGCCGTAGCCCTGAAAATAGAGCAGCGAGGTCAGGTCGGTGTGGTCCAGCCGCGCGTCCGCCTGCCCGGCCAGCACCGGCTTGGCGCGGTAGGCGACGCCCAGGCCCGCGGCGAGCACCATGTCGAGATCGTTGGCGCCGTCGCCGACCGCCAGGGTCTCGGCGATCGTGCAGCCGTGACCCGCGGCCTCGGCGCGCAGGGTGCTCAGCTTGGCGTCGCGGCCCAGGATCGGCTCGACCACGCTACCGGTCAGCGCCTCGCCGTCGTCGATCAGCTTGTTGCCCCAGTGCGCCTGAAATCCGGCCGCCTGGGCCACGCGGCTGGTGAAGAAGTCGAAGCCGCCCGAGACCAGCACGCACCGGGCCCCATCGGCCACCATGGTGCCGACCAGGGTGCGCGCGCCCGGATTGAGCCGCACCCGCTCGTCGAAGCAGCGCTGCATCTCCTCCAGCGTCACCCCGGCGATCATCCGCACCCGCTCGCGCAGCGCATCTTCGAAGTCGAGCTCGCCGCGCATCGCCCGCTCGGTGATCTGCGAGACCTCGCGCTTCACCCCGGCGAAGTCGGCCAGTTCGTCGAGGCATTCGCAGCCGACGATGGTGGAATCCATGTCGGCCACCAGCAGCCGCTTCTTTCGATGCTCGGCGAGTTGGACGCAGACGTCGGCCTGGCTACGCTCCAGCGCGGACTCGGCCTTGGCGCGGGCGATGGTGGGGTCGTCGTGGTCGAAGAAGATGTCGGCCGCGCCGGGCCCCAGGATGTCGGTGTCCCGTATCGTCGAGCCGCAGCCGGCCACCGCTTCGAGCACCAGCGGCAGTGTCACCTGCAAGGCGTCGAAATCCCTGGCGACGAGAGTAAGAACGATGCGCATGGCTGCTCCAGGGTCCGTGACGCGCATCTGGCTGATCGCCGGCCCCACCGCAAGCGGCAAGTCCGCCCTGGCGCTGAGGCTGGCGCGGGCGCTCGGCGGCGACATCGTCAACGCCGACTCGATGCAGCTCTACGCCGACCTTTCAGTCCTCACCGCCCGCCCCTCGCGGGACGAGATGCTGCTGGCGCCGCACCGCCTGTTCGGCGTCGCCGACGCGGCCGACGGCTGGTCGGTGGGGCGCTGGCTGGACGCGGCGCGGGCGACGCTGGCCGACATCGCGCTCTGGCGGCGCCCGGCGATCGTGGTCGGCGGGACGGGGCTCTATTTCCGCGCCCTCACCCACGGCCTCGCCGAGATCCCGAGCGTGCCGGTGTCGGTGCGCGAGCGGATCGAACGGGAGGTTGGCGCGGCCGGCGAACTCGCCCTGCGTCCACGCCTGGCGCAGCTCGATCCGGAGGCGGAGATGCGGATCGCGCGCGGCGACCGCCAGCGCCTGCTGCGCGCCCTCGCCGTGGCCGAGCACACCGGCCGGTCCCTCACCGCCTGGCAAGCGGACACGGCGCCGACGCTTCAGCCCGAAGACTGGCGGGCTGTGGTGCTGGAGCCGTCCAGGGACGCCCTCTACGCGGCTTGCGACGCGCGTCTGGCCGCCATGTTCGAGACCGGCGCGATCGAGGAGGTGCGGGCGCTGGCGGCGCGGGGCCTCGATCCCGCGCTGCCGGCGATGAAGGCGGTGGGCGTGCGCGAGATCATCGAGCACCTCGAAGGCCGCCTCAGCCGCGACGAAGCCCTGGCCCGCGCCCAACAGGAGACCCGCCGCTACGCCAAGCGCCAGCTCACCTGGCTGCGCAACCAGACCCCGGACTGGCCGCGGATCGTGGAGACCGATGCGGAAGCGCGGTGGGCGGCGCTCGAACGGCTTGAGGGCGGGGATAGAACGCGTTGAGATCGACCTGAATCGAGCGTGCCGAGGCTTTGCGCGCCCTGCGTCTCGCCGCGCTATCGCGCGCCGATCCACCTCCCCCGCTTCGCGATGGAGGAGCAGAATCGCGCCGCGCGCCGCGAACTCAGCGTCTCACAGTTTCAAGCGTGCCAGCGCCTGTTCCGCAGCCGTCAGGGAGCCGTCGATGCGGCGGCGCAGGCCTTCGAGGTCGACGCCTTCCGTCCCCTTCTTGCCCTCCATGTAGCGGGCGTAGACGCCGTGGACGATCGTCGCCGATTTCCAGAAGTTGAAGCCGACATAGTAGTCCAGGTGCGAGAGGTCGCGGCCGGTGCGGGCGGCGTAGCGGCGGGCGAGGTCGCTGCGGGGCGGGAAGCCGGGCGGTGACGTTGCGGCGTCCGGGTTCGGCGGCGCGGGGTCGGCGGGATCGGGCCAGGGGTTCAGGGCGTAGGCGAGGTCGGCGAGCGGATCGCCGAGGGTCGAGATCTCCCAATCGACCACCGCCGCAACGGCGCCGTCCGGACCGACCAGGCAATTGTGCAGGCCGTAGTCGCCGTGGACGATCCGGGCCGGACCCTGCTCAGGCAGGTGGTCGAGCATCAGCCGCTGCAGGGAATGGGCGCGTGGGTCGTCGTATTCAGCCGGCCCCACCGAGGCGGTCCATGACCGATACCAGGTGGAAAGCTGGCGGCCGACGTAGCTGTCGCGCTTGCCGAGGTCGCCCAGGCCCACCGCGTCCGGGTCGACCGCGTGCAGGTCGGCGAGGACGTCGATGAACGAGTGCGCCAGCCGTTCGCGCACCGGCGCCGGCGCCCAGCGTCCGGTGTCGGCGGCGTTGTAGAGCGGATGGCCGTCGACGTGGCCCATCAGATAGAACCGCGCGCCAGTGACGGCGACGTCGTCGCAGAAGCCGAGCGCGGCCGGCACGGGAACTGGCGTAGGCCCCAGCGCCCGGATCAGCGCCCATTCGCGGGCCATGTCGTGGGCCTTAGGTAAAAGCTCGCCCAGCGGCGGGCGGCGGATCACCGCGCGGCGCCCCTGCCCGTCCTCGAGCAAATAGGTGAGGTTGGAGTGACCGCCCTCAAGCCGCGTCCAGGTGAGCGGCGGCGCCAGGCCCGTGACGTTGGCGGCGATCCAGGCTTCGACCGCCGGCGTTTCGTAGCCGGGAATCGCGCCTGAAACCGCCGCCGTCGTCATGGGGTCAATGCCGGGCCAGCTCGGCGCGTCCAACCACCATGTGGTGCACTTCGTCCGGACCGTCGGCGATCCGCAGGGTGCGCTGGCTGGTGTACATGCCGGCGAGCGGGGTCCACTGCGAGACGCCGGTGGCGCCGTGCATCTGGATCGCCTCGTCGATGATCTTGCAGACGCGTTCCGGCACCAGCGCCTTGACCATGTGCACCCAGACGCGGGCTTCGCGGTTGCCCAGCACGTCCATCGCCTTGGCCGCCTTCAGCACCATCAGCCGCATCGCCTCGATCTCGATCCGGGCGCGGGAGACCACCTCCAGGTTCTTGCCGAGCTGGATGATGGGCTTGCCGAACGCCGTCCGCGACGAGGCGCGCTTGACCATCAGGTCCAGCGCCCGCTCGGCCTGGCCGATCGAGCGCATGCAGTGGTGGATACGGCCGGGGCCGAGACGCATCTGCGAGATGTCGAAGCCGCGGCCTTCGCCGAGCAGGATGTTCTCTTCGGGCACCCGTACATTGTCGAGCTTCAGGTGCATGTGGCCGTGCGGCGCGTCGTCATGGCCGAACACTTCCATGGGACCCATGATGGTGAGCCCGGGCGTGTCCATGGGCACCAGGATCTGCGACTGGCGGAACTGGGTCGGCGCGTCGGGGCTGGTCTGGACCATGAGGATCATGATCTTGCAGCGCGGGTCGCCAGCGCCGGAGATGTAGTACTTCTCGCCGTTGATCACCCACTCGCCGCCGATCAGCTCGGCGCGGCAGGCGATGTTCTTGGCGTCGGACGAGGCCAGGCCCGGCTCGGTCATGCCGAAGCAGGAGCGGATCTCGCCGTTCAGCAGCGGCTTCAGCCACTTTTCCTTCTGCTCGGGCGTGCCGCACTTCTCCAGCACTTCCATGTTGCCGGTGTCCGGGGCCGAGCAGTTGAGCGATTCCGACGCCAACGGCTGCTTGCCGAGCTCGGCGGCGATATAGGCGTAGTCGAGGTTGGTCAGGCCCTGGCCGATCTCGGAGGTGGGCAGGAAGAAGTTCCAGAGGCCGCTGGCCTTGGCCTTGTCCTTGGCCGTCTGCAGCAGCTCGAGCTGCCCCGGCGCCCAGCTCCAGCGCTCCGCGCGGCCTTCGCCCAGGCGGTAGAACTCGTCGGCGATCGGGGCGACGTTTTCCTCAATATGCTTCTTCACCGCATCGAACAGCGGCCGCGCCTCCTTCGACATGCCGAGGTTGTTGAGTTCGGCCTCCAGATCGAGCGGGTTGGTGATCGGTTCCTTCGTCATCACGTTCATCGGACGGGCCTTTCCTCCGGGATAGGGTCGCCCGAACAGTTACCCCTCGGGACCGGCCTTTCCAACCCATACTTCAAACGCTCATTTGAATTTGGCCTCGGCGCTAGGCCGGCGCGCGCCAGCTAGCGGCTTCTGGCTTGGGCCAACGCGGCGTGGCGCAGATGATGCCAGCCGAGCGGGCTTGGAACGTAGGCTGTTCTTTTCGCCCAGCCTCGAGGGAGTCTGACCTTGTGAACGCACGCTTGCAGCAGCAGCCGGCCCCGAAGATCTACGCAAAGCTGCTTAAGT
>Ga0302314_10009508_pt1 | contig 17178 bp, 19 predicted proteins | sample III_Palsa_N2_3_FD_200533 | JGI IMG/M metagenome (GOLD analysis project Ga0302314, IMG submission 200533) | Peat permafrost microbial communities from Stordalen Mire near Abisko, Sweden - III_Palsa_N2_3 | ecosystem: Environmental > Terrestrial > Soil > Palsa > Peat permafrost | place: Sweden...
ACGATCGCGCTGCGCCGCGCGCCCGACGTCAGCGCCGCGCTGGCCGAGGCCTGGGGCGCGCCGGACGGCACGCCGTCGGTGGCGTCGCTGCGCGAGCTGCAGGGGCTGATCGGCGCGCACGAATGGCGCAAGAAAGGCGTGGACGTGCCCGCGCTCGGCGGCCGCATCCACCCTTGGTTCGGCGTGTTCTCGCCCTTGCGCGGCGAGTACCTGTCGCTGGTCGCGCAGGCGCCGTTGCCGCCGCTCGCGCAGGAACTGGCGTTCGACGTCGGCACCGGCACCGGGGTGATCGCGGCGCTGCTCGCCAGGCGCGGCGTGCGGCAGGTCGTCGCGACCGACCTCGACCCACGCGCCATCGCCTGCGCCACCGAGAACGTCGCGCGCCTGGGCTACGCGAAGCAGGTGCGCGTGGTCGCGGCCGACATGTTCCCCGAAGGCCGCGCGGCGTTGGTCGTCTGCAACCCGCCGTGGGTGCCGACGCCGGCCAACGCGGCCATCGAACGCGCCGTCTACGACCCGGACAGCGCGATGCTGCGCGCCTTCCTGGCCGGCCTCGCCGCGCACCTGGTGCCGGGCGGCGAAGGCTGGCTGGTGATGTCCGACCTCGCCGAGCACCTGGGCCTGCGCACGCGCGACGCGATGCTCGCGTGGATCGCCGGCGCCGGCCTGCGCGTGGTCGCGCGCCACGACACGCGTCCCACGCACCCGAAGGCCGGCGACCCGTCCGACCCGCTGTTCGCGGCGCGCAGCCGGGAAGTGACGTCGCTGTGGCGGCTGGGGACCGCATGAGCGACGCCCGGCCGCCGGCAGGCGCTCGCACCGCAGCGCGAACAACGCAGGATTCCTGATGACCACGGAAGGCGCCTTCCCGTCGCTGTCGACGAAGCGGCTGCAGCTGCGCGAGATCGTCGCCAGCGACGCGACCGCGCTGCTCGCGATCCACGGCGACCGCGAGGCGATGAAGTGGTTCGGCACCGATCCGCTGGCCGACCTCGAGGCCGCCGAACGCGTGATCGCCGGCTTCGCCAACATGCGCCAGCTGCCCAGCCCCGGCGTGCGCTGGGGCATCGTGCACGCCGACCCGGCGCGCGGCGGCGCGCTGCTGGGCACCTGCGGCGTCTTCCGCTGGAACCGCGGCTGGCGCACCTGCCTCACCGGCTACGAACTCGCGCGCCACGCGCAGGGCCGGGGCTACATGACCGAGGCGCTGCGCGCGATCTACGCCTGGGCCTTCGACGCCATGGCCGTCGATCGCATCGAGGCGCAGGTGCATCCGCTCAACACGCCGTCGCTGGCGCTGCTGAGGAAGCTGGGCTTCGTCGAGGAAGGCCTGCTGCGCGAGGCCGGGCTGTGGATGGGCGAGCGCCGGGACCTGGTGCAGCTTGGGCTGCTCAGGCGCGAGTTCGTCCGCTTCTAGTGTCGTGAGACACTAGCCGGCGACTGCAACTTCGTAGAGTTCGAGCGGCAAGCCGTCCGGATCGGCGAAGAACGTGAAGCGCCGGCCGGTGTGTTCGTCGACGCGGATGTCTTCCAGCGTCACGCCCAGCGACTCGAGCCGCGCCTTCGCGGCCGCGACGTCGGCCACCGCGAACGCGAGGTGGCGCAGGCCGCGCGCCTCGGGATACGACGGCCGCGGCGGCGCGCCGTCGAAGGAGAACAGCTCCACCTGCGCGCCGTCCGGCAGCGCGAGATCGAGCTTCCACGAACGGCGCGCCGCGCGGAAGTGCTCGGCGACCACGCGCAGGCCCAGCACCTCGGTGTAGAAGCGCTTCGAGACCTCGTAGTCCGAGCAGATGATCGCGGCGTGGTGGATGCGCAGCAGCATGGCGCGATTGTCAGGCATGGCGGCCCGTCGAGCGGGCTGCGGGTTCGATACGCCCCCTGGGTTTTCCATTAATCACTCCGCTTGATTTATTCATCCGGCTTTCCCACAATCGCGTCACGCCACGCCGCCAGAGAAGCGGCCCCCATCAACGCATCGGAGACAAGCCATGCTGAAGTTCGCCTCTTCCCTCGTCGCGGCCGCGATCCTTGCCGGCGGCGCCGGACTCGCGATGTCCGCCGACCAGCCCGTGATCGGCCTGATCACCAAGACCGACACCAACCCCTTCTTCGTCAAGATGAAGGAAGGCGCCGAGCAGATGGCCAAGTCGCGCGGCGCCAAGCTGCTGACGGCCGCCGGCAAGCAGGACGGCGACAACGCCGCGCAGGTCACGGCCATCGAGAACATGATGACCGCGGGCGCGAAGACGATCATGATCACCGCCAACGATTCCAAGGCCATCGTGCCGGCGATCCAGAAGGCGCGCGCCAAGGGCGTGATGGTGATCGCGCTCGACAGCCCCACCGATCCGCAGGACGCCACCGACGCCCTCTTCGCCACCGACAACTACAAGGCCGGCATCCTGATCGGCGAGTACGCGAAGGCCGCGCTGGCCGGCAAGCCCGCGAAGATCGTCACGCTGGACCTGTTCCCCGGCCACCCCGTCGGCGCACAGCGACACAACGGCTTCATGAAGGGCTTCGGCCTGGCCGCGCCGGACAAATCGGTGAACACGCTGGGCACGGCACCCGAAATCGTCTGCCAGGCCGACAGCTACGGCGACCAGGCCAAGGGCCAGACGGCGATGGAGAACTGCCTGCAGAAGAATCCCGATGTCAACCTGATCTACACGATCAACGAGCCGGCCGCCGCGGGCGCGTACACCGCGCTCAAGCGCGCGGGCAAGGAAAAGGGCGTGGTCATCGTGTCGGTGGACGGCGGCTGCGCGGGCATCCGCAACGTCAAGGCCGGCATCATCGCGGCGACCTCGCAGCAGTACCCGCTGAAGATGGCCGCACTCGGCGTGGCCGCCGGCGTCGACTACGCGACCAAGGGCACCAAGGTGAGCGGCTACACCGACACCGGCGTCACGCTGATCGCCGACAAGCCGATGCCGGGGGTCGAGAGCAAGGACTCGAAGGTCGGCGAATCGCTGTGCTGGGGCAAGTGAGATGACGACCGTGGCGCCTGACGCCAAGGCTACCAAGCCGAACGTGGGCGGGCTGCAATGGCCCGCGGGCCTCAGCGTCGCCGTACTGGGCCCGGTGATCGCGCTGGTGCTCGCCTGCGTGTTCTTTTCCACGCAGAGCAACCACTTCCTGTCGGGCGGCAACTTCTCGCTGATCCTGCAGCAGGAAGCAGTCGTCGGCGTGATCGCGATCGGGCAGACGCTGGTGATCCTGACCGGCGGCATCGACCTGTCCTGCGGCATGCTGATGGCGCTCGGCGGCATCGTGATGACGCGCTTCGCGACCACGCTGGGCATGCCGCCGGTGCTCGCGATCCTGTGCGGCATCGCGGTGACCTCGCTGTTCGGCCTCGTCAACGGCCTGCTGGTGACGCGCATCCGCCTGCCGTCGTTCATCGTCACGCTGGGCACGATGAACATCGCGTTCGCCGCCACGCAGTTGTACTCGGGCGCGCAGACCGTCACCGACCTGCCGCCGCTGATGACCACGCTGGGCGACACGTTCTCCATCGGCGGCACGCAGTTCGCGTGGGGCACGGTGGCGATGCTGCTGCTCTACGCGGTCGCGTGGTTCGTGCTGCGCGAGACGGCGGCCGGGCGCCACGTCTACGCCGTCGGCAACAACCCCGAGGCCACGCGGCTGGTGGGCATCCCGACGCAACGCGTGCTGCTGGTCGTCTACGTGGTGGCCGGCGCGCTGTACGGCGTTGCGTCGCTGCTGAGCGTCGCGCGCACCGGCGTCGGCGACCCGAACGCCGGGCAGACCGACAACCTCGACGCGATCACCGCGGTCGTGCTCGGCGGCACCAGCCTGTTCGGCGGACGCGGCGTGATCGTCGGCTCGCTGGTGGGCGCGCTGGTGGTGGGCGTGTTCCGCAACGGGCTGACGCTGATGGGCGTGTCGTCGATCTACCAGGTGCTGGTCACGGGCGTGCTCGTCATCCTGGCGGTGACCGCGGATCAACTCTCGCGCCGGGGAGCGCGCTGACATGGCCGATACATCACCCCGTGTCGTCATGAAGGCGACCGCGCTCGTCAAGCGCTACGGCCAGGTGGTCGCGCTGGACGGCACCGACTTCGAGCTGCGCGCCGGCGAGATCCTCGCGGTGATCGGCGACAACGGCGCCGGCAAGTCCTCGCTGATCAAGGCCCTGTCGGGGGCCACCGTGCCCGACTCCGGCGAGATCCAGCTGGACGGCGTCGTGACCCGCTTCCGCAGCCCGATCGAGGCGCGCCGCGCGGGCATCGAGACCGTCTACCAGGATCTGGCCGTCGCCCCCGCGATGACCATCGCCGAGAACCTGTTCCTGGGCCGCGAGATGCGCCGGCCCGGCTGGCGCGGCAGCGTGCTGCGCATGCTGGACAAGCGCCGCATGATCGAGGAGAGCGTCGCGCGGCTGGCGGAGCTGAAGGTGGGCATCCGTTCGATGTCGCAGGCGCTGGAGACGCTGTCCGGCGGCCAGCGCCAGTGCGTGGCCGTCGCGCGCGCGGCGGCGTTCGCCAAGCACGTCGTGATCATGGACGAGCCCACCGCCGCGCTGGGCGTCAAGGAAGGCGGCATGGTGCTGGAGCTGATACGCCGGGTGCGCGACCGCGGCCTCGCCGTGGTGCTGATCTCGCACAACATGCCGCACGTGTTCGAGGTCGCCGACCGCATCCACGTCGCACGGCTGGGCAAGCGCGCGACGGTGCTCGATCCGAGGAAGATCGGCATGAGCGACACCGTGGCCGTGATGACTGGTGCACTGCGCCCGGAAGACCTGCCCGCCGACGCCCTCGCGCATTGAGCACACCGTGACCAAGCCCGACGCGCGCGCCGAACGCGCCCACCTGCGCCCGCGCGGGTCGAGCCAGGGCGGACTGCGCCAGTACAACGAACGCGTGGTGCTGCAGGCGATCCGCCTGCACGGCGCGCTGCCCGGCGCCGAGATCGCGCGCCTGACGGGCCTCACCGCGCAGACCGTGTCGATGATCACCAAGAGCCTCATCGACGACGGCTACCTGCGCAAGGGAGAGCCGGTGCGCGGCAAGGTGGGCCAGCCGTCCGTGCCGCTCTCGCTCGATCCGGACGGCGCGTATTCGATCGGCATCAAGGTGGGCCGGCGGCGCCTCGACACGCTGCTGCTCGACTTCAGCGGCCGCCCCCGCGCGCGCTGGTCGCTCGAATACCGCTTCCCCGATCCCGAAGACGTGCTCGCCGAGCTGCGCCGCCGCTTCGCCGCGATCCGTCGCAAGCTCGGACCCGAACGGCGCCAGCGGCTGCAGGGCGTCGGGCTGGCGGCGCCGCTCGCGCTGAGCAGCTGGCAGTCGCTGCTGGGCGTGACGCCCGCCGCCGCCGAGCGCTGGAACCGCCTCGACCTGCGCGAGGCCGTCGCGTGCATGTGCGACTGGCACGTGCACTCGATGAAGGACACCGCCGCCGCCTGCGTCGCCGAGCTCGTCGAGGGCCGCGGCCGCGGCATGCACAGCTTCCTCTACATCTTCGTCGACACCTTCATCGGCGGTGGCCTGGTGATCGACAGCCACCTGCGCAACGGCCTCACCGGCAACGCCGGCGCGATCGGCTCGATGCCGCTCGGCCTGCCCGACGGCCACGGCGCGGCGCCGCAGCTGCTCAGCGTCGCCTCGCTGCACACGCTGGAGCAGGCCTGGCACCGCGCGGGCCTGGCCGACCCCGGCTTCGACGGGCCCGAGGCGCTGCAGGCGCCGTGGCGCGACGTCACGCGGGCGTGGCTCGCGCAGGCCGCCGCCGCGATCTCGCACGCCGTCCACGGCGCGGTCTGCCTGCTCGATCTCGACGGCGTGATCATCGACGGCGCCATCCACCGCGGCCTGCTCGACGAGCTGATCGCCGCCACGGAGGCCGCGATGCATCGCTCGAACTGGGAAGGCGTGCACGCGCCGCAGCTCTTCGCGGGCACGATCGGGCCCGACGCGGGCGCGCTGGGCGGCGCGCTGCTGCCGCTGCACGCGAACTTCACGCCCGACCGCGATCTCTTCATCAAGGAGCACGGCTCATGACGACCTCCCTTGCCGGCCAGGTGGCCGTGATCACCGGCGCGGCCTCCGGCATCGGGCTGGCCAGCGCGCAGGCGCTCGTCGCGGCGGGCGCACGCGTCGTGATGGCGGACCGCGACGCAGCCGCGTTGAAGCCCGCCTGCGCGCCGCACGGCGACGCGATGCTGCCGCTCGTCATCGACCTGCTCGATGCGAAGGCCTGCGCGACGCTGGTGCCCGCGGCGCTGGCGCTGGCCGGCCGCATCGACATCCTGCACGCGAATGCGGGCCTGTACATCGGCGGCGATCTCGTCGACGCGCAGGCGGACGCGATCGACCGCATGCTCAACCTGAACGTCAACGTCGTGATGAAGAACGTGCGCGACGTGCTGCCGCACATGATCGAACGCGGCTCGGGCGACATCGTCGTCACCAGCTCGCTCGCGGCGCACTTCCCGACGCCGTGGGAGCCGGTCTACGCGTCGTCGAAATGGGCGATCAACTGCTTCGTGCAGACCGTGCGGCGCCAGGTCTTCAGGCACGGCATCCGCGTCGGCTCGATCTCGCCCGGCCCGGTGGTGACGGCGCTGATCGCCGACTGGCCGGCCGACAGGCTGGCCGAGGCGCGCGCCGCGGGCAGCCTGCTCGACGCCGGCGAGGTCGCCGAGGTCGTCACGTTCATGCTGACGCGGCCGCGCGGGATGACGATACGCGACGTGGTGATGATGCCGACGAACTTCGACTTGTAGGCGTTCAGAGCGCGCCGCAGCGCGCGCCGATCGCGTCGGCGATGGCCTTGGCGCGCGGCTGCGCGAAGGTCCAGAAGTTGTCCGGCTCCACGCGCGACAACACCTCGATGCTGACGCGCAGGCCGTCCGCGCCCTCGCGTTCCACCTCGCCGGACACCTCCGGCAGCGAGGTGCGGAACGCGACGGTCTGCTCGAAGCCGCTGGCCGGCGCATCGATGCCCGGCACGCCGTCGACGCCGCGGATCGCCTCGATGACGCAGGCTCGCAGGTCCTTCGGGTTGGCCTGCACGTCGACCGAGACGCGGTGCACCATGTCGATCGGCGCCATGCAGCCCGCGCAGGCGGCGGACGCCGCGACGGCCAGCAGCTCGAGGACACGCCGCGATGCAGGCCGCGGATTCTTGTTCTTCGCTTCGGGAGAGCTCATGGCCGCCATTCTCGCTCGACTCTCAGTCGATGTAGTCCCAGGTCTGCGCGCCGTCGAAGCGGCGCAGGCGCACGTCGCCGATCTCGTGCGGGTCGAAGTTGCGGATGTTGACGCCCAGGCGCCGGCCCGCCTCGGGCGTCAGCGGCTCCCAGTGCGTCACGCAGCCGCAGCCGGCGCAGCGGAACGTCTCGATGGAGCGTGCGCCCCACACGTAGCCGCGCGTGTGTTCCGGGTGGCCCGCCAGCCGCACGTCCTCGCGCGGATAGAACGCCCACAGCGCGCCGTTGCGGCGGCAGATCGAGCAGTTGCACAGGACCAGCGTGGCGGGACGATCGGGAACGTCGATGCGGACGTTGCCGCAGTGGCAGCTGCCGTTGAGCATGGCTTGGGCTCCGGAATACGGTCGAGTCGGGCGCGCAGTCTAGCGCGACCGTCGCGCATGCTGCCGGCATTGAAATCGCCGCGGCCGCCCCGACTTGCGTCGTCTCGGGCCGCCGGCCCGCAAGGAGCCTCGCATGCGCCGACTGTTCATCTTCTGGCGCCAGGGCGGCCGCGACCTGAAGCTGCTGTGGCGCGCGCTGCGGCATCCGGATCGCCCCGCCTGGCTGCTGCCCGCCGCCGTGCTGCTCGCCTTCTTCGCGCTGGATCCCGCCAATTTCGCGCTGCCCCTGCTCGGCGGACTCGACGACCTGGTGATCCTGCCGCTGGCGCTGCGCGCGCTGTTGAGCGCGCTGCCGCAGCACCTGCGCGAGCCCGCGCGCTAGTCACGGCCAGGACTTCATCAACGCCATCGAAACGTCGCGCACGCCCTTCGCGCCGCCCATCGCGTCGGACGCGTTGGCCACCACCAGCAGGCCGCGGCCGGACTGGGGGAACAGCGCGACGATCGCGTAGCCGGTGCCGTCGGAGCCCGCGTGCATCAGCACCGGCCCCGCATGGCCGGCCAGCGACGGCTGGATGCCCCAGCCGAGGCCCGCGCTGCCGCCGCCCGGCTGCACCGTCTGCATCAGGCGATAGGACGCCGGCGCCAGCAGCTTGCCGCGGCCCTGCGCGCCGGCCATCTGGTCGAGGCAGAACGCCGACCAGTCGCGCAGGCTCATGGCCATGTTGCCGGCGGGCGCGAACATGTCCGGGTTGGTGTCCTCCAGCTTCGCAGGCTTGCCGTCCAGGTGGCCCTGCGGCTGGTTCGGGTGCATGGAGCCGAACTCGACGCTTTGCATGCCCAGCGGCTCGAAGACCTCGCGGCGCACCAGCGTCTCGTACGGCACGCCGGTGGCGCGCTCCGCGATCGCCGCGGCGAGCAGGAAGCCGGTGTTGCTGTACTCGAACTTCGTGCCGGGCGGCGCCACCGGGGCGTCGCTCAGGGCCTTGGCAAGATAGGCCAGGCGTTGTTCGGGCAGCGGGCGGGTGTCGTGGAAGAAGGTCAGGATGAGCGCGTCGTCGCCGAAGTCGTGCGGCAGGCCGGCGTGGTGCGACAGCAGCTGCTCGAGCGTCACGCCGCGGTACTCGGGCCGCATCTGGTCCGCCAGCGCGGGCAGCAGCGTCGACAGCGGTGCCGTCCACGACAACACCTGGCGATCGACCAGCCGCGCGATCAGCGCGGCCGTCATCGGCTTCGCGTCGGAGCCGATGAGCCAGACGTCGTCGCCACGCGCCGGATCGTCGCCGTCGTTGCGCCGCACGCCGCGCACGGCCTCGCGCGCGACATGGCCGTCGCGCATCTCGAGCACGGCCATCGCGGGGATCGCGGTGCCGCGCATCGCGTTCTCGAGCGCATCGGCCGCATCCTTGTCCTGGGCGCCGGCAACGCCGGCCAGAAGCGCGAGGCAGGCCCCGAGCAGCACAGTGATCCGTTTCATCGATTTCCTCAATCAGTTCCGTGGCGCCCATCGCCGCGCAAGCGCCGGACGCGAAGACTAGGTCGGCTGCGCGTCTCGCGCACGACGCGTGCGACGAACTGCGCCGCTGGAAGGACAGGCTGCACGCTCGCGCCGCCGCGGCGACGCGTGTCGGGATACCTTGATCCGGGTACGGCGGAAACAGAGTCTTACATCGGCGGCTCTTGATCGACCCGCAAAACGAACGAAGACAACTCGACGACGGAGTCGAAAGCCCCGTCATCTGTTGGTCCGCACCCGGTTTCTTCTGGATACAGCACCGGGTATGAACGAACAGTACGCTCCGATGGCGCCACGCACAGGGATGAAGACCCGGATCCGCAAGAATCGAGAGAGTCTTCGCAACGCGCCGAGTCCACATCCGTTATCGCTGTCATGAGGACGAAAGCCGTGAAGAATCTCGCTGCATTCCTGGTGTGCTGCCTTCTCAGCGCACGCGCGCTCGCCGACATCTCCGTGCTGGTCGTGATGGAGCCCACCAGTCGGAAGGACGGGATGATGGTGTCGCGCGACGCGCTCCAGAATCGCCTGTCCAGGGTCCTGGGCGAGACCGTCACCATGACGACGACCGACGACCTGACCGACGCGATGCGCACGACGCGCAGCGGCGGCTACGACGTGTTCATCTCGCCACCGCAGGTCGCCGCCTCGGCACTGGCGCACGGCTATTCGCTGGTGGGCGCGACCGACTCCGACGAGCAGTACCTGCTGGTCGGCCAGAACCGCGTGCCGTCGGTGGGCGCCCTGCGCGGCGGCCAGATCTACCTGCCGCAGCAGGACTCGATCTACACCTACCTCGCGCGCGGCATGCTCAACGCCAACGGCCTGAGCTTCAAGGACCTGAAGACCGTCGACTACCAGCACTATCCGCAGGCCGGCCTGTTCGCGCTGCTGGTCAATTCCTCGGAGGCCACGATCGTGCGCCGCGCCGACTGGGAGAGCTGGAACAAGGAGCACGACGGCGTCGCCAAGGTGCTGGCGGTGTCCACCGCCGTGCCGGGCGGGTTCTCTGTGGCCATCCGCAAGAAGCTGCCCGCGGAGACGCGCGCCAGGCTCGTCCACTGGTTCGAGACCGACGCGACCACCGTCGGCCTGAAGCCGATCTACGCGCATCCCGACCTCACGCCCTACACGCGCGTCGCCGAACTCGGCACGTTCACGCCCAAGGCGCTGCCGGGCGCCACGGTGGTCACGCTGCCCGAGGTCAAGGCGCTGGTGAACAACGGCGCGGTGCTGGTCGACACGCGCATCGCCGAGGAATACAAGGACAAGCACATCCCCGGCGCGCTGTGGATTCCCTACGGCGAGAAGAGCCTGAAGGACGTGGCGTTCGACGCGCGCGCGGACAACTTCCCTGGCCTCGCCAAGCTCGATCGCGAGCAGAACATCGTGTTCCAGTGCAACGGCCCGGAATGCTGGAAGTCGTACAAGGCCAGCAAGGCCGCCATCGCCGCCGGCTACAAGCACGTCTACTGGTTCCGCGGCGGCATGCCCGAATGGGAGACGGCGGGGGAGCGCACCGAGCGCTCCGGCCAGAACCTCGCGCTGTCGAACTGACGCGCCCGAGCGCCGCGCCGGCGCATACTGCGGCCACCTGACTCAAGGGAGAGCGACGGTGGCAGACGAGATCCGCTTCGACGACGGCGACGCCTACGAAGACTTCATGGGCAAGTGGAGCCTGCTCGCGGGCAGCGCGTTCCTGGACTGGCTGTCGCCGGCGCAGGGCCTGCGCTGGGTGGACGTGGGCTGCGGCAACGGCGCGTTCACCGAGCTGCTGGTCGAACGCTGCGCCGTCAGGCAGGTCGACGGCGTCGACCCCTCCGAGGGTCAGATCGCCTTCGCGCGCACGCGCCTCGCGCGCGCGCCCGCCACCTTCCGCCAGGGCGACGCGATGGCGCTGCCCTACGCCGACGGATCGTTCGACGCCGCGGTCATGGCGCTGGTCATCTTCTTCGTGCCGCAGCCCGCGAGGGGCATCGCGGAGATGGTGCGCGTGATCCGCCCGGGCGGCGGCGTCTGCGCCTACGCCTGGGACATCCTCGGCGGCGGCTTCCCGTACTTCGCGCTGCAGGACGAGATGCGGAAGCTGGGCCAGCAGCCGCTGTGGCCGCCCAGCGTGGAAGCGGCGCGCATCGCCGCGCTGCGTCAGTCGTGGACGGACGCCGGCCTGATCGACGTGGAGACGACCGAGCTGGTCGTGGAGCGCACCTACGCGGACTTCGAGGCCTTCTGGTCGGCGTGCCGCAAGGGCCCGCGCATCGCGCCGCGGCTGTCGGAGTTGTCGTCCGGCGCCGTCGACGAATTGAAGGAGCGCCTGCGCCGGCGGCTGGGCCCCGCTGCCGACGGCAGCATCACCTGCAGCGCGCGCGCGAACGCGGTGCGTGGACGCAGGCCCTAGTCCGGCTTGTTCTTCAGCACGCGCCGCAGGTCCAGGATGCGTTCGCGCGTGAGCTCGGCGAGGCAGTCCGCCTTCAGCATGGGGACGATGCTGCCGCCGGTATCCGGCGCTTCGTAGAGGCACTCGAGATCGCGGAACTGCAGCCAGGCGCGCTGCGACGCCTGCAATTGCCTGGGCGGGCCGGCGTCCGGCGTCTTCATCAGCTCGCCGTACAGCGCGTTGAGCGCGCGATCCTGTTTCTTGAAAGCCTCGTAGGCGCAGGCGTTCATGCCGACCTGGGGCAGGTCCTGCTTAGAACAATCGGCCACCGAATCGGGCTCGGGCGCCGCGGGAGGCGCGGCCTGCGCGATGCCAGCCGCGAGGCACAGCGAAAGGGCGATGAGGCGGGATGGCAGGGACATCGACGGTCTCCGGTCAGGTCTTGTCGGCAGGCGGCGCGAATTCGAATACGAAGCAGGCGCCGCCCAGCTCGCCGTCGGTGATCTGGACGCGCGCGCCGTGCAACAGCGCGACGTCGTCCACGATGGCCAGGCCCAGGCCGGTGCCTTCCCAGCGCGGCCGCGCGCCGCGCGCGTAGCGTTCGAAGATCAGCTTGCGCTCGGACGGCTTGATGCCGGGGCCGTCGTCGCAGATGCGCAGGCTGGGCGGCTGCTCGATCACTGCGACCAGCACCTGGCCCTTGCGGCCCGCGGCCTTCATCGCGTTGTCGATCAGGTTGGCCAGCGCCTCGTGCAGCAGCTCCGACTGCCCGATCACCGTCACCGCCATCGCCGGCACCTGCAGCTCGAGGTCGACGTGCTGCTCCAGCGCCACCTCGGCGAACAGGCCGCAGACGTCGCGCGCGATCTCGCGCAGGTCCACCGGCGCGCGGTCGATGTCGGCGCGGCCTTCGGGGTCGAGCCGGCCCAGCAGCATCAGCTGCTGCACCAGGCGGCCGGTGTGCTCGGTGACCTGCTTGAGCTCGTCGAGCACGGACCGGGCGGTCTCGATGTCGGGACTGTTGCGCGCGCGGTCCATGCCGAGGCGCAGCGCGGTGAGGGGCGTGCGCAGCTGATGGGCCGCGGCGGCGGCGAACATGCGCTCGCGCACGAGGATGCCGCGGATGCGCGACAACAGGTCGTTGAGCGCCGTGGCGAACGGCGACAGCTCGTGCGGCAGGTCGTCTTCGGGAATCGCCTGCAGCGACGCGTGCGCCTGGCGGTTCCAGCGCTCGGCGATCGCCTCCAGCGGCCGCACGGTGCTGCGCACCGCGATGTAGATCGCCGAGCACGTGACGACCAGCATCACGGCCAGCGGAATCAGCAGCCACTCGACGACGCGGTTGGAACGCTGCCGCTTGAGCATCGTCTCGGCCACCAGCACCACCACGTGCTCGCAGCCGGCGCACGGCGCGCCCACGGCGGCCACGCGCACCGTCGCGCCTTCGTAGACGGCGTCGAACGCGCGCCCGTCGCTGTAGACGGCCGTCTTGCTGCCGCTGGTGGGGATGCCCGCGCTGCCGATCAGCACGCGGCCGCGATCCTGCACGCTGAACCACGTGTGGTCGATCTCGTCGTAGGCCAGCATCGTGCGCGCGGCCTCGGGCAGGTCGACGGCGTTGGCCTCGCTGCCGTTGCCGCTGCGCACCTGGTCGGCCAGCGACACGGCGGCGTCGAGCAGCCAGCGGTCGAACACGGTCGCCGTCTCGGAGCCGGTGCTGTACAGGCCGAACGCGCCGACGACCGCCACGATCAGCACCAGCGGGATCATCAGGCGCAGCGTCAGCTGCCGATACAGGATCGGCCGCGCCGGCGCGCGTCCCACGTTCACTCGGGCTTCTCCGGCGCGCGAGGGGGCGTCGGCGTCACGATGGCCAGCTGGTAGCCGACCCCGCGCAGGGTGCGGATGCCCGTGCCCGTGCCTTCCAGCTTCTTGCGCAGCCGCGACACGTAGAGTTCGGCGGCGGCGTCGTTGAGGTCGAGGTTGCGTTCGGACAGCGCGTCCACCAGCGCCCGCTTGGGCACCAGGCGCGGCGCGGCGCGCATCAGGATGAACAGCAGCTCGAACTCGCGCGGCGACATGTCCAGGCGCTTGCCATCGAGCAGCACCTCGGACGTCTCCTGGATCAGGTCGAGCCGGCCGAAGCGCAGCACGTGCGTGCGCGCGACGTTGGCGCGGCGCACCAGCACGTCGATGCGGGCGTCGAGCTCCTCGGGCGCGTACGGCTTGACGAGGTAGTCGTCGGCGCCCAGGCGCAGGCCCTTGACGCGGTCGGCGACGCGGTCGCGCGCCGTCATCACCAGCACGGCGCCCTGGGGGTCGCGCTGGCGGTAGGCGGCGAGCCAGTCCATGCCGTCGCCGTCGGGCAGGCCCAGGTCCAGCAGCACGATGTCGAACGTGCCCTCCGCCAGCGCCGCGTCGGCGTCGGCCAGCGTGGGGGCGTGCAGCGCGAGGCGCTCGCCGTCGCGCCAGCGCAGCATCAGTTCGCGGGCGATGTGGGTGTCGTCTTCGATCAGGAGGATTCGCATGGCGGGCCGATTGTCGCTTGGCGACCCGAACCCGCGGCGTCGAGGGGCTGACGCGACGTGATTCGATACACGAAATCGACACTTGACAGATACATGGCAGCAACAATCCCCACCGGCCTCAAGGGTGATAGGAATCCGATAGGCCCGCTTTTCACACTCGCACGCTCAGAGAGCGGGCATCCGCTCCCCCAGGGATCGGACTAAATGCTTCTCACTTCTCTCGACGCCCCGGGCGTCCCCAGCGGCACCCTGGCATGGCCAGGCGCGAGCGCCATGTTCGACAACGCGTTCGACCTGAACCTCGAGCGCCGCGTCAAGTACCTGTGGCGCCTCGCCCTCACGTGGAACGTGCGCGGACGGCTGCTGCGCGAGGTCGACGGCCACGCGATGATCGAGGCGCTGTTCCGCGCCCAGCCGCGCGCGTTCTATCCGGTGATGAACCACCTGATCGACCGCCGCATGAACGCCAAGGCCCGCATGCGCACCACGCTGGCGAGCCTGCGCGTGGTCTGCGGCTCGGTCGGCGACGAGACCAACGTGCGCAGCCTGCTGACGCAGGGCATCACGCTGCTGGAGATGACCGACCACACGCGCGTCGTGCTGTCGCTCAACGACGTGAGCTTCCACGAAGGCCTGTGGCAGATCGGCCTCATCGGCGAGGACGGCATTCGCCTCTACAGCATCGGCTTCGGCTTCACCGACGCCGGCACGCTTTTGATGGGCAACGTGCAGGGCCCGTCGCTGAAGGACGACGGCCTCGACCGCATCCGCGACGCCACGCACGCCGCGCACGGCATGCGCCCGCCGCATCTGCTGGTGCACACGCTGCGCGTGCTGGCCGCGGCCTGGGGCGCGACGCGCCTGCAGGGCGTCGATCCGGAACACCACGTCAAGGGCAAGTGGAACCTGCGCGACTCGCGCCTGCGCTTCGACTACCGCGGCTTCTGGGCCGAGCACGAAGGCGTGCGCGACGACAGCGGCAACTGGACGCTGCCGCTCGGCACCGCGCTGCGTCCGATCGAGGAAGTACCGACCAAGCGCCGCGCGATGTACCGCCGCCGCTACGCGATGCTGGACGCGCTGCAGGTGGCCGTCGACACGTTGGCCGACGCGCGCCACGCCGTCACGCCGACGCCGGTCGCGTCGCCCGAGCTGGAGGCCGACGCCGCGAACGCGTCGACGCTGGAGCCGGTGCTGGTCGCCTGAGGGCCTATGCGACCTTCGCGGGCTCGATCGCCGGGCTAGCCTCGGCAGCCATGGTCGGCAGGGCCACGGTGAACGTGGAGCCCTCGCCCAGCGTGCTCTCCACGCTGATGGTGCCCCCGTGGGCCTCGACCAGCTGCTTGCTGATGTACAGGCCCAGGCCGAGGCCCGGCGTGCGCAGCCGGTCGCCCACGCGCACGAACTGCTCGAACACACGCGTCCGGTCCTCGGGCGCGATGCCGACGCCCTCGTCGCTGACGCGGATCGTGGCCGCGCCGGGCAGCTGGCTCAGCTCGACGCGGATCGGCTTGCCGCCGCCGTAGCGCAGCGCGTTCGTCAGCAGGTTGACGACGACCTGCTCGAGGCGGAACTCGTCCCACTCGCCGACCAGGTCGACGGCGTCGGCCTTCAGCGTGATCGGCACGTCGCTGCGCTGGCCCTGCACCTCGGTGACGACGCGCTTGAGCATCGCGCTGAGGTCGCACGTGCCGCGCCGGATCGACAGCTTGCCGTGCTGGATCTGCGACACGTCGAGCATGTCGTCGATCAGGCGGGTGAGGCTGCGCACCTGGCGCTGGTCGCGCTCGAACATCTTGGAGAGGTTCTCCGGCGCGAAGAACGCGGTGTTCTCCGCGGCGATCTGGTGCTGGCGCACGCGCACCTCCATCGCGAGCACGCTCAGCGGCGTGCGCAGTTCGTGCACCACCATCGACATGAACTCGTCGCGCATCTGCAGCGCGCGCTTCAGGTCGATCTGCGCGGTCTGCAGCTCGGAGACCAGCGCCTGCTGGCGCCGCCGCGATTCCTCCAGCGCGACGAGCTGGCGGCGCAGCTCGGTGCGTTGGCGATACAGGTCGACGAACACCTGCACCTTGCTCTTGACGGCGTAGGCGTCGAGCGGCTTGTAGAGGAAGTCGACCGCGCCGTTCTCGTAGCCCTTGAACGCGTAGTCGAGCTCCTTGCCCGCGGCGCTCACGAACACGATCGGCAGGTGCTTGGTGCGCGCCATGCCGCGGATCAGCTCCGCCAGCTCGAAGCCGTTCATCCCGGGCATCTGCACGTCGAGGATGGCCAGCGCGAACTCGTGTTCGAGCAGCAGGGCCAACGCCTCCTCGCCCGAGGAGGCCTGATGGATGCTGTAGTGGTCGTCGCGGATCGAGGCTTCGAGCGCCAGCAGGTTCTCGGGGAGATCGTCGACGATCAGGAGCTTGATGCCGGGGTCAATCGTCATTGGTGGTCTCCAAGCCTGCACAGCAAGGAGCGGATCTCAGCGAGTGGAAGGATCAGGTCGGGCGTCATTCTGCGGATTGCGGCCTCGGGCATGGTCGGAACCTCGGCGGAGGCCGGATCCTGGACGATGGTCAATGCACCGGCAACCTGCATGCCCGCGAGGCCCGCGGCGCCGTCGTAGTTTGCACCGGTGAGGAGGATTCCGGCGAGCGCCTTCCCGTAGGCGTCGGCTGCGGAGGCGAACAGCACGTCGATGGACGGCCGCGCGAAGGCCACGCGATCCTCGCAGCTGAGCGAGAAGCTGTAGTCGTTCTCGATCGACAGGTGATAGCCCGGGGGCGCGAAATAGAGGATGCCGGGCGCGAGCGATTCCTTGTCGCGCGCCTCGCGCACCTGCAACGAGAGCCGGTAGCCGAACAGCTCGGCGAGCCTGCTCTCGTGGCTGTCCGGCAGGTGCAGCACCGCGACGAGCGGCATCGGATACGTGGCCGGCAGGTCCTTGAGGATCGCGAGCAAGGCCTCGAAGCCGCCGGCGGACGCGCCGATCACCACCGCCTCGACCGGACGGGCGGCGGCGGCCTCGACGGCTTCGGGAGACGAGACGGCGGTCATGCCTTGCGGAAGATGCGGTCGCGCTTGGCGACCGGCTCGAAGCGGTCGGCGAAGTGCGAGAAGTCCAGGCTCTCCTTGCTGCCCAGGCCCAGGAAGCCGCGGTGGCACAGCGACTCGTGGAACAGGCCGAACGCGCGGTTCTGCAA
>Ga0302314_10009512_pt1 | contig 17173 bp, 12 predicted proteins | sample III_Palsa_N2_3_FD_200533 | JGI IMG/M metagenome (GOLD analysis project Ga0302314, IMG submission 200533) | Peat permafrost microbial communities from Stordalen Mire near Abisko, Sweden - III_Palsa_N2_3 | ecosystem: Environmental > Terrestrial > Soil > Palsa > Peat permafrost | place: Sweden...
TCCGAGCGGCTGCGAGGAAGGTACGCGTTCGCGCATGCGCTGGTCCGCCAGGCGGTCTACGCCGACCTCACCGCGGCGCGGCGAGGACGGCTGCACCGCCAGGTGGGCGAGGCGCTCGAGGTGCTTTACGGCAGCGACCTCGAACAGCACCTACACGAGCTCGCCCATCACTTCGCCCAGGCGGCCGCCGGCGAGGAGGACAAGGCGATCGGCTATCTGATCCGAGCGGGCGACCAAGCGCAGATCAAGCTCGCCTACGAGCAGGCGCTGACCCATTACCGTCAAGCCCTCGAGCTGCTCGAGGACTTTCAGGACGGGGCCCACCTTCGCCGCCGCGTGGAAGTGACGATCTCGCTTGGCGAGGCTCAGCTCCGGGCCGGCTATCGCGCGTCGCGCGACACGCTCCTGGACGGCGCACGAGGAGCACTCGAGCTCGGTGACGCCGACCTACTCGCGCGCGCCGCGCTCGCCAACAATCGCGGCTTCTTCAGCTCGGCCGGCGAGGTGGACGACGAGCGGGTGCACTGGCTCGAGGAGGCGCTGGACGCTTACGACCCCGCTCCGAGCACCGTGCGCGCCCGGTTGCTGGGCCAGCTGGCGGTCGAGCTGACCTTCCGCGGTGACTGGGAGCTGCGCCGCCGTCATAGCGATGCGGCAGTGGCGATGGCCCGGGAGCTCGGCGATCCGGGAACGCTGGCGATGGTGCTCTGCCAGCGGATCGCGGCGCTGTCGCATGCCAGCACGGCGGCACAGCGAATCGCCGACGGGGACGAGGCGACGAGGATCGCGAACGAGCTCGAGGACCCGCTACTGCTCTATCACGCCGAGACGTATCGCGGATTCGCGGCGCTGGAGGTCGGCGACCTCGAGGGCGCCGATGTGCACATCGAGCGCCAGCACCGGCTCGCCGTCAGGCTGCGCCAGCCGATTCTGAACTGGTACGACCTGGTCATACGCGCCAAGCGGGAGCTGGTCACCGGATCGTTGGCCGAGGCCGACAGGCTCGCTCTCGAGGGCCTGGCGGTCGGGCGGGAGGCAGGTCAGCCGGATGCCTTCCGCTGGTTCGCCGCCCAGCTGTTCGTGATTCGCATGCACCAGGGCCGGTTGGAAGAGCTCGTCGACGCCCTCGCCGGCGCGCCGCGGCGCGCCGGACGCAGTCGCACGGTCCCGCTGCTCACCCAGGCGTTTCTGGCGACGAGCTTCACCGAGCTCGGTCGCGAAGAGGAAGCACGTGCCGCGTACGAGCGCCTGATGTCCCACGACCTCGCGGACGCTCCCTATGACTTCTCGTGGCTGCCGGTGATTGCGCTGGGGGCAGGTGCAGCGGCAAGGCTGGGCGACCGTCCGCGGGCCGAGGGATTGATCCGGACGCTGGCTCCATATCGGGACCGTTACGTCGACATGGGCTGTTCCTGGCTCGGGTCAGCGGCGCACTACCTGGGACTGCTGCATGCATGCCTCGGCGATATCGCCGAGGCAGAGGGATGCTTTCGCGAAGCCTTGACCGCGGAACGGGCGCTGGGATCCCGGGCGTGGATCGCGCGCACCAAGCTTGAGTATGCGCGCTCGCTGCGAGAGCGCGGACTGGAGGCCGACATCGAACGTGCGGCCGAGCTCACTGAGGAGGCCGTTGACTCCGCGCGCTCGCTCGGCCTCGGCTCGATCCTCCGCCACGCCGGCGCGACCTGAGATCGAGAAAAAAAGAGCGGCCGGACCCGGTTCCCCCCGGATCCGGACCCGGCCGCCCCCCCAACCCCCAGCCCAAGCTTTGTTATGCGGACGGCTTCCTCGGGGTGCCCCCACCCCGGGAAGCCGTACCGCGCGTGCACTCGAGCCGCCCCCGGCCAGCTAGCTGGCTGCCAAGTCCCGGTCCCTTGAAGTCCCTGCTTGGGTCGATTGCACGATGTGAAGTCTCGGCCCACGGCGTTGCCGGGCCGTTACGTGGTCGTTACCGCCCCTGCGATCGTGGTGGCAACGCGGGAATCGGTGGCATCCGGAGCGCGGGCGCGTAATAATCCACGCTCGTGCGCGCTCGCCTGATGATTCTTGCGGTCTTGGCCGCGGCGGCCGCCGGGTGCGGAGGACTCCAGCAGGGAGCGAATCCGGGCAACGCCAACCAGAGCCAGATCGCCGGGGAGGCCCACCCGCAGGTCGTCGAGCCGGTCGCCGGCGGTTCGCCCACGCCCGCCGCGTCCGATCAGGCCGCGGACGTGAGCGTGAGCTCGAGCAGCCCAAGCCGCCAGGCCGAGCCGCAGCCCATCTCCAACGCGGAGGTTCGCGAGGAGCTCGCCCAGAGCGGCATCTCCGCCAACCCGGACGTCGCGACGCTGACGCCGGGAGGGCTGGCGGTCGCCCCGGTCGGCGCTCCGCCCGCGGTGCAGGCGATCATCAATGCCGGAAACGAGATCGCGCGCCTGCAGTATCTGTGGGGGGGCGGCCACGGCGCCTTCGAGGACACCGCGTACGACTGCTCGGGCTCGGTCAGCTTCGTACTCGCAGCGGCCCACCTCCTGAATGCGACCGAGACCTCCGGGGAGTTCATGAGCTACGGCGACCCGGGTCCCGGCAAGTGGGTCACGATCTTCGCGAGCAACGGCCACGTGTACATGTACGTGGCGGGGCTGCGATTCGACACCGTCGCGCTCGCCGAGTACGGCTCACGATGGACGAACCACAGCGCCGACGACGGCGGTACGTTCGTGGCCCGGCACCCGGCCGGACTGTAGGTTCGACCGCTCAGACCGCGGCAGGCTGGGTCGACCGCTCGGTCACCGCGGTGCTCAGACCGCGGCAGGCTGGGTCGACCGCTCGGTCACCGCGGGCGGCGCCGAGGGCTGGGGGGCACCGTAGCCGACGAAGTCGGAACCCCTGACCAGCACCAGGCCGAGCACGGCGCCCGCGAAGGCCACGACCCCCGCGATCAGCAGGATCTCGTTCAGGCCCCCGGCGAAGGCGCCGTGGACGACCGCCGTCGCATGCGGCCGGGCCCGTGCCGGAACGGCCTGGAGCACGCTCTGGGCTTCGCCTCCCGCGACGGCCTTGGCCAGCTGACTGACGTGCGCGGCCTCCGGTGTGCCCGCTAATCCAGTCGCCAGGCGGTTCGAGATCGCGGTCTGGAAGACCGCTCCGAACACGGCGATCCCGGTAGCGATGCCGACCTGGCGAAAGGTCGTGTTGATGCCCGAGGCCATGCCGCTGCGCTGAGGCGGTACGACGCCGACCGCGGTGCTCGCGAGGGCGGGGTTGATCAGGCCGACGCCGGCGCCGCCGACGATGAATCCGGCCAGCAGCGCGGTCCAGTGCGAGCCGGCGGTGAGGCCGCGCATCAGCAGCAGCCCGGCGCCGACCAGCGTGAGCCCGATACCCAGCAGCACGCGGATCGGGATGCGGCTGGAGAGGTTGCCGGAGGCGGCGGCGACGACGAATGACAGCGCCGTGATCGGAAGGAACCGCAGGCCGGTCTCGAGCGGCGAGAGGTCGAGAATGGTCTGCAGGTACAGCGTGAGGTAGAGGAACATGGCGAACATCGCGCACGAGACCGCGAAAGCGACGATCGCCGCGCCGGTGAACGCCGGCTTGCGAAACAGCGAGAGGTCGAGCATCGCGTTGTCCTGGATCAGCTGCGCGACGAAGAAGATCACGAGCTCGGCCGCGCCGCCGATCAGCAGCGCCAAGATCTCGGCGCTTCCCCACCCCTTGGTATCTCCCTCGATCACCGCGAACACGATCATGAACAGCGCCGCGGTGAACGTCACCGTCCCGACCCAGTCGGCGCGGGTCGCGGCGGGGTTGCGCGACTCGGCCACGCGAGTCATCGTCAGGGCCACCGCGACGATCCCGATCGGTACGTTCAGGTAGAAGATCGAGGCCCAGCCGAGGCCCTGAACCAGCACTCCCCCGACCAGCGGTCCGACCGCGGCTGCGGCTCCGATCGTCGCACCCCAGGCCGCGAACGCGGTCCCGCGCTCACGTCCTTGGAACTCCTGCGCGAGGAGCGACAGCGAGGTCGCGAACATGATCGCGCCGCCGACGCCCTGTCCGCCGCGAGCGATGATCAGGAAGGTCGCGCTCGGCGACACCGCGCACAGCAGCGAGGTGACCGTGAACAGGCCGAGCCCGATCGAGAACACGAGGCGCCTTCCGATCAGGTCGGCGAGCGCTCCCGCCGTGAGCAGCAGCGAGGCGAGCGTCAGCGCGTACGCGTCGACCACCCACTGGACCTCGGAGAAGCTGGCATGCAGCTGCTTCGCCATGCTCGGCAACGCGACGTTGACGATCGTGATGTCGAGCAAGAGCATGAACGTCGCCGTGCAGACGACGATCAGGGTCCACCACTTACGTTCCATAAGGCGGCGATGCTACCGGGCGCGGGCGGGGGGTTCCGCTGGAGCGTTGGGGCCCGCTGGAGCCTCTGGCGCTACGCGCGACCGTAGACCGGCACCGCGGCGCCGCTCGTGGGCTTGGAGTCATCGGAGAGGAGGTGCGCGATCACCCCGGCGATCTCGGCCGGCTTGACCCAGCGGTCGAAGTCGGCGTTCGGCATCGACGCTCGGTTCCCGGGCGTGTCGATCACGCTCGGCAGGATGGCGTTGGCGCGCACCTCGTCGTCGCGGTACTCGACCGCGAGAGCTTTCACGAACGCGATCACCGCCGCCTTCGAGGAGACATAGCCGGCGGCGCCCGAGAACGGCCGCAGCGCCGCGCGGGTGCCGACGCAGACGATCGATCCTCCGCCCGCGGCCAGCACGTGCGGCAACGAGGCCTGGGTGACCAGGTACGTGGGGCGAAGGTTGAGGCGGAACTGGGTTTCGAACTCCTCGATCGGGGTCTCGTGCACCCTCGCGCCCGCCGCGAAGCCCCCCACCAGGTTGACTACCCCGCGCAGCGGCGCGCTCGGTTCGCCGGCGGCCGTCGCCACGACGCTTGCGACCGCCTCGGGATCGAACAGGTCGGCCTGCACCAGCTCGAGGCCGGGAACGCGCTCCACGCGCTCGAGCTCGCGCTCGGCGATCCACGGAACGACCACTCGCCAGTCGTCGGCGAGCAGACGCGCCACGACCGCGGCCCCGAGGCCGCCGGTACCCCCGGTGACGAGCACGGTGCGATTCATAACCGTCCGCGGCCCACTCTATCTTCGTCACGCGATGCAGGTCAGGGAGTTCATCGACGGGTGCGATGTGGCCCAACCGCTGGTCGTCCGCCGGGTAGAAGTTCGGCGGCGGCGCGACGGCACCGAGTACCTGAAGCTGGCTTTGGGCGACCGCACCGGGAGCGTCGAGGCAATGGTCTGGGACGAGGTGCCGGAGGCCCGCGAGCTGTGTCGCCAGGGCGCGGTTGTCCACGTCAGCGGGTGCTACTCGGCGCATGCCCGCTACGGGCCCCAGCTCGCTTTGCAGGCGCTGCGGGCGGCTGCAGAGGACGAGTACGACGTCGACGAGCTGCTGGACGGGCCACCGCGCAGCCTCGAGCAGATGGAGGCCGACCTGCGCGGGCTGCTCGCGACGATCCAGAATCCCCACCTGCGCCGGCTGCTGGCGATCGTGTTCGGCGAGAGCTCGCCGACCTGGGCCGCATTCAGGGATGCCCCCGCAGCCAAGTACTACCACCAGGCCTACCGCCACGGGCTGCTCGAACATTGCCTGACGGTGGCGCAGGCGGTGAGCGCGATCTCCGCGACCTTCCCTGGCGTCGACCGCGACACCGCGGTCACCGGTGCGCTGCTGCACGACATCGGCAAGCTCGAGGCCTACCGGATGGAGGGTGGGACGATCGAGATGTCCGACCAGGGCCGGCTGCAGGGAGAGATCTCGCTCGGCTATTACCGGGTCCGTCGCGCGATCGAACGGCTCGAGGGCTTCCCGCCCGAGCTGGCGCAGGCGGTCGGCCACATCATCCTCAGCCATCACGGCTCGCTCGAGCACGGCAGCCCCGTGGTCCCATGCACGCGCGAGGCGACGCTCGTACACATGGTCGACAACCTCGGCGGCCGTCTGGGCAGCTTCGACAGGATCGAGAAGGAGCTCCCGGTCGGCGAGCAGTGGTCCCCGTTCGATAAGGGCATCGGCGGCGGCGCGTACTTCGCGGCGCGCGCCGAGCCCGAGCGCAAAGCCGCGTAGGCAAATCCGCAAATTGCGAGCGTTGTCGGGCTCGCGGGGCGACTGGTGCACGCGCGCTACTACAGTGCTTGGCGTGGCAAAGGACACCGAGAAGCTGATTCGACAGCTCTCGCTGATCTCGTATCTGATGGCGGAGCGGCGGCCGGTGACCGCGCCCGAGATCAGACGCGATGTCGAGGGATACAGCGTGATGAACGAGGATGCGTTCGCGCGCCGCTTCTACGCCGACCGCTCCGAGCTCGAGGCGCTCGGCATCCAGCTCGCGGTGGAAAAGCCGATCGACGGCCTGGTCGAGCAGGAGAACTACTCGCTGCCGCCCGAGAACTTCCACCTGCCGGCGATCGCCTTCGAGGACCAGGAGCTCGCGGCGTTGAACACGGCGCTGTCGCTGCTCGACGGCGAGTTCGCCTACGCCGAGCCGCTGCGACTGGCGCTGCAGCAGATCTCCTGGGGACGGCCGAGTCCGCTGCGGGCCCCGGAGCAGCACACGGTGGCGCTCGGGATCACCGGCGCGGCCGGCGGTCACGAGATCTCGCAGCGCCTGGCGAAGATCGAGACGGCGATCTTCCGGCGCAAGACGATCTCGTTCGAGTACTACACGATGGAGCGCGATGACGTGGGAACGCGCCGCGTCGACCCCTACCAACTGCTCTACCAGGGCGGCCAGTTCTACCTCGTCGGTCGCTCGCACGAGCGCGACGCGATTCGCGTCTTCCGGCTCTCGCGGATCCGCGGCAAGGTCGCTTACGTGACCAAGGCCGAGCACGACTTCCAGCGACCCGCGGACTTCGACCCGCGCGGATACGCGGACCGGATCGACTGGCAGTTCGGCGATCCGATCGGGACCGCCGAGATATCGATCAATGAACGGATCGCCTGGCAGATCGAGCGTCACTTCGGTCGCTACGGAGAGATCAGGCCGGCCGCCGGTTCGGATCGCGTCTTCTTCACCGAGTATGCGAACGCGCGGCAGCTGATCGCATGGGTGCTGGGCCTCGGCGAGAATGCACGCATCCTCGGGCCCCCGGAGCTCGCGCAGGCGCTGCGCGAGCGGGTAGCGCTGCTGATCGAGCGCCACACGGGAGACCCGCCGTCGACATCGGCTGGGGCCGAGCCGGCTCAGGAGGATCCGAGCCCGGCGCCTGCCCCTCGCCCCGAGCCTGCCGAGACCAACGGCCACCACCAGGACGCGACGATCCGCCCCGAGCGCTTCGCGCGCCTGGTGACGCTCGCGAGCATCCTGATCGAGGCCGGGCGGGCGGGACGTACCTTGAACGCGGCGGAACTGTGCGAGCGCCTGAAGATCTCCGAACAGGAGCTGCACGAGGACGTGTCGGTGTTGAACGTCGTCAACTTCGGCGCCGGAACCTACGTGCTGTACGCCGAGATCGGACCCGATGGCACGATCGAGGTCGATCCGGAGCCGTACGGGGACTCGTTTGCCCGTCCCGCCCGGTTGCTGCCGGTCGAGGCGAAGGCGCTGGTGGCGGCGATCGACCTGATCGGAGAGCACATACCCGAAGGGTCGCTGGCCTCGGTGCGTAAGAAGGTGGTGGCAGCGCTCGGCGAAGATCCGATCGAGGATGGGCTCCAGATCGCGTCGCGGGACGGGGACGACGCCGAGATCGCGGCCGTGGTGTCGCAGGCGATTGCGTCCCGGCGGCTGCTCTCGTTCGAGTACTACAAGGAGAACGAGGACGAGTTCTCGACCCGCACCGTCGAGCCCTACGCGCTGATCAACGGCCGCGAGGGCTGGTACGTGGCCAGTTATGACCCCGCCCGCGAGAGCGTCCGCCACTTCCGGCTCGACCGGATCAAGTCGGCCGGCGTCAGCACCGAGAGCTTCGAGCCGCGTCACGATGTCGACCCGGCCGCTGACGTCGACGGCTGGCCGAGAACGGGCGAGGTGCCGGCTTCGCGCCGGGCCCGGGTGTGGGTCTCGGCCGACCGCGCCCGGTGGGCACGCGAGGAGCGGCGCGTGGCCCAGGAGCTGGAGGAAGGCGCGGTCGTCGTCGAGCTTGGATTCGCGGGAGTCGACTGGCTCGTGCGCGAGGTGCTCAAGGAAGCGGGCGACGCAGCCGTACTCGAGCCCGCGGATGCCAGGGAGGCGGTCCGGGCCGCAGCCGAGGCGATCGCATCGGCGCTCGAGCCCGCCGCTGATCAAAGCTCGCTCCTGGGAGAAATCTCCCGGGTGCGGTAGATCTTCCGCGTGAGCCGCCGCGACCAGATCACGATGAGCGGCGCCGAGCTCGCCGCGTTCCTCGACGAGCAGCGGATCGTCACCTGCGCCACGAACGGACCGCGGGGGTGGCCGCATCTGATGCCGCTGTGGTACATCGTGCGCGGGGATGAGGTGTGGGCGTGGACCTATGCGAAGTCGCAGAAGGTGCGGAACCTCGAGCGGGATCCGCGGGCGACGCTCCAAGTCGAGGATGGCGAGCGCTACGAGGAGTTGCGCGGGGTGATGATCGAGGCCCGCGCCGAGATTCACCGCGATGTCGAACTGGTCACCGAGCTCGGTGTGGAGCTGTTTCTGCGCTACGGCGGCGCGAGCGGCGACGAGGTCCGGGAGGTGGTGTCACGGCAGGCGGCCAAGCGCGTGGCGCTGCAGTTCGTAAGACAGCGGACGGCGAGCTGGGATCACCGCAAGCTCGGCGGGACGTACTGACAGGGTCGCGAGTACGCTCCGGCACGCGATGCAAACGCTGAAGGGTTTGATTCTCTCCGGTGGCAAGGGCACACGCCTGCGCCCGATCACTTACACGAGCGCCAAGCAGCTGGTGCCGGTGGCCAACAAGCCGGTGCTGTTCTACGGCATCGAGGCGATGGCACGAGCCGGGATCCATGAGGTTGGGATCATCATCGCGCCGGAGACCGGCGATGAGATCCGGGCCGCGGCCGGGGACGGCGCGCGCTTCGGGGTGAGCATCACCTACATCGAGCAGGACCAGCCGCTTGGGCTCGCGCACGCGGTGCTGACCGCCGAACCGTTCCTGGGGGTGGCCCCGTTCGTGATGTACCTCGGCGACAATCTGCTTCAGGGCGGCATCGAGGATCTCGTCGCCGCATTCCGCTCTGGCCGCCCGGACGCGCTGATTCTGCTCACTCCCGTACCCGACCCCGAGCAGTACGGCGTGGCCGAGCTGCTCGACGGTCAGGTGGTTCAGCTGGTGGAGAAGCCCGCGCAGCCGAAGACCGACCTCGCCCTCGTGGGCGTGTACATGTTCACCAACTGCGTCCACGCGGCCGCGCGCGCGATTGAGCCGTCGGGGCGCGGCGAGCTGGAGATCACCGACGCAATCCAGTACCTGGTGGATCAGGGCATGCGGGTGGAGCCCCACATCGTCCAGGGATGGTGGAAGGACACCGGGCGCCTGAACGACATGCTGGCGGCGAACCGGCTCGTCCTCGACACGATGCAGGCCCGACTCGAGGGTGAGCTGATCGAGTCACAGGTCGAGGGCCGCGTGGTGATCGAGGCTGGCGCACGGTTGGAGCGTACGACCGTGCGCGGGCCGGCGATCATCGGTGCCGGCGCGCGCCTGACAGATTGCTACATCGGCCCGTATACCGCGATCGGCGAGAACTGCGAGATTCGCAACGCCGAGGTCGAGCACTCCATCCTGCTCGCTGGATCCTCGGTCCATGATCTGGCCGGCCGGATGGAGTCCTCGCTGCTCGGCCGCAACGTCACGATCGGCCGCGATGAGCGCCAGCCGCGAGCGTTTCGGTTCCTGGTCGGGGACAACTCGGAGATCGGGATCCTCTAGATCGCGAGCCGCGACGTGATGCCATTCGCGGCCGGTATCACCGGCTCAAATGGCATCGCGCCGCCCGGGGTCCCCTCCCGGTGACTATGACCCGCTGTTGCTCCCGCTGGCCGAGGTCGCCCTGGCGCCCGAGGACGCGCCGTCGCCGTCAGGCAGCCGGTAGCCCCGGTCGGCCTTGACCACCACGCCGCTCTTGGCGAGCTTGGACAGGGTCGTGCTGACAGTGCCACGGCCCAGGCCGGTGGCGGCGGCAACCTCGCCGGCCGTCAGTGCGCCACCCTTCTTGAGGGCGCCGAGTACCGAGTTCTTGGTCGCGCCGGGCGGGGTGCGAGAGTTGCTCGAGGTTGCGGCTGCGGGGCGAGAGCTGGCCCGCGCGGCAGGCGCGGTCCGGGTGCTCGCCGGGGTCGACGAGGTGGAGCGGGCGGTTCTGCGTGACGGGGTCGAGCGTGCCCGCCGTGAGCGCTGCGGCTTGGAATGCTCACGCGGATCGAGTGCGGCGAGCGCGTCACGTAGCTTCTCCGCCTCTGCGAGAAGCTGCTCGAGCCGTTCTTGGATCTCCTGTCGAATGCGATCAATCAACTGTTGCTCCTTCAAGTACTTGGTTGGATGACGATCGTACATCCCCGCCGGGCAAACTGGTTACCCAAGCGTCGAATGCATGGTCGTCTGTTGCCCACGGCGCAGCACAAGCCCGCTTCCGCAAGTCAGTTAGCTGTTCGGGTCGCCGACGGCGCGATCCTCGCCGCGCCAGATCTCCTCGCCGACCGCCTTGCCACTGCGTGACAACCTGCTTGGTACACGCATACCAATCGTTGTGGGTGTGTCGGTGGGCGACGCGCTCGCGAGCCAAGTGATCGGGACCAGGGCGGCAGCGCGCACGACGTCGACCCTCATGATCGCGATCGTAACAGGTTCTGGTTAGTCGGTCTTCAATCCGGAGCTTTGGACGAAGTTAACCGTGACAGAGTGCGGCGAGCGACCAGGTGAGTGATCGCTTCGAGTCCGCTCCCACTGCAGTGCGCGCTGGTGAGCGCGTTGCCATTCGGTTGACGGCGACCAGCAGGGTGACGCTTCAGATCTCCCGCAGCTCCGCCGCGACCCGCTCCGGAGCGACGACGTTCAGGTTCACCTCGGCGCCGAGCTCGAGCCCGGCGATGTGCGTCAGCCGGGGAACGATGTCGATCCGCCAGCAGAAGTGCTCGGCGCCGCTGGGCGCGGTACGGATCCACAGGTTCAGTGGCGGACTGCAGCCGAATCGCCGCGAGAGGCGCGCGAGCGCGCCGTGCAACATCGCCGGGGCGATTGGTCCGTCCTCCTCGAACCGCATCCGCGTCGCTCTCGGGGCGAGCAGCAGCTGATAAGGCAAGCGCGAACCGAAGGGCGCCATCAACACGGACTCGCCGTCGATCGCCACGACCCGCTCACGGCGCCGCACCTCCTCCTGGACCAGGTCGGCGAGCAGGTTGCCCCCCATGGTGCGGGTGGCGTAGGCGCCGAAGCGCTCGCGCTCGCGGGCGATCATCGCCGGGACGAAATCGAGCGCGAACAGCTGAGCGTGGGTATGCGGAAGCGATGCCCCGGCTTCGATCCGTTCGTTGACGATCAAGTGCAGGCATGCGGCCTCGGGGTGGGCGCGCATGCGTGCCCGCCACACTTCCATCGCCACCGACACCTGCTCCGCCGACAGCGCCGCCAGCGAGACGACGCTATCCGGCGAGTTGACGATCACCTCGTGGGCGCCACGCGCCGGGCCGGCCCAGAACAGATCGGGGTTGGCCTGGCGCTCGGGCTGAGGGGACTCCGGGCTGAGCGCCGGGTACAGGTTGGGCACGACGCGAACACGCCACCCGCCCGTGTTGGGCGGGCCGCCGTTCGGGCGAACCGCATATAGCTCCGGCGGCGTTCGATCCTCGTGACCCTCGGCGAATGGGTCGGTGCTCGGGTCGAGGGGCTCGGGAGGCGCGACCCGAAGCTCGCCCCCGGGACGAACCGCGCGATCGGCGGCGATGATCGCCCGCTGGCCGCTCAGCGGGTCGACCCTGATCTCAGCCAAGCCGGCCGCTCAAAGCGTCTTCTCCATCGCCACGTGCTCGATATCGGCCTCCACGAATGGGCGGCCGCGCGCCCGGTAGCCCGCGCGCTCGTAGAGCTCGCGAGCGTAGGTCTGCGCATGGAGCACCAACCGGTGCGCGCCGCCGGCGCGGGTCTGGGCGTCGGCCTCCTCGAGCAGCGTGGTGGCGATCCCCAGGCGACGGGCCGACTTGCGCACCGCGAGCCGGCTGAACTGGACGGTCGTACCCACGAACACCAGGCGACAGGTGCCGAGGACCTCTTCCTCGCGCACCGCGACCAAGTGGACCGCGCCGGCGTCCCGGCCATCTACTTCCTCGTGCCGCGGCACTCCCTGTTCGACGCAGAAAACGTCGTAGCGGAGCTGCAGCAGGTCGGCATACTCCTTCTCGCCGCGCGCTCTGCGCACCTCGTAGGGCGATACGACGGTCATCGCAAAACGTAGCGCCGGATGTCCAGCTCGAGCGCGGCGGCGGTTACCACGACACCGACCGTCCAAGCTCGCATCAGCATGGGCGACAGCTTGGCAGATGGTGGCCGCGTGGGTACCCGCCCGTCACGTCTCGTCGCCGATCTGCTTAAATATGCAATATCCTCTTTGTCGACACCGGCGAGGGGTACGCTTCCTGAGGGTCCTTTTCTCGTTCCCGGCCGTTGTCCCGGGCACTGGCTGAACCGCTTCGCAGTACCGCCGCGGTTCGCTTTCCAGACTCAACCTTCCAATATTGCATGGGTGCTTCCACCCCACTTCCGAGTCCTGCCGTGATCGCACGTGCCGAAGATTTCACGCGCGAGCGATTCATATATGAAGGTGAGACCGCCGCCGAGGCCCTCGCCCCCGGGTCGGCGCGCCGACGCGCGCTCGATGCCGCGCAGGCTGAGCTCGATGCCGGGATCAAGCAGCCCTCGATCGAGTGGCGCCGGCGCTTCGCGCTGCTGCTCGGACTCGAGCGCCTGCTCTCCGAGGAGGAGCCGCGCCTGGTCGACGGCACGGTTCTGTCCGCCCACCAGATCGATGCGCTGTCGGGCACGCTGACCGCGCTCCTGGCCGAGGCGCAGCGATCGAACGGGAACGGGAACGGGAGCGCTCCGGTGCTTCCCGCCGAGCCGGCGGTGCTCGCATCGTCGGCGATCCCCGGCGAGGAGGATGAAGACGAGGAGTTCGAAGACGAGGAGTTCGAGGACGAGGACGAGGCGGAAGAGGAAGAGGAGCCAGACGAGGAGCCGCAGGACTGGCAGGACGAGCAGGAAGTCGATGGCGACGTCGAGCTCGACGAGCAGCCCGAGGACCCAAACGCTGCCCGGAGATTCTGGTTCGAGCACGCCACCGGAGCGGGCAAGACGGTGGCGGCGCTCGGGTTCGTCGAGGCCTCGCGGACCGGCGGCGTATTGATCCTCACCCATCGCCGGAACCTCGTCGACCAGTTCCACGGCGAGCTCCGCGACCGCGGCTATGCGAAACGGATCAGCCCCGCGCTGCTCGACGGCCAGGACTCCGCCAACGGCCCCGTCACCGTCGAGACCTACCAGTGGTTCGTACGCAATGCAGCCCGGGTCTCGGACGCCTACACGATCGTCATCTGCGACGAGGCGCACACCGCCCTCGGCGAGAAGACCTCGGCGGCGATCAGAAGCTGGGCGGGTCCGGTGTTCGTGGGCATGACCGCGACCGGCGCGCTGATCGCGCGCCACGTCACCGACCTGTTCCCGACGCAGACCTCGCGCTTCGACCTCGCCCAGGCGGCGCGGCGCGGCGTGATCGCGCCGCTGCGCTGCATCCGCATTCCGCCCGGCCCCGGCGTACGCACGATCGCCAAGGTGCCGCTCCGTCGGGGCGAGGTCGATACCGAGTTCGACCAGGAGATGCTCGCGGAGTTGCTCGATCAGCACCCATTCAACCAGGCGATCGCCGACCTGTACAAGACGCGGTTCAACGGGGTCCCCGGGGTCGTGTACACGGCCGGGGTGCGCCATGCCTACAACGTCGCGGCCTCCTTCCGCGAGCTGGGCATGAAGGCGCAGGCGGTCTCGGGCGAGACGCCCAAGCGCCAGCTCGCGCGGATCCTGGCCGACTACGAGTCGGGCAAGATCGACGTGCTCGTCAATGCCCAGCTGCTGGCCGAGGGATGGAACTCGCCCCGGGCCACGATCTGCATGCACCTGGCGCCGACCGCCTCCAAGCGCATCTATCAGCAGCGCGTCGGCCGGGTGACGCGGCGCCATCCGGGCAAGGAGGCGGGGATCGTCGTCGACTTCGTCCACCCGGCGACCAAGCACGACGACCCGGTGGTGACGCTCCACTCGCTGCTGGATCGCGATGTGTACCGCGGGGGGGCGATTGTGGTCGGACCCGTGCGGCGGGGACGGGGCAGGCGGGTGCGCGTCGAGCGGCGCGTGCTCCCGGTGACGCCGGATCCCGACCGGCGGGCGGAGGTCTTCGAGCGCGAGCTGTGGCGCATCGCCGTCGATCACCTCGACTATGGGGAGCAGCACGTGTGGGCCGCGCTCGCCGGCGCCCGCGTCGCCCCGAATGGATGGCGGCGGGCCAAGGCGATGCTCCACTTCGACCGCGGCGGGGAGCTCAAGCGCCGGTTCCTGCTGACCGCGGTCCAGCGCAACCGCAACGCCCAGCTGCGGTTGCGTGCGCTGCAGGAGATCGCCGCCTCCCGGGACGCCGAGGCGTTCGATACCGCGGTCGACATCATGGCCGGCTGGCCGCGCGATGAGCGTCGCGAAGGTGTCAAGATCATGCTTCAGGCCCTAGCCGAGCGCCGCATCGGCCGCCGCGACGAGGCCAACGCCTGGATCTGGCGGCTGGCCGAGTACACGCGCGAGGTGCACGAGGAATACGCGATCCAGCGCTGGCCGGAGACCAAGCGGCTGCTCGGCCTCTTGGTCAACTCGAGCGGTGGCGCGCACGCGCGCAACGCCCGCCGGCTCGTGCACGCGACGCGCAAGGAGGACCGGCGACTGTCCGCCGCCCTGCTGGCCGCGGCGCTGGCCCACACGCCCGAGGCCGAGGAGGCCCTGCGCGGGGCGCGGACCCGGATGGCGCGCAAGCCCGCCGCCCTGGCGCGCGATCTGCTGCGCAACTTCCCCAAGGGACGGCGGGGCAAGAGCCGACGGCGCCGGCCCCAGGCGACCGGTGCCGGGTCCTCCAACGGCGCCGCCAAGCAGCCGCGCCCGCCCGCGGACGATGCGCTCCTGAGGACGGCCCGCGCGAACGGCTCCGAGCCGGAGGTGCTCGATGACGATTTCGACCTCGACGACGGCAACGGCACCCTCGAGGATGGGCCGGCGATCTCCGGCGACGGTCCCTCGGAGGATGTGCTGACCGAGGCGCTCGATCAGGGGATCGAGAACGGAGATCTCCCCCCACTCGATCCTTCCGCACGCGCCGATGTCGAGGAGACCGTCGCCGATGCGCTCGCCGAGGCCTCTCCGGCCAGCGACCGGAACGCTGAAGAAGCCGCTTAGTGGTTCGTGCGGCTTGGCGGAGGGCGCTCGCTGATGGAGACCCTGCGCCGTCCCGCCGGCTGGCGGGCGGCGGTTATCGCGATCACGCTGCTGGCGGTCGTGGTCAGGCTGCTGATCATCGCCCACAGCCACGGGGGCAGCAACCTCGCGATCTACACCTACTTCTCGCGTCTCGCGCTGCACGGGGCGAACCCGTTCAACCCCCCGATCGCTGGGCCGATCAAGCCGGTCTACTCGAACAGCCCGCCATTCGAGGTCGCCGTGTTCACCGCTCTGCTCGCCGTGCACGATTCGCCGACCACGCTGCGACTGCTGTTCGTGCTCGGCGACGTGGCGGTTCTGCTGCTGGTCGGATTCTGCTTCCCGCGCCCCTTGCCCTGGCGCCTCGGGTTCCTCCTGTTCTACGCCTTCAATCCGTTTGTCCTGCTCGCCTGGACCGCGTTCGCCCAGGACAAGACGCTGCTCTTCCTCGGCATCGCCGCGCTGCTGCTCTCGCTCGAACGTGGCCGCGAGTGGACCGCGTGGTTGGCCGTGACGGCGCTGGCCGCGTTCAAGTTCCTAGGCTCGTTCGCCGTGCCGGCGTTGGCGCTGCACTGGTACCGCAAACGCCGCTGGTGGGCCCTGCTGCCGGTGGCGGCGTTCCTGGTCGTGCTCGTGCTGAGCAACCTGCCGTGGTTCCCCAAGAGCCTTGACGCGTTCTCGCGCCGTGACGATCTGCTGGCGATCAATCCGCCGATCCACGTGGCTCCGACGCTCCTGCTCGCGAGGTTGGGGATCTACGCCCCGATCGAAGCGAAGGTGCTGCCGGTGGCGGCGACGATCGTCGTGCTCGGGTTGTACTTCGCGCGCCGGATCGACATCCGCGAAGCGGTGGTGTGGTCGCTGTTCGTCGGGTACGCGTTCCTGCCCGACGACGACTTCGATCGCCTGCTCCTGATCACCGTGCCCTTCTTCCTGATCCTCGACTTCTCGGTCGGGCGGTGGGTGGCCATATGGATCGTCTCGAGCGTCGCCGCGCTCGCCGGCGACGTCGCCACTCGCGGGGTGCCGCACGAGCTCTCGGCGCTGGCCGGGGCCCTGCACACCCTGTTCTCCCACGAGGGAACCGTACGCAATGTCCTGTGGATGAACCTGTTGCCGGCGCTGGTGCTGGCGTACTACTTCGTTGATCGGCGAACCGGCCGGGCGCCGGTCGGCGACGCCCAGCCTTAGCTCTGCCCGCGGAGGAGGTGCACCTCGCCGGCGTCGAGCGTCACTCGGCCGCGGTCAGGCGTGAGGACGACTAGGCGCCCGTCGCCGTCGATGCCTTCGCCGCGGCCTTCGCCGCCCGCCCAGCGCACCGGCTCGCCGAGCAGGGCGTCGCGCGCGCGGACCTCGGCGAGCAGGGCGTCGGCGTCGGCGCCGAGCCAGCGCTCGAGCTTTGCCAGCACGGTCTGCAGCGTCGGCTCGATCCGGTCCGGCGCCAGTCCGAGCGTGCCGGCCCGGCTCACCAGCTCGGGCGGGAAATCGGCCTCCGCGAGCGCGACGTTGAGGCCGATTCCCACCACCGCCCAACGCTCCTGGGGCCTGCCCTCGACGAGGATGCCCGCGACCTTGAGGCCACCGAGGAGGATGTCGTTGGGCCACTTGATCGCCGCCCGCCGCCCGGCCGCGTCGGTCGCGCTGGTCGCGCCGGCGGCCGTAGCGTCCGCGTCCGTGGCCGCGTCGACCGCGCCGGCGACGGCGGCGCCCGCGGCCAGC
>Ga0302314_10009514_pt1 | contig 17172 bp, 16 predicted proteins | sample III_Palsa_N2_3_FD_200533 | JGI IMG/M metagenome (GOLD analysis project Ga0302314, IMG submission 200533) | Peat permafrost microbial communities from Stordalen Mire near Abisko, Sweden - III_Palsa_N2_3 | ecosystem: Environmental > Terrestrial > Soil > Palsa > Peat permafrost | place: Sweden...
CGTCTGGCAGCAGGACCACAACGGCTTCACCCACCAGGACCCCGGCTTCCTCGACCACGTCGTCAACAAGAAAGCCGACATCGTCCGGGTCTACCTGCCGCCCGACGCGAACTGCCTGCTGTCGGTCATGGACCACTGCCTGCGCAGCAAGCACTACGTCAACGTCGTCATCGCGGGGAAACGCGCCATGCCGCAGTGGCTGACGATGGAGGCCGCCACGGTGCACTGCACCGAGGGGATCGGCATCTGGGACTGGGCCAGCAACGACCAGGGCGCCGAGCCCGATGTCGTGCTGGCCTGCTGCGGGGACACCCCGACCCTGGAGGTGCTGGGTGCCGTCTCGATCCTGCGCGAGTACCTGCCCGAGCTGAAGATCCGCGTGATCAACGTCGTCGACCTCATGAAGCTCCAGTCCGCCAGCGAGCACCCGCACGGCCTGTCCGATACCGACTACGACTCGCTGTTCACCCGGAACAAGCACATCATCTTCGCCTTCCACGGATACCCGTGGCTGATCCACCGGCTGACCTACCGCCGCGCCAACCGCAACCTGCACGTCCGCGGCTACAACGAAGAAGGCACGATAACCACGCCCTTCGACATGAGAGTGCAGAACCGCCTGGACCGCTACCACCTGGTCCAGGACGTGATCGACCGGCTGCCGCAACTCGGCGCCACCGGCGACTACCTCAGGCAGATGATGCGCGACAAACTCGTCGAGCACAGCCAGTACATCGATATCCACGGCCAGGACCTGCCAGAAATCCGTAACTGGACCTGGGGCAGCCTCGGTGAATTCCCGGCGGCCGAAACGGCCGGAAGAACCTGAAAGTGGAGCCGCAGCGGACCGCTGCGGCGAGGGGTTCTAAAGATCCTTTCCCAGAACGGGCCGTGGTTTCACGTGCTGTCTTGCCCGCGGATCACGACAACGGGGCAGTGCGCGTGATGCACGCAGTGCTGGCTGACCGAGCCGAGCAGCGCCTCGGCGAATCCGCCGTGCCCGCGGCTACCCACCACCAGGAGGTCGGCGCCGTCGGAGGCATCGAGCAGCACCTGCGCGGGAAGGCCCTCGATGACAAGGGCGCGGACCTCGACGGTGCTGCCCGGGTCGACGGTGCTGCTGATCGCGTCGGCTAGGGTCTTCTCCGCGTTTTCCTTGAAGTCGAAGCTTCCTTCCATGGCCGTCGGGGCCCATCCGTAGCCGCCGACATCGGCCGGGTAGTTCCAGGCGATCACGGCGTCCACTGCCGCGCCGGTGAGGCCGGCCTGCCGGACCGCCCAGCGCAGAGCGCTCAGGGACGAGGACGAGCCGTCGACCCCCGCTACGATGCGGGGTCCGGTGCTGTGTTCTTGTTTTGGCATCTGCTGCTCCTCGGTCTGGGTCTCGGCTGGTCATCAGTAAAAAGCAACATGCGTAAAAAATTGGGCCCCGACGTGCAGCCGCGAATATTACGCAGGTGCAGCGCGCCGGGGTCCGGAGCTATTTCCTTCTCCTAGAGTACTGCACTTTCCGATTCTGGCGTGGACCGCAGCTTGCTATGCAGTGGCTTGAGTGCGATGGTGGGGACTATCAGCAAATGTGTTGCTCCGGACCCGGCAGCTGAAGAGACGTAGCCTGGGAGGACGTGAGTAAACGGCCGCGGCCAGATTTCTTCATCGGATGGGCTATTTATTTGTGGAGTTACCTGTCCATTTGGCGGAAACCTGTGGTGAGTCTTCTCTCCTCGTGACGTTCTCTTCGGCATGTCCGGAAATAAATGCGAGCGCGCTGAACGTCGACTGCCGTCACGGATACCTCTAGGCCGGCGCACCATGGGGAAGAAGATTGCGATGACGGGTACGTTGCACTCGGCAATGAACGCGTCGTTTATCGTCGCCCCCGCGCAGCAGCACCTGGCCGCAGCCATGAAAACCGACTGGGCCAACCTGGCCCGGACCGGATCGGAGTCCCCGCTCACCTGGCCGCAGTTCGACCCGGCCAGCCAGCAGGTACTGTCCCTGACCCCGCCACAGCCGCAGGTCGAGACCAGCTTCTCCGCCGAGCACCAGTGCGCGTTCTGGGCCCAGGCCTAACCCCGTGATACTCGGTGACTACCGGGAGTTTCTCGTGGCGATCGCCGGCGCCGCGGGATCGCTAACGGGCCTGCTGTTCGTCGCCCTGTCCGTGGCACCGCGCCACCCCCTCAGTCCCGGGCCGGCTGTCATCCACGGAGTACCCGCAGCGGTGACGGCCACGCCGTAGTCGCGTCAACGGCGCCACCTGCGTGCCGGTCATGATGCCCTACATCACCGCGTTCTTCATGCCCCGGCGGGCCGGGGACCGCCCCGACGTGGTGCCCGCCGGAGCCGTCAACTTCTCCTTCATCGGCCAGTTCGCCGAGACCGGCCGCGACTGCATCTTCACCGTCGAGTACTCCACGCGCACCGCGATGGAAGCCGTTTACACCCACCTGAACATCGAGCGCGGCGTGCCCGAGGTCTTCAACTCCACTTACGACATCCGCACGCTGCTCGCCGCGGTCGGCTTCCTGCGCGACGGCCAGAAGCTGGCCCTGCCCGGGCCGGGCGTCATCAGCAAGCGGCTGATCCACAAGCTGGACGAAACCGAGATCGGCGAGCTCCTGGCCGAGTACGGCCTCACGACCTGACCCGGAAATGACAGGCTGACAATTTCCGTGGTGCTGGCTACTCTTCCTGCAGCCGTTCTCGAGAAAGACATAGCGGATAAGAGCGGAGGCCGAGCGGTGCCGGACCAAAGCACGCGGACCGTACTGGTATCCCTCGGGGCGGGCCTGGGAGTCACGCTGGCCAAGGTCGTGGCAGCGGTCCTCACTGGTTCGGCCGCCCTGGCCGCCGAGGCCGCGCATTCACTGGCCGATAACGCCAACGACCTGTCCCTGTTCGCGGCTCAGCGTCGCAGCAGCCGCCCGCCCGACGATCAGCATCCCCTGGGGTACGGGCGGGAAGCCTACTTCTGGGCGCTGATCGCGGCCTTCTTCGTGCTGTTCACCGGCACCGCGTTCTCCCTGCGGGACGGCATCGATGAGCTGATCCACCCCAGCGCCACCTCCTCGTTCGCCGTGGCCTATGTGGTGCTGGCCATCTCTGCCGTCTTTGATCTGGTGTCCATTCGCCAGTCAGCGGGCCAGATGAGCAGCCGGGCCCGCCGTTACGGCCGAGGGTTCCTGGAGGAATCCCGGGTCACGTCGCAACCCTCACTGCGGGCGGTGTTCCTCGAGGACACGGTGTCGGTCGGCGGAGACGTGATCGCGCTGGCCGCCCTGGCCCTTAATCAGGTCACCGGGTCGTCGGTACCGCAGGGAGTGGCCGCGGTGCTCATCGCGGTGGTGATGATCCGCGTCAGCCTGCGGCTGATCCAGCGCAGCCGCGACTTCCTGGTCGGCGCCTGGTCGGGGGCCGCCGGCGGACCGCAGGGCCACGATGTCGCCGGCTTCACCCAGCCGTTGCGGCCAGCGGAGGAGCAGAGACTGCGGGCCTTTCTCCTCGGGTACCCCGGGGTGACCGCCATTCGCGAGCTCCTGTTCACTTTCGTCGGTCCGGGCCGGATCTGGATTGTCGCCCGGGTTGACATCGACGACGGCCTGCGCGGCGCCCAGGTCGAGGCGCTGGTACGCGGCATCGAGTCGGGCGTGAAGCAACAGGCGGAAGAGGTCTACCGAGTCGACGTCGTGCCCATTGGCGGAGCACAGGACACTCAGGTTCTTCCTCAGCCGCGACCCGCCGCCTGAACTCTGGCGTTCGCCTTGACGGCGGGCCGCGACCGTCGGCGGCGGACTACGGCCTTGCGGCACTCGTCCGCCAGGAGTAGTGCGAGGCCGAAGCTGACGAGCATGAGCCAGTCCCAGACGGTGAGGCCGGCGGTGCCGAAGACGCTCTGCAGGACGGGGACGTAGCTGATGCAGCTGACCAGGGCGATGCTGAATGCTCCGGCGAGCAGGAGCTTCCGGTTGGTGAATATGCCGATGGTGAGGATGCTCTGGTCGTCGCTGCGGACGGTGAGGGAGTTGAAGAACTGGCTCACGACGATCCCCACCTGGGTCATGGTGCGTGCTTCCCGGTAGACCGGGTTGGCCGTGGTGAAGTCGCCGAAGCCGAGGTGGGCGGAGTGGATGCGCCAGAAGAACGCGAAGCACACGCCGACGGCCTGGATGGCGCCGAGGAAAAGGAACCGGGCGAATACCGCACCGGACAGCAGTCGTTCGGTGACGGGCCGGGGCGGGCGGGTCATCACGCCGGCATCTGGCGGTTCCGCGCCCAGGGCCAGGGCGGGCAGGATATCGGAGCCGAGGTCGATGCTGAGTACCTGCAGGGCGCTCAGCGGTACCAGGGGAAAGGCGATAGCGGCGGCGAGGAGGATCGGGGCGAGTTCGGAAATGTTGTGGCTGAAGATGTAGATGATGAACTTGCGTATGTTGGCGTAAACGGAGCGGCCGAGTTCGACCGAGGCGACGATGGACGCGAAGGAGTCATCCAGGAGCACCATGACGGCCGCTTCGCGGGCCACGTCGGTCCCGGTGACGCCCATGGCCACGCCGATGTCAGCCTGCTTGAGCGCGGGGGCGTCGTTGACGCCGTCTCCGGTCGCGGCGACGATCTCGCCGAGATGCTGGTAGGCGGCGACGATGCGCTGCTTGTGCTCGGGCCGGACCCGGGCGAACACCATCTCGGGATGGGCGGTGAGCTCGGCCTCGAGCTGGGCGGCGCTCATCGCCTCGAGTTGCTGGCCGCTGACGACGCCGGGATTGGGGCCGGTGACGATGCCGACGCGCCGGGCGATGGCTTCGGCGGTCACTCCGTAGTCGCCGGTAACCATGGCGATCCGGATGCCGGCTTTGCGGCAGGCGGCAACAGCGTCGATGACCTCGGGACGGGGCGGGTCCATCATGGCTACAAGCCCCAGCAAGGTCAGCCCGTGCTCGGCGAGGTCCTGGTCGGGATGGTCGGTGTCGAGGTGCTTTCGGGCGACGGCCAGGACCCGCAGTGCTTCCCCGGCCAGCTGGTCGCCGGCGTCGGTCACCTGGCGCCGGCGGTCCTGCGTGAGCGGGACGTCGGTGCCGGCCCAGGAGACGGTGTCGCACCGGCCGACCAGCTCCTGGGGTGAGCCCTTGACATAGCTGACGGACCCGGCCGGGGTGCGGTGCAGGGTCGTCATCAGCTTGCGCTCGTGGTCGAAGGGGAACTCGCCGATGCGCGGTGCCGCGCTGTCAGCCGCCGCGGTGTCGACGCCCGCCTTGGCGGCGGCCACGATGATGGCGCCCTCGGTGGTGTCCCCCAGGATGCGCCAGTCCACATGGTGGGCCGGGTCAGGCGCGAGCAGCCGGGCGTCGCAGCACTGCGCGCCGACCCGGAGCAGCTCGGTGACCTGGCCCGGGTCGCTGACGACGCCTTCCGGCTGGTAGCCGGCCCCGGAGACCGGGTGGCGGCGCCCGGATTCCCACAGGGCGGTGACCGTCATCTCGGCTTTCGTCAGGGTCCCGGTCTTGTCCGTGCAGATGACGGTGGTCGACCCGAGCGTCTCGACCGCGGCGAGCCGTTTGATCAGGGCATGGCGGGCGGCCATCCGCCGCACCGCGATAGCGAGGGACACTGACAGGGTGGCGGGCAGGCCCTCGGGCACCAGCGCCACCATGACACCCAGGGCGAACACGAAGCTGTCCACCAGCCCGGCCGAGGTAGTGGCGGCACGCAGCCCGAAGACGAGTACGGCCAGCGCTACGGCCACCACCGACACCTGCCTGGCCATCCGGTTGACGTTGCGCTGCAGCGGGCTGGCTACTTCGGTGACCTGGGCGGTCATCTGGTAGATCTGGCCGAACTGCGTGCCGGTTCCGGTGGCGAACGCGACCGCCGTGGCGGTCCCCTTGACCACGGAGGTGCCCATGAAGACCAGGTTGGCGGCGTCCATGGTCGCCGTGCCCGCCGGGACCGCCTCCGCTGTCCGGTGCACCGGTGCGCTCTCACCGGTGAGGGCGACGTCGTCGACGGTCAGGTCGTGCGCCTCGACCAGCCGCCCGTCGCAGCAGATGTCGTCGCCCGCTTCGAGGACGAACACGTCCCCCCGGACAATGCCGCGCGCGGGAATGTCGGCCAGGACGCCGTCCCGCCGCACCCTGGCCGTGTGCGGTACCAGCGCCTGGAGCGCTTCGGATGTCTTCTCGGCCGAGTACTCCTGGAAGAATCCGATCGCGCCGTTGAGCAAGACCACCGCCAGGATGGCGACGGCCAGCTCCAGGCTTCCGGTATCCCGGGGCGACTGGATCAGGTAGGAGGCGAACGTGATGACCGAGGCACCCAGGAGTACGAGCGCGAACAGGTTGGTGAACTGCGCGAGCACCTTCCCGATGACCGGCGGCCGCTTGGCCGCGCGCAGTTCGTTAGGGCCGAGCGCCGCCAGCCGGGATGCCGCCGTCGCCGCTGTCAGGCCCTGCGCGGAGCCTTCCAGTGCATCGAAGACCTCCGTCGGCGACCGGGCGGAGATGCTGTCCGCGGAGTCCTGGTGTGCGGGGAGATCCGGTCCGTGTGGGCTGACGGTCGGCGCCGGCGCGTCCGTCGTCACGTTCGACGACGGCAATAACGGCAAATTCCGGGCCGGACGTATCTTGGCAAATTCAGCATGAAAAAACTCCGAACATGTCGGTGGGTTCAGCCGCGTGCGCTGTGACCACCGAGGTCCGGAGCGATAATTCTAGTTTAGCACGAGCAAGACGGACTAAGGTCCTTGCGCTTTCGGGTCGATGGGCCCTCGTAGAGACCTGTGATTGCAGGTGTAGTGTCAAAAGTGTAGTTGCGACGAGGCTTCTCACCGACTTGATGTCCTGCTTCCCGTAGCACCCAAGACAAAGTAGGACGAACTGATATGTCTTATCAAACGGTAAATCCGTACACGGGTGAGTTGGTCAAGAGTTATGCGTTCGCGACCGACCAGGAAATCGACGCCACCATCGAGAAGGCCCACGAGGCCTTCCTCAGCTGGCGTACTACCGGGTCCGGTGACCGCTCGAAGATCCTGACGCGGGCCGCGGAATTGCTCCGGGCGGACAAGCGCGCCTTCGCCGAGGTACTGACCCTGGAAATGGGCAAGATCATCGCCGAGGCCGAGGCCGAGGTAGAACTCAGCGCCGAGATCCTCGACTACTTCGCCGACCGCGGCGCCCGATTCCTCGCCGACGAGCCGCTCGCAGTCAAGGACCCGGGCGAGGGCACGGTCACGATCGTGCACGAGCCGCTCGGGGTCATCTACACCATCGAGCCGTGGAATTTCCCCTACTACCAGGTCGTACGCGTCGCGGCGGCGCAGATCCTCGCAGGCAACACGATCGTCTTGAAGCATGCGGAGAACGTGCCCGCCTCGGCGCTGGCGATGCAGAAGCTCTTCGACGACGCGGGCCTGCCCGACGGCGTGTTCAACAACTTGTTCGCGCCGATCAGCGCGACCGATCACATCCTGGCCCACCCGCTCGTGCGGGGCGTCGCCCTGACCGGCAGCGAGCGCGCCGGCACGGCCGTCGGAGCCGCGGCGGGCAAGAACCTCAAGAAGAGCACCCTGGAACTCGGCGGCGCGGACGCGTTCATCGTCCTCGACGACGCTGATATCGACAAGACCGTCACCTGGGCCGTATTCGGGCGGCACTGGAACGCCGGCCAGGTATGCGTGTCGGCCAAGCGCCTCATCATCGCGGACGCGGTCTACGACGAGTTCATGGAGAAGTACCGCGGGGGAGTAGCCGCGCTCCAGGCAGGCGACCCGCGCGACCCGGCCACCCAGCTCGCCCCGCTGAGCACCCAGAAGGCGGCCGACAACCTCGCCGCCGAGGTGACGGCGGCCATCGAGGGCGGCGCGACCGCGGAGACACCCGGCCAGCCCGTCCCGGTACAGGGGGCCTTCTTCCAGCCGACGATCCTCACTGATGTCAGTCCGGACAACCCGGCCTTCCAGACCGAGTTCTTCGGCCCGGTCAGCATGGTGTTCCGGGTCGCGGACGAGGACGAGGCCGTCACCGTCGCCAACGCGTCCCGCTACGGTCTGGGCGGTTCGGTGTTCTCCCGCGACACAGCCCGCGGTGAGCGGGTCGCACGCCGGATCGAGACCGGCATGGTCTTCGTCAACCACCCGACCGCGGTCAAGGCGGACATCCCCTTCGGCGGCGTGAAGGTCTCCGGCTACGGCAACGAGCTCACCGAGTTCGGTATCCGCGAGTTCGTCACCAACAAGGTCATCGACGTCGTCGATATCGACGCCCCGTTCTGATCCGCCCCCGACAAGCGGCATGCCTGCCCTCTGGGCAGGCATGCCGCGTGCACGTCCTGGGTTTTACCGCCCTGCGGCAGATTCGGGCGGTGAGCCGTCCCAGCGGTGGATCACGGTCGCGTCAATGGCCGTGCTGCGCCAAGACGCGCTTATTTGGCTCAGAAACAGTTAAGCCGCCAGTGGGCGGAGCAGCTCCGTCAGGGCGGGCGAGGTGGTGATCCGGGCTGCCATGTCATCGCCGAGGGCCCGCATTTCGGCTTCGGCGTGCCGCGAGTGCCCGGCGAAGCACAGTTCCCCCGTCGGCGAGCGCATGGTCCGGGCCCAGTACCGGACGGCGACCGCCTTGAGCAGCGGGCTGTGCAGGACGGCCAGGTTGCGCGGGAGCCCTGCTGTGCCTTGACCGCGCAGGCCGGCAAACGCCCCGGTGATGGCCCGGCACATGAGCGTAAGGACCGGGCGGTCGGCGGCGAGGCGGACGGGATCGGTCCCGCAACGGTACAGAGCCGCCGCGACGCACGCGACGAAGGCGGCGTGGTAGGCGAGCCACCCGTCCATGTCGGCTACCCGCTGGATGGCGAAGCCGCGGCTGGACAAGGCCGATTCCAGCGCTGCCAGCCGAGTGTCAGCTGACTGCGGCAAAGCCGTGGGCTGCTGCCGGATGCGGACGTAGTCAGCGGTCCCGCCGGCCATGACGCCGCCGACGCCGGGGAACCCGAGGTAGGCATCGCCGGGCAGGTCGCCGGGGATGGCCGCCCGGCCCGCAGGGTTGTTGCCGAAGAAGACCACGGCCGGCTTTCCGGCCAGAACCGCGAGCTCGGCGCAGGCCGAGGCCAGCTGGTCACGCCGGACCGCGACGAGGACGACGTCGTAATCCCTGGCGGCGTCCGGCACTACGTCGGTTTCGACGTCGATGCGCTCGCCGCCGAGAACGTCGCGGGCGCGCAGGCCTCCTGCCGCCACTTCGCCCGTCCTCGGCCCGTGACTGAGCACCGAGACCTGGTGTCCCGCGGCCGCAATGTGGGCGCCGTATACGGTTCCGATCACGCCGGCACCGACGATGAGCATCTTCAAGGTGAAGCCCCCTTTTACCTGGGGTTAAGCGGCGGGGCGGGTGGTCCAGGTCAAAGGAACTGCCGCCTGGACGTATAGCCCGGCGGCAGTTCCTGAGGATCAGGACGCATTTCCCGGTGCGTCAGCTCGCGGGGGCCGGTGCCGGCACCGGCGTCGGCGTCGGCGCCGTCGGCGGCGGATCCGCCGCGGGCGTGACCGTGCGGGGACCGGGACGGAACCGGTTGCGCGTCATCGGGAAGACGAACCGGTCCAGTCCGAGATAGCCGGCGTTGCGCCAGGCCAGGATCAAGAGCACGGCGACAATGGCGTACGCGGGGTTCACGCCGGCGGATCCGGTGAACATGTAGACGAGGTTGAGGGTGAGGCCGGCGAAGGCGGCGGCCCCGGTGAACAGGCCCAGGATCAGCGCCGCGCCGATGACCAGCTCGCTCACGGTCACGACCTTGGCGATCCAGGACGCGTTCGGGATGACGAAGTTGTGCAGGAAGCCGGCCCACCAGCCGTAGGACGCGCCTGACCCTTTGCCTGCCGTCGAACCGGTGACCCCGGCGGTGGCGAATCCCTTGACCCCGGCGCCGCCGCCGTTCCAGAAGGCGGCCTTCTCGCTGCCCCACAGCTTCTGGTAGCCGGCGTTCACCCACCCGTAGCCGAGCCAGAGCCGGGCCACGAGCCACAGCACGCTGGCGGTTTTCGAGCGGTAGAACCAGTCGGCGACCCGCAGGTTCCGCCGTCCGTCGGGCGGTGTGCCGCCCGGGTCTGCCTCCGCGGTTTGTGCATGGCGCGGTGCTTGCGTGTTCATGTCATTCCTTCTGGTGTCACTAGTTAGTTCCTGGGCGGCCGTCGATGAACGGGACGATGATCCGCAGCCCCGGGGTGCGCGCGCCGAGCACCTTTCCGAGCCGGAACAGCACCCCCTGCTCGTACTGCTTCACCACTCGCACCGACATCGCCGCGCCGATCAGCAGCAGCACCACCACGATCACGAGCACGATCACTAGGGCTTCCATCACGAGCCTCAATTCCTGGAACGTTGACGTGGCACGGTCGCCGGTCAGGTGCCCAGGCTGAGGAGGATGCAGGATTTACGCCGTCCTGTGGCCGTCATACTCAGCGCGCATTGTCGATTTACGTAAAATCCGGGCCCTGCGGTGCCACCGCGAATTTCGCGGGGACATCTTGCCAGGGTCCGGAGCTTCACTCTTGACAGTACGCGCCTTTTGCCGGTATGGGAAATCGCGCCGCTAACGCTCACCGCATCAATTCGCTGACGGGCTGGGCTGGTGAGGGTGCAGAACGCGGAACCGTATTGAAATTTGAGATCAGCGGGCTGTTCGGTGGTTCCCAGCGGTAATTCTGCTGGCCTCGAATGACTGTAGTTCGTCGGCGTAGGCCTGGCCCATTCCCTCGAGCCAGGCCAGGGTCCGCTCGGCCTCCTGCTCGTCGATTCGCGCGAGAGCGAAGCCGACATGCACCAGGACCCAGTCTCCGACGGCGATTTCGTCCCAGACCAGGGCCAGGCTGACCGCGCCGCGGACGCCGGAGACCTCGACCATCCCGACTTGGAAGTCATCGTTGATGATCTCGACGAGCCGTCCGGGAATCCCTAGGCACATGGCCGTGCCCCTTGTTCACCAGTCACTGCCGGAGAGGCCGGCTCAGCGCTCGCCCATCCGTCGACGGTCAGGTCGGCGGCCGTGGCCGTGACGAGTCCGTCGCCGCCGCATGCGGGGCACTGGCGGGGCAGCTGCCCCGGGTACTCGTGGCCGCAGTCCAGGCAGGTCATGCGGTGCTCGTCGCGGACGATGACCAGCTCGGCCGCGCTGAGCGGGCCGTCGGCGGCGAGCGTTTCCCAGGCCGTGCGCACCGTGGCATCGGCCGCGCCTGGCCCCAGCCGCAGCGTGACGACCCGTATCAAGGTCGGCCCGCTCCGGCGTTCCACTTCGCTGATGGATGCCGCCACGAGACCCCATTCATGCATCGCCGATGGCACCCCAGTCGGTGAGGACGCTGATGCCCCGCGCCACCATGTCGCCGAGGGCGCGCTGCGCCACCGCGGTCAGCCCGTAACCCAGTTCCAGGGAAGCCGGGGCCATCGTGACGGCCAGCACCCGCTGCGGTGCCCGGCCGGCCAGGGCCACGGTGGCCAGCAGCTCCGAGAGGCCGAGCTGATGGGCGGACAGGCACAGCTGCAGGCCTCTGGACACGATCTGCGGTCCGTACACCAGGACCGTGCCCGGCGGCTCGCCGCTGCCGGCCACGGCGTCGAAGATCAGCAGGCTGCCGCGGCCTTCTACCTCCGAGAAGAGCGAAAGGCCCAGGGTTCCCCCGTCGAGAACGTCGATGCCGGGAAACTTCCTGGACGCCAGCACCGCCGCCGCGGCCACGCCGACGCCCTCGTCCCGGTAGAGGATGTTGCCGACCCCGAGCACCAGGGTTGCCGGCCGCCCAGACTGGTCGTCAGCGGCCGGCACGGGACACCTCTTCGTCTTTGCTGCCGCCTCGCGCGCGCTTGTACGGGAGGTGCCAGCGCCGGGCCGGGGCCGGCTCTGGGTCCTCCGTCTCGATCCGGTGCCGCGGCAGGGTTTTCCAGCCGGTGATGATCGACGAGATCTCCCCTGAATGGTCCTGCTTGTCCACCAGCCAGGACGAGTAGACGTGATTGATGATGAAGCCGAATGTCAGGTACATGACCAGGACGTGGAAGAGCCGCACTTCAGGGATCGGCAGTACCGAGTAGACCCAGCCGGTCAGGTCCCACATGATGCCGTGGGGGTTGTAGAGCGCTTCGAGGGCGAACCCGGTGATCGCCTCCAGGGCGAACATCCCGAACAGCAGCAGGTAGGTCGCGCCGGCCAGCGGATTGTGGCCGGTGACCGGAGGGGCTTTCAGGCGGCGGAACAGGTACCACTCGATGCTCGGGCGGATCAGCTTGCGCCGGTCCCGGCGGATCGGCAGGAACTGGTCCCAGCGGGCCCACCGGTTCCCGGCGAAGGCCCAGTAGATCCGGGCGACCAGCACGGTGGCGAAGATCCAGCCGGTGGTGATGTGCACGGTGCGGACCATGCCCATCGTGAACCCGGACGGGCTGGACGACCCGAAGAACGGGTCGACGATGTAGAAGCCGGTGACCGACAGCACGATGATGCAGGCCACCAGCGTCCAGTGCAGCATCCGGACCGGGAAGTCCCAGACTTTGACCTGGACGACGTCGCTGCCGGTTCCCGGCGGGGTCTCCTTGGCTGCGGTCTCCGGCGGGGTTTTCTTGGCCGCGGTTCCCGGCGAGGTGTCCCTGGTGGCGGTCACTGGACCTTGACCCTGAGCAGCTCGGTGCCGTCGGCGTCGAGGATGTGCGCGGCGCAGGCCATGCAGGGGTCGAAGGAGTGCAGCGTGCGGAGAATCTCCACTGGCTGCGTCGGGTCGTGGACGGGCGTGCCGATCAGCGCTGTCTCATAGGGGCCGCGCTGCCCGGAGGCGTCGCGGGGACCGGCGTTCCAGGTCGTGGGGGAGACCACCTGGTAGTTGGACACCTTGCCGTCGTTGATCTCCACCCAGTGCGACAGTGCTCCCCGCGGTCCCGCGTGCAGTCCGAATCCGCGGGCTGAGGACGGCCAGGTGCTGGGGTCCCACTTGCTGTCGTCGAACGTCTGGGTGTCTCCCGAGGCGATGAGTTCGCGCAGCTGGGCCAGTACGACCAGGGCCTGCTGGGCAACGACGACCGTTTCCACGCCCCGGGCCAGCTGCCGGCCGAGGGTCGAGAACAACGCGTTCGTTCCGAGGTGAAGCTGGTCGAGCGAGCTGGTGATCAGGGTTTTCACCTGCGGGCGCCCGGCCGCGTAGCTGATCAGCATGCGGGCCAGCGGGCCTGTTTCCATCACCGCTCCGCCGTAGCGGGGAGACTTCAGCCACGAGTAGCGCGAGTCGACATCGAGGTGAGCGTACGGCGGCGTCGGCCCGGTGTAGTTCGGACGGGTCTCACCCGCATACGGCTGGACCGCCTCGTCGTTCCCGCCGGAGTAGGTGTACCAGGAGCGGGCTACTTCCTCGGTCAGGCGCATCGGGTCAAGCGGCTCGAGCCGGGTGAGGTTGCGGTCGCGGATCACCCCGGCCGGGAAGAACAGGCTCGCGTTGTTGAGCGTCCCGCCGCGCGGCGGGACGCCGGTCGAGGAGAAGTCGCCGAAGTCGAGGTAGTTGCCGGTCCCGGCGCCGATCTTGGCCCAGTCCGGGTAGTAGCCCATGATCGCGACGAGGTCGGGCAGCAGCGCCTGGGTGACGAAGTTCAGGGCGCTGGTGAAGAGATCCTCCAGCTGGGCGAGGCCCTCGTCGTTCAGGGCGTCGTCGCTGTTCAGGTCGATCGGCCGGGCGATCCCGCCGACCAGGTACGTCTGGGGGTGCGGGTTCTTCCCGCCCAGGTAGGCCTGGACCCGGATGAAGTTCCGCTGGAACGCCAGTGCGTCCAGGTAGTGGCTGACGGCGAGCAGGTCGACCTCGGGCGGGAGCTTGTAGGCGGGGTGCCCCCAGTAGCCGTTGGCGAAGGGACCCAGGTTCCCGCCGTTGACGAAAGTCTGGAGCTTGCCCTTGACATCGCGGAAGTAGCTGGCCCCGGAGGTCGGGTAGTCCGACAGGGATGCCTGGATGGCGGCGGTCTTGACCGGGTCGGCGTGCAGCGCGGCCAGCACGTCGACCCAGTCGAAGGCCTGCATCTGGTAGAAGTGGATCGTATGGTCGTGGATGATCTGGCTGAGCGCGATCAGGTCGCGGATCAGCGACGCCGCCAGCGGCGGGGTGATGCCCAGGGCGTCTTCCACGGCCCGCACGGACGCCTGGGCGTGCACGGTGGTGCACACGCCGCAGATCCGCTGGGCGAACAGCCAGGCCTCGCGCGGATCCCGGCCGAGGATCACGTTCTCGATCCCGCGCCACATGGTGCCCGATGACCACGCGTCGGTCACCTGGCCGCCTTCGACCTGCGCTTCCACCCGCAGGTGGCCTTCAATCCGGGTGACGGGATCCACCACGATCCGCTGGCTCACGGGGCCGCCTCGCCGTCGGTCTGGTCACCGCTGCCGCCAGCGGGGGCATCGCCGTGGCCCGGCGGGGCGTGCTCGTCGCCCGCTGGGGGTTTCCTGGCGGCCCGGCCGGCGACGTGTGCCTGCACCGCCTTGCCCACGCCGTGCGCGGCGAACAGGGCGGCTGTCCCGGCTACCACGGCCAGCCCGATTTCGGTGGACGTGGCTTCGACCCCGAAGTCGTGCACGTCCGGGAGGGTGGCGTAGAACGGCGTCATCGTGTCCCAGAAGTCGGGCTCAGAGCAGCCGATGCAGCCGTGCCCGGCCGCGACCGGCCAGCTCGTTCCGGAGTTCCACCGGGTTGTCGGGCAGCTGTTGTACGTGTCCGGGCCCTTGCATCCGAGCCGGTACAGGCACCAGCCGTTGGCGTGGCCCTCGTCCCCGAAGGTGACCGCGAACTCGCCCGCGTCGTAGTGCCCGCGGCGCTCGCAGGCGTCGTGGATGCGGTTGCCGTAGGCGAACAGCGGCCGGCCGAGACCGTCGGCCGCGGGCAGCGACCCGAAGCTGAGGAAGTGCACGATGGTCGCCGCGATGTTGTCCGGCACCGGCGGGCAGCCGGAAACGTTCACCAGCGGCTTTCCGGCGACGATATCGCTCACCGAGACGGCGGACGTGGGGTTGGGCCGGGCTGCGGGAATCCCGCCGAACGTGGCGCACGTCCCGACGGCGAGAACGGCCGCGGCGCCGCTGGCGGCCGCGGTCAGGATGTCGGTGGCGGACTGGCCGCCGATCGTGCACGCGCCGACATTGTTAGGGATCGATCCCTCGACCACGAGCAGGTAGCCGGGCTCCGCCAGGGCGGTCGCCTTAGCCGCTTCTGCCTGGGTCCCGGCCGCCGCCATCAGCGTCTCCTGGTAATCGAGCGAGATCAGGTCCAGGATCAGCTGGCCGACGTCGGGGTCGCTCGAGCGCAGGAACGACTCCGTGCAGCCGGTGCAGTCCTGGAACTCCAGCCACACCACCCGCGGCTTGTTCGTCGCGGCGAGCGCCTCGGCGACCCTCGGCGCGAGGGCCGCCGGGAGCGCGAGCACGGCGGTCAGAGTGGCGCAGTAGCCCAGGAAACGCCGCCTACTCACCTTGTGCGCGCGCAGGGTCTCGAGAAAACCCTCGGACAGGTCAGCGTCGAAGTCGTCGGAAGTCGCGTTGTCCGGCTGCGCCGGTGGCAGGACGGGGAGGGCGTCCGGCTTCCGGAAAGACGGGAAACCTAGCGATACGACACGCTGCGCCAACGTGCTCTCCCGTCAGTAAACGTCCCACAGGGGCGCAACCGGGGTCCGGAGCAACGCTTGCCGAGCAGACAGGCATCAGAGAATAGCGCCTGAGCCGTCGTATTGAGCACGCTATCAGGGCGCGATGGTCAGGGGCTACACTGCCTCCAGGAGCCGTCCTGTTCGCTGGGAACGGTTCTGCAGGATTTCCCTGGAAAATGCCGCTCCAGACCTCGGTGTGCGTGATCTGATCAAGGAAATGCATCTGATCACCCACCACATTCTCGGGGAGCTGGTGCACGTGTTTTTCGGGCCGCCGGGTGTGCGTGATCCCGATGGGCCGCGTCGACGACGCCATGGCCCTGGACTCGGACCCGGACGTGATCATGACCTCGTTCGGGGACATGATGCGGGTACCGGGGTCGCAGGGGTCGTTCTTCGACGCCATGGTGCAGCTGTCTTCCGGGCGCTCGGAAGTCGAGAACCAGTACTCGCGGGTGGTGCCCTGGGACGGCAACGTGGTCGCGCTGAAGGCCATCGCGCAGACGATGGAACTGCGGCCGTACTTCGAGTGGCGCGGGCTCGGGTTCATCTCGCACTCGGCGCTGCGGGTCCGGAGCGGCCGGAGGCATCGGACGGGCGAACCGACCTGACGGTCTCGGAACGGGAGCAGCTGGTCCTGGACCGGATCGACCGGCAGCGGCGGCGGCGTCCGCGGGTCCGGGAAGAGCGCATCACCATGTCCCACGGGGCCGGGGGGAAGGCGACGCAGACGCTGATCGAGGCCGTCTTCCTCGACGCGTTCCGCAACCCGCTGCTGGAACCGCTGGAGGATGCCGCCTCGCTGTCGGTGGCCGGGGCGCGGCTCGCGCTCACCACCGACTCCTACGTGGTGTCGCCGCTGTTCTTCCCCGGCGGGAACATCGGCGACCTGGCGGTCAACGGGACGGTCAACGACCTGTCCGTGTCCGGGGCGACGCCGCTGTACCTGACGGCCGGGTTCATCCTGGAGGAGGGCTTCCCGGTCGCGGACCTGCAGCGGGTGGTCGCGTCGATGCAGGCGGCTGCGCTCGCCGCGGGCGTGTCGATCGTCACCGGGGACACCAAGGTGGTGCAGCGGGGCAAGGCCGACGGGTGCTACGTCAACACCGCCGGGATCGGGGTTCTCGCGGGGGATTCGGCTTTGGGCGTGGCTTTTGCCCGGCCGGGGGACGCGATTATCGTGTCCGGGCCGATCGGGGACCACGGGATCACGATCATGCTGGCGCGGGGCGAGCTGGACATCGAGGCCGACGTGGTCTCGGATACGGCGCCGCTGAACGGGCTGATCGCTGCGCTGCTGGCGGCCGTTCCCGGGGTGCGGGCGATGCGGGACGCCACCCGCGGCGGGGTGGCGACGATCCTCAACGAGATCGCCAAGGCCGCGGACCTGGGGGTGCTGGTGACCGAGGACGCGATCCCGGTGCGGGCCGAGGTACGGGGGGCGTCGGAGCTGCTGGGCATCGACCCGATGTACGTCGCCTGCGAGGGGCGGCTCGTGGTGGTCGTACCGGGGGAC
>Ga0302314_10009515_pt1 | contig 17171 bp, 10 predicted proteins | sample III_Palsa_N2_3_FD_200533 | JGI IMG/M metagenome (GOLD analysis project Ga0302314, IMG submission 200533) | Peat permafrost microbial communities from Stordalen Mire near Abisko, Sweden - III_Palsa_N2_3 | ecosystem: Environmental > Terrestrial > Soil > Palsa > Peat permafrost | place: Sweden...
CGAAGCCGTGTATCGGCACCGGCCGGCCACTTATCCCCGTTTTACCCGCCTGGGCGGGCAGCACGGAACTCGGCAACTAAACCTTAGCTATGTCAGCCCCAAAGTTTTTTGCTTCTTTTTTTCAAAAAAGATGCTTCTTCCTCCTTCGTTCGTTGTTTCACGCCGCTTGAAAGTTTCTCCAATTGCTCCACAGAATGCGCCATGTTCGATGACACCGCAAAACTGCCCGTCACCATTATCATTCCGACTTACAATCGAGCGTCCGTACTGCAGGCGACGGTGGATCAGGTTCGGCGCCAGCCTTTCAGCGACTACGAAATCTGGGTGATCGATCAGTCAGATCCGGGCGAGGCCGAGACCAATGCTCAGTATATCAAGAACGCCGGCGATCCGCGTGTGCATTACGTTCATTTGACCGAGAAGGGCCCTTCCAACGCGCGGAACGAAGGCCTGGCGCGTGCGCGAGGCGAGATCATCTTATTTCTCGATGACGACGTGATCCTGCTATCCACCGATTTTATCGGCGCTCATCTGCGAGCTTACAATGATCCCGCCGTGGGCGGCGTGGTGGGGCGGCATGTCGAGCGCAAGCTACGCATGAACTCGCGCCGCACGGCGTGCCACGTGGATTGGGGGGGACGCACCATTTTCAATCTGTTCGGGACGGAGCCGGTCGCGGTTGGGTCATGCAAAGGCTCCAACATGAGTTTTCGCATGGCGGTATTTCAAAAAGTCGGTGGCTTCGACCGGCGGACGCCTTTCCTGGAAGAGACGGATCTCTCCACGCGGGTCCGCGCCGCCGGGTGGCGCCTGATGTTTGAGCCTGGCGCAGAGTTGGTACATCTTTCCGCCCCGGCCGGCGGTGTACGGGAGAAGAACGAATTGCAGAATGAATGCCGCCGTTTCGAGAGCACGGCATATTACATCCGCAAACACCGCGGCTGGCTCGGCGTCGCAGGTTTTGTAATGACTTTTTCACTAATTGCCGTGGTGAGAGCAGTACGTTTTCGCGCGCTCGGGACCATTCCGACTCTCTTCGCCGCCATGTTCCGCGGCTTTGCGGACGCACGGAAAGAGCCCGACGAATTGATCCCTAAGATAACCGATATCAGCGGCCCCAACTCTTGACCGCCCCTGGCTGGTTGGCGACCGCTCGGGGCGAAAACGCCGCGGTCGTCACTCCGACACCGCGATTCCGGGAGCAAGATGACCAACACCCCACTCGGATCAGTCCGTCGACAAGACCGGACACAGAAACTCGACTGTCAGCCTTGCGTCAGCGCTCTAACGAACCAGGTGGACCAGCGCCCAGATCACAAGCGTCCAAAAGGCCCCGCAAGTCGCGACTACGAATAGAACAGTCGAGCGCGGATGCCACTTGCGTAGTTCATCCGGTCGTTCAACCGTCCATTCCACAGTCTGGGCCTTTATCCGACCGTCCACATAATGGCTCTGACTTTCATACATCTCGGTCAACCGAATATCCTCTCGATTACTTCGCCGACGCCCTACCTTGAGCTAAAACTGAATGTCCTTACTTAATAATAACGAGTAGCCAATTTCGTGTAATGATGGCGTAATCATCGAAACTTGCGGCCATCGCAGCCGTCCCGGCACCTTCCAGGGCCAACATTACTGATGGGGCGCGGTGTTAGGCGGTTATAGCACGTCGTGACGATGAGTTCTCAGTGACACTTTCTTAAGCATTCGGATATGTTGCAGCGCACTGGCCCAGTCGATCAGATCAGATCCGGCCGGACCGCGAGGATCAGAACTTCGCTCGCCCGCCTCAAAGACCATACTCGTTCACGGGCTTGAGGCTGCTGGCCCCACCCTTGGTGGTCGATCAGATCACCGGTCGCGAAACTGCAACCGCGTCAAGATGGTGTCGTCCGCACAGTTCGGGTACCGTTTCAGCCGCCCGAAGTTTTGACCTCTGGCAAGCGCTGGTGCGGTAGGTCATGAGTCGTTGGTTTTGCGCGCGGTACCACCCCTCTCCATGCGCCCGAAGCGGGGCGACCGGAACCTCGGCTGTGAAGCGCGCCAGCCCCGTGCGCAATACGTTTGGCGCAGAAGCGGGCGGCCAAGCGCTAGGGCCGCTGGTATCATTCGCTGCTCTGGCGAGCGACTTCAGCGGGTCCAAGATTGCTCGACGGTTCCGCATATCCGACCTTGGCGCCTCTGGCGTGTGGCCGATCGGACACACATTGACGCTACTGTAACGAATCATTTATTAATTGTTGACTTCGTGCTGCAACTTCGTATTCTCATTGTTAATCGATCGCGCAAACCTGGGTGGGATAGATGGCGAATCGTGCCTTTGTTGCCGATACAGCCTCCGCATCGAGATCGATGCCCGATGCGTCACTAATCCGATCCAACTCACAAAATCTTGTGTCCTGGGAAGGAACTCTGTCGGCGCATCCGACGGTGGCGGGCCCAAAAGCGCTGGCGCGCCGTTCGTTCGACGTATTGATTGCCGCGTCGGTCCTGCTATTCGCGTTGCCTCTATTGGTGACAATTTTCGCCCTTCTGAAAATCCAGGAAGGCGGCCCGGCCCTACTGGGCGAATGGCGAGTCGGTCGCGGCGGACGCATGTTTCGCCGCTGGAAGTTCCGGGCTGAGCCGGTCGGCCTGGAAGATCGCGCAACCAGCCTCTCCGCCTACGTTTCCCCGCAGAGAACGCGTGGGCGCCCCAATCAAATCCACAATCAAATATTGCAGGTCAACCCTGAGACGACATCGGTTGGACGCTTTCTCTTGCAATCCGGTCTGGACGATCTGCCGCAGTTGCTAAACGTGATCCTTGGGGACATGAGCATCGTCGGTCCGCGTCCTATAGCGGCTGCAGAGATCAGGAAATACGATCGCCGTTACAAGTATTACGTCAACGTACGACCGGGAATCATCGGACTATGGCAGGTGAGCGGCCGCGACCGGACGACTTATCGGCGTCGCCTGGCGAGCGATGAAGTGTATTTCCGGCGTTGGAGCTTTGGTCTGGATCTCATGATTCTGCTACGGGCGTTCAGGGCCGTTCTCGGATCCGACGGCAGTTATTGACGTCGCGCGGCGCGTAGCGATCGCCGCAGGCAGGCATTTGTCAAATTCACTAGGATAAAGGGCCTTCGACGCGTTCTTGAAAAGAACCTTTGCTCGTCATGCGCGAGCCAACCGGTCGCGGACGAACCTCACGCCTATCATCACTGTGTCTCGCGCCAGAATAGTCATCAATATTCCATAAACCACGGCGCCGGTGGTGCAGACTATGGCGAGTCTCGCGCTCTCCGGCATGGCGCCAAGGATGGGCGACAGAGCGCGAGTGATAAGCGACATCAGGAGCGCCGCGAACAGTGGCGGGCTCACTGCCTTGAGCCACTGAAGAATTTTCAGATCGAGGAGACGAAGCGCGAGCACGGCGCAGGCCGGCACGGTTACGATGTAGGGCAGCACGAACGGCGCCGCGATCATGCGCATCCCGGACGCGTGCAGCAGAACGAACAGCGCGATACTCAATGTCGTCTGAACCGCCGCAAGCCCCGTGAGCCAGGTCGGCCGATTACGCATCAGCAGGATGGTGCCGAAGTAATCAAACGCGAGCGCGCACAGGCCGCCGACCGATAGCCAGGCGAAGACATTCCCGGCTCCGGCCCATCTTGAACCGAACAGCAGGACGATGGCAGGCGTGGCAACCGCGGCAGCACCGAGAAAAACCGGAGCGCAGCAGGTAAAGACCAATCTGCTCGCCATCAGGAACACGTGCCGCTGACGCACCGGATCCTCCTGTGCTTCCGAAAGCGAGGGCAGCGCGAGCAGATTGACCGGATTGGAGGCGACCAGTTGCAGCGCCAGCCTAAGCCGTTTGCCGACGGTGTAGACGCCCGCCGACCCAGGTCCGAAGAACGCGGCGATAATCGCGGTGTCGGCATTCTGATTGAGGATGCCGAGGAATGCATTGCCGCTGATCCCCCGCAGAAACATCATGAGTTCGGCGGCGGACTTGCCGGAAAACTCAAATCCGGGGCGCCACGGCGTGCTCATCCAGAGCATTCCAAGCGACGAGAACGACCCGACGCTTTGTTGGATCACCAGGGACCAGACGCCGAGACCGTAAAACGCGGCGGCAATTCCGGCCGCGGCGCCCAGAAACATGCCGATAATCGATCGTATCGCCAGGATCCGGAACCTGAAGTGCCGCATCAGCCACGCTTCCTGAGTCCGGCTCAGCGACAGCGCGATCAGCATCAGGCTCATCGGCCGCATCACCGCGCCGAGCCCGCTGGTATGAAAAATGCGATCGGCGACGAACGAGAATCCGCAGAGCACCAGAACGGTAGTAACGCCGAATATGGCGCTCATCCAGAATGCGGTGGTGTACTCCAGATTGCTGGCGCTGACCTTGCGCAACAGCGGCGTGACCATCTGGTCGAAAGTGAGCTGTTTCAGGGAGTAGATGAAAGCGAAACAGATTGCGGCGAGGCCGAAGTCGCGCGGCTTCAGGAGGTGTGCGAGGACCGCGAAGACCAGGAGCGATAGCGCCTGGACGGTCACCATCTCGATGGTGATCCAGAACGCTCCAGTCGCTGCCCGCGCACCAAGCGACGCGACTCCCGTGGTAGTGCTTGCCTCGCTAACTTGCTCGCTCATGGAACGGATTTCACGCCCGCGGAAGCCAGCCGGGACCGCTCTGCGAGCGATCCGCGCTTGACCGCTGGGCCGTCAATCCCAGCGCCAGGATCTCGGCGATTTCGGACACATAGGGGTCGTCGCTCATCATGCGAAAGTGGTCGGCATCGATCGGGTGGATCTCGAGCGACCGGATGTAGCGTCCCCACCCGCAATCCGGGCCTTTGAGGGGTTCGTTGCGGAGTCTTTCGCCCGACGTAATCAGGATGACGTCATCCGGCCATGGGCGGATGCGACGGAAATAGGCTGCGGAGGAGGCGCGATTGACCGTGTTCCTCTTCTCTTCCAGTTCCGCCAATTTCTTGTGTTCGCGGTATCGCAGCAACCCGTGGAAATTGGCCCCGCTCTTCTCCAGAAAGCGCCGGCGGAGGAACCGCAAGACGTCGCGTAGAGGGGCACTGCGGAGGCGCGCGATCTGAGCCAGCCGGAACCGCCAGCCCATAACCCACTCGAGGTCGGGGTCCACCAGCGCCAGGAAGCAGACCTCGTCCCCCGCTTCACGAAACTGGCGGGCGACCTCGTACGCCGCCAACCCCGCGAAGGAGTATCCTAGCAGCCGGTAAGGACCTTTGGGCTGCTGCCGGCGGATGATCTTGCAATATTCCGTCGCCAGATCCTCGACCGACCAAAAGCTTTGCACCGATTCGAACGCTTCGGTCTCGTGCCGCGCCGCGACGCCGTACGCCGAACATACGCCCTCGAGGCGTTTGGCCAGTTCCCGGTAGATATGGATCCCCGATAACATGAAAAGCGGCGGCGCCGAGGTGATCCGGTTGAGAAGAATCGGTCGCGGCTCCTCCGGTCCAGAGCTCTGAGGATGATCGGCGAACGCCCGCACCGTGCCGCTCTCGAACAGCACGTAGGGCGGGATCTCGACACCAATGGCGTTCTTGATGTCCTCCAGCAGAACTACACCGAGGAGCGAGTCGCCCCCAAGATCGAAGAAGTTGTCGTCCACGCCGACCACGTCCAGGTCCAGCACTTGCGCGAACGCCTCGGCGATCTTCTGTTCGCGCGGGTTAGCCGGGGCCGTCCTGGCCTCGAGGACGAGTTGCCTCTCCCACGGCAGATCCTTCAGGCGGTTGCGGTCGAGTTTGCCGTTTGCCGTCAGCGGCATGGCTTCGAGTACAACCACGTGATGCGGCAGCATGTAATCCGGCAGCACTCGCGCGAGCGTGCGGCGGAATGACCGGATCCCATTGTCGCTCGGCTTCACGATGAAGGCCACCAGGCGGACGTCGCCCTCGTCCATGGTTTTGGCGATCACCGCGCACTGGACGGCGAGGCCCAATTCCAGGACGTTCTTCTCGATACTGGCGAGTTCGATCCGGATTCCGCGCAACTGGACCTGGAAATCGCGTCGGCCGAGGATTTCGATATTGCCGTCATCATGCAGCCGTCCGAGGTCGCCGGTGCGGTAGAACCGGATGCCGTCGATCTCGGCGAACTTCTCCGCCGTGAGCTCAGGCATATCGAGATACCCGCGCACGATGCCCGCGCCTGCGAAGCAGATCTCGCCGAGCACGCCAAAAGGCACCAGATTTCGATTGGCGTCGAGCACGCGAACCACGACGTTCGGAAATGGCTTTCCGACGAAATTCCGGGTCGTCAAAACTTCACGGCGGATGGGGTAGGTGGTCCCCATGCAAGTCACTTCGGTGCAACCGTAGATGATGAACAATTCGGCGTTCGGAAACACCTGCTTCATCTCCTCGATCACCGAGGGCGGGGCGAGGTCGCCCCCCATGGAAGCGTGGCGCATCCGAGGCAGGGTCCGGGGCGCTGACGGTGTGGCGCGAATATACCGGAACAGGCTTCCCATCAGGCTGGGTCCGCAGTGCAGCACTGTCACCTGCTCAAGTGCACGGCATAGCCGCTCCGGCGTGAGCACTTCGTCCCGGTCGAGGATCCGGATGCCGCCGCCGCGGCACAGCGGCGTGAGCAGTTCGAACATGCTGATGACGAAGGTGTAGCGGGCGACCGAGGCAAAGATATCGTCGCTGCGAACGCCGTAACGCTCTACGGCCGAATGCACGTATTGCACCAGATTGGCGTGCGTCGCGACCACGCCCTTAGGCTTGCCGGTGGTCCCGGAGGTATACAGGATATATGCGGTATCGGTGGATTTCGGCTCGCCCGGAAGTGCCGCCGATGGCAGCGCTTCGAGCAGTGCTGCGTCAGTGTCGAAACAGAACCGCGGGAAGCCTGGGGTGAGCCCGGACAGCGCTGCGGTGGTAAGCACGATCCGGGGCTGCGCCTCCGCCAGCAGCCGCCCGATGTAGCCTTCCGGGTGGGTCGGATCGAGCGGGAGATAGACCCCCCGTGCTTTCCAGATCGCGAGCATCGCCACCATGATCTCGATCGAAGGCCGGACACAGACCGCGACCGGAATATCCGGCCCCACGCCCAGGGAGGCCAGATAGTGGGCAAGCTTGTTGCTGCGCTGATTGAGCTCGGCGTAAGTAATGTTGCGTCCCTGGAACGAACAGGCGACCGCCGCGGGCTGCCGCTGCGCGAGCGCCTCGAACAGGCGATGGACCGGCGTCGGCGGATAAGGTACGGTTCCGCTGTCCTGCGCGGCGGTAAGGGCATTGATCTCCGCCGGACCAAGCAGGGGCAGCAGCTCGATCGCTGTCGCCGGGCCCTGTAGCTCGGCGCCGAACAGGGTCGCGTAGCTGTCGACCAGCCGATCGGCGATGGCCGCGCTGAACAACTTCCCGTTGTAAATGAGCACTAGGGCAATCGCGCCGTCGATCTGAGCCAAGGTGAAATTGACATCGAATGCGGCTGGCAGAGACGAGACGGCGACTCCCTGATCGACCAGGCTCGCAAGGTCGGTCGGAGCGAGGATGAGTGTCGCCGCGACATTCGAAGGTTGAGCGATGGCGCGTGATGCTCTCGCAGCCGGCGCGATCATGCCCAACCCGAGTTCATCGATGATCGACGGCACCGTAGAGTCGGCGGTAATATCGGCGTCGAGCGCGACCGCCCATTCCCCGGCCGGGTGGTGAACGAACAGGTCGAGGGCGATATTGGCCTGCTGCGAATAGCGCTGAAGCAGTGCGATCAGGACACCAAGGAGTTCTCCTTGCAGCACCTGGTCGAGCGGCCGGCCGGCGAGGTCAAGCCTCACACACTTCGACGTGGCCACCACAAATCCTGCGGTAGGCGACCTCTCGTTTTCGGTGGGGAGCGGCACAAACCTCAAAGGCGTCGGCGACTTGGAGATTGCGCCCTCGACGTTATGCGGGGGCCGGTCGATTAACAGGGAGAGGCTGCTTGCGTTCGAAGAAATCTCCATAGGAAGTCCGGGCCCTGGTGAAAGTTGCATAGCAGCCGATTGTGGCTGAGCAGTATACCGTCAGCGCCCCTCTCTGCGGCCCCGGCGGTGTCAGCATCGGGAGGCGAGCATGAGGGAAGTCAACATCTATGGTGCCAATATCGGTGATTATAGGGTTCTTTGCCAATGATCGGTCAGGAGCGCGTCATGCTTATAGGATCGGGAGCGTTATTGTGTAGTTATGTTAAAAAAAAAGATAGGAAAACCTTTGCGAGTCCGGACTAATCCTGGGGCGACATCCGCGCCCGGCGCCCCGCGTCAAAGTCTCTTCCACAATGAGAACAGTCACGGCGTTGTCCCTTGAGTTCGAAGCCGAAGTCGGACATGGTGATGAGGGCGAAAAGACCTGCCAAAGCCCATCCGGTAGCCGCGCTGGGCCACCGGAACTGTCGATTTTTTGTATCCACTAGGGCTTTTGTCCCACTGGGGTTTCTTTATCAGCCATGGATTCAGATCAATGTAACCCGGACATTACGGGCTCGGATCGCGGAAATCCCGCTTGGCGGCGTTATCTTGGCACCCGATTCACCGCGCTTACCTCTACTCAGATCCAGACACTGCTCGCGGCTCGCGCCCCCGATGCTCCCTTCGCCTACGTCGTCACCCCCAGCGCGCAATTTGTGGTCTATGCCGCGAAAGGCGATCGGCGCTTTCACGCCCCGCTCGAACGAGCCTGGCTCGCCCCCAACGACAGCCGTATACTGGCGCGCCTCGCCCGCTTGCTAAGGGGTATCGATCTGCCAGTCTGCACTGGCTCGGACCTCACCGCCAGCCTGTTTGCGCAGACCATCTCTCCCGCCGACCGCATTGCCATCATCGGTGGTGACGAGGAACTCGCCCTGCGGCTCCGCGCCCGCTACGGATTGACCGACCTCGTGCAGCACCGGCCGCCGATGGGCTTCATTCGCGACGAAACCGCGGTGGCTGGCTGCATCGCCTTCGCGCGGCAGGCCCGAGCGCGCTTCCTCTTCATCGCCTGCGGCGCGCCGCAATCCGAGCAACTCTCCCTCAGGATCACGGAGCACGGCGCCACCGGCATAGGCCTATGCGTCGGTTCCTCGCTGTTGTTTCTTACTGGCCAGGTAAAGCGCGCCCCGATAATCTTCCAACGGCTCGGCCTCGAGTCGGTCTACCGCCTGTTCCAGGAGCCCGGCCGGCTATGGCGCCGTTTCCTCACCGGGCAACTGCCGGTGGTGTGGCTCGCCCTCAAGGACGCCATGAAGCCCATGCCTGCCCTCGGGGCGTTGCAGCCCGGCGGGTCGCCGAGGCCACCGCGCGACGCGGGCGCGGGGAAGGGCGGTGGTGATGAGCCCGGAGCAGAGTATCCCGGCGCCGGCGCCAAGATCGCCGCCAGCGATCACGTCGCTGAGGAAATGATAGTTTCCAGAGACTAGACCAGTCGCCACGATGAAGAAAAGTGCAATGCAGAGCGGTCGCGTCCGCGGATAGGCGCGCCAAAAGGGGATCATGAAAGCAGCCAATCCGGCGGCGTGCCCCGATGGAAACGATTGGAATGCCAGGCCGGAATGAAAGAAATTGAATCCGTAGACGCCGTTGTGGATCCAGGAGGGGTTGTCGCCCGCCCAGGACGTCGGCCAGGTCCTGCCGAAGACGAATTTCAGCTTTTCCTTTGCCCCCAGCGCGACGCTGGTGGCAATGCAGGAGGTCAAGCAGACCCGCCAAAGCCCGGTCAAGCGGCCGCTGCTCCACCACGCCAGGCCGAGAACGACGATGCCGCCGAGACAAACCTCGTTCACGAACTCGGCCGGGGTGACCAGCAGCAGCGGCAAAGTGACCTGGATCTGCCGCTCCTGGTAGCTGGCCTTGAACGGCAGCGGCTTCAGCCAAGCCGAATGCAGATGCACCCAGCTGGATACTGGCCGGTCGAGCCACACGATCGCGATCAGCACCAAAATCGGCGCGGACAAGAGATACGCCGACCTCACTATCACTGTATATGCGCGCGCGCCCATCGCGATTTCGAACCTTACGAATTAGTTACGACCGATCGCAGCCCCTCCCCGCGCGGAGACACCGGTTCCACGATCGGATCATTCCACCCGAGCCGGTGCCCCGGGGTCAAGCGCCGGCGACCGGATCGTCTCTTCTCACAGGTCCAAATCGGCGTTGCATACATCGCCGCGATTCTTCGATGATAACGGCATGACAACACGTCTGTAACGCAGCGGTGATAATTTTATTTTAGTTTTCCGGTAATTTTGTGCTACGCACAATCTTGAACGAGGTAGAAGGCCTACGTGCCGGTTCAGTCAAGGCAGTCGCAACGATATGAGCATATCTTCCAAGGACTCTAGCGACGGAACTGTAACGAAGCTGTCCGCGTCCGCCCAGAATCAATTCAAATTCTTAAAGAAAACGAAGCCGGTGAGCGCGGCGGCGAACGCCATCGGCGGGGCGCCGGACGCATTTCTTGGCGACGAAACGCCCGGTCCATTATCGCGGAATTCACGTTCGTCTCAGCCACGGCGGCGCAACCAGCATGTCTGGCTACTGCTAAGTCTTGCGTTGGTGGTCGCCGATATTGGTGCGGTGGTGGTGGCGCCGCTGTGCGTCTACTGGCTGCGCCATGGTTCCTCCATGCCGGTGGGCGGAGAAGCCCTATCGCTTGACCTGTCATCGCTCGTTGCGCTGATGTCGCTCAATTTTTGCAAAGCCTACGATCGGTCAGCGCTCCGTCATCCGCTGCGGGCTCTCCAGGCAGTCGGACTCGCATGGATGTGGGCGACGACGGTGGTGTTTCTGGTGGGGTTATACAGCCATGCATCTTCTCTTGGTCTGACCGGCGCAGAACGGCAATGGCTGATGTCATACTGGGCCACCTCGGCAGGATTGGTGGCGTTTGCTCACCTATGCATGACCGCGATAGTTGCCCAGCTTATGACGCAAGGCTATCTGCGCGAACGGATCGTGATTGTCGGTGCTGATGGAAATCGTTCCGAGAAATTCATCCGCCAGGTGATCGGCAGCGGCAGCAACGAAATAACTATTCTCGGCCTGTTCGACGATCGCTACGGCAGGACGCCGGATCCAGCCGCACCCGCTCCAGGGCAGGCGGACAAAAACCCGTCGGCCGCCCGTATTCGTAACAAATGGGTCGATCGGGTCGATGGCTACCCGGTGCTCGGCAACACCGACACTCTGGTCACTTACGTTCGCCGCAACAGCGTCGATCGGGTGATCCTGTTGTTGCCATGGTCGGCCGAGCAACGTGTCATGGAACTGATCACCAAGCTTCGCCAACTGCCGGTCCGCATCGATTTGCTTTCTCATAATCTAAGCTGGGGGTTTCACACCGACGTCAGCCAGATTGCCGGGATTCCTGTCGTCACCGTCGCCAACCGGCGGGTGGACGCGCAACTCGGGCTTCTGAAGCGGATCGAGGACATTGTACTCTGCAGCCTGCTCATCGTGCTGCTGGCCCCGGTGTTACTTCTGGTCGCGGTAATGGTGAAATTATCGAGCCCGGGCCCGATCCTGTTCCGGCAGGAACGCTATGGCTTCAACAACGAAGTCTTCAAGGTTTACAAATTTCGTTCGATGTATGTCCACTCGGACACTCCATCGGTCAATCAGGCATCCAAGAACGACGCGCGCGTCACCCCGATCGGCCGTTTCCTTCGCCGGAGCAGCCTCGACGAGTTGCCTCAGTTCTTTAATGTTCTTGGAGGCACCATGTCGCTTGTCGGGCCGCGCCCGCACGCAGTTCCGCACAACGTGAAATACGCCAGGATCATAGAAGGCTATTACGCGCGCCACAACGTGAAACCGGGGATTACCGGCTGGGCGCAGGTGAATGGCCATCGCGGCGAAACCGACACGACTGAAAAGATGAGAAAGCGGGTTGAGTTCGACCTTTATTACATCGATCACTGGTCGCTTTATTTCGATCTCAAGGTGATCGTGCTAACCGCTTGCAAGATATGGTTCCAGAAGACCGCGTATTAGCAGCGTGACCCGCGCGATCCGAGGCAAGGCTGGAGCCGCGAACGGACCGACCGGCAAGCTCCTCGCCGCCGGCGCCGTGCCCGCAACAAGCACCTGCTCCAGGGCGGCCTGCGCAGGGAGCACAAAGTAATTGGCGGTAAGTTTACGAGTCTGTTAGTGTTTTGAAGGAGTAACGACATTCCGTGTCTCCCGGAGACGACATGAACCATGACGATTTCCGACCCGCCCGGTGGAGGCGGAGACGTAGATGCTGCTCGATAGAGTCCGCTACGCGAGGTTCTCCATGACCAGACCCAACATCGGATCCAGGATAACCCTCGTATGATCATCGACGATCTCCGCAAGATCGAAATCAGCCAGCCAATCGAGACCGACCTTTGTATCGTGGGAAGCGGTCCGGCTGGCCTCACTATCGCCGGCGAGTTTGCCGGGACACGGGTTAGCGTGCTGATCCTGGAGAGCGGCGGCCTCGACGAAGAAGCGTCAATCGATGCACTTAACGAAATCGAAAGCGTGGGCGCGCCCCGCGTGATGAACCAGTCCCTGTTGCGCAACCGTGTTGTCGGCGGCAGCTCACATACCTGGACCGGCCGTTGCGCCCCGCTTGACGAGATCGATTACACAGTCCGGCCGTGGGTACCCCATTCGGGTTGGCCGATCGCCCGCCACGACCTGGAACCGTATTTCGACCGCGCCGCCCCGCATCTTGGCATCGCTCTGCAAGGTTATGACGGCAGGCTTTGGCATCGTTCCGGCGAGCCCGAGGTCGATACACGCCTGCTGCGGCCATGTTTTTGGCAATACAGCCAAGGCGCGATCTACCCCAGCCGGCCGATGCGTTTCGGCCCTCGCTTCATCCGCCGCACCGCGCCGAACATTCGACTGCTGCATCATGCGACGGTGCGGCGGGTCAAGCTCAACGAAGCAGCCACAAGGCTCGATTCCGTCATTGCCATCGGTCCGGAGGGCAAGACCGCGACGGTGCGCCCTAAAGTCCTGGTGCTCTGCGCCGGCGGAATTGAAACGCCACGCCTGCTGCTGTGTTCGAACGACGTCATCACCGCCGGGGTCGGCAACGCCCGCGACCTGGTCGGCCGATTTCTGATGGATCATCCGCGATGCGACGCGGGTGAATTCGACCTGGCCGCCGCGGGCGCCGTCCTGGATCGCCTGGGCCGCCGCCGTCTGGCCGGCAAAGCGGGACGGCCGGTCTACGTGCACGGTCTCGCCCTCAGTCCGGCTCTGCAGGAACAGAGGGAATTGCTCAATTGTGCCGCCTGGCTCGACACTACGGTGGCGGACGACGATCCGCTCTATGCCGCAAAGCAGCTCCTGAGCGGGAGAGACCGGCGCCCGGTGCCCGGTGCATTGAAAATAGTCTCGCACCCGGACCTGATCTTGCGCGGGGCGCGCGATCTGTGGACTCGGGGCGGCGCGGTCACCCGCAAATATAGCCGGCTCACGCTCCAATGCACCGTCGAGCAGGAGCCCGATCCGCAAAGTCGCATTCGCCTCGCCGACCGCACCGACGCGCTCGGCATGCCCTTGTCGCAAATCGATTGGCGGGTCAGCGATCGCGAGAAGGACAGCGTCGCCACCCTGGCCCGGCTGATCGCGGACGAATTCGCCCGCATCGGTTTTCCCGTCCCACGCTTGGCGGACTGGATCGCGCGCGGGCGTCTCGACCGCGCGGAATTCCTCGATATGGCACACCCGACCGGTGCTACGCGCATGGCGCTCGACCCGTCGGAGGGAGTGGTCGACACCAACTGCCAGATCCATGGCGTCGACGGGATCTTCATTGCCGGCAGCTCGGTGTTTCCGATCGGGGGACACGTCAATCCGACGCAGACGATCCTGGCCCTTGCAATTCGTCTCGCCGACCGGCTGAAAAACCACGTCTTCAACGTGGAGCCGAGCGCAGTCGCGGCGCAATGAACCTGGTTCCGGCGGACAAGCTTATTTTCGTCACCGGGGGCAGCGGCCGCACCGGCCGCTATCTCCTCCAAACCCTGGTCGCGCGGGGCTATCCTGTGCGGGCGGTCACATCCCGCGACTGCCCCCGCCAGCCTGGCGTCGAGTGGCGGCAGATGGATTTTCACCAAAGCCTCGATTTTGACGAGGCTCTCCAAGGTTGCGCCGCCGTGCTGCACCTGGGCGCGGAACTTTCGAAGATCGACCGGATGGAGCGCGCAAACGTGGATGCGACCGAGGCGCTGGTCGCAAGCGCCGAGCGCGCCGGCGTCAAGTTCTTTTGTTACACGAGTTCGGTCGCCGTCTACGGCTCGCCACGATCCCGCCTGGTGACCGAGGACACACCGGCGCTATCCGCCGATCGCGAGGTTCGCCGCGAATACAACGCGGATGCGGCGCCAAGGGCGTACGCGCGGACCAAGTTGGCAGGAGAGTTGCGCGTTCGTGCCGGCGCGAAAAACGCTGAGTACGTCATATTCCGTCCGACCATGGTCGCCGCCGACGCCGACATTCTCGAGGTGCGCGACTGGGGTTTGGCACGCCGATTGCGGCGCGGCTATCGTCACGCGCATCAGATTCATGTCGAGGATTTCGTGCACGCCATTCTCTGGTTCATGGAGCGCGCGCTCGCTCGGGGCCATGCCGAACCTGGCGTCATCATCTACAATCTCTCCAACGACGAGATCGAACAGAATACGGTCGCGGCACTATTGCGCAAGGCGGACCGCCAATCCGGACGCAGGTTCCGTACGCCCTACCTTCCTGCTGTAATCGAGCTTTTGGGATCGATGATAAAATATCGAAATTGGCAACGGCGATATCCGTTCGGCATGTTGCGCTTTTCGCCTGCGAAGCTCTACGCGACCGGTTATCGCCACAAGATCGGGATCGCGGAGGCTCAGGATCGCGCGTTTCGCCGCAAATCCATTGATGACGCTGCCGGAAATCTGCTAGTGGTTTCGCCGAAAATCATTCCATCCGGCTCCTCCCCGGGAGAGAAGGTGAGCTGTGGCGAGTAAGTATCTAATCGCAGAAGAATTAACTTTGCAGGTCGCAGGTACCTTCACCTTATAATGTCTGCAAACCAAAGCACGCTCGCGGTGCAAGCCGGCACAACCGCGGTCACGGTCGCCGAGGCCAAGCTCGGCCCGTGGCTTGTGATCGCAGCCTGCACCTTCAACGCCGTCCTATGCTATATCAACACGCGCGGCTGGTTGTACATCGGCAACACACAAATCACGATCTGCGAGCTCGTCATTCTGGCAAGTGGCCTATTCAGCATTCGTTCTCACATTGGCGCCCGTGCCTATCAGATATCGGCGCTGATCTTTTTATATTCAATGTTCGCCAGGTTGATCAATCCAGACCTGTATCTCGAGACGCTCCATGACGTCGCGATCATGTATATATTTTATAAGCTTGGTACCTTGACCTCGATCGAGACCGGTAACCGCACGCTGTGGATCGCCATGGTGATCGCGATCGCATTCGGAGTGTTGGAATGGAAGATGCTGCCGACCTTCGAAAATCTCTTCAATATTTGGAACTATTACGTGAACAAGGGGTTGATCGACCCGGACCAGGCCAACCTCTCCGGCACGGTCCTGTACCCCAGCGGCTTTCGCGGTACGGCGGCCGTACGCATGATGTTTGCGGGCGAATTTGGCAGCCACCGCATTTCTTCGATATTTCTTGAGCCGACCGGGCTGGGTTACTTTGCCGAAGTCGCGTTCGCGTGGTGCGTGAGCACTGCTTGCGGACCTTGGTGGAGCCGTCTCGCCTTGTTGTTCATGTCGGTGGTTTGCTTTGTGCTGCCGGACTCACGGCTTGGCTCTACAACTTGCCTCTTGATGCTAATCCTTAGTTTCGTTCCGTTCCTGCGATCGAATCTGGCGGTGTTCCTGATGCCTTTACTCGCCGTGATAGCCCTCACCATCTACGGGGCGTTCCACGAGATACCGGGTGTCCAACCGAGTCTCATCACCGACGATTTCCCCGGACGGCTGCTGTTCTCCGGCCGTCTGCTCGGCTACTGGGATTTGATCCACTGGATGGGTTTCGCGCTCTCTCCGGTCTATACCACCGACACCGGTTTTGCTTATCAAATCAACAACCTGGGCCTTCCGTCGACGTTTTTGTTGCTGGTCGTCTTCGCACGCAACACGCCCCGGACCTTAGCTGCCGCACGCATGCGGGCGATGATCGCAATTTATTATACCACGTCGCTCAGCATCGGAAACGCGGTCTTCAGCATCAAGACCGCAGCACTTTTGTGGTTCCTGTATGGCACCACGAACGCTATCTCCCGCGCCAAGTCCCGGCTTGTTCCTGCGGCGCCACCCGGATCCTCAAATCGCGCCATAATTCCCTATGCAGGCGAGGGGAGCTCGGCTTGAGCGACCTGCCGATGCGGCGATTATTCATGATCGGCCGGTCCCTACTGGCGGCGGCGCTCCTATTTGCTGCCGGCGGCAGTTCGATCGCTCAATCCTTGCAGGGCGTCAACCTCGCCGGGGCGGGATTTGCGCCCGACAAGATCCCAGGTGTGTATGGCTATGATTTTGAGTTCCCGAACCGCTCGGAGGTCGAGTATTTTTCTCGCAAGGGCATGAACGTTTTCCGGGTCTCGATCCAATGGGAGCGTTTGCAACCCGCGCTCTATGGGCCGTTCGATCCGGACGAATTGGCGAGACTGCAGAAATTGGTCGCTGAAATCCACCAGAATGGCGGATCGGTGATAATCGACGTTCATAACTACGGTGCCTATCGCGGCGTCGAGATCGGCCAGAATCCTGTCACCTTCTCGGCATTTGTCGATCTCTGGTCAAAGCTCGCGACACTTTTCGGTCACGACGACTACGTCCTGTTCGGCCTCATGAACGAGCCCCAGCTCGAAGTGAGAAACATCTGGAAGCGGGCCGTTCAACACGTAATTGTCGGGATCCGTGCCACCGGCGCCACCAATCGGATTCTTGTGTCCGGCACCGAATGGGACTCTGCCCAGCATTTCGCGAAGATCAGTGGATCGCTCAGTGACCTCGAGGATCCGCAACAGCGGCTGGTGTTCGAGGTCCATGAGTATTTCGACGACAATGCTTCGGGGAGCGATGACACCTGCGTCGATCCGGACGAGGCGATAGCGCGCCTCGCTCCCTTCACGGATTGGCTGCGCGCGCAAAATCGGCTTGGTTTCCTCGGCGAGTTT
>Ga0302314_10009516_pt1 | contig 17170 bp, 15 predicted proteins | sample III_Palsa_N2_3_FD_200533 | JGI IMG/M metagenome (GOLD analysis project Ga0302314, IMG submission 200533) | Peat permafrost microbial communities from Stordalen Mire near Abisko, Sweden - III_Palsa_N2_3 | ecosystem: Environmental > Terrestrial > Soil > Palsa > Peat permafrost | place: Sweden...
TGGGCATAGTCCGGGCGTGGTGACGCTTCCCATCGAAGAGGCTTCAAGGGAATTTCCGCTCACCCTCGACTTGAGGACGCCGCATGGCTGAGCGCTCCACGGCCGTCCGGCGGCGCGAGGATCTCGACGCCGAGGCGGCGGCGCGGCTCAGCGGCTGGCTGCGTGGATACCGGACCTTTCAGGGGATTCCGGACGAGCTGTTCGACAGCATGGGGCGCCCGCGCGATCACTGGATGCAGTTCCTGGGCGACTTCGCCGAATATCCGGATCGCGAATTCGACAGCCGCTTCAGCCTGGCCACCCGGCATATCCGCGACACCGGCGTCACCTACCGGGTCTATGGCGAGGAGACCGAACGCAGCTGGCCGCTGAACCCGCTGCCGCTGCTGCTGTCGCAAAGCGATTGGACCCAGATCGCCGCCGGGGTCGAACAGCGCGCCAACCTGATGGAGGCGGTGCTGCGGGACCTCTACGGCGACGCGGGTCTGCTGTCCGAAGGCGCATTGCCCGCGGCGGCCGTCACCGGCAGCCCGGACTTCCTGCGGGCCATGCGCGGGATCAAGCCTCCCGGCGGACGCTACCTCCAGATCTATGCCGCCGACATCGGTCGCGGGCCGGACGGCCGCTGGTGGGTGCTGGACGATCGCGCCCAGGCGCCGTCGGGGGCGGGCTATGCGCTGGAGAACCGGCTAGTGCTCGCGCGGGCCTATCCCAACCTCTACAACGCCATGAACGTCCAGCGCCTCGCGCCCTTCTTCGACGGGCTGCGCAAGGGTCTGGCGTCGACGGCGGGTCGGGCCGATCCGCGCATCTGCCTGATGACGCCGGGTCCCTTCAGCGAGACCTATTTCGAACAGGCGCATCTGGCTCGCTACCTGGGTTTCCTGCTGGTCGAGGGCGACGATCTGGTGGTGCGCGATGGCCGCGTTTACATCCGCACCATCGCCGGCCTGAAGCGCGCCGATGTGCTGTGGCGCCGCGTCGACGCCGACTTCATCGACCCGCTGGAACTGAACGCCTCCTCCCACCTGGGTGTGCCCGGCCTGGTCGAGGCCATCCGCGGCGGCGGCGTGACCGTCCTGAACATGCCGGGCGCAGGATTGCTTGAATCCAAGGCGCTTTTGGGTTTTCTGCCAAAGCTTTGTCGGCGTCTTCTCAGTGAAGACCTGAAGATGCCCAACGTGGCGACCTGGTGGTGCGGCCAGGCGACCGAGCGGGAATGGGTCCAGTCGCGCCTCGACAGTCTGGCGATCGCGCCGGCCTTTGACGGCATGGGGCCAGACGGCGTGACGACCCGCGCGCGGGTGATCGGCGACCTGACCGCGTCCGAACGGGATGCCTTCATGCGCCGGCTCGAGGAACGCCCCGGAGACTTCGTCGGCCAGGAGGTGGTGCGTCTGTCCACCACGCCCGTGCTGCACGAGGGGCGGCTAGAGGCCGCGCCGTTCGTGCTGCGGGTCTACGCAACCGCGACCCCCGACGGCATGAAGATCATGCCGGGCGGCTTCTGCCGCACCTCGGACAGGCCTGACGTTCGCGCCATCTCCATGAGCGACCACGCCCGGTCCGCCGATGTCTGGGTGCTGTCGGACGAGCCGGTGGCGCCGATCAGCCTGATGGCCAATCGTGATGACGTGGCCGTCCGGCGTATCCTGGGCCATCTGCCCAGCCGCGCCGCGGACAACCTGTTCTGGCTGGGCCGCTACCTCGAACGCGCCGAGGCCACCCTTCGTCTGGCGCGCAGCCTGTGCACCAGTCTGATGGACGCCGATGCGGCCCTGCACAGCACCGGCGAGACCCTCGGCAAGCTGCAGGAACTGCTTGTCGCCTGGGATGTGTTGGACGAGGACTCGTCCGACCTTCGCGCTGTCGACGCCGCGCGCAAGGCGCTGTTCGATCGCGACACCTTCGGCTCGGTGGTCCGCCTGGTCCGCGCCGCCCGCCGCACCGCCTCTTCCATGCGCGAGCGGCTGTCGCCGGACTTCTGGACCCTGCTGGTCAGCCTGGAGAACCGTCTCAATGAGCCGACCCAGGATCCGCTGTCCGAGGCCGGCGTGCTGCAACAGGCGGAAACGGCGCTGCAGATACTGGCGGCGCTGTCAGGTCTGGCGCAGGAGAATATGAACCGGGGCGTTGGCTGGCGCTTCCTGGATATGGGCAGGAGAATCGAGCGCGGGGTGAACACCTGCCGCCTCGCCCGCACCCTGGCCGCCGAGGAGGCTACCCTGGACGACCTGGACCTTTTGCTAGATCTGGCGGACAGCCAGATCACCTATCGCGCCCGCTACCTGGTCGGGGTAGCGCTGCGGCCGGTGCGGGACATGGTGATGCTGGACCCGTTCAACACCCGCTCCGCCGCTTTTCAGGTCGTGGCGCTGAAGACCCATCTGGCCGCCCTCCCTTCGCTGCTCGACGACGGCATTCTCGAAGCGCCCAACCGCATCGTGCTGCCGCTGGCGACGCAACTGGAAACGGCCGAGGCCGGTGATTTCGACGTCGAGGATATGGGCGGGGTCGAGCGCACCCTGCTGACCCTGTCCGGGGCCATCGCCGACCGCTATTTCCTTCAAGGCGCCAACGCGGTGCCGACCACCAAGCTGGCGGCGCTGGCGTGATCTATACGGTCCGCCATCGCACCACCTACAGCTACGACACCACCCTCAGCTTTGCGCGCTGTGTCCTGCGTCTGACCCCGAAATCGAACGATTTTCAGACGGTGTTCGGCAGCGAGATCGACGTCACGCCAGCGCCGACCCAGCGGTTTTGCCACATTGGTCCGTTCGGCGAAGAAACCGTCTTCGTAACTATCGAGGAGCCGCACGACGAACTGGTGATCGAGTCGCGAAGCCGGGTCGAGGTTCGCGCCCCCTCCATCGATCAGAACGCGCCGGGACCGGCCTGGGAGACGGTGCGCACCGAGAGTTTCGCCGCCGCCGATATCGGGCCGGAAAGTCCCGCCAGCTTCATCTACCCCACCGCGCGCACGCCGATCCTGGCGGAGATCACCGCCTTCGCCCGCGAGAGCTTTCCGGACGGCCAGCCGATCGTCACCGGCGCCGATCTGGTCATGCGCCGCATCCACGACAGCTTCGCCTACGACCCCACCGCCACCGATGTGACCACGCCGATCGGCGAAGCCTTCGCCGCTCGGGCTGGGGTCTGTCAGGACTTCGCCCACATCATGATCGCCGCCCTGCGCGGCCTGGGCCTGCCCGCCGCCTATGTCAGTGGCTACCTGCGCACCATCCCGCCCCCCGGTAAGCCAAGGCTGGCCGGGGCGGACGCGACCCATGCCTGGGTCAGCGTCTGGTGTGGGGCGGACCTGGGCTGGATCGGCTTCGACCCCACCAACGCGATCCGGTCCGGCGAGGACCACATCACCCTGGCGGTGGGTCGCGACTATGGCGACGTGGCGCCGGTGGACTGCATCATGCTGGCCTCGGGTGAGCAGACCCTGAAGGTCGCGGTGGACGTCATCCCCGATGGCGAGCACTGGCCGGACGGCGACGTGGTCAGGCCGCTGTTTCCGGATAAGGCGCCGGCCTGATGGCGAACATCCTGGCCTGCCACGCCCATCCCGACGACATCGAGACCCTGGCGGCGGGGACCCTGGCCCTGCTGGCCGGCCTGGGCCACCGGATCAGCATCGTCACAGCCACCGGGGGCGATTGTGGGTCTGAACAGCTTTCGCTCGAGGAGACCTCGCGCCTGCGCCAGACCGAGGCGGCGAGCGCGGCGGCTGTCATCGGGGCCGACTATCGCTGCGCCGGCCTGCCCGATCTGGGCGTGTTCAACGACGATGTCTCACGGCGACGGATTACCGAGATGGTCCGCTGGTCGTGCGCGGACATCGTGCTGGCGCCGTCGCCGGTGGACTATCACCCGGATCATGAGGCGGTGAGCGTGCTGGTGCGCGACGCCTGTTTCGCCTCGAGTGTGCCCCATTATGTCACCGGCGAGGCCGCACCCCTGAAGACGATCCCGCACCTCTATTGGATCGATCCCATCGGCGGCCGCGATCGCGAGGGCAAGCGGATCCGGCCCGACTTCGGTGTCGACATCACCCCTCATATCGAGACCAAGAGCCGGATGCTGCTGTGCCATGAGAGCCAGCACGCCTGGGTCGCCAAGCAGCATGGCGAGGCGGACTATCTGGAGTCCATGCGCGGCTTCTCCGCCCGTCAGGGTCGGGCATTCGGGACCGCGTTCGCCGAAGGCTTTCGGCAGTATCGAAATACGCCCTACCCTCGCACGCCGCGCCTGCAGGGCCTGCTGGGTGACGCAGCGAAAGACTGGCCGCCCCCCACCACATAGGGCTAGGAAACGTCCCAACAACCAAACGGGAGCGACACGGCCATGGCGATTTCACTCTACGACCTGACGGTCCCCACCTATCTGCAGACCTTGGCCGGCGTCGCCGGCGTGCTGGACCGCGGCCTGTCCCATTTCCAGGACAATAACGTCGACCCCAATGGGATCCTTGAGGAACGGCTGTTCGCGGACATGCTGCCGTTCAAGTTTCAGGTCTGGGCCGTGGCGCATCATTCGATCGATGTGATTGAAGGTCTGAAGACCGGCCACTTCGGCGTGCCAGCCGCCATGGGCGATCTGGACTACGCCGGTTTGCAAAAGGTAGTGGCGGACACCCGCGATGCGCTCGGCAAGCTGACGCCTGACGAGGTCAACCGGTTCGAAGGCGCCGACATCGTCTTCGAGATTGGGACCTTCAAGCTGCCCTTCGTGGCCGAGCAGTTCGTGCTGTCCTTCTCCCTGCCCAATTTCCATTTCCACGCCACGACCACCTACGACCTGCTACGCATGAAGGGCGTACCCCTGGGCAAGCGGGACTATATGGGCCCGCTAAGGCTGAAGACGGCCTAGGGGCGCTGATATAATTCCTCCTCCGTAGGAGGAGGGGGACCGCGAAGCGGTGGAAGAGGCCTGGCCGCTACTGAGGCGGAGCGGTTGAAGTATCGAGCTGACTGGAAGAGGCCCGGCATAGCGGCAAGGCCTCCTCCACCATGCTACGCATGGTCCCCCTCCTCCTACGGAGGAGGAATTACACTCACAACCCTTTGTTCGGGTTGATCAAATACTTCTCGCCGGTGGCCTTCTTGTTGTAGCGGGCGATCACGTCGGGGTTCAGCACGTCGGCCAGGGAAATCTCCGCCGTGTAGTGGCTGGCGAAGGTGGTCTTCAGTTCGGCCGCGACCCGCGCGCGCAACTCCGCGCCCTTGGCCGGTCCAACCTTGATCAGGAAGGGCGTCAGCAGGAAGCCGCCGAGGCCCCAGGACATGCCGAACGCGCGGTTCAGCTCGGTGGGGCCGGTGTCCAGACCGCCATAGATGTAGACCTGCTTATAGGTGGTCGAGCCGTAGCGGCTGTAGCTGGTCGCGGTCTTGTTGGCGGCGATCTCCATACCGGTCAGCAGTTGCCCGGCCAGTTTGCCGCCGCCGATGGCGTCGAACGCCAGGGTCGCGCCGGTGGCGACCAGGGCGTCGACCAACTGCTCCATGAAGTTGGGCGAGGAGGTGTCGACGACGTATTTGGCGCCGATGTCGGTGAGGATTTTCGCCTGCTCTTCGCTGCGGACGATGTTCACCAGATCCACGCCGTCCTTCAGGCAGATCTTGACCAGCATCTGGCCGAGGTTCGACGCCGCCGCCGTATGCACCAGCGCCTTATGACCTTCCAGGCGCATGGTTTCGACCATGGCCAAGGCGGTGAGCGGATTGACGAAGCAGGAGGCCGCGTCAGCCGGGGTTGCATCGGCGCCGACGACCAGACAGTCTTGCACCCGCACGGTGCGGTACTGGCCATACATGGCGCCGCCCAGCACGCCCACGGTCTTGCCCAGCAGAGCCTGAGCCGCCTCGGACGCGCCGGCCTTGATCACCACGCCGCCGCCTTCGTTGCCCACCGGCAGCGATTGGTCGACCCGGGCGGCCATGGCGCGCATGAATTGCGGCGGGACGGGCGCGGTCAGAACACCGTCGGACAACTTCGCGTGACTGATGTCGGCGGGACCTAGCAGCAGGCCGAGGTCGGAGGGGTTGAGCGGCGAGGCGTCGATCCGGACCACGACTTCGTTCTCGCCGGGCTCCGGCGTGGGAACCTTGACCAGCGACAATTCCAACTCGCCGCTCGACTTGACGATCGACCGCAGTTGCAGGCCTTCAGCTTCAACGCTCATGGTTTCTCTCCCCGTTTCAATCAGTTGTTTGAATCTGGCTTTGATGTGGGGCTTAGCTCGACTTGCACAAGAGCGCCACCGTTCGATTGTGACGTGTGCGCGGAACACCTCGGCCGAAGGGAGAGGGAGGGGCCCATTGCGCAGCAATGGGAGGGTGAGGGGTTACGATCTGTCAGAATGAGGCTGAGGGACTTGGTGCGCGTCCTGAGAATGCGTAACCCCTCACCCTCCCACGCCTGGCGGCGCGGGCCCCTCCCTCTCCCTTCGGGCGAGGTGTTTCGCTCTTACCCGATGAGCTCCATCGCCGCATCGAAACGCGCCCACATCGGACGGCAGTCGATCATCGCGCCTTCGTCCATCGACTGATCGATGGCCATCACCGTTAGGCCCGCGACCAGGCTGTCGTGCGGTGTTACCGGAAACCGCGCGCCCTCCTCGATTGTCGCCTTCAAGTCCAGGGCCATGGCCTGGTCGGCGCCGTTGTGGTTGTCGTCGGTGAGGTTGCCGAATTCCATCTTCTCGGGCCGGCCCTTGTCCATGGTCCCGCGGAACAGCAGCCGGTTGCGCACCAGGTCGGCGATCAGCGTCCCGTCCGTTCCGGCGATGTACCAGCGCCGCTCCTGCAGGGAGACATGGCTATTGGCATGGAAGGACAGCCGGATCTGGTTCTCATATTCGACGATCGCGATCTGGTGGTCGGTGACGTCCATGTCAGAGTGGAAGGCGTCGTTGGCGCCGCTCCAGCCTGCATCACGCAGGGCATAGGCCGGAGAGCCGTCGGAATAGTGGGTCGGCGGATTGACTCGGCTATCGTGGAATATGCGCCGGCCGCCGAAGCTGGCCACCTTGGCGGGACGCGCTGCGGCCACGCGGCCGAAGATATCGAAATCGTGGCAGACCTTGTCCAGCAGGTAGGAGCCGCCCCATTCCTGCTTGCGCCGCCAGTTGCGCGCCAGATAGCCGCCGTGCTCGGGATGCAGGTGTTCGGTGGCGTCGATGGAGATGACCTCGCCCAGGGCGCCCGCGTCCACCCGCGCGATCACCTCGCGCACGATGGGCATGGAACGCATGACCAGGCCTACGAACAACGGCGGGGTGGTTGTTCGCGCCAGCCGACGGGCCAGGGACAGGGTCTCGTCCTCCGTCCGCACGATGGGCTTTTCGGTGAAGATCGGACAGCCGGCCTCGAAGGCCATGGTCAGGTGTTCGAGATGCAGGTGGTTGGGCGAGCCGATCATCAGCAGGTCGAATGGCCCGCGCCGCAACAGGTCGGGAACATCGGCGTACGACGTTCCCATGGCGATGCCGAAGTCCGCCATGATCGGCTGACCGACCGGCGCCGGATCGACGTAGCCGACCAGGTCGAAGCTCCAGCCAACCTCCTTCATCGCGCCGAGCACGTGGGCGATGCGCTGGCCAAGGCCGATGACGCCGATACGATGGATTTTCATTTCCAGCCCAGACTATGATTGTCGCAAGACCTTAGGCCGCCGGCGCCGCCCGCGTCGAGGCGGACCTTCGACGATCGCCGCAACCCCTTGCCGTAGCGGCTTTCTGGGAATTATCGCCGTGGATGATCGGCGATAATTCAGCTAGGTTATACCCAATCAAAGAAAATGCGGAGCGAGACGATGGCTGACGGTGAGACCTTGAAATCCGGCGACGTTGCAACCGCGGCGCCCTCTGATCAAGGCCTGGGTTTCGACCCCGACGCCCTGCGCGCCAAATACCGCGCCGAACGTGACAAGCGCCTGCGCGACGACGGCAATGAGCAATACCAGGAGATCGCCGGCCGCCACGCCCACTATCTCGACGACCCCTATGTGCCGCCGGGCTTCACCCGCGAGCCGGTGACCGACGAGGTCGAGGTGGTGGTGATCGGCGGCGGTTTCGGCGGTCTGCTCGCCGGCGCGCGGCTGCGCGAAGCGGGGGTCAAGGACCTGCGGATGATCGAGAAGGGCGGCGACTTCGGCGGCACCTGGTACTGGAATCGCTATCCTGGGGCGGCCTGCGATATCGAGTCCTACGTCTACCTGCCGCTGCTGGAAGAACTGGGCTACGTCCCGGTCGAAAAATATTCCCGGGCCCCGGAAATCCTGAAGCACAGCCGCGCCATCGGCGAGCACTTCAATCTCTACGAAGGCGCGCTGTTCCAGACCGAAGTCACCCGGATGGATTGGGACGAGGCGGCCTCGCGCTGGATCATCCAGACCAATCGCGGCGATGCGATCAAGGCCCGGTTCGTGGCCATGGCCAACGGCCCACTGCATCGGCCCAAGCTGCCGGGCATCCCCGGTGTCGAGACCTTCAAGGGCCATTCCTTCCACACCAGCCGGTGGGACTATGACTACACCGGCGGCGACGCCAACGGCGGCCTCGCCGGTCTCAAGGGCAAGCGGGTCGGGATCATCGGCACCGGCGCGACGGCGGTCCAGTGCGTGCCGCATGTGGGCGCGGCGGCGGACAGTCTCTATGTCTTCCAGCGCACCCCCTCCTCCATCGACGTGCGCAACAACCGCCCGACGGATGCGGCGTGGGCGCAAAGCCTGGAGCCGGGCTGGCAGCAGAAGCGGATGGACAACTTCAACATCCTGGTCTCCGGCGGCCATCAGGACGAGGACCTGGTCAACGACGGTTGGACCGACATCATCCGCAATCTCGGCATGGTGGCGCGCATGCGCAAAGGCGCCGAGGGCGCGGACGCGGCGCCCCAGGATCCGCTGGCCCTGTTGGAATTGGCCGACTTCACCAAGATGGAGCAGATCCGCTCGCGGGTGGATTCCGTGGTCCAGGACCCCAACACCGCCGAGGCGCTGAAGCCCTATTATCGGCAGTTCTGCAAGCGGCCCTGCTTCCACGACGACTACCTGGCCACCTTCAACCTGCCGGGGGTGAAGCTGGTCGACACCCAAGGCAAGGGCGTGGAGCGGATCACGGAAAACGCGGTGGTGGTCGATGGGGTGGAATATGAGGTCGACTGCCTGATCTATGCCACCGGCTTCGAGGTCGGCACCGGCTATGCGCGGCGCGCGGGTTACGAAGTCTATGGCCGCGGCGGGGTCAGCCTCACCGAGAAGTGGGCCGACGGGGTCGCCACCCTGCATGGCATGCACAGCCACGCCTTTCCCAACTGCTTCATCATCAGCAACGCCCAGTCCGGCTTCACCGCCAACTATCCGCACATGCTGAATGAGCAGAGCAAGCACGTGGCCTATGTGATCACCGAGGCGGTCGCCCGTCAGGCCAAGGTGGTCGAAGCCACGCCGCAGGCCGAGACAGAATGGGTCGACACCATCATGAGCCTGGCCATCATGCGCCAGAAGTTCGCCGAAGACTGCACCCCGGGTTACTACAATAATGAGGGCCAGCCCGCCGCCACGAGCGCCCGCAACGGCTCCTATGGCGCCGGCTCGATGGCCTTCATCAAGGTGCTGGAAGACTGGCGGGCCGAGGGAGCGTTGAAGGGCCTGGAGTTGACGGGAGGCTGAGCGCCTCCCACCGCCATCTCGGTTTATTTCGCCGCGGCCCTTGGTCCCCGCTCCCTAACCCCCTGGGCGCTCATCTCCTGCCGCCAGCGCTGCATCAGCACCGCGCGGCGGCCAGGGTAGCGGCCGTCCATGAATGCCGCCTCCACGACCCGATCGGTGCGGAAGTTGCGGAAGCCTTCGCGCAGTTCACACCAGCCGGCGATCAGCCTCACGCTCTCGAAATAGCCGATGGCGATGGGCCAGATGATGCGTTCGGTGACCGCGCCCGCCTCGTCCGAATAGCGCAGATCGATCTTCTGCTGCGCCCGGATTGCTTCGCGTACGCGGATCATGTCGATGGCGTCAGCCTGCGGCGCGGCCCGCGACGGCGTCATCAGACCCGGCTCCAGCAGGAAGGGCCGCAGGTGGTCGGGGATCACCGCGCCGATCTTGGCGACCAGGTCCCTGGCGGCTCGGGACAATGATGGATCGGCCCGGTCGATCACCAGCCGGGCGCCCAGCACCGCCGCCTCGATCTCGTCCGGCGTCAGCATCAGGGGCGGCATGTCGAAGCTCTGATCGAGCACATAGCCCATGCCCGCCTCGCCCTGGATTGGCACCCGCTGGGCCAACAACTCAGCTACATCGCGATAGACGGTGCGCTTGGAGGTCTCCAGTTCCCGGGCCATGGCGTCGGCCGTGGTCGGGCCCCGCGCGCCGCGCAGAATCTGAATGATCTGAAAGAGCCGCTCCGCCCGCCGCAAGACCCGCCTCCTCCGCGCCGCCTGTCAGCATGATGGCGGTAGTGGCGCCGGCATGCAAACGTCTCGTAATCCGACGTCGCCGACATGGACTTACCCGAGGTCCGTGTTATCCCAGCGGGATCGAAAAGGAGCGTCCCATGATCCGCCGCCCGATCCTGTTTGCCGTCGCCATGGCGGTGACCGCGCTCAGCCAATCCAACGTCGGCGCCCAGGCGCCCGCGGTTGGCGATCCGGCGAAAGGCCAGGATATCTTCAACGAGAACTGCTCGACCTGTCACACGGCCGCGGCGACCAGTGCGGACTCCACCACCCTGTCCCTGTTCGGCGTCGTCGGCCGCAAGGCCGGATCAAACGCCGACTTCAGCTATTCGCCGGCCATGCAGGGCGCGGGATTCGTCTGGACGCCGGAAAAGCTGAACGCCTATATCGCCAATCCGCCGGCGGTCGTGCCGAACAACATCATGTATTTTCCGGGTCTGCCGGACGCCGGCCAGCGCGCTGATTTAGTCGCCTATCTTGCGTCGCTGAAATAGGCTTGCCTTTGGGCGGCGGGCCTGTCACAGGCGCGTCATAGAAGAATGGTCCACAACCCCCGGCGTGGCTTGGCTTTGGCCTGCGCGCTCTAAACCGCCGCGTAAAACACTGACCCACTCCGAAGCGCCGTTCCTGGCGCCGTGACCGCATAACAGCGGCCGTGGCGGCTTGGCGGCTGACCCAAGAGCCGCCCATGACGTTCCTCCCACCGGACCGCATGAACGCCGGCCTGCTGATCCGCTATGCGCGGCGCAGGCTTGCGCCCAATCGCGCCGATATCATCGCCCTGTTCCTCATCGCCGGCGGCGCGGTGCTGGTGACCCAGGCCGCGCGGACCATGGGCCGGCCCTTGAGCGGCCTGAACGTAGCGCCGATCAGTCTCGATCCGCGCAATCTGCCGATGTACGCCGCGCTCACGACGCTGCGGATGTTCGCCGCCCTTGCCTGCTCCCTGCTCTTCACCTTCGTGGTCGCCACCCTGGCGGCCAAGAGCAAGAAGGCGGAGCTGGTGATCGTGCCGGCGCTGGACATCCTGCAATCCGTGCCGGTGCTGGGATTTTTGACCTTTACGGTCACCTTCTTCATGGGCCTGTTTCCGGGCAATGAGATGGGCGTGGAAGCGGCCGCCATCTTCGCCATCTTCACCGCCCAGGCCTGGAACATGGCCTTCAGCTTCTACCAGTCGCTGAAGACCCTGCCCGAGGATCTGGATGAGGCGGCAAGACAGTTCGGCCTTTCGCCCTGGCAACGGTTCTGGAAGCTGGAGCTGCCCTTCGCCACGCCGGCGCTGGTCTGGAACACCATGATGTCCATGTCGGGAAGCTGGTTCTTCATCGTCGCCTCCGAAGCCATCACCGTCGGCAAGACCACGGTGGCGCTGCCGGGGATCGGCGCCTGGCTGTCGGTGGCCAATGAGCGCGGCGATGGCTGGGCGGTGCTTTGGGCGGTCATCACCATGGGCGTCGTCATTATCCTCTACGACCAGCTGCTGTTCCGCCCGATCGTCGCCTGGGCCGACAAGTTCCGGGCCGAGCAGACCGCCTCCCAGGACCCACCGCGTTCCTGGTTCTACGATGTGATCAAACGCATGCGCCTGTTGCCCCGGCTGGTCGTGCCCATGACGGTGGCGCTCAACCGACTGCCAGCCCCCCAGGCGCCTCAGATCCGCCTGCCCGAAATCCGCAACCCTCAGATCGCGCGAGGCCTGGACTGGCTTTGGCTCGCCGTGGTGATCGCCATGGCCCTGTGGGGCGGCTGGGCGGTGATCAGCTTTGTGAGCCGCACGCTCACCCTGGGCGACGCGGTCCAGGTGTTCGGCCTGGGGGCGCTTACGCTGGCTAGGGTGCTGATCCTGATCGTCATCGCCAGCATCATCTGGGTGCCGATCGGGGTCTGGATCGGCCTGCGGCCTATCTGGGCCGAACGTATTCAGCCGGTGGCGCAGTTCTTCGCCGCCTTCCCGGCCAATGTCCTGTTCCCGGCCGTGGTCGGGGTGATCGTGGCGCTGCGGGCCGACCCGAACATCTGGCTCTCGCCGCTGATGATCCTGGGCACCCAGTGGTACATTCTGTTCAACGTCATCGCCGGCGCCGCCGCCATTCCGAACGACCTGAAGGAAGCGGCCTCCATGTTCCACCTCACGCCCCGCTCGTGGCAGTGGTGGCGGACCGTGGCCCTGCCCAGCATCTTCCCCTACTACATCACCGGCGCCCTGACCGCCTCGGGGGGCTCGTGGAACGCCAGCATCGTCGCCGAGGTGGTGACCTGGCGGCATCAGAACATCGAGGCCGCCGGCCTGGGCTCCTACATCGCTGATGCGACCTCCGCCGGCGACTATCCCAAGGTGGCGCTCGGCATCGGCGTGATGTCGATCTTCGTCATTCTGCTGAACCGCACCCTCTGGCGGCCGCTCTACGGCTTCGCCGCCCGCCGCCTGCACCTTTGATCGGGGAGCTTTCGCCGATGCCGACCACCCTCGCCCCCGCTGTCGCCGACGCCAACCTCGTCGAGGTTCGCAATGTGAAACACGTCTACGGCAAGGGCGGCGGGGGCGCGGGGCTGCTGGTGCTTGAGGATGTCGACCTGACCTTGCGGCCCAATGAGATCGTCGGTCTGCTCGGCCGGTCGGGCTCCGGCAAGTCCACCCTTCTGCGCACCATCTCCGGCCTGATCCGCCCGACCAGCGGCACGGTTGTGGTCAAGGACATGCCCGGCGACGACACCGCCCACGGCGTCGCCATGGTGTTCCAGAGCTTCGCCCTGTTCCCCTGGCTGACGGTTCAGCAGAATGTGGAGCTGGGTCTGGAGGCCCGCGGCGTGCCGGCGGAAGAGCGGCGCACCCGTTCGCTGGCCGCCATCGACCTGATCGGCCTGGACGGCTTCGAGAACGCCTATCCCAAGGAGCTGTCCGGCGGCATGCGCCAGCGGGTGGGCCTGGCCCGCGCCCTGGTGGTGCAACCGTCGATCCTGCTCATGGACGAGCCCTTCTCGGCCCTGGACGTGCTGACCGCCGAGACCCTCCGCACCGATCTTCTGGACCTTTGGGTGGAAGGTCGGATGCCGATCCGCTCTATCCTGATGGTCACTCACAACATCGAAGAAGCGGTGCTGATGTGCGACCGCATCCTGGTGTTCTCGTCCAATCCTGGCCGGGTGATCGCCGAGATCAAGGTTGATCTGCCGCAGCCGCGCAAACGGCTGGATCCGGCCTTCCGCGCCCTGGTCGACGACATCTACGCCCGCATGACCGCCCGCACCGGTCGGGAGGCCGCGCGCGACGGCGCCTTCCCGGGTCTCGGGCTCGGCATGGCCCTGCCCCGCATCTCCACCAACACCCTGGCCGGCATGATCGAGGCCCTGGCCGCGTCGCCCAACGACGGCAAGGCCGAGCTGCCCACCCTGGCCAACGAACTGATGCTTGAGGCGGACGAGCTGCTGCCCATCGCCGAAACGCTGCAGCTGATGCGTTTCGCGGAAATCGAGGGTCGCACGATCCGGCTCACCACAGCCGGTCGCCGATACAATGTGGCCGAAGTCGATGCACGCAAACAGTTGTTCGCCCAACAGCTGCTCGCCTACGTCCCGCTCGCGGCGCACATCCGTCGGGTGCTGGACGACCGCGCCTCGCGCCAGGCGCCTGCCCGCCGCTTCCGCGACGAACTCGAGGACTTCATGTCGGAGGACTACGCCGAGGAGACCCTGGACGCCGTGGTCACCTGGGGCCGCTATGCGGAGATTTTCGCCTTCCACGACGACAGCGACCGCTTCAGCCTCGACGATCCGGGTTGAGATTTATCATCGCAACACTGAGTTCGGTAACGGGATGTTAGGGCCGAGTGGCGAAATTGTTATGAAATAACGACCGCTGCCGAACGCAGATTTCAGTAACTTCAAATCCGACTTGGGAATACAGGGACATGGTTGCGTTCGTTCAACGATATTTACGCGATGAATCCGGCGCCACGGCGATTGAGTACGGGCTGATCGTGGCATTGATCTCGGTAGTTGTAATTACCGCAGTCTCAACGCTTGGAAAACATCTGAACAACGCCTTCGCCAAGATCAACACCGGTTTGACGAACGTCTAGCCGTTGGTCGGCTTCGGTGTCGCGATAAGTGGCGATCTTGGCGGCGCTCAAGCCGCCCTGTGCCCGTGGCCGGCATGGCCACCGGACCTGTCGTCGTTGGCGCACCAGCGGCACCGCCCGCGAACTTCCAGCGTTATGCCGCGGACGACGAAGCCGTTGGCTTCCGCAACGGCGGTCACCGGCCCGGTTTCGGGATCGAACTCGTCGGCCGAGCCGCAGCAGTCGCAGATCAGGAAGGCCGCCGTGTGCACTTCGCCATGGCCACCGCAGGCGATGAAGGCGTTTATGCCGGCAATTCGATGCACCAACCCCGCGCCTTCCAGAAACTCCAGCGCGCGATAGATGGTCGGCGGCTTGGCGGGCGCGCCGCCGGCGTCGAACGAGGCCATCAGGTCATAGGCCTTCACCGGCGCGCCGGCGTTCAACAGCAGTTCGAGCACCCGCGCGCGGGATGCCGTCCAGCGTTCGCCACGCTCGCGGCAAAGCTGTTCCGCCTTGACGAGCGCTTCATGCACCGCGCCGGGTTCAGCGGGTTTGGCCGGCAGATGATCGCAATGGGTTTCCACGAAGGTTTTTTGCTTCCGTTTTGCAACGAGCGCAACCGCCGTCTTAGCGGTCAGTGAGTTTCCGCCTCGCCGCGCGTGGCCAATTCGCCACGCTTGGAGAGCAGCAGCGCCAGCCAACGCGTGCCTTCGAACTCAGCGGCGATGGCCATCACCATCACCGTCAGCGGGGTCGACAGCAGAGCGCCAGGCAACCCCAGCATCGTGCCCCAGAACCCCAGCGCCAGCAGGATGAAGACCGGATCGAGGTTCAGCCGATCGCTTTGCAGCTTCGGCAGGATGACGCTCTCGATGACGAAACTGACCCCTCCAAGCGCGACGACCAATATGATGGCCTGAAGCGGCGTGTCGAACTGCGCCAGGGCCAGGAGCGCGGGCAACACCACCCCGCCGACGCCGCCGACGATCGGCACATAGGCGGTCATGAAGATGATCAGCGCCAGGAAGATCGGGTTCTGCAAGCCGACCAGGGACATGATTGCCCAACCACACGCAGCCACCGCGGCGGCCTTGAAAGTCTGGATGCCGATATAGGTCTCGGTGGCGTCGCGCACCCGCTCGAAAATGCGCGCGGCATAGTCGCCGCCGCCCTGGGCAAAAATCCGGGACGCCTTCTGGCCAAACGCCTGCCGCGAAGCGAGCAGGAACCCCAGGTAGATCATTACCGTGCCGGCCTCGACCAGGATGCGCCGGGCGACGCCGAACATATGGCCGACCTTGCCGGTCATGTCCTGGCCATGGAAGAATTCGTGGACCGTGATGGGCGGCAATTGCAGCGCACTGGTCACCTGCCCCAACAATCCGTCGATCTTCGGCTGCAGCGTCAGCAGCTGGACCCCGAAGTCGCGGGCATAGTGGGCGCAGATGCCGACGACAGCCGCGAAGCCGCCGATGGTGACGATGGCCCCGGCGGCCGAGCGCAGCCAGTCCGGCAGGAAGGGCAGGCGCCTGGCTGCGGTGCGCGACAGTCCGTCTATCAACAGCAGCAGGAAGATGGCGATCACCAGCGGGGTGATGATGCCTTGAAAGAATTTCACCGCCGCGCCACCGGCGACGACGGCCAGGAAGACCCCGGCGTTGCGCAGGGCGATCGAGTTGTTGATCACGGTGCTGCGCGGAGCAGTCGGCGCGCGGGTCGTTTTGAAAGGGAGTTTCAAGGGCGTCGGGCCAAGGGCTCAGGCGTTCATCTTGGCGACATGCCGCCAGGGCGCGCCGAGTTCAAGCGCTGCGCCAAAGGCTGCAAACATGACGCCCATGGTGGCCCCGCCTGACCAGTTGGGAATGCCCGGCCACACAAAGGGAACGGTCACGCCGAAGATGAAGGCGACGCCGCCACCGAGCACCATGGCGATCCGCGCGCCGTTTGAATGCGAGTATCGTTCCATTCCGAACAGAAACTCGGCCAACCCCAGGATGATAAACCCTGCTCCAATCGCCAGACCAAGGGGGATCACGTCCAGCAGGATGTGAAACACCAGGTACAGCCCGAGAGCCAGGGCGATCACGGACCAGCCGGCCGCGGCGCGACGGCCTCGTGGCGTGCGGTCGAGCATGAGCCAGGTCAGGCCGATCAGACCAGCAAGCAAAAGCGTCCACCCAAGTGTCGCCTCGGCAAACAGCGGCGCCGTCGCCGAGGCGATCGCCAACAGGATCAGAAACGCCCCATAGAACCGGTCGGCCCGCTTGGCCGGTTCGGTCGGTTCGACTTCGACTTCCTCGCTCACACCGGCTTCCTTGTGGCCTGATCTCGACTCTACAGGTGGGCTTCAATCCGTCTCATATCAATGCCAGTCTTTTCTGGCGCGCCAAAGCAGGGTTTTGCCAATGTCGGTCACCGATCAGGCCATGTCCGGAACACCCGGCGCAGGCGACGGAGCCATCACCGTCGATGCGCGAGGCCACCACTGTCCCGTACCAAGCCTGCGCCTGCGAAAGGCCTTGGAGCAGGCGCCCGAGGGGGCTGAAGTCGAACTGCTGGCAGACGATCCGATGGCCGCGATCGACGTGCCGCATCTGGTAGGCGCGTTGGGATATCAGCTCATCTTTTCGCGGCATGACGGCG
>Ga0302314_10009518_pt1 | contig 17170 bp, 17 predicted proteins | sample III_Palsa_N2_3_FD_200533 | JGI IMG/M metagenome (GOLD analysis project Ga0302314, IMG submission 200533) | Peat permafrost microbial communities from Stordalen Mire near Abisko, Sweden - III_Palsa_N2_3 | ecosystem: Environmental > Terrestrial > Soil > Palsa > Peat permafrost | place: Sweden...
CTTCGCTTTGAGCTTGTCTGTGATCCATCCGAGGAAGTAGTCACCACTGTGCATTCCACGATGGGCTAGAAATTCGGCGGCGTCTCCCGGAACACCTAAGTGATCAAGGAACGCTGCATCCGCGAACTTTGTGAAATCCATCTCCTCAAGCACGATCTGCTGCAGCTCCTCGCCGCTGTAGCCGGCGGCGACGAGCGCCGCCGTAATCGCGCCAGCTGAGGTTCCGGCGACGCACTGCGGTCGAAACCCGCGCTGCCATAGCGTCCCAAAGGCGCCGGCCAGCCCGATCCCCTTGACCCCGCCGCCCTCAAATACGAGATCAACCCGCGGATCGAGGTCGCTCATGTCGGCAAGCCGCCGTCTGCGTCACGCAACGACTCGAAGTCGGGGTCCTTCGCCGCACGCCGTCGGATTCCATCTGGCCCCAAGGCCACAGCGCGTCGTAGCTCGGCGATCGCTTCGTCATGCTCGCCAGCCTGCGCGAGGTGGCAAGCCAGGTCGTAATGGACGTAGGCGTTGTCGTCGTGTTCTGGAAGCGCCTCGCGGACCGTCGTGGCAGCGGCGGCGAAATCGCCGCGCGCGGTATCGGCCTGCGCGGCAAAGCAGTACTCCCAGGCGCTCGGGCGGAACAGCTTTGCTGGATCGGCGCCCACAGCAACCACTGTCGTGGAGTCCTCGACTGCGATCGCCGAGCGCCTTGCAGACGGGTCGGGCAGAAACACGAACGTCCCTACCGGAGCATCGATGTCTTCCCCGTTGACGGTGAAGCGAGCGTGGCCCTGCGTCACCAGATAGACCTCCTGATGGCCGCCCGAGCCATCCCCGTCATCAGGCTTCTCGTTGTGCTCTTCGACGACCCAATCGCCGGCGTCGGCGACGTAGGCGTTGATCCCGAACGCCTCGATCCCGAGCGTGCGCCGCACCGGCTTCCACCGCATCGTGTTCTGAACGACCGGGACTTCGGCGATGTCGTCAAGGTTTACGACGCGGAAGGAATCACTCATCGCCCGCATGATGACGCCTGCGGCCGAGCGATGCCACTCGTTTTAGCGAGTGGGAAGGCCCGCTTGACCGACGTGCACCTTTTCACGCCGGACACCCTCGGCATAGACCATCGCCATGCCGATCAGCGCGCCGGGGATTCCCTCTACCGCCGTAATCAGGTGTGTCGCGTGGCGCCCCGGAATCGTGAAGCCGTGAATCGCCAAGCCGACCACGATCGCGCCGATCAGCGCGCCGATCAGCGCGCCGACGATGCCGCCCCAGGAGCGGTCAGGCAGCCAGATCGTGAAGTGCCACAACGCAAGACCGATCATCGCCCAAGCGAGCAAACCCATTGCTACCTCCGCCTTCCATGACGTCGGTTACGGGACTTCGACCCACCGGAGCCCGGCTTTGGCTTCTCGTTCGGAGCGACACCGTCGTTCTCAGCCGCGTCCGGGGCGCGCTCGAACGGCGCGTTTGGATCCTTCGTCGGCGGTGCGGCTGGCGGGTCGTTGGAGATCTCGGAGATCTCGGAGATGTGCGTCGTGCGTGCGGACAGCGCCGACAGATGGGTCGGCGCTGGCTCCTCGTCCAGCCCGAGGTCGCGCTTCATCGCTTCGAACTCGGCGTTGGACACTTCTGTTGCGTCGGGAGCGGTCAGGCTGCCGGTGCGGCGGCGCGGTGACCGCTTGGGCTCAACGTCGACACCGGGTCCGGCGGCGTAGGCGGGCACGTAGCCGTGCTCAGCGATCAGACGCTCGCGCCGCAGGGTGTAGGTGTGCTCGCGCTCCTTCCAGTGCGTCAGCACCGGCGAGGCGATGAAGATCGATGAATAGGCGCCCGAGGCGACGCCGATCAGCAGCGCGAAGGCGAAGTCCCGCAGGGTCGGGCCACCAAGGATCAACAGTGCGATCACCGGCAGCAACGTCACGGTCGTCGTCGCCAACGAACGCGTCAGCACCTCCGACATCGAGCGGTTGACCACCTGCGAGAACGCCGCCCGTGGCATCCGCGGGATGTTTTCTCGCACGCGGTCGAACACGATGATCGTGTCGTACATCGAGAAACCCAAGATCGTTAGCAAGGCCGCCACGGTGTCGACCGACACCGTCTGGCCCAGCAGGGCGTAGACGCCCGCAGTGATCAGCAAATCGTGCGCGAGCGCGATCAGCACCGGTACGGCGAACTTCCAGTCGAACCGGAGCGTCACGTACAGCGAGATCACCAGCAGTGAGACGATGATCGCGATCACCGCGCTGTGCGCGATCGACGAGCCGAACGTCGGGCCGACCGACGTTTCGTTGAAGTCCTGGTTGCCGGCCTTGTTCGTACGAATCCCATACTTCGCCTGGATCGCGCTCTCAGCGGCGTCAACACCCTTAGTCGCGCTGTTCCCCTCACGGTCGGGTAGGTACTTCGAGGTGATCTGGGCGCCAAAAGCACCAAGCGTCTTGCTGAGATGCACGGTCTGCACGGTGACGTCCTTGGCGCCGGCGTCGGTCATGATCGCCTTGATCTCGTTGGCGCTCGCCTGATGGTTGAGCCCGACCTGAAGCTGGGTGCCGCCGGTGAAGTCGATCCCAAGGTTCAGGCCGCGACCGCCAATCGCCAGGGCCCCAACCAGCAGGATCACACCGGACATCGTGAAGAAGTAGCGACTGTTGCCCATGAAGTCGAACGTCCAGCGTCGCTTCTCGCCGCCGGCGCCAAGCGCGCTCGGGTGTGCGATCGCCTTTGAATCGCCGAGCGTGTGCAGAATCGCCTGGGTCGCCACTACCGCGGTGAACAGGGAGACGAACGTGCCGACACCAAGCGTGAAGGCGAACCCCTTGACGTCGGCGGTGGCGAGCACGAACAGGATGAACGCAACCAGCACCGTGACGACGTTCGCGTCGATGATCGCCGTCAGACCCTTCTTGTAGCCGGTGACGATCCCTTGTCGGATCGTTCGCCCGCCGCGTATCTCCTCCTTGACACGTTCAAAGATGATGATGTTGGCGTCGGCTGCAATGCCGATCGTCAACACCAGACCGGCGATACCGGCGAGGGTCATCGTCACCGGGATCAGCTTGATCAGCGCGTAGAGGTAGATGCCATATACGGCCAGTCCGCCAACCGCGATAAGCCCCAGCACGCGGTAGAAAACGAGCAGGAACAAGACCACTATCAACAGACCGACCGCCATCGCAAGCAGGCCCTGATGCAGCGCGGTCTGCCCGAGCGTCGCGGACACCTGTGAGGTCGAGATCAGATCGAGCTTGATCGGCAGCGCGCCAAGCCGCAGTTCGCTCGCCAGATTCTCGGCGGACTGGATTGTGAAATTGCCGTCGATCTCCGCGCCGCCACTCCCGCAGATACCGTCGGCGTACTGGCTGTAGTTGATGTCTGGAACTGTGATCAGCTCGTCGTCAAGCGCGGCAGCAAAGTGCTGATCGAGCGCGTTCGTGCCGATGTGATCGTCCTGGCCGCGCGCGGCAATCTGGCCGGTGACTTTGCAGAACTGGTTTTCGCCCAGTGAGGTGAAACCAAATGACACGTCGGGTGTCCCGCCCTGGTCGGTCGACTCCTGCGGGTTCGTCACCTGGCTGCCGAACACGGCAACGTTGTCCCGCATCGCGTAGTACCCGGCGAACGGTGAGCCGTAGGTCGGCGGAGGAAAGTGGCTCGACACCGCCTCCATGACCACCGTGCCCTGCGGCACGACGAGAACCTGGCCCTCCTTCACGTAAATAGAGGGGATGTTCTCCTCCATCTGCGAGATCGCCTCTTGTCGTGAAGTGCCGACGGCCGGCGCGAACGGCCCCTCCAGCAGGCAGTGGACGCCACTCAGCGGTTTGGTCGGCGTGATCGCCGAGGCGGCGGCCTCGGCACATGCCTTGCTCCCAGGCGCACCGAACAGGAAGTACTGGTCGCCTTCTCGCTGCATCGCCTTGGTCAGCGGTCGCCACGGCTGCTGCGACGCCAGCTTGACCGCGGCGTAAAACCCAGTCGAACCACACGTAATCGTGTTACACCCGGGGCCGGTCGCCGAGCCCACGCTAAGCGTCAGCGCATCTGGGTCCTGCGCCAGCAGACCGTCCGCCGCGGGCTTGCCGGCCGGCGTCAGCACATTGGCTTCCCAGTCGTAGAACAACAGCCGGGCGGTGGTGCCGACCTCCTTCTTCGCCTCGTCCACGTTCTTGACATTCGGCAGCTGAACGATGATCTGATTGCTGCCCGAGGTCTGAATTGACGGCTCGGCAACGCCTAGCTGATTGACGCGGTTCTCCATCACGTCGACAGCGCGCTGCAGCGCTGCCGGCGTCACCTTCGACTGCGGTGTTGGCGCCCCCTTGTAGACGAGCTCTACGCCACCCTGAAGATCAAGACCGAGGTAGGTCTTCATCGTCAAGACAACTACTCCGGATGCGGCGACCAACGCCAGGACCAGGAGCAGAATCAAGCCGTTGCGCTTGCGATCGCTCATCGGTTGGCTGATGCTAGACGGTAGGGACGGATACGCGCGGAGGGCGCGGTCAACGGGTGTTGGACGGTGTCAGGATGACCAGCACGCCGCCCTCATCGTCGTCGTAGGCAGGGAACATGTCGACGGTCGCCGCGATTTCGGACTTTCCGATCGAAGCCGCCTTGCCGGCCACTTTGGCCTCGAACTCAAGCGCGGTCGCGACGTGGTCCACCCCGTCGCTGAAACGCAGCTCAAGCGCCTCAAGCACCGGCCGGCCGATCGCCGACTCGGTCTTCAGGCCGGTCAGCTCGAACGACCCGCGACCACAATCGAGCAGACGCCCGTGGGCGTCGCAGGTGAAGAACGCGGCGTTCGGTGCGGGGTAGTAGTCGTCAAGTAGTTCGAACAGAAAGGCGAAACCGCACTTGGCGCAACCGCGAGCCTCGCGGCGAAAACCGTTGTTGCGATCAAAGCCGAGACTGCGGTCGCCGCAGTGCGGGCAGATGAAGTGATGCTCGTGCGCCATCGAGCAGCCGAGGATACGAAAGAGCCGAGGTCGGCAACCGGACCCCGGCTAGCTGCGCGTTAGAGCAGGTCGAGCTGAGCGGCCGGCGGCTTCAGGCCGAGGTGCACAAATGCCCGCGGGGTAGCGACCCGCCCGCGTGCGGTCCGCTCCAGCAGCGCGCGCTGCAGCAGGTAGGGCTCATACACGTCCTCGATCGTGTCCTGCTCTTCACCGACCGAAGCCGCCAGCGTCGAGAGGCCGACAGGCCCACCGCCAAAGCTGACACAGATCGTCCGCAGAATCTCGCGGTCAAGCCGGTCAAGTCCAAGGTCATCGACTTCAAGCTGATCAAGCGCGGCGTTCGCCACGGCCGAGGTGACAACCCCACCCCCGCGGACCTCGGCGTAATCGCGAACGCGCTTGAGCAAGCGGTTGGCGACACGCGGAGTGCCACGTGACCGAGCGGCGATCGCCACCGCGCCGTCATCCTCAATCGCAACACCGAGCAGTCGCGCCGACCGTCGAACGATCCGGCCCAGGTCGCTGGCGCCGTAGTGGTCGAGGCGGTGCTGAATCCCGAAGCGGTCGCGCAGCGGCGTCGTCAACAGCCCAGACCGCGTCGTCGCCCCGATCAAAGTGAAGGGCGGCAATTCGATTGTCATCACCCGCGCGCCTGCCCCCTGCCCGATTGTGATCGGCAGCTGCCGGTCCTCCATCGCCGGGTAGAACGTCTCCTCGAGCGCGCGCGGCAGGCGATGGATCTCGTCGACGAAGAACACCGAGCGAGGCTCAAGCGCGCTCAGGAACGCCGCGATGTCGCCCTTGCGCTCAAGCGCAGGTCCGGCTGTCTGCACAAATGGCACGTCAAGCTCGGCGGCGACGATCTGCGCCAGCGACGTCTTGCCCAAGCCCGGCGGGCCTGCCAGCAGAACGTGATCAAGCGCTTCGCCGCGCGCACAGGCCGCCTCAATCGAAACCGTCAGCTGATCCTTCAGCGCGTCCTGGCCGATGAACTCATCGAGCCGGCGGGGGCGCAGCGAGCGCTCAAAGTCGTCCTCGGGCAGTTCCGCTGCGACCAACACTCCGGCCAAAATCTCCTCGCTCATTGCCGTGCCGCCCGTAGCGCTGCCGCCAGCAGTTCCTCGGGCTCCTCGCCTTCCAGGTCGCCGAGCAGCGATTCGGCCTCCTGCATGCTGTAGCCGAGCTCAATCAGCCCCTCACGTGCCAGTGACCGCGGATCATCACTTCGCGTCACGCGGATCTGCTCAGGCAGCGTCACACCGACCTTCTCACGCAGCTCGACGATGATCCGCTCCGCCGTCCGCTTGCCGATCCCCTTGACCGCCTGAAACCGCGCGACATCGCCCGCCGCCAGCGCCTTCACAAGCTCGCGTACCGGACCGCCGGACAGAACATCCAAAGCGACCTTCGGCCCGACCGACTGCACACCAAGCAGCATCAAAAACAGGTCGCGCTCGTCCTCGGTCGCAAACCCATACAGCTGCAGCGCGTCATCACGCATGATCAGGTGCGATTGCAAGGTGACGGCGTGCCCGACGCCCGGCACCTGCCGCAACGTCTCGCTTGACACGGCCAGCCGGTAACCGACGCCACCGCACTCAACGACCACGTGGTCGGCGCGGCGCACAGCCACATTTCCGGAAACGAGCGCGATCATGCGCGCACCATGGCAGGCGGCGCGGCGGCCACCGCCCGTGCAAGTGGCGCCCGGTTCAGATCGCAGATCGCTACCGCCAGTGCATCTGACGCGTGATCTGGGGTCGGGACGGCAGCGAGCCCCAGCAGCCGCGCAACCATCCGCCCGACCTGATCCTTCTCCGCGCGACCGCTTCCGCAGACCGCTGCCTTGACCTGTTGCGGCGTGTATGAGCGTGTCGGCACCGAACGCTGACCGGCGGCCAGCAACACCGCGCCGCGCGCCTGCCCAACGGCGAAGGCGGTCTTCACATTGGCGCCGAAGTAGAGCTCCTCCACCGCCATCGCATCGACCTGATGCACACCAATCAACTCACAGACCGCGGCATGGATCGATGCGAGGCGCTGCTCCAGCGGCTCACCGGCGGCGGTTGAGATCACTCCGGCAGCGAGCGCCCGTAGGCGTGAACCATCCGCCTGGACCACGCCATAGCCAGTCGAAGCGGTCCCAGGGTCGATCCCGAGCACGAGCATACGTTCGTAATTCTGCGTCCTGCCCCGGACGCCTCCCAAGCAGCCGTTCAGCGTTTGGGCGCGAAACGACAGCGGATCAGCGTCCGCAGGACGCGCACACCGTCCATCGCCGTCAACTTCTTGCCCTCGTCGGTGCTGCGCGCGACGTAGCTGACCGGCACTTCGTAGATCCGCTCGCCCTTCTGCACCAGCCTGGCAGCGATCTCCGGCTCGATCGCGAACCCGTTCTCACGCAGATTCAGCGAGCGGAACAGATCCGTCCGGATCATCTTGTGGCAGGTCATGATGTCTCGCAGGTAGACGTTGAAGAGGACGTTGCAGGCCAGCGTCACGCCCTTGTTGCCGAGCACGAACGCGAACGAGTGCGACGAGTACCCGTCAAACGCCCGCACACCAAAGCTCGCGTTAACCCGGCCGCTGAGAAGCGGCGGCAGCAGCAGCGCCAGATCGGCCGGGTCGTACTCGAGGTCGGCATCGAAGATCGCGGCAAATTCACCCCGCGCCTCCCTTAGCCCGGTCAGCACCGCCGCGCCCTTGCCCTGGTTGTGATCGTGATCGAAAACGCGCACCTGAGGGCCCCAGTCACGCGAGCGCAAGATCTCATCGGTCCCGTCGGAGGAACCGTCGTTCACGACCACCAATTCGAAGTCGGTGCCGATCTCTGCACCGAGAACTTCGAGGATCGCCAACTCGACCCGCTCGCGCTCGTTGTAGACCGGCATTAGGATCGAAAGCATCGGGGGCGCAATGTAGCGGCACGCCGCCCGATCGGTGACCATGCCCAAGATCGATTTTGAAACCGCAGGGCTACTCGACGGAGTCGAAGGCTCAGACCGTGACGCCCGCCGCGAACTACTCCAGCGCCTGGTTGACGACGGCGCCAGCCTCGAAGAGATCTCGAAGGCCGTAGCCGAGGATCGGCTGGCGTTACTGCCGCTTGAGCGCCGGCTCGGCGGCCGCTTCACCGCGCAGGAGATCGAGACACAGACTGGACTGCCGGCACCGCTCCTACTGCGCATGCGCCGACTTGTCGGTCTACCCGAGGCGGGTCCGAACGACCGCGTGTTCGGCGAGGACGAGGTGGCGCAGGCTCGCTCGGTCAAGCTGTTCCTTGAGGCCGGCTTCACGATCGACGTCCTGTCGGAGTTGACCCGCGTCGTCGGTGAGGCCACCTCGCGGATCGCCGCCTCCGTCACGGCGGCCTTCGGCAACACGTTTCTGCAACCCGGCGACAACGAGCTTGACGTCGCCGAGCGTTTCGATGCGCTCGCCGAGCAACTGACCCCGGCACTCGAGCCGGTCCTGATCGGCACCTTCAACGCCCACCTGCGCGAGAGCATCCACCGCGGGATGATCGGCGCGCTCGAGCGCCAGAACGGTCGGATCCAGGAGGCGGTCGAGATCTCGGTCTGCTTCGCCGACCTGGTCGGCTTCACGCGCCTTGGCGGTGAACTGGAGGTCCAGGAGCTTGGATCGGTCGCCGGCCGGCTAGCCGGCTTGGCCGGCGACCGAGCGATCCCGCCCGTGAGACTGATCAAGACACTCGGTGACGCGGTGATGTTGGTCAGCCCCAACCCGGCCGCGCTGGTCGAAGCTGCGCTGCAGCTGAACGCGGACGCCGAAGCCGCCGAGCTGCCGAGCCTGCGCTCAGGGATTGCGCTCGGCGAGTCGGTGCAGCGCTCAGGCGACTACTACGGTCCCTCAGTCAACCTCGCGTCACGGGTCACCGGGGTCGCCCGTCCCGGCAGCGTTCTGTGCACCGAGCAGGTCCGCGACGCTGCCCCGGATGCGTTTGAGTGGACGCGCGCCGGTCACTTCCGGCTCAAGGGGATCCCTGAGCCGGTACCGCTATTCAGGGCGCGCCAGCTCGACGCTACTTCGAAACGGCGAGAAGATCGACGATGAAGATCAGCGTGGCGTTGCCGGGGATCGTCGGAGGCGAACCGGCCGCCTTGTAAGCGAGGGCCGGCGGGATGATCAGCTCACGCCGTCCACCGACCTTCATTCCGACGAGACCCTGATCCCAACCCGGGATCACGGCGCCTGCGCCGAGCTGGAACGGGCCGAACGCCTTACCCGGCGTGTCCTTCCAGCTGGAGTCGAAGATCTTGCCGCCCTTGTACAGCGCGCCGACGTAGTTGACGCTGATCTCGCTGCCGTCGGTGGCGGTCGCGCCAGTGCCGACGATCAGGTCCTTCTCGACCAGCTTGGTCGAGGGCGCACCCGAGGGGACAGTGATCACCGGTTCCGTTGACAGCGGGCCGCTGCTCGGCGTCGTCACCGTCGCACTGCTAGCGGTCGTAGTCGTGGTCGCAACGGTGGCCGCGACCGACGCGGAGGTCGCACCGCCGCTCGGCGCAAGGGCGATACCGGGAGCCTGTGAGCCACAGGCAGCAATTAGAAAGCCGGCGGCAAGCGCAGCGGCAGCGGTGGAGGCGAGCTTGAAGTTCATCGGCGCGGAAGCGTAGCGGTGCAAGCGTGAATCCGCGCCGCGCTCAGCCCGCCAGACGCTCGAGTACATCAGCGTCGACGTCGAAATTCGCGTGCACTTCCGAGACATCATCGTTGTCATCGAGCGCATCGATGAGTTTCATAAGTTTGACCGCGTCCTCCTCGCTGACCTGCACACGGGTCTTCGGTCGCTGCGTCAGCTCGACCGTCCCAACCTCGATCCCGGCGCCGAGGAGCGCATCACGAACGGCCGTCAGCTCGGTCGGCTCGGTGACGATCTCAAAGATGTCGTCGTCGGCGACGATGTCAAGCGCGCCGGCATCGATCGCGACCATCAGGTCGTCCTCGTCATAGCTGCCGGCGTCGACCGTGATCACGCCCTGCTTTTCAAACTGATAGGCGACCGACCCTGGCTCCCCGAGGTTGCCTCCGTGCTTGCCGACAATGTGGCGGACATCGGCCGCGGTGCGGTTTCGGTTGTCGGTCAGCGCCTCGATCAGCATCGCCACGCCGCCGGGGGCGTACCCCTCGTAGACAACGCGCTCAAACGCCTCGGCATCAGCGCCCTCCCCGGTGCCCTTCTGGATCGCGCGCTCGATGTTGTCCTTGGGCATCGAGGCGTCGCGCGCCTTCTGAATCGCCAGCGCTAGCGATGCATTGCCCACCGGGTCCCCGCCGCCCTCGCGGGCGGCAACTGTCACCGCGCGTGCGAGCTTGGTGAAGTGCTGGCCCCGGCGCTGATCGACGATCGCCTTCTTGTGTTTGATCGAAGCCCATTTGGAATGCCCTGACATGCGGGCGAGTTTAGTAACGCAACTGGTCCAACCACCGCCACAGAGGCAGGCGCTGCGGGGGTACCCGGCTACCATCCCGCGCCGATGGACGCCACCGTATTCAAGGCATATGACATCCGCGGGATCTACGGGCGTGACCTCGATGCCTCAGGCGCTGAGCAGATCGGCCGTGCGTTCGCCCGGGTGATCGCCGGCAACGAAGGCAAGCCGACGACCGCGCTGCGCCTCGGCCTCGGACGCGACATGCGCCTGACCGCCCCTGAGATGGCCGCCGGTTACCGCGCCGGCATGGTCGCCGAGGGTGCGACCGTGCTCGACGCCGGCCAGGTCGGCACCGAGATGCTGTATTTCCTCGTCGGCTCGCGTGAGCTCGACGGTGGCCTGATGTGCACCGCCTCGCACAACCCAAAGGCTTACACCGGCGTGAAACTCGTCGGCCGCGGGGCGCTGGCGCTTTCCGGGGAGACTGGCATCAACGAGATCCGTGACCTGGTCCTCGGCGATCAGCTCGGGGCGCCGACGGCGGTGCCCGGTAGCGCTGAGGACGTCGACATCTACGACGAGTTTCAGGCGGCCGCGCTGCGCTTCATCGATCCAAGCGTGGTCAAGCCGCTGAAGGTCGTCGTTGACGGCGGCAATGGGATGGCCGGACCGATGGTCGGTCCGCTGCTGCACAAGCTCGGCCTCCAGCTGACCGAGTGCTACTTCACGCCGGACGGCAACTTTCCCGACCACGAGCCAAACCCGCTGCTGCCGGAGAACCGCGAGTTCATCATCAACGAGGTCAAGACCCGCGGAGCCGATCTCGGCATCGCCTGGGACGGCGACGCCGACCGCTGCTTCTTCATCGACGGCAATGGCGAATTCGTCGACGGTGACTTCCTCACGGCGTTGCTCGCCGAAGCGCTGCTGCGCAAGTACCCAGGCGAGACGATCCTCTACGACATCCGCGCGAGCCGGGCCGTCGCCGACACGGTGCAGGACGCCGGCGGGACCGCGCTGGTCAACCGCGTCGGACACGCGTTCTTTAAACGCCGGATGCGCGAGGAGGGCGGGATCTTTGGTGGCGAAGTGTCAGGCCACTACTACTTCCGTGATTTCTACTGCGCCGACTCGGGCACGCTGCCGGCGCTGCTGCTGCTTGAACTGCTCTCGCAGAGCGAGCACACGCTGGCCGAACTGATCGACCGCTACCGGGCGAAGTACTTCATCTCCGGCGAGATCAACTCAGAGGTCGCGGACGCGCAAGCGAAGATGGACGAGATTGCAGCTAAGTACTCAGACGCCGAGCAGCGCCACCTGGACGGGATCTCAATCGACTACCCGGACTGGCACTTCAACGTCCGCTCATCGAACACCGAACCGCTGCTGCGGCTCTGCCTTGAGTCGCTGAACTCCTATCAGGACATGGAAGCGCGGCGTGACGAAGTCCTTGGACTAATCCGCTCGTGAGCAGCGCCGACGCCACGTCATCTGAAGCGCTGGCGCAGGCAGCCGCCGCCGGCATTCACAGGATTCCCGTCCCCACCCCGTTCGCGGTCGGCCGGATCAACTGCTACCTGATCGAAGACGACCCGCTGACGCTGGTCGACACCGGCCCCAACTCCGGCACCTCTTTCGACGTGCTTGAGCAGGGGCTGGCTGAGCTCGGTCACAAGGTCGAAGAGATCGAACTGATCGTGCTGACCCACCAGCACGCCGATCACATGGGGCTGGTGGGGGTGCTGCAGCGACGCTCGGGAGCGCAGGCGGCGGCGTTTGCGCCACTCGTGCAATGGGTCGGCGAGTACCCCGCCAGCCAAGCCCGTGACGACGAGTACGCAGCGTCTGTGATGCCCCGCCACGGGGTGCCTGATGATCTCGTCACAGCACTGCGCGCGGTCGCGGGGGCATACCGCTCGTTCGGCGCGCGCGGAACCGTCGAGCAACCGTTGCTCGACGGCGACGCGCTGAAGTTGCGGGACCGCACGTTCACGATTTGCCACCGCCCCGGCCATAGCCCGTCGGACATCATCCTCTGGGACGAGTCACGTGAGCTGATCCTGGCGGGCGATCACCTGCTCGGGCACATCTCCTCAAACCCGCTGATCTCGCGGCCCTTGGTCGGAGCTGACGAAGAGTTTTCACGCCCCCAGCCGCTGATCGACTACATCGCGTCGATGCAGGCGACCGACCTGATCCCCTCCGCCCTGTTCCTGCCGGGCCATGGCGATCCGGTCGTCGATCACCACGCGCTGATCGCTGAGCGCTTACACCTGCACGAGCGCCGCGCCCGCAAGATCCTGAAGATGCTTGGCGAGGGTCCGCTGACCGCGCACGAGATCGCCACCCGGATGTGGGGCTCGATCGCGATGACGCAGACCTTCCTGACGCTTTCTGAAGTGCTCGGGCACACCGATCTCCTGCTCAAGGCCGGTCAGGCCACAGAGCTTGACGACGGCGAAGTTGTTCGTTTCGCTGCCGTCAGCTGAGCGCTGGTCAGGACCGGGGAAAGTTCCCGATATAGCTGTATTTGGGCCGTCCCTCAGCTCCGACGGTCAAGCCAAGCCGGCTAGAACGAGGTATGCAGCCCGTACTCGAGTGGCGACACGTCGACATCCTTGCATTCGTCAAGTGCACCACCGTCGATCAATGCGTACATCTCGAACGTGTCGTCCGGGGCGATGATCCGCACACCGTTGGTCGACGTGCAGTCGGGCGGTCCACCGGCGGAGGCGCCGACTTGCGAGAACGACACGAAGAAGGTCGCGTACTGCCCGGGCTGAAGGGTCATCACGGTCGGCTTGATCGTGCCCCAATCGCCCTTCGTCAGCCAGGTCGTCTTAGTCGGTAGCGGCGCCTGGCCGGCGCCGGTGAACTGGAAGCCCGGCCAGCCGTAGGTGTGGCATGCCGCCGTGCCGTTGTTCAACAAGGAGAAGCTCATCAGGATCGTCCCCGCGGCACCGCTCTGGGCACCGTATGCCGGCATCAGCGTGTCGTGGTTACAGGCAGGCGTGCCCGCCTGCGCGGTGGTGGCGGTCGCGGCGCCGGTCGAGGTACCGCTCACCGTCGAGGTGGAAGTGGCAAGCGCTCCCGTAGTCGTCGTCGCCGGGACGGTCACCGTCTCGGTCTTGACGACCACTGCGGCGGTATTTGAGGAGCCGCAGGCGGCGAGCAAGAGTCCGCACAAGACAGCCAAAGAGAGAGCTTTCATGGGCGCCAGCATAACCAGGGCCACGGCGGCTCCCCGCGATACGGTTGAAGCCGTGCCAGAGCCCACGCAAAGCGACATCCAGAGCATCGGCGGCCAGCTCGCAAAGTCGCTCCCGCGGGCCTGGCAGGCGCCGCGCCAGACCGCCGATAACGCAGTGATGAACTACGTCGCCAAGGACCCGCAACTGCAGGCTGCGCTGTTCCGTTTTGTCGACGTCGCGCCGAGCGGCCGCAGCGATGCCGAGCGTGCCCAGCAACTGATTGCGCTGCTTGAAGAGGTCGAGCCGCCGCCACGCAGCGTGCGCGCCGCGATCCGTCTCGCGCACACCCCACGCGGCGAGCAAGTGCTCGGCGCCAGCGCGACCACCGCGGTGCGCCAGATGGCGCACCGTTTCATCGTCGGCGAGACGCTCGAGCAGGCCAGCGGCCCACTCGCCGAACTATGGCGTGCAGGCGTCGCCAACTCGGTCGACCTGTTGGGCGAAGCGACTGTGACCGCGGCCGAAGCTGACGACTACGCGACCCGTTGCCTGCAGGCACTCGAACAACTCGCCGGCACGTCCGCTCGCCTGCCACCCCGCCCGATCCTCGAAGCCGACAGCAGTGGCCCGCTCCCGCGCGCCAACTTGTCCGTCAAGCTCTCGGCGCTGACGCCGCTGATGCGCCCTGAAGCACCTGAGGCGGGCGTCGCCGATGTGATCAGGCGCCTGCGCCCGATCTTGCAGACTGCGAAACGCCTCGGCGCCCACCTGCACATCGACACCGAATCACTCGACTCGCGTGAGGCGGTGTTTGACGCCGCACTCGGACTGCTGGCCGAGCCTGAGTTCAAGGACGGCCCTTCCGCCGGCGTCGTGCTGCAGGCCTATCTGACCGATAGCGGCGAGGTACTGGACCAGATCCTCGGCTTCGCCCATGCCAACCCGCGCGAGACGCCGCTGACCGTCCGCCTGGTGAAGGGCGCCTACTGGGACCACGAACTCGTGCACGCCCGCCAGCAGGGGTGGGAGGCGCCGGTGTTTGATGACAAGGCCGCGACCGACCGCAACTTCGAGGCGCTGACGCGACGGCTGCTGCAAGCGCGCTCGACTGTCCGCGTCGCGATCGCCTCGCACAACCTGCGTTCGGTCTCGTTTGCGATCGCCGCCAGCCGGGCGCTCGGCGCACCCGATCAAGACCTCGAGTTACAAGTTCTGCGTGGTCTCGGCGACCCGCTGCAGGCCGCACTGGCCAAGAACGGGCTGCGCGTACGGACCTACTGCCCAGTCGGCGGCCTGGTCGCCGGGATGGCCTACCTCGTCCGGCGTCTGCTTGAGAACTCAAGCCAGCAGTCGTTCCTGCAAGCCCAAGCAAGCGGCGTGCCGCTGAAGCAACTGCTGGCGGCGCCATGAGCTTCACCAACGAGCCGATCCTTGAGCTGCGCCGCGCGCCCGTCCGTGCTGCCCTCGCCCCGGCATTGGGCGAACTTGATGCCCGGCTGCCAATCGAGGTGCCGGTGATCCTCGGTGGTCAGCGGCAACAGTTCCGCGAGCCGTTCACCTCGATCGATCCGGGCTTACCGGCCCGGATCGTCGCCCAGGCGGCTGCGGCCACCGAGGCTCAGGTTGATCAAGCCGTCAAGGCAGCAGACGAAGCCGGACGCGACTGGGCACGCCGCAGTGTTGAGGAGCGCTGCGCCGCTTTGCGCGGTGCTGCCGCCTGGATGCGCGGGCGCCGACTTGAGCTGGCTGCGCTGATCTTGCGAGAAAGCGGCAAACCGTGGGCCGAGGCCGATGCCGATGTCTGCGAGGCGATCGACTTCCTCGAGTACTACGCGCTCGGCGCGGTCGCGCTTGCGCAGCCGCGGCCGCTTGAGGAAATTCCGGGCGAGCGCAACGAGCTGCACTACGTCGCCCGCGGCGTGACCGCCGTGATCGCGCCGTGGAACTTCCCGCTGGCGATCGCCTGCGGGATGAGTGCTGCGGCGATCGTCACCGGCAACCCGGTCGTGCTGAAACCGGCTGAGCAGTCGCCGGCCTGCGCGCTGGCGCTGACCGACGCCCTGCTGGCCGGCGGCGTGCCCCCTGGCGTGATCTCGCTGCTGCCCGGCGCTGGTGAGACCGGTGCGGCGCTTGTCGCGCATCCGGACGTACGGACGATCGCTTTCACCGGCTCGCAGGCGGTCGGGCTTGAAATCGTCCGCTCCGCAGCCGAAACGCGTGAAGGCCAGAACCACATCAAGCGCGTGGTCGCCGAGCTCGGCGGCAAGAACTGCGTGATCGTCGCCGCCGACGCCGACCTTGACGAGGCAGTGCCGGCGATCGTCGGCTCGGCGTTCGCCTACGCCGGGCAGAAGTGCTCAGCCGCCGCGCGGGTGCTGGTCGAGGACGCTGTCGCGTTGCCGCTAATCGAGCGCCTGCGCGGCGCCGTCTCGGTGTTGACGGTCGGGCGCGCTGAGGATCTGACGACGCAGGTGCCGGCGCTGATCGAGGCCGACGCGCAGGCCCGGCTGCGCGCCGCCGTCGAGCAGGCACGGCGCGACGGAATCGTCGCCGTGGCCGAGTCGACACTGCCGTCAGAGGGCTACTTCGTCGCCCCGACGGTGGTCTCCGCGCTGCCCAGCGATTCGGACCTGCTGACCCACGAGCTGTTCGGGCCGCTGCTGTGCGTCGAGGTCGTCGCGAGCGTCGACGAGGCGTGTCGGCGAGTGGATGAGCTCCCGGTCGCGCTGACCGGCGGCCTGTTCAGCCGTAACCCGCAGACGGTCGCAGCCGTGCGGGCACTGACGCCGGTCGGCAACCTTTACGTCAACCGGATGATCACCGGCGCGATCGTCGGACGTCACCCGTTCGGCGGCAACCGGCTTTCGGGCACCGGCGCCAAGGCCGGCGGGCCGGATTACCTATTGCAGTTCGTCGAGCCGCGCGCCTACAGCGAGAACACGATGCGCCACGGCCTGGCGATTTGAACCGAGAGTTACGATCGACGTAGGCCATGCTCACGCTCTCGCTTGTCGGGAAGCTGCTGATCACGCTAGCCCTCGTTGGCGTGATCGTCACGAGCGCGCGGCTGCGGCCACCTCGCCACCTGGTTGAGCGCTCGCTCGTGTTGCGGCTGCTGAGCGTCGGACTCGCGACCTACCTCGTTGGCGTCAGCGCCAGCATGACCTCGCGGCACACGCTAGCCGCGATCAGCTACGCCACCGGCGTCGTCGTCTGCTCGCTGACCGTCTGGCTCTCACGTGGATCGGACAGCGGAGTGCCCGAGACCGAGGCGGACCCGCTCGAACCCGATGGGCCGCAGTTTGACTGGGACGTGTTTGAGCGTGAGCTGAGCGACTACGCGCGCTCGACGCCCGTCTGATCAAGCAGCTGCTGATGAAAGCGCGTTTCGCCGTATAGCTCGGGGTGAAACGACAGCGCGACGATCTCACCCTGGCGCACCGCGACAGGGTCGCCGTCAACCGCTGCCAGCACCTGCACCCCGGGGCCGTGCTCGCGTACCAGCGGCGCGCGGATGAACACCGCATGGACCGCCGGACCATCGAGCCCGGCGACCTCGAGGTCGGCTTCAAATGAGTGCAGCTGACGGCCGAACGCGTTGCGCTCGGCGACGATGTCAAGGATCGCG
>Ga0302314_10009519_pt1 | contig 17169 bp, 18 predicted proteins | sample III_Palsa_N2_3_FD_200533 | JGI IMG/M metagenome (GOLD analysis project Ga0302314, IMG submission 200533) | Peat permafrost microbial communities from Stordalen Mire near Abisko, Sweden - III_Palsa_N2_3 | ecosystem: Environmental > Terrestrial > Soil > Palsa > Peat permafrost | place: Sweden...
ACCGCCTCACCCAGAAGCTGGACGGCATGTCCGCCCGCGGCGACCGCGACATCTCCAGCTTCGCGTGGCTCGATGGGGACCGCCTGATCTGCATCATGAGCGAGAAGAAGATCGTCGGCCGCGTCATCCTGAGCGGCGAGGCCGGCAAGCTGGTGACGTCGACGCCGCTCCGGATCGGCTCCTCCGCCTCGATCATCGCCATCCCGCCGGGCGACCGGACCTCGATGCTGATGAACCTCTTCGGATACGGCCTCCGCTACGACCATCCGGCCACCCTCAACGCCCGGGACTTTGGCCATGTCCTCGTCCGCTACCCGGAGCTGAAGACCGACCACGGTTTCAACACCGGCTTCGTCGCGGACAAGAAGGGCGCGCTCGCCTTCGGCTTCACCGCTGAGGACGGGGTCTTTGCGCTCAGCCAGCTGGCGGGCGAATCCTGGGGCAAGTGCCCTGAAGACCTGGACCAGGTCAGCGTGTTTGGCTGCGGCGACGAGCCCGGACAGATCGTGGTGCTGGGGCCGCGCGATGGGACGGGTCCCCGTCCCTTGGAATTCATGGATGCCACCAGCGGCAAGCCCGGCGAGGTCATCCTCCAGGACAAGAGCTACGACTTTGACGGCTGGCTGTTCCGGGACCCGGCGACCCACGACATCGTGGGCGCGATCTACGACCGCGCCGGACCGCACGTCGTGTGGTTCACGGAGGCCTACCGGCACGTGCAGAAGCTGGTCGACGCGCTGTTCCCCGGCCAGATCGTCCGCATCCTCGGGATGGACGACGCCGGCAAGACGCTCCTCATCATGAGCGGCTCCGACCGCCAGCCGCCGATCTACAGCTGGGTTGACCTGGAGAAGCACACCAGCGGCCTGATCAAGAATTCCGAGCCTTGGATCGACCCGGCCCGGATGCAGCCGATGGGGGTCATCAAGTACCAGACGAGCGACGGGAAGACCCTGGACGCCTACATCACGCTGCCGGCCGGCGCCTCGAAGAAGAACCCGCCGCCCCTCGTGGTGATCCCGCACGCCGTCCGCGACGGCCGCGCGCGGTGGGGCTTCGACTCCGACGCCCAGTTCCTCGCCAGCCGCGGCTACGCGGTCCTCCAGCCCAATTACCGCGGCTCGGCCGGCTACACCTGGATGTTCCCGGAGACGGACAATTGGGAGTTCCGCAAGATGGGCGACGACGTCGCCCAGGCGACCAAGGCCGTGATCGCCAAGGGCCTGGTGGACCCGAAGCGGGTGGCCATCATGGGCCAGGAATTCGGCGGCTACCTGGCGGTGGCCGGCGCGGCCTACCAGCCAGGTCTCTACAAGTGCGCCGTCTCGATCTCGGCCTTCTACGACTGGGGCCGGTACATCCGCGAGAACAAGTACGAGCAGTTCACCGACATCACCTATTCCCGCTATCTCTACAAGCTGGGCGACCCGAACAAGAACGCGGAGCGGTACGACTCGATGTCGCCCCTGCTCGCCGCCGACCAGATCCACTCGGCGCTCTTCCTCGCCTGGGGCGAATTCGACGCCCCGGAGGTCATCGGCCAGTCGAAGTCGCTCGGCTCCAAGGTGGAGAAGAACGGCAACACCGTGGAGACGCTGTCGTTCATTGACGAGGCCAACGGCGTCCGGCACCTCGCCCACCGGGTCGAGCTCTACCAGCACCTCGAGGCCTTTTTGGCCAAGAACCTGTAGCCGGGCCGCCGCCCCCGAATAGGCTGGCGGCGCCCCCGGGCCGGGGCATTTTCGGGCCGTGCTGAAGCTCCTCTTCATCGGCGACATCGTCGGCAAGCCCGGGCGCGAGGTGGTCGAGACCAAGCTCGCCGGGCTGCGCCGCGAGCGGGGCATCGACTTCGTGGTGGCGAACGCCGAGAACGCCGCCGCCGGCGCCGGCATCACCGGCACGATCGCCCGCTCGCTCCTCTCCTCCGGCGTGGACGCGATCACCCTCGGCGACCACGTCTGGGACCAGCGGGGCTGGGAAAACGAGATCGGCGAGATGGACCACGTCTGCCGCCCGGCCAACCTGCCGGCTTCGAACCCGGGCTGGGACCATGTCGTGATCGAGGCCCGGGGCTTCAAGGTCGCGGTCTTCACCGTGCTCGGGCGCCAGTACATGAACCTCAAGGCCGAGGACCCGTTTGCCTGCGCCGACCGGATGGTGGAGCGCCTGAAGGGCCAGGCCGACGCGATCCTGGTCGAGATCCACGCCGAAGCCACCTCCGAGAAGCAGGCGCTCGGCTGGCACCTCGACGGCCGGGTGACCGCGGTCCTCGGGACCCACACCCACGTGCCGACCGCCGACGCCGCCGTGCTGCCGCGCGGCACCGCCTTCATGTGCGACGTCGGCATGACCGGGCCGTACACGAGCGTGCTCGGTCGCGAGGTGGCCCCGGTGATCGCCCGCTTCATGGACGGGATGCCCCGCCGCTTTGAGGTGGCCACGGCCGACGTCCGGATGTCCGCCGCGCTGGTCGAGATCGATCCCTCGATGGCCCGGGCGACCGGAATCGAGCTCCTGACCGTGCGGCGCTAGGATTTGATCACGCCGGCCTCGTCGTACGAGCCGATGTGGCGGTAGCGCTGGTAGCGGGCCTCGAGGAGCATGTCCAGGTCCATGGCCCGCAGGTCGTTGAGATGCTTCTGGATCGAGTATTTGAGGGCGGCCGCGGCCTGGGGAAGGTCGTTGTGGGCGCCCCCGAGCGGCTCGGCCACCACCTCGTCGATGGCGCCCAGCTTCTCCAGGTCGCCGGCGTCCACCTTGAGCGCCGCCGCCGCCTTCGGCGCCGCAGCGGGGTCCTTCCAGAGAATGGCCGCGCATCCCTCGGGGGTGATGACCGAGTAGTAGCTGTTCTCGAACATGAGCACCCGGTCGGTGACCCCGATCCCAAGGGCGCCTCCCGAACCACCCTCGCCGACCACGACGGACAGGGTGGGAGTCTTCAGCATTGCCATCTCGCGCAGGTTGACCGCGATCGCCTCGGAGACATGCCGTTCCTCGGACCCGACGCCCGGGAAGGCTCCCGGCGTGTCGATGAAGGACAGGACCGGCAGCCCGAAGCGCTCGGCCATTTTCATGATCCGCAGCGCCTTCCGGTAGCCCTCGGGCTGCGGCATTCCGAAGTTGCGGATGATCCGCTCCTTGGGGTCGCGCCCCTTCTGCTGGGCGATGATCATCACGGCCCGGCCGGCAAAGAAGGCCGTGCCTCCGACCAGGGCCCGGTCGTCGTTGAACTGGCGGTCCCCGTGGAATTCCTGGAAGCCGGTGCAGATCGTCGCGACGTAGTCCAGGGCGTAGGGTCGCTTGGGATGCCGGGCGACCATCACCTTCTGCCAGGGGGTCAGGTTCGAGTAGATCTCCCGCTGCAGGCCCTCGATCTTCTTCTCGATCGCGCGGGCCTCCTTCACCAGGTCGACATTCGTCTCCACCGACTGCTGCCGGAGCTCGTCCAGCTGCCGGGCCAGGTCGCGGAGCGGCTTCTCAAACTCCAGCGTGTACGAAGGGGTCTCCATGGGGTCTCGGGCCCCTCATCAATACCCGCCCGGCAATGCCGGTGTCAACGGGCGGGCGGCAAGCTCAATGCAACCCCCCTGCATCGGCCGGGGGCGGGGCTTTCAATTCGTCCTTCCAGCTCTGCACGCGGGCCAATGCGCCGAAATGCTCGGCCTTGGCCTTGTCCCCGCGTTCCATCCAGGTGCGGGACAACGTCGCGATCGCCAGCGGGTCGGTCGGGCGGAGGGCGTAGGCGCGTTCGCCCGCCGCCAGGGCGTCATCCAGGCGCCGGAGACCGAGGTTGATCTCCGCCACCGCGTGCCAGGCCTCGAAGGAGGCGGGCGACGCCACCGTCGCCCGTCCCAGCTTCTCGAGCGCCAGCGCCGGCTCGCCGGACACATAGTCAAACGTCGCCTCGTCGACCAGCGACTGGACGTCGTCGTCGGTCACTTCTTCAGGTCCGCCTCAACCGTGATCGTGATGGTTACGTCGTTGCCGACCGCCTTGCCCAGCATGGCCGGACCCTTCACCCCGAAGTCCTGGCGGTTGATCGTGGTCGTGGCGTCCCAGCCCGAGAGTTGGGCGCCCATCATGCCGGGACCGAAGCCGAGGAGGTCGACCTTGAGCACGACAGGTTTGGTGACGCCGTGGATCGTCAGGTCGCCGGCCACGTCAAAGGTGCCGTCGCCGGTCTTCTTCCACGAGGTGCTCTTGAAGGTGATGTTCGCATAGGTGGCGACGTCGAAGAAATTGGCCGACCTCAGGTCGTTGTCGCGCTTCTCCGTGTCGGTGGAGACGCTGCCGACGGCGATGGTCGCCTCGACCGAGCTGTTCTCCAGGTTGGCGCGGTCGACGGTGATGGTCCCGCTGAACTGGGTGAAGCGTCCGGGGACCTTGCTCAGGAAGTGCCGGATGCTGAAGGCGACCGAGGAATGAACTGGGTCGATCGTGTAAGTCTCCACCGCGGCGGACGCGGCCGAGGCGAGGCCGGCGGCCAGGGCAACTAGTGCTAGGATCTTGGAAGTCAGTTTCATAGGAATGGGGAACGACAGTTGTCGTCTATAGTTGCCCCAGCTTCCCCAAAACACAATCCCCACCGGTAGTTTTAGTGGATGAACATCGCATCGCCGTAACTGAAGAAGCGGTATTTTCGGGCAATCGCCTCGGCATAGATCTCCATCAGCCAGTCAATCCCATCGGCCGATCCCGGCGTCAGGAAGGCGGCGACGAGGCAGAGCAGGGTGGAGCGGGGCTGGTGGAAGTTGGTGATCAGGGCATCGACGCCGCGAAAGTCTCGCGGCGGGTAGATGAAGATCCCGGCCTCGGCCAGGACCGGCTGGTCCCCCGGGGCGCCGTGCCGCGCGAGGAAGTCCTCGATGGTCCGCACGCTGGTGGTCCCGACGGCCACCCGCCGGCCCGGCGGCGACCGGAACAGCGCCCGTTGCGTCGCCGGGGCGATCTCATACCATTCCCGGTGGATGGGGTGGGCCTCGACCGTTTCGGTCGCGATGGGCCGGAAGGTGCCGAGGCCGACGTGGAGGGTGAGGTCGGCCGTGTCCACGCCGGCGGCCTCGATCCGGCGCAGGAGCTCGGGCGTGAAGTGAAGGCCCGCGGTCGGAGCCGCCGCCGCCACCTGCCGGTCCCGGGAGGCGTAGACCGTCTGGTAACGCTCGAGGTCCTGCGCGCGCCGCGAGCGGTCGGGGCGTTCGATATAGGGCGGGAGGGGGACATCTCCGGCCCGATTGGCCGCCGCGGTCACCGTTTCGCCGCTCAGCGACTCGAAGCGGACCCGCGCCGGGCCATCCGCGGCAACCGCAACCACCGTGCCCAGGAGCGCGTCGTCGGCTACCTGGAAGGCGGCCCCGGGCTGCAGGCGGCGGCCGGGGCGGACGAGACATTCCCAAGTCTCCCCCGGCCCGGGCCCGTCGACCCGGTGGAGCAGCAGGCACTCGACCCGGCCGCCGGTCGGCCGGTGGCCCTGGAGCCGGGCCGGGAGAACCGAGGCGTTGTTGCGCAGGAGGACGTCGCCTGCGCGCAGGAACTCCGGAAGGTCGGCGAAGTGGTGGTGGGAGATCGCCCGCGCGGCCCGGTCGACGACCAGCAGGCGCGACCCGTCGCGGCGGTCGGCCGGGGTCTGCGCGACGAGCGCGGCCGGCAGCGCGTAGTCGAATCGCTGGGTGGGAATCATGCGGGCGGGGGCGCCGACCGGGTGGGACCGGGGCGCGGCCGCCGGCCATCAGAACCGGCGGCGCGGGACAGCGTCAACCGCGCTAAAGCGTGGGCCCCCACGTGCCGATAGGGGGAAAGCCACCCTTCACCATGAGCATCTCCGGCGTTTCCTCGTCCTCCTCCGCGGCCGGCACCGGCCAGAGCGCGGTCAACGTGGCGCAGCTCCAGAAGCAGATCGCCCAGCTGCAGAAGGAAATCCAGACCGAGCAGAACAGCAAGGACGACGCGAAGACGAAGCTCCAGCTCGTGACCGCCTACCAGCAGCAGATTGTCGAGCTGCAGCAGGAGATCCAGCAGGCCCAGCAGCAGGCGGCGATCAAGGCCTCCCAGACGGCCTCCGCCGCGAACCCGGACGCCCCGGATACCACCGGCTCGGCCGACGGGAGGAAGCGCACGGAACGCTCGACCGACACGAGCCGGTACCTGGACACCCAGGCCTGAGGCGGCGGCCGGGGAGACGGCCCTAGTGGGACTCGGTGAAGCTGGTGAGCGAGTGCCACTCGATCACCTCCTGCAGCAGTGACCGCTCGGTCGTCACCACGACCCGGGACAGGCTGTTCCAGGTCTGGCAGAAGGAGACCCGCTTGTGGCTTTCCTCCAGGACCACCTGCATCTCGCGGTAGCGGGCCACCCGGCGCTGCAGGTCGTTGATCGAGATCAGGGAAATGAAGGCCGCCGCGATGATCGGCAGCGAGATCGGCAGGAAGTAGAAGATGGTCGACTCCACCCAGGCGGGAACATTCGCGTGCATCGTCTCGCCGACGGCGTAGGCGAGGGTGCAGGCGATCGCGAGGATGGTCGCGACCCAGAACCCCATCCGCAGCCGGCCGAAGACCGGCAGCGCGCGGGCCTCCTGGCGTCGGTAGTAGGAGAGCTGGTCGTCGATCCGCTGGGAAAGGTAGATCGCCCGGAACTCCTCCAGGGTCACCGGCCGGTCGCGGACCGAGCGGCTGTGCATGATGTGGAGGGCGCGGGATAGGCCGCGGACGCCCGGCAGGTCGACCTCGTCGAAAAGGGGGGCGTCCCGCGGCAGGCCCCAGATCGCGAGTTCCGAGCGGCAAAACTCGGCCGCCAGGCGGCAGCGGACCCAGTTGTGGTTCGAGTGGTGGTAGTGGCGCAGGAGGAGCGCCACCGCCAGGGCGCCGACCAGGCAGGTGAGCTTCAGGAACGGGATGGCGAGATAATGGAGGTCGTAGGCCAGGGCCGCCGCCGCCACCAGGGTGGCCGACACGTGCAGGAGGACGGTGAAGACCACCAGGCGGCGCGACTGGGGGGCGCCCTTGCTCGCCGCCAGGTCGCACTTCTGCTGGAAGGCGAAGATCGCCGCCGGGGCCCGGAAGGGGTTGACGGCGGGGGTGCCCTCGACCGAGGGGATGGCGTTCAGCTGGGCGAGGCCCGCGTCGATCCGTTCCAGGTTCTGCATGTTGCGGTGCTCGACCGCGAGGGTGATGGCGTTGATGAGAATGAGCGGCTTGCCGAGGAGGGCGGCGTACGCCACCACGTCGGCGGTGCCGCCCTTGCCGCGGGCCGGCTCGCCGTCCCAGACTGCCACCAGGAGGTCGCTGCCGTCGACGGTGGCCAGGCCGCAGTCGAGGTAGGCGTCCTCGCGCGTGCCGTTCTCGGTGATCACCCGGATGTGCTCGGCCTGGTTGAGAATCCCCTCGACCCCGGCCCACTCCGCGTCCGAGAAGTCCTTGGCGAACTCCGCCCGGGGGAGCGGCAGGATGGCGTGCCAGGAGAGACCCAGGGTTCGGAGCTGCGCTATGAAGAGCTGGTCGCCGCCCTCCGCCACCGAGGAAAGGCCGAGCCATTCGCCGGTGCCGTGGGCCTTGAGGTCGGAAAGCGCCTGCTTGATCGCCCTCCCGACGCCGGGCATGTCCGCCACCTGGCGGTGGCCCGAGAACCCCACGACATGGAAGACCGGAATCTGGGAGGGGGTGCTCATCTTCGCAGCCCAGTGTTTCCGGACCCCCTCCCGCCCGTCAACGTCCAAGGGCCGGCGCAGAATCGGTAAACTGTTGGCTGGCTTGGGGACCGCCGCCGCCTAGAGTCTCCCGCGGCAATGCCCGGACCCGACTCACCTCCCGCCAGCCCTCCGGCCCTGAAGCCGGTGTTCCTGAGCTACGCCCGCGAGGACTCGCCCGCCGCGCTGCGGATCGCCGACGCCCTCCGGAGCCAGGGACTCGACGTCTGGTTCGACCAGAGCGAGCTGCGCGGCGGTGACGCGTGGGACCAGAAGATCCGCACCCAGATCAAGGAATGCGGGCTCTTCATGCCGGTGATCTCCGCGCACACCCAGGCGCGGGGAGAGGGGTATTTCCGTCTCGAGTGGAAGCTGGCGGTGGAGCGGACCCACCTGATGGCCGAAGGCGTCCCGTTCCTGGCCCCGGTCGTGGTCGACGGCACGGCTGAGGGCGGCGCGATCGTGCCGCCGGAATTCATGCGGGTGCATTGGACGCGGCTGGTCGGCGCCCTGCCGACCCCGGATTTCGTGGCGCAGGTCCGCCGGATGCTGGAAAGTCCGGCACGCGCGCGGGCGGCGCCGGCGGCCGGGTCCTTCGCCGCCCCGGCGCGCCCGCGCAGTCCGGGCTGGGCGGCGGCGGCGGCCGTGGCCGTGGCCCTCGTGGCGTTGGGCGCGGTGGCGTACCTTTTCTTCCGTCGGCCCCCTCCGGTCGCCGCCGTGGCCGTGGTGGCTGCTGCGGCCCCGGTGGAGGCACCCGTCTACGCCAAGTCGATCGCGGTCCTGCCCTTCGCCAACATGAGCGAGGACAAGGGCAACGCCTACTTTGCCGACGGCGTGCAGGAGGACGTGCTCACCAATTTGTCCTACGTTCACGAACTGCACCTGGTCTCCCGCACCTCGGTGATGCAGTATCGCGACACCACCAAGCCCATCCGGCAGATTGGCCAGGAGCTCCACGTCGCCTACGTCCTCGAAGGCAGCGTGCGGCGCGAGGGCAACAAGGTCCGCGTCACCGGCCAATTGATCAATGCCGCGACGGACGAGCATGTCTGGGCCCAGGCCTACGACCGGGACCTGACCGACATCTTCGCCATCCAGGGCGAGCTGGCCCAGGCGATCGCCAACGCCCTCCAGACGGTGCTCGCGCCCGAGACCAAGCGGATGATCGAGCGGCGGCCGACCGAGAACGCCGCCGCCTACGACGCCTACGTCAAGGCCCGCGACCTCCGCAATGCCGCCTCGATCGCCAGCAGCCAACCCGCTTCCGAGCTGCTGCGGTCGGCCGTCGCGATGGATCCCAACTTTGCGCAGGCCTGGGGCGCCCTGGCGTCGATCCTCGCATTCTGGCACTTTGGCGACGAGCTCTCCGACGGCAAGATGGCCGAGGCGAAGGCCGCGCTCGACAACGCCCTCCGGCTGGCCCCGGAGGATCCGACGGTGATCGAGCACGCCGGCGATTATTATTACTACGGCTTCAGGGACTACGTCCGGGCGACCGAACAGTATCTGCGGCTCCAGGCCCTGCGGCCGAACGACCCCGAAATGTTCTATTGCCTCGGCCTCATCCAGCGCCGGCAGGGGCGCTTCGCCGATGCCGTGGGCAACATGCGGCGGGCGCTCGAGCTCGATCCGGCCAATCGCATCATGCGGATCGAGCTCGGCGACACGCTGGCGAACCTGCGGCATTACGAGGAAAGCCGCGCGCTGACGGCCCCCCTGCTGGCCGCCCATCCGGACGACCTCCTGCTCGTTTTCAGCGATGCGGATACCGAATTCCGGACGAACGGATCAACGGCGGCCTTCGAGCGCCTGAGAAATTCCACCGCCGTCACCGGCGGGCGGAAAGAGCTCTACATTCTCGGCTTGAAGGGCATTGCCGCCGATGAGGGAAAGTGGGGCGAATTCCTGCGCCTGCTGACGCAGCAGCCGTACTTCGAGGGCAGCGAACGGGATCCGCACTGGTCGCAGGACATGGGCGCCGCCGTCGCCGCGGCCGAAGCCGGCGACCTTGAGCAGGCCCGTCGCCGGTCCGCGGCCACGCTGCCGGTCATGGAGGCCGAGCTGGTCCGCAGCCCGCTGAATTCGCAGGTGTGGTCCAACCTTGCGCTCGCGCATGCGCTCCTGGGCCACCACGACGAATGCCTGCGCTGCATCGCCAAGGTCAAGGAGGTCATGCCGGAATCAAAGGATGCCCTGCTCGGTCCGCAGCGGGCCTGCGACTGTGCGGAGGCGCTGGCTTGGGTGGGAGAAAGGGATCAGGCGCTAGCCGAGGCGACCCGGCTGCTGCAGGTGCCCTACGGATTGAACGTGTACACCATGGCCGGCATCGGGGGACCCTTGAAGACCGATCCCCGGTACCTCGCCCTGATCAGGGATCCGAAGAACAACGCCCCGCTCTTCTAAGGGGGGCGGGCAGGGACGAGCTTGCCGGGCGCGGTGCCGGCTTGACATATAACAACCAGGTTATATAACGAATGGAGAATTTTATCCCGACCCGAAGCCATGCAGCGCCTGATCGTCTTCAACAATCTGAGCCTCGACGGTTATTTCACTGACCGGCACGGCGACATGAGCTGGGCCCACGACGTCCGGCCCGATCCGGAATTCTCCGCCTTTTCCGCCCGCAACGCGGGCGGCGGGGGCAGCCTCATCTTCGGGCGCCTCACCTTTGAGCTGATGGCGGCATTCTGGCCGACGGACGAGGCGCGCCGGCAGTTGCCGGAGGTGGCCGCCGCGATGACCGCGATGACGAAGTTCGTCTTTTCCCGCACGCTGAAGAAACCCGAGTGGGTCAACACCACCGTGGTGAAGGGGGACGCGGCGAAGCGGGCTGCGGGCGCTCAAAGGCGAGAAGGGCGGGGGCCTCGCCATCCTCGGCAGCGGCGACCTGGTCGCGCAGGTGGCGGCCGCCGGCATCATCGATGAATACCAGTTCGTCATGGTTCCGGTGGTGCTGGGCGGCGGCCGCACGCTCTTCGAGGGGATGAAGCGGCCGCTCGGCCTGGCACTCGTCGAGAGCCGGACCTTCAAGAACGGCAAGGTGTTCCTGCGCTTCGTTCCGACCCCGGGGCCGTGACCAAGGCGGACCAAGCCGATGCCTTCGCCGCCGTGAGCGACCCGACGCGGCGCGGCATCCTGGACGTGCTGCGCGGCGGCGAGCAGCCGGCGGGGGAGCTCGTCCGCACCTTCCCGGACCTCAGCCAGCCGGCGGTGTCCCGGCATCTGCGGGTCCTCCGGGAGTCCGGCCTCGTCGACGTCCGGCGCGAGGAGCAGCGCTGGATCTATTCGCTGCGGCCCCGGGGCTTCGCGGCCCTGGAGGAGTGGATCGCCCGCTACCGCGCATTCTGGCCCGTCCAGCTCGACGCGCTCGAGCGCCATTTGGGGCCGCCAACCGCGCCGTCCCGGAAAAAATCTGGATGAACGTTCCCTCCCACCGCCACCCGCCGCTTTACGGCGAAGTCACCTCGGACGGCGAATTCGCCCGTCTCTTCTTCCAACGCCTCCTGCCTCACCCGCCCGGGAAGGTCTGGGCCGCGATCACGGATCCGACTCAGCTGCGCCAGTGGCTGATGGCCTCGACCGCCGTGATTGACGGGCGCGAAGGCGGCACGACGGAAACCGTCGCGGGGCCGAGCGGCATCCGCGCCCACGGGCGCATCCTCGCGTGGGATCCTCCCCGGGTCTATGAGCACGAGTGGATCGCCGATCCCCGGCCCGAGATGCCGCAGGGAGAACACTCCGTCGTGCGCTGGGAACTGCAGCCGGTGGAGGGCGGCACGCTCCTCACGCTGACCCACCGCCGGCTCACCCGGCTGACCGCCGGAGGCTTTGCCCCGGGCTGGCATGCGTTCCTCGACCGGCTGGAGCGGCAGCTGGCCGGCGAGCCGCTGCCGGACTGGGTGGAGCGGTTCGCGGCGATGCGCGCGGCCTATCCGGCCTGGGAAAAGGCGGCGGGCCGAAGCACCTAGAGTCGGGTCAGCAGCACCACGGTCCCCACGATGCAGAGGTGGTAAACCGTGTGGAGCACATCAGGCGAAATGCCGTTCCGCTCGGGCAGGAACTTCAGGGTCCCGGCAAAGCGGACGCGGTAACGCTCCGAGCGTGCGGAACTATGCCAGAGGAGGGACGGTCCCCACCACGCAAGGACGATGGCGCCGAGGGGAATGCCGTAGGTTCACCACAGCCACGACTGCACCCACCCGGGCCATCGCGTCCCCGGGCCAAACCAGCAGCAAACCCCGAACAAGAGAGCGGAGGGAAGAGCGCTCAAGAGGGTCACCACGAGCAGCTTGCCGGTCGCATCACTCGCGCGCACGGCTGCAAGGTTGCTCAGGCGCCCGAGGGGAACCCAGTCGTGCAGCAGCAGGAAGGCGACCTGGACGCCCTGAAGGGCGAGCAGACTGGACTGGACGGCGAAGGCCATGGCGGCATGCCTTCAGGGGGCACCGGGCGGCGCAAGGAAGAAAGGCGCCGGTGCGGTACCCCGGCCCGGTGTTCTTGACAGGCCGGAGGGCCGATGGTGAAGTCTTCCTTCCTGAGGCCGACTTAGCTCAGTGGTAGAGCATCGGTATCGTAAACCGAGGGTCGTCGGTTCAACCCCGACAGTCGGCTCCATCTCCAGCCTCAGGTCTCGTTGACCAGCGCCCGCAGTTGGGCCAGCTCAACCGGCTTGTTCAGGATCTTCTCGATCCCGAGCTTCCGGTACTCGTCCTCGACATCGATGTTCAGCTCGGAACTCACGATCGCGATCACGCCGGCAAAGCTGATCTCCCGCAGCTTCATCACGAGCTCGAGCCCGTTCATCCCCGTCATGTGGTGGTCTGAAATCACGATGTCGAACGCCGTCGGATCGCTGTTGACGAGGAGGAAGGCGTCGGCGCCGTCCGGGGCCAGCACCACCTTGTGGCCGGCGCGAGTGAGGGCCAGCCGGGCGACCTCGCGCAGCTCGCGCATGTCGTCGACGTAAAGGACCCGCTTGGATTTTTTCGCCGCGTTCTTTTCTTGAACTGAAGTTGTCATGCCGGACCACATTCCTTCTGACGTAAGAGACGCGTGTTGCCGATACTTGTTTCCCTATTTGTTGCTAAAAAATGGCGAATTGAAATTTTAAAAATCTTCTCAATTGAGGGAGATGTGATCGTCCGGAAGGCCCCCCTGGAGCCGCAGGTGCAGCACGACGGCGTCGATCTCGGCGCGGAGGATCTGCAGGAGCAGCAGCAGGCGTCGGTTCACGTCGAGGGTCTCGAGCAGCTTCTGCTTCACCGGGATGTTGTCGCAGAGGTTGAAGGCGGCGATGTCGGCGAAGATCTCGGGGTCCTCGACGGTCTTCAGGAGGTCGGTCATGCCCTCGGCGCCACCCGGGGCCAGCCGCAGCTTGAGCTTGATGAGGCGCGACAGCTCCTGGCGGAGCTTGGCGTTCTCGCCCGGCGCGGCGCCCGGCTCGCTGGTCAGCGCCCGGATGCGGATCCGGCGGTAGGGCTCGTCGTCCACGATCGCCTCGATGGCGACGCGGCACAGCCCCTGGAGGAGCAGGTTCGAGGTCCCGTTCTCGTTCTCCTGGCACGCGCGCACGAGGCCGATGCAGGCTACGCGGTGCGGCGGCTCGAAGTTCTCATCCTGGGCGGCGGCCGGGTTGAGGCCGGCCACGGCGAAGATCCGGTTGGTGGCGAGGACGTCCTGGAGCATCCGCCGGTAGCGCGGCTCGAAGATGTGGAGCGGCAGGAGCGCCTGGGGGAAGAAGGCGAGGTTGGGAAGCGTCATCACCGGCACCTCATCAGGTACTTGGATCTCAACTTCCATGCGGTCACCGTGAGGGCGAAGACGGCGATTTTCAAGAATCTGGTCGAAAATCTGCGGCGAAGCCGTAGACCCACAGTGCCTTTCCCCGCCGGCCGGGTCGTGCAGAACGCCATTTGGCCGCGGATTTCCCCCCTTTGCGCCTCCGCCCCCGCCCCCGCCTCGCGCTTCTCCTCGCCGCGGCCCTTCCCGCTGCGGCGGCGCCCGTGCACGTGACCTACTGGGAGAAGTGGAACGGCTTCGAGGCCCAGGCGATGCAGGCCGTGATCGACCAGTTCAACGCCGCCCACCCGGACATCGTGGTCGACTACTACGCGACGTCGGTGCCGGACCGGAAGACGATCGTGGCGACGGCCGGCGGCGACCCGCCGGACATTGCCGGCCTGCACGAGCAGAACGTCGCGTCCTTTGCCGACGCCGAGGCCCTCCAGCCGCTGGACGGCTTCATCCGCGCCGCGGGGATGACCACCGCGCAGTGGCTCGACCGCTACGACCCGATCTACGCCCACATCTGCTCGCACGGCGGCCACGTCTTCGCCGGCATCAGCACGCCGGTCATCGAGGCCCTCTACTGGAACAAGACCCTATTCCGCCAGGCCGGCCTCGACCCCGACCGGCCGCCGCGGACCCTCGCCGAGTTCAACGACTACGCGCAGCGGCTCACCAAGCATGACCCGCGCACCGGCCGGCTGACCCAGGTCGGCTTCCTGCCCCAGGACCCGGGCTGGTGGCCGTGGATCTTCTGCGACTGGTTCGGGGGCCGGCTGACCGCCGGGCACCGCATCACCCTGGCGACCGATCCCCACAACGTGGCCGCCTTCGCCTGGATCCAGTCATTCACGCGCAATTACGGCCTGGACAACGTGAAGCTCTTCTCGTCGGAGTTCGGTCCCTGGGCCTCGTCCGCGGCGCCCTTCTTCTCCGGCAAGATCGCCATGGTTTTCCAGGGCAGCTTCTACGACAACTACATCCGCCAGTACAAACCGGGCCTCGATTACGGCGTGGGCCCCTGGCCCGAGAACGTTCCCGGCGTCACCGACTTCGCGATGGCCGAGGCGGACGTGCTGTGCATCCCGCGGGGGGCCAAGCACGCGCAGGCCGCCTGGGAGTTCATCAAGTACGTGAACTCGGCCAACCTCGCGGCCCAGACCCGCCAGGAGCTGGGCGGCGCCGAGCTCCTCGATTTCCTCCAGGTCAAGCACTCGCCGCTGCGCGAGTGGAGCCCGTACTTCACGAACCACAACCCGCACCCGCACATCGCGATGGTGCGGCGGCTGGCCGCGAGCCCGAACGCCGTCTGCGTGCCGGAGATCGGGATCTGGCAGGAGTACTACCGCGAGCTGATCTCGGTCTTCGACCGGGTCCGCCTGCTGGACGCCACCCCCACGCAGGCCCTCGACTACGCCCAGCAGCGCCTCGACGTCAGCTGGGCGCGCTACCGCCGGAGCCTCGAGCGCCACGGGCAGTGGGCCGCCTTGGGGGAGACCCCGCCGCCATGACCCGCCAGGATCGGAAGCAGCTGCGGGCGGGGCTGGGCTTCACGAGCCTCTGGATCTTCGGGCTGGCCGCCTTCACGGCCTACCCGGTCATCGCCTCCTTTTATTACAGCTTCTGCGACTATTCGATCCTCAAGTCCCCGGTGTGGTGCGGACTCGAGAACTACCAGCAGCTGATCCACGACGACCTTTTCTGGAAGTCTTTGTGGAACACGCTCTTCTACGCCGGACTGTCAGTCCCGCTCGGAACCGCCACGGCCCTCGGCCTCGCCATGCTGCTCAACCAGGACGTGCGGGGAAAGTCCTTCTACCGGCTCCTCTTCTTCATGCCGTCCATCGTGCCCGTCGTCGCCTCGGCGATGCTCTGGCTCTGGATCTTCAACGGCCAGTACGGCCTCATGAACGGTTTCCTGAACCTCTTTCTCGAGCGCTTCGGCCTGCACGGCCCGGCCTGGCTCGCCGACCCAGCCTGGTCGAAGCCCGCCCTCATCATCATGAGCCTCTGGGGAACCGGCAACGCCATGGTGATCTACCTGGCGGGCCTGCAGAACGTCCCCCTGGAACTCTACGAGGCCGCGGAGATCGACGGCGCCTCGGCCTGGCAGCGCTTTCGCCACATCACCGTCCCGGTCATCGCGCCGGTGGTCGTCTTCAACGGGATCATGGCGCTCATCGGCGCCATGCAGCTGTTCGCCCAGGCCTACATCATGTCCGAGGGCGCGAACGGCAACGGCAACGCCTCGGACGGCAACCCGGCGCGCTCGACGCTGTTCTACACCATCTACCTTTTCTCGACCGCGTTCCAGGACCTGCGGATGGGCTATGCGAGCGCCATGGCCTACATCCTGTTCGTCATCACCGCCGTCCTCACCTGGCTGGCCACCCGGCTCTCGCGCGGGCAGTACGAGGACGCCCTTTAGCATGGTCCGCCAGCCCAAGGTGACCCGGTTCGCGGTCCAGGTCCTCCTGGTCCTCTTCTCCGCCGCGTTCGTGGTGCCCTTTGTCTGGCTGATCAGCACCTCGCTAAAGCCGATCGAGCAGACCCTCTCGCTTCCGATCACCTTCATCCCGCGCGCCTACTACGCCACGATCGGCGGCCGGCGGATGGAGGTCACCCTCGACTTCGCGGTGACCCAGCCGGGCGCGGTCGTGCGGTACCTTTCCGGCGACGACGCCGGCAAGGCCGGCTTCCTCGGCGCCAAGCAGCTCGCGGAGGCCGGGGCCTCCGTCCAGGTGATCCATCCCGTCGCCGCCGGTTCCTGGCACATCACCCAGCGCCTTGGGGACCGCCTGGGCGAGAACGCCGTCAGCCCGGTCTGGGACGTCGTGCCCCGGGACCAGGTCGACTCCCACATCAAGATCCGCTGGGCCAACTACCCGGAAGCCCTGTCGGCACTGGGCGGCGATGCCGAGTCCGACCGCCACCGCGTCGGCTTCTGGACGTTCCTCGGCAATTCCGTGACGGTCGCCGTCCTCGGTGTCCTCGGGACCGTGATCTCCAACGCCATCATCGCCTACGGCTTTGCCCGGCTGCGCTGGCGGGGGCGCGACGCGTTCTTCGCCCTCACCCTCGCCACGATGATGGTGCCCTTCCCAGTGCTCATGGTCCCGCTCTACGGCGTCTTCCGGACCTTCGGGCTCATCGGCACCCTGCTCCCGCTCTGGCTGCCGGCCTGGTTCGGGAGCGCGTTCAACATCTTCCTCATGCGGCAGTTCTTCCGGACCATCCCCGAGGAGCTTTCCGAGGCGGCGCGCATCGACGGCTGCAGCGAGTGGCGGATCTTCTGGCGGATCGTCGTCCCCCTGAGCACGCCGGTGCTCGTGGTCGCGGCCCTCTTCCACTTCATCTTTGCCTGGAATGACTTTCTCGGACCGCTCATCTACCTGACCCGGAAGGACACGTATACCCTGGCGATCGCGCTCCAGAGTTACGAGTCCCAGAACGGCGGCATCCAGTGGCACTTCCTGATGGCGGCCAGCGCCGTGACCATCCTCCCCGTCATCGTCCTCTTCCTCCTCGCCCAGAAGACCTTCATCCGGGGCATCGCGACGACGGGGAGCAAGAGCTGAGGCCGTTGGGAAATTCCGCCCAAAGCGGCAAGTACCAGGGTGGACCCTTTGCGGCCTCCATTGGGACGGAGGCGGGGAAATGACGGATTCTGCCGAGCAAGGTGCCTTGGAGGTGTGCCACCGGGT
>Ga0302314_10009520_pt1 | contig 17169 bp, 15 predicted proteins | sample III_Palsa_N2_3_FD_200533 | JGI IMG/M metagenome (GOLD analysis project Ga0302314, IMG submission 200533) | Peat permafrost microbial communities from Stordalen Mire near Abisko, Sweden - III_Palsa_N2_3 | ecosystem: Environmental > Terrestrial > Soil > Palsa > Peat permafrost | place: Sweden...
CGCCAGCGCGTCGCCTACGAACTCCGCAACCGCAAGCGCGGCGCCCACAAGCTCCGCACCCGCCAGCGCGTCGCCCACGAACTCCGCACTCGCGAGCGCGGCGCCGGGCCTGCCGGCCTCGCAGCCAAGCGGCACTCCGGAAGCCGATCTGCCGCCCCTCTACGTGCGGGGTCAAGTGCTGGCGATCGCCGCGGGTTATTGCATCTTTACGACCGGCGACTCGGTGCGCGTCGCCGCGGGGCTCGCCGTTCCCAAGGGCGTGACGACGGGCAGCTTTGTGCGGGTGAAGATCGACCAGTTGGCCCGCGCGGTCGTCGCGAACGAGCTGGAGCCCAAGGCCGACCTGGCCGGCCAGGTCGACGCTGCGAACATTCCGCGGCAGTACGTCGTCGTAAGCCCGAAAAGCGCTCCGCTGCCGGCTCCGAGCGGGCAAACCGGCACTGCCGCCACGGGGCCGGTCACCATGACGATCGTCGTGCACGTACCGGGGAACACGCCGACCTCCGACGACGTCTACCTGTCGACCGATCGCAGCAGCTACAGCCCCTACGAGATCCCGATGCTACGGGTCGACGGCACGACCTTCAAAGTGGCCGTGACGGTGCCGGCCGGCACGGTCCTGAAGTACTTGTTCGCGCGCGGAACGCAGGCGACGGTGGAACGCGATCGCACCGGAGGCATCGTCGCGCCCCGCACGCTCAACGCGGCGCCGAGCGTCACGACGGACGATACGGTCGCGCGCTGGGCCGACTTGTCGTAGCGTAGATCATGCAGTTGCCGACAAGAACTTATGAGCGACGCAGGCCGCTCCGAACCCGTTGTCGATGTTGACGACGCAAACGCCGGGCGCACACGAGTTCAACATCGCAAGCAACGCCGCGAGCCCGTTGAAGGACGCGCCGTAGCCGACCGACGTGGGCACGGCGATCACCGGGGCACGGATGAGACCGGCCACGACCGAAGGCAGCGCCCCTTCCATCCCGGCGACAACGATAACGGCGCGGCAAGCGTCCAGTTCGTCGCGGACCGCGAGCACGCGGTGCACGCCGGCGACGCCCACGTCGTAGTATTCGCCGACGTCGTGGCCGAACGCGTCGAGCGTGCGCGCCGCCTCCTCGGCGACGGGGAGGTCCGACGTTCCCGCGCAGGCGACGGCGACCCGCTGCCCGCTGCGCGGCAAAGCGCCGCACTGCAAAACCTGCGCGCGTTCGAAGTAGCGCGCATCCGGCAGGCTCGCAGCCAGCGCGGCGCCGTCGGCGGGGGCGACGCGAGTGGCCAGCGCGAAGCCCGCGCCGGCATAGAGCCGGCTTGCGATCGATTCGATCTGGGCTCGCGTTTTGCTGGCGCCAAAGATGACTTCGGGAACGTTCGTGCGTCCGGCCCGCGCCAGATCTACGCGGAACTCCGGCGGCCGCTCGTCCGAACTCATTCGAACGTCAGCGAGATCTGCCGGTGCACGGTGTCGCCCGTCGCCGAACTGGCTCCGACGTCGAGATCGTAGCTGCGGTGAAAAAAGTACGGGACGCCGTTCGGGATTGCGAAGCTCAAGGTGAAATGGCCCGGTGCAATTTTGTTCAACGGTAAAGCATAAAAGGGCGTCCGAGCCACCACGCGGACGACATCGCGGGTCGTGCGCACGTCCCAAACGACGGAGTCCCCGCCGTGCACCACGCCGGGCGTCGCCCGAACGGAGTAAATCCGTGGTCCCTGGGGCGCAGCGGTAGGCCGCGCAGCGAACCCCGGCGATCGCACCCTGGAGCCGGCCGCCGGGGGCGACGGCGACGGCGCGGGCGCGCTCGCCCGCGCCTTCGCTGCGGGAGGCGCAGTCGCGACGTGCTCGGTGCGGGGTGGGCTTTCGACCCGCTGCGCCGGCGCGCCGCAGCCCGAGAGCCACACCGCGTAAGCTGCGGCGAACACAAGGGCTCGCTTCGGGCTCGCGGAACCGGCAGGCTGTGGGCTACACCCCGATCGATCTCCAGCGCCTGCGCGTAACCTCGCTCGACGACCGTCCGTCGAAAGTCCGCAGCGCCGATGCTGGTCGAACGGTGCCGTCTGACGCCTCATTCCGGGCTTGGTTCGACGCGCTGCCCAACATCCTGGCTGGAGCGAGCTTGCGCGAACTCGTCGAGCGCACCGCCACAGCGATCCGCGAGCGAAGGCCGGTACTGCTCGGAATGGGCGGCCACGTGATCAAAGTCGGCTTGGGCGCAATGCTCTGCGACTTGTTGCGCGACGGTTATCTTGCCGCGATCGCTTCGAACGGCTCCGTGACGATCCACGATGCGGAGCTTGCATTGGTGGGGAAAACGTCCGAAGACGTGGACGAAGCGCTGCAAGACGGGTCGTTCGGGATGTCCGGCGAGACCGCACAATTCATCCTCGGAGCGATTTCCGGGGCGCGCGAGCGCGGGATCGGCCGAGCGCTGGGCGACGCGCTCTTGGCGGCTGGTGCGCCGAACGCGAGCGCCTCGGTATTGGCAACCTGCGCGGCGCTCGACGTTCCGCTCTGCGTTTGCATCGCGCTTGGAACCGACATCGTCCACGCGCACCCGCAGGCCGACGGTGCGGCGCTCGGCGAGGCGGCGATGGTCGATTTTCGCACCCTGTGCTCGGTCGTGGCCGACTTGCTCGACGGCGGCGTCTACCTCAACTTCGGCTCGGCCGTGTTGTTGCCCGAAGCGTTCCTCAAAGCGGTCAGCGTGGCGCGCAATCTGGGCTACGCGGGCGACTTCACGACGGCCGATTTCGACTTCATCCGCCAATATCGGCCGGCCACCAACGTCGTGCGTCGCCCGCACCTCGGCACCCGGGGCAAAGGCTTCTCGCTCACCGGACATCACGAACTGCTCTTTCCCTTGTTCTGGCAAGCGGTGCGAACGGAACTCGCATGAGCCTGATCAGCGTCGTCGTTCCGCTCTTCAATGAAGAAGCCAACGTGGCCGAGCTGCTGCGGCGGGTCGGCGCGATCATGGATACCGCCGCCTTGCCGGGCGAAAGTTATGAGATCGTGGCCGTCAACGACGGCTCGCGCGACGGGACGCTCGGGGCGCTGCGCGCGGCCCAGATCGCCCAACCGCGCCTCGTCGTGGTGGACCTTTCGCGCAACTTCGGACACCAGATCGCTGCCACGGCGGGCATCGAGACGGCGCGCGGCGACGCCGTCGTTCTGATGGACGGCGATTTGCAAGATCCGCCCGAACTGATCGAAGAATTCCTGCAGAAGTGGCGCGCCGGATACGACGTCGTCTACGCGACCCGCAAGACGCGGCGCGGCGAGAGCCCCTTCAAACTGATGACGGCGAGTCTTTTCTACCGTACGATTCGGCGCTTGACCAACGTCTCGATCCCGGTCGACACCGGCGACTTCCGCCTGATGAGCCGGCGCGTCGTCGACGCGCTCGCGCTGGCGCGCGAGAAACACCGCTTCCTGCGCGGCCTCGTCAGTTGGGTCGGTTTCAACCAGATCGGGATCGAATACGAGCGCGACCCGCGCCACGCGGGCGAAACGAAGTACCCGATCTCGAAGATGCTGAGCTTTGCGATCGACGGCATCACCTCGTTCTCGGAGATTCCGCTGCGTTTCGCGACCTATCTCGGTTTTGGGGTCAGCCTGTTTGCGTTCGTGTACGCGTTGATCGTCTTGGTGCTCAAGGTCTACGGCTACAACGAGCCGGGCTACACGTCGATGATGGTCGCGATCCTGTTCTTGGGCGGCGTGCAATTGATTACGATCGGCATTGCCGGTGAATACCTCGGACGGATCTACGATCAGGTCAAAGCGCGGCCGCTCTACTTGATCTCGAGCGTGGAACGCGGCGCGCCGGTCGAGCCGGCCGCGTCGCCGCTTCCCGCGCGCGCCCCGATTTCACAGTAGACGAGGGGCCGTGCCGGCCCGGGCGCGTCTTCGAGCGAGAACGCCGCCGCGACCACGCGCGCGAACTCCGGCGCACCGAAGACCGTCGCGAGCGGATCGCCGGCGCGCACGGCGTCTCCGCTGCGCGCGGCGACCACGATGCCCGCGCCGGACCCATCCCGGGCCACCAGCTCGCGCGCGGCTTCGCCCAGCGCGACCGGATCGACGGAAACGACGAAGCCGGCGCGCGGCGCGGAAACGGTCGTGCGAACACGGTGCGGTGTAAGGCGCTCGAGCGCACCCGGGCGCGCGCCCTGCGTGCGCAGCATCGCCGTAAAGGTTTCGTACCCGCGGCCGTCCCGGAGCGCGCCGCGCAACGCGGCGAGCGGATCGCCGCTGAAGCCGCCGGCCTCGAGCATGGCCACGCCGAGGACCTCGCAGAGGCCCTCGAGCCGCGCGTCGCGCCGCGTGCCGCGCAAGAAATCGCGGGCCTCGATCGCTTCGAGCCCGGTACCGATCGCGGGGCCGAGGGGCTCGTTCATGTCGCTCACGAGCGCGCGGCCGCGCCGTCCGAACGCCGCTCCGAGCGCGACCAGGGTTTCGGCCAGTGCGCGCGCGTCGGCCGGCTCGCAAACGAACGCGCCGCTGCCGGCTTTGACGTCGTAGACGATCGCGGGGGCGCCGCCGGCGATCTTCTTCGAGACGATCGAGGCGGCGATCAGGCCGCGTGACGGCACGGTGGCGGTGCGATCGCGCAGGGCGTAGATGCGTTTGTCGGCCGGCACGAGCCGCGCACCTTGGGCGGCGATCGCGCAACCGGCGACGCGCACGCAGGCGAAAAACTCTTCGGGTTCGAGCGCCGTACGCACGCCCTCGATCGCTTCGAGCTTGTCCAGCGTTCCGCCGGTGTGACCCAGGGCGCGACCGGAGAGCTTCGCGACCGGCAGGCCGCAGGCGGCGACCAGCGGCACGACGATCAGCGAGGCCGTGTCGCCGACTCCGCCCGAACTATGCTTGTCGACCGTGCGCGGGTCGGGCGCTTCCAAGCATTCGCCGCTGGCAACGAAGGCGGCCGTCAGCGCGTACGTTTCATCCGGCGAGAGGCCGCAAAGCACGCTCGCCATCAGCAGCGCAGCCATTTGCGCGTCGTCGACGCTGCCGTCCAGGAACGCAGCGACGATCGCCCTCCAGAGGTCAGCTGAAAGTTCGCCGCCGTCGCGTTTGCAAGCAATCGCGCGCCGCATCTCCGATTCGATCATTCTTCGCGCGTGGGTTTCGCGAGCGGCGGCGCGAAGCCCGCGAACTCGTGCCGATCCACCCGGTCATCGATCAGACGATTCGTCGCGCGCCGCTCGAGCCCGCATCGGCCGCCGTCTATCTGCTCGTGTTCGCAGCGATTGCGCTGCTGGCGGCACGCCGGCCGGCGTACGGCATCGCCGTGCTCATCGTTTTGATCCCGTTTGCGTTCTATCGCGATCTCGGCGCGACGACGATCACGCTCTCGAAGGTCGCGCTGCTCGCAAACGTCGCGGGGATACTCTTCCGGCGCCGGGATCTGCTCGTGCTGCGGCACGGGGCGGCGGCGCTCTTGCTCGCCTGCGGTATCGCCGTTGCGGCCGCAACGGCGCTCTCGATCCTGGCCGCCGCTCACCGTGCTCCGGCGCTGCGCGAGACGTTGAAGGCACTGGAATACTCACTGCTGTTCGCGACGGTGGTCGTCGCGTTCGCGGCCGATCCCGACGAGCGACCGATCCGCTCGGCGCTGGGGCTCGTTCTCGGACTGGTCAGCGTCCTTGCGATCGCCCAAGAATGGCTCGGCGCGCCCTCGGGGATCTGGTTTCACCACCAGGCCATCCCGCGCGTCGCCGGGCCGCTCGAAGGCCCGAATCAGCTGGCCGGGTTTCTCGGCATCGCGCTTACGCTCGTGGTAGCGTACGCATCGCGCCGCGGCGCGGCAGCGTACGAACTCGCCGCCATCGGGCTCGGCTCGGCGACGCTGATCCTGACCCTCTCGCGGACCGGCCTGGTCGCGACGCTCGTCGCGCTCGGCGTGGTCCTCGCGACCGGCGGCAGCGGCTCGCGCCGTCGGGTGCTGCTCGCGCTCGGCGCCGGCTGCGTTAGCGCTACCGCACTTCTGGCCCTGGTCGGGATCGGCGTCACGCACGGGCTGGGCGGCGTGGGCCTGCTCGGCCACTTCTCGACCCTGGCCGAAGCCGCCGATCCGGGCGCGGTCGGAAACCGCTCGGAGCTGTGGCACGCCGCGATCCAACTCTGGCGCGAACACCCCTTCTTCGGCATCGGCGCCGGAAATTTCGAGCTGGAACTGGGCAGCGTGGGCTATCCGGCGCTTCACACGCACGCCAACAGTTTGTACTTGCAGTCCCTGGTCGAAGGCGGCATTCCGCTGGCCCTCGCAACCCTGGCTCTGGTGGCCGCATCGATCGCGCGCTTTGCGCGCGGTCCGTTCAGCGAACCGCTCCTTGCCGGCGCATTTGCCGCGAGCATCGGTTTCGGTCTGCACCAAATCTTCGATCTGCTGGTCTTTTATCCGAAGGTCGGCGAGCTGTGGTGGGTCGCGCTGGCGCTTGGGGCGCAGCGTGTCGACGCGGCGCGCCGAGGGTGAACCCAGGGCGCCTCGGGGCACTCCTGCCCGTCGCCGGGGCGTACTGGCTGGGCGCGGCCCTGGCACGAACCCTGCTGCTGCAGGCCCCGCGGCGCATCGCAGTCGATCTCGCGCAGCCCATGGTGGTGGTGACCTCCTGGGGCGCCTACGGGGGCGAGGCGTTCGCAATCCTGGCGGCCACGGTGGCTCTGGCGACGCTTAGTTTGATCGTTGCGGCGCGGCGGCTGGCCCGGGACGCCGTTCCCGGCGACGTCGCGGCGATCGCGCTGGTCGCCGCGCTCGGGGTCGCCGGCGCCTGCGCGTGGCCGTTCGTCTTTTCAAGCGACGCGTACGCCTACGCCGCGTACGGCGCGATGGCCAACGACGGGCTCGATCCCTACGCACCGCTTCCCGCGAGCGCACACAGCGCGCTCTACGATGCGACCCGCTGGCAGTGGGGCGGAGCGTACCCTGCCTGCGTCTACGGGCCGGCCTTCGTCGGCATCGCGGCGGCCCTCGGCCGCGCAACGAGCGCGCACGGCGTAACGGCCACGCTCTGGGCCTTTCGGCTGCTAGCCGGGCTCGCGTTCGTGGCCGGCATTCCGTTGCTGGGCGCAGCCCTGGCAGCGTGGTCCGCGGCACGCCGTTTTACGGCGCTCTGCGCCTACGCCCTCAACCCGGTCAGCCTTTGGAGCGTCGCCGAGGGCCACAACGACGCGCTGCTGATGTTGCTGGTGATGACGGCCGGGGCCGTCGCCGTCCGGCGCCCGCCGCTCGGTGCGTTTCTGATCGGGTTGAGTCCGCTGTTGAAGGCGCCCGGTGCCGCACTCGCACTCGGGGCCGCCCTCGAATCGTGGCTAGGGAGGCGCCCCGGGCGCAGCTCCATCGTCACGGGCGTGCTGGCAGGCCTCGCGCTCGCAGCGGCCGTCACCCTTCCGCCGCTCGGGCCCGTGCTAGCGGCCGCCGGCGCGCACGGACGCTACGCTCCGGAAATCTCCATCCAAGGACTGCTCGGACCCCTGCCCGCGCTCGGCTTGGCCGCATTAGCAGCGGCCTACGGCAGCGCCCGGCTCGCCGCCCGCGACCGCGGCGGCCTGGCCTGGATCGGCATCGCGTTGCTGATGGCGCTGCCGAACGCGTATCCGTGGTATGCTTTGTGGCTGGTGCCCTGGTGTTTGGGCGCCGGGGACACGGGGGCGTCGCGCGCGCTTTGGGCCGCGACGATTTTCTCGGTCTCCCGTTATCTTCCCGATGCCTGGGGCACGCTGAGCCCGGATGGGGCGCGCCTGGCCGCAGGCGCTGCCGCTCTGCCGCTCCTGTGGGCCGCGACGGATCTGCGCCGAACCGCCTTCGACCGTAAGAAAGCAACCCAACCGTGATGCCACTCGAAACGCTCCTGCTGGTCATCGCTCTGAGCACCGCGCCATGGGCCGGGGCCGCCTCGGTCCAGCCCGCGCCGGCGGCGACCAGCGTGCCCAGCCCGGCTTCGACGCCGCAAGCTGCCCCGAGCGGCGCCGCCCTTCCGGCGCCGGCCGAAAGCCCCTCGCCGGCATCCTACGGCTCGCCCGCCCCCGCACCGGCCGCGACCAGCTCGCCAACGCCGTTCCTGTACCGCTTCGTCCCGCGTCAGCCCGATCAGCCGGTGCCGGGCACGCCGCAGATCTTCGCGGTTTATCTGAACGACAAGAAGCTGCACTCGGAAGGTCCGATTGACATCAAAGTCTCGACCAGCCCCGACGTGGTCAAAGTCGTGAGCGGCTCCGGTGGAAAGGAAGGCATCGTCCCCATGACCGCACCCGGCGATTTCGAAACCTATTCGAAATTGCCCAAGGTGCCGTTCATCGCCAAAGGCATGACGATCTATCTCGAAATCACCGCCACCGGTCAAAGCGGCGCGAAGACGACCGTACGCGTGCCCGTGCAAATTCTATGAGGCGCGCGCTCGGGTCGCTCGCGCTCGCGCTGGCGTGTGCGGCGGCGAGTGCACTGCCGGCCCGCGCGCAGGCACAGGCCCCGGCGCCGAGCCCAACGCCGGCGGCGAGCGCTACGCCGGCGCCGACGGCCACGCCGCCGCTGCTCCCGACCTTTGCGCCCTCGCTCCTGGCGACGCCGCTGCCGGTCTACAATTTCGTCTTCCGTCCCGCGAGCGGAGCCGGCGCGACACCGTTTCCGGTTCCCGGCGCTCCCGAGATCGTCGAGATCGACGTGACCGATCAAACGCTCGCAGCTCCCGGCCCCCTGCACGCGCGCGTTCTCACCAACGATTCGGTCGTGTCGGTCGTAGCGCAGGCGTACGGCTACGAACTCGAGATCCCGCGCAGGGGGCCGGGCTTGTTCGCGATCGACGCGATCATTCCGATCGTGCCGGACGCGGCTAGGGGCAAGCAATTCAACGTCGACATCGTCGCGACGACCAAAGACGGGCGCACTGCAACCGTCACCTTGTCCTTCTTGCTCAAGTAGGTATCGCCACGCTCGCGCCCTCGCTCGTCCGCGCACTTCCGAGTTCCAGCCGGCCGCTCGCCGGATTGCTGGAGCGCTTGCGCGCGCACCGGGCCGCATTTTCGTTGCACGAGACGACGCAGCCGGCACGGCCCTACCTGTACGCGGGCATGTTCGCGGCGCTGCGCGCTCCGATGCTGATCGTGGTGCCGACCGCCGACGCGGCGGAACGGATCTTCGCCGATCTCAGCTACTATCTCGCCAGCGACGGCGCGCGCGACGTCACGCTGGTGCGCGCCCGCGAGGAGGGCGTCGGCGTGATCGAGAGCCCTTCCGAGCGCAGCGCGCGCATGACGCTGTTCGCCGACCTGGCGGCTTCGCGCACGGCTATCTTCGTCGCTCCGGTCGCAGCGCTGCGTCAGTTCGTCATGCCGCGCGACGCATTCGTCGCGGCCTCGTTTACGCTGGGGCCGGGGGGCGCGGTCGGTTTCGAAGAGTTGCAAGAACGCCTCTACCTGCTCGGTTATCATCGCACCGACGTCGTCGCGGCCGCGGGCGAATACGCAGTCCGCGGCGGCATCGTCGACCTCTGGGCGGCGACTGCGGACGCGCCGGCCCGCGTCGAGTTCTTCGGCGACGAGATCGAATCGCTGCGCACGTTCGCGCTGGCATCGCAGCGCAGCACGGAATCGATCCCAAGCGTCGAGATCGTTCCGTGGAGCGAGATCGGGCGCGACGCACGGCATCGCGATCGCATCCTGGCGCGCATCGACGGACCGGCGGCGACGGTTTCGGCGGCGCGGGCCTATGTGGCCAGCGGCGCCGACATCCCCGAGGCCTGGCTGTCGCTGGCCTACGAGCACGACGAAACGTTGCTCGACTACCTCTCCCCCGCCGGCCTGGTCGTCTTGGAAGAGCCGGCGATGCTGGCGACCGTCGAGCGCGGCTTGGACGAGGAGCGGTCGCGCGAAGAACAAGTCTTGCTGGCAGCGGTTGAATCGGGCGAACTGAGCGTGGATGAAGACGCCGTCGGCGAAGCGCTGTTAGCGGAGGTCGAGGCGCCGCACCCGACGCTCGCATCCCTCGGCCCCAAGCTCGCGACGCGGCGCACGTTGATCGTGCCGGGCGCGATCGAAGGCGAGCGCTCGGGCTGGCTTCCACGCTCGCTCGAGACCTTCGTGCTCGAGACGCGACCCGCCGAGCACTTCAACCGTCAAATCACGATGTTTCTCGACCAGGTCAAGGCCTGGGTCCAAAACGGCGAGACGGTCGCACTCGTATCGTCCGGCGCCTCGCGCTTGGCCGAGATGCTGCGCGCGGCGGGTCTCGGCGTCGAACGCAGCGCCAGCCTGCTGCACCTGCGCGAGACCGGCGCGGCGTCTTTCGTCGGAAGTGCTCCGGGCATGACCCGGGTGGGGCCGCGGTCTGCGTCGCTCGGAATCGTGTTCGTCGATCAGGGCAATATCGAAGCGGGATTTGCGATTCCGGGGCTACGCCTGCACGTGCTCGGGGACCGCGAGATCTACGGGCAGCCGCCCAAGCGCGTCAAGTTGCGGGCGGTCAAAGAGGGCGTTCCGGTCACGCTGGCCGACTTGCGGGTCGGCGATTACGTCGTGCACGCCGTTCACGGCATCGGCCAGTACCTGGGGTTGCGTACCGAGACGATCCTGGGCGCAACCCAAGATTATTTAGATCTGAAATATGCCGGTACCGACCGCATGCTCGTGCCCGTCACCCAGATGCATCAAGTCGGCAAATACGGCGCGAGCGAGGGCGTGGCCCCGCGCCTCTCCAAGATGGGCGGCGCGGATTGGGCACGCGCCAAAACGCGCGTTTCGGAGAACCTCGCGAAGATCGCCGAAGGACTGGTCGACCTCTACGCGGCGCGCGAAATCGCGCCCGGGCACGCGTTCGCGCCGGATACTCCGTGGCAAGCCGAACTCGAGGAAGCCTTCCCCTACGAGCCGACGCCGGATCAGTTCAAGGCGATCGTCGAGACCAAGGCCGACATGGAACGGCCGCAGCCGATGGACCGTCTGATCTGCGGCGACGTCGGCTACGGCAAGACCGAGGTGGCCGTGCGCGCAGCCTTCAAAGCGGTGGCCGACCGGCGCCAAGTCGCAGTGCTCGTGCCCACCACGCTGCTCGCCGCGCAGCATTACCGCACGTTCTCGGCGCGCTTCGCGAGCTTTCCGTTGCGGGTCGAAGAGCTTTCGCGCTTCAAGACGAAGAAAGAACAGCAGGCGATCCTGCGGGATCTCGCCGACGGCAAGGTCGACATCGTGGTCGGCACCCACCGTCTGTTGCAGAAGGACGTCGTCTTTCGGGATCTCGGCCTGATCGTGGTCGACGAAGAGCAACGCTTTGGCGTCATGCACAAAGAGCGGCTCAAGGAGATGCGCGCGAGCGTGGACGTGCTGACGCTCTCGGCCACACCGATCCCGCGCACCCTGCACATGTCGCTGCTCGGCGTACGCGATCTCTCGCTGATCCAGACCGCGCCCAAGAACCGCATGTCGATCAAGACGGTCGTGGTCCCGTTTTCGGACGCGATCGTGCAGAAGGCGATCGTGGCGGAACTCGATCGCGGCGGCCAGGTCTACTACCTGCACAATCGCATCGAATCGATCTACGGCGTCGCGCGAGCGCTCGAAGTCCTCGTCCCCAAGGCCCGGATCGTCGTAGGCCACGGCCAGATGCCGGAGACGGAGCTGGAGCCGATCATGGCGCGCTTCGTCGACGGTGAAGTCGACGTGTTGGTTGCGACGACGATCATCGAGAACGGCATCGATATTCCCAACGTCAACACGATCGTCGTCAACGACGCCGACAAGTTCGGTCTAGCGCAGCTCTACCAGCTCCGCGGGCGGGTCGGCCGCTCGAACCATCAGGCCTACGCCTATCTCTTGTATCAAGCCCACAAGGCGCTGAGCGAAGATGCCAAGGCGCGGCTCGAAGCGATCCGCGAGTTCGCCCACTTGGGCAGCGGTTTGCAAGTCGCGATGCGCGATCTCGAAATCCGCGGCGCCGGTAACCTGCTGGGCGCGGCGCAATCGGGCTTCATCGGCGCAGTCGGCTTCGAGACGTACTGCGAGCTGCTGGCCGAAGCGATCGCCGCGCGCAAGGGTGCGGCGGCCGCGCTTCCCGAGAAGCGTGAGGCGGTGATCGACGTCAAGATCGACGCCTACATTCCGAACGACTACATCCCGCAGGTCTCGCAGAAAATCGCGGCCTATCAGGAACTCGCCAATGCCCGCAGCGTCGCGCAGGTCGACGAGATCGCAGAGGGCTTGGTCGACCGCTTCGGGACGCTGCCGGAGCCGCTGGCGAACCTGGTCCGGGTCACGAAGCTGCGCACCAAAGCGCTCGAGAAGCATGTTACCCGCGTCGTCATCGACGACAAGCGCCTCACCTTGGGTGTCGGAAGCGCCTTCGCAATCGCGCCCACCGCGATCGCGCGGCTGCAATCCCTCACCAAGAACAAATTCCGCTTCGGCGACGGCCGGATCACGATCGACCTCCCCGAACGCAAGCCGGCCGAGCACCTGCCGCTGCTGGACGCGCTGCTCGAAGCCCTCTGAGAACCAGCCGCCCTCTTGGGATCCATTCTCGGCCGCCTGGCACCGCTCGGCCGCAACGGCAGGACCGGCGGACGCTTTGGGGCGAAAGGCCGCTTGTTTGCGGGGTCCACGGACTCCGCTCCTTTGTGTCAGCCCTTGGAGTTGTTTTGCGAATGTCTTACCGCGTCTCGATCGCACTAGCCACCGCCCTGTTCGGCGTCACGCTCGCCGGCTGTTCCGGGGGCTCGTCGGGCGCCGACGTCGCCATGGTGAACGGCGACCACATCACCCGCGCCGATTACGACGCGAAGCTGGAGGCCGGCCCACAGGGCAAGGCCGTACTCAACCAGCTCGTCCAGACGGACCTGATCGATCAGTACGGGCGTGACAACCACGTCGACATTTCCGACGCCGACGTGCAGAAGCGCGAGGACGAGATCAAAGCGAAGTATCCGCCGGGTCAATTCGAAACGATCCTCAAGTCGCAGAACCTGACCGAGGCCGACGTGCAGCGCATCCTGCGCGAGCAGTTGATCGTCGAGAAGGCCGTCAGCGGAAGCGTCCACGTCAGCGACACCGACGTCCAGGCCTACCTGACCAAGAATCACGCCACCCTCGACACCGCCGAGCAGGTTCGCGCCAAACACATTCTCGTGGCCGACCTCAAGACCGCGCAGATGATCGAAGACAAGTTGAAAGCCGGCGGTGATTTCGCGGCCCTGGCCAAGCAATACTCGACCGATCCTTCGAGCAAGGACAAGGGCGGCGAACTCGGCTTCTTCGCGAAGGGGCAGATGGTCCCGGCCTTCCAGGCGGCCGCGTTCTCGCAGAAGATCGGCGTCGTCGGTCCGCCGGTACACTCGCCGTTCGGCTATCACATCATCGTCGTCGAGGAAGAGAAGCCCGCCCAAGTTGCCACGCTGGCGAACTCGCGCGACAAGATCCTCAAGCTTTTGACGCAACAGCAACAGGCAGCGCAGATTCCGGCCTTCCTTTCGAACCTGCGCAGCAAAGCGACGATCACGATCTACGACGACAAGCTCAAGGACGCGCTCCCGCCGGTCGTTCCTGCGCCGGCAAGCGCCGGGCCGGCCGCATCGGCCGCCGCTGCATCGCCTGCCGCCGCGTCGGCTGCCGCCGCACCGACCGCCGCCGCGCCAAGTGCAGCCGCGACCAAGTAAGCGATAAGAGCTGCGCTCCGATTCGGCGAAAGAGCGTCCCCAAGATGCAGGCCATCTTGGGGACCCTTCGCTGAGCGCGCCCGTGCGGATCGTCGGGCTCGGGCCCGGCGATCCGGATCTCGTCACCCTGGGCAGCCTCGAGGCGCTGCGTGCCGTGGGCCGCGCGATCCTCGTTCTCGCTCCGCCGGAACTCGCGCTGTTCATCGAAAGCGAGGGCGTAACGGTCTTGCGCGACCGCGTGCCTGATCAAGCGCTCTTCGTGCGGGGCTCGCGCGAGGCGATCGAGGCCTTCGTCGATTCGCTCGACGGCGAGGAGCTGGCGATCGGCGTGCTCGGCAACCCGCTGTCGGATTTCCCCGGACTGCCGCTGTTGCTGCGGGCGCTCGAACGCGCCGGTGCGCCGAGCGAATTGGTTCCAGGCATGCCGCGCGCAACGCTCGCCGCGGCAATCGAGATGCCGCTCGTACCGCTGCCGCCCGCCTCGGCCCACTACACCTGGAAAGATCTGGTCGAAGTGATGGCTCGCCTGCGCCGCGGCTGTCCCTGGGATCGCGAGCAAACGCACGAGTCGCTCGTGCCGTATTTGATCGAAGAGGCCTACGAAGTCGTCGATGCCGTCGAAGCTCACAGCGACGGCGACCTGTGCGAAGAACTCGGCGATTTGCTGCTGCAGATCGTCTTCCACGCGCAACTCGCGACCGAGCGCGGCAAGTTTTCGATCGCCGATGTCGTCGACGGCCTGTCGAACAAGATGATCCGGCGCCACCCCCACGTCTTCGGCGACCAGGCGGTCGCGAGCGTAGCGGACGTTTGGCAAAACTGGGATCAGCTCAAATCCCTCGAACCCGCGGCGAAGACGCGCGAGAGCCGGCTGGACGGAATTCCGCGCGGGCTCGGCGCGCTGCAACGAGGGCAGAAGATGCAGGACAAAGCCGCCCGCGTCGGCTTCGATTGGCCCAGCGTCGACGGCGTGCGGGCCAAACTGGCCGAGGAGATCGCCGAACTCGAGCGCGCCCGGCGCGACGGCGACGCGCGCGGCGTGCGTGAAGAAGTCGGCGATCTGATCTTCACCGTCGTCAACCTGGCCCGCGCCCTCGGAGTCGACGCCGAGAGCGCGATGCGCGACGCCAACGACAAGTTCTATCGCCGCTTCAGTTACATGGAGCGCCGCGCGCAGAGCGAGGGCCGGTCGCTCGGCGAACTGAGCCTCGACGAACTCGAGGAACTCTGGCAGCTCGCCAAGACGCAGGCGGCGTGAGCGAACGGCAGTCCGAGCCCGTCGTCATTCGCTTGCGCATGAGCGCTGGGGACGCCCACTACGGCGGGAACCTCGTCGACGGCGCGCGCTTGCTGGCGCTCTTCGGCGACGTGGCGACCGAGCTGCTGATCCGCAGCGACGGCGACGAAGGACTGTTCGCGGCCTACGATTCCGTCGAATTTCTGGCGCCGGTATACGCCGGCGACTACATCGAAGCCGAAGGGCGCATCGTGCGCTTCGGAAGGCGCTCGCGCGGGATCGAATTCGAAGCGCGGAAAGTGATCGTGGCCCGGCCCGACCTCTCGCCGAGCGCGGCCGAGCTGCTCGAGAAACCGCTCGTGGTCTGTCGTGCGCGTGGAACCTGCGTCGTGCCGGACCGCAGCCCGAAGCCGTGAGCGCTGCAGCGTGCGCGCGTGCGCATCGATAAGTACTTGAAGGTCAGCCGGCTCGCGAAACGGCGCAGCGAAGCCCACGAAGCGCTCGTCAACGGCCGCATCAAGCGCGACGGGAAAGCGCTCAAACCCGGCTACGACGTAAAAGTCGGCGACGTGCTGGAATTGCACTACGCGCGGAAGTACGTGACCGTGCGCGTGCTGCACGTCCCCGAGCGGGTAACGCCGGCGCTGCGAGCGCTCGAGTTGTACGAGGTGCTGGCCGAACGGCGCGACGAGCCGGCGGATTGGCTCGGCTCGGCGCGTTAAGCCGGTGAGCGCCCGCGCGCTGTCCGCCGACGCGAAGGACGCGCTGGCGCGCACGCCGGTCGAGAACCCGCATTGCCGCGCGGCCCTGCGAGACGGGTTGCTGATCTACGGTCGCGGGCCTAGCGGCAGCGTGTTCCGAACGCAGCGCGCGGCCGTCGCGCGCCTCTTGTGGTCGCTGCTGGACGATCGAAAGGCGCATCCGATCCGGCGCACGCTGGGCAAACGCTTGCAGCGCCTGCCCGTCTACGAGATCGAGGTCGCGTTCGAACGTCCGCGCAAACCGGCGACGCGCTGCGACCGGCGCATGGAGATCCGCGGCGCGTTCCTCGCCTGCGGGTCGCTGGCCGCGCCGGCGCGCGGCTACCATCTCGAGTTCGTTCCGCCGGACGAAGCTGCGACGTTGCGACTCGTCTCGCTGCTGCGGGCCGAGGGCCTGCGACCCAAGACCTCCCTGCGCAAGGGCCGCCGCATCGCGTACTTCAAGGACGTCGATCAAATCGCGCTCGTGCTCGCGGCCATCGGGGCGTCGCAAGCGCTGTTCGCGCTGGAAGACGTGCGCGCGCTGAAGGAGACCAAGAATCGCATCCACCGCCTGGTCAACACCGAGGCGGCGAACGTCGACCGCGCCGCGAGCGCTGCCGCAAGCCAGCGCCGCTGGATTTCGTTGCTAGCTGACGCCTTCGGTCTGCGTAACCTGTCGGCGCCGCTGCGCGAGATCGCCGAACTGCGCCTAGCACATCCGACCGAAACCTTGGCCGAGCTTGGACGGCGCTGTTCCCCCGAAGTGAAAAAATCGACCGTCAACGGCCGGCTCGCGGCGCTCCTGCGCCTGGCCAAGGCGCTCGGCGAGCGCAAGCCGCCCCAAGAGTGAGGCCGCCGCAGCCGCCGAAAGGAGGGCTGTTCGCGCACGGCCCGGTATCCGCGCACATGCGCATCGGAATCAACGGTTTCGGCCGCATCGGCCGCAACTTCACGAAGGCACTGTTCGAGCGGCATGCCGGGATCGAACTCGTCGCCGTCAACGACCTGACCAGCCCCGCCGAGTGCGCTCACCTCTTCAAGTACGATTCGAACTACGGCACCTATCCGGGCCAAGTTCGGGCGACGAGCGACGGCGTGACGATCGACGGCCGCAGTATCAAGGTGCTCGCCGAACGCGACCCGGGCAAGCTACCGTGGAAGGACCTGGGCGTCGAGGTCGTCATCGAGTCGACCGGCCTGTTCACAGACGCAGCCAAAGCGCGCGCCCACCTGGACGGCGGCGGCGCGAAGAAAGTCATCATCTCGGCGCCGGCCAAGGGCGAGGATATCACCCTCGTCCTAGGCGTGAACCACGCCGCTTACGATCCCGAGAAGCATCACGTCATCTCGAACGCTTCGTGCACGACGAACTGCCTTGCGACGGCGGTCAAGCCGATCGTCGATCATCTGGGCTGGGTCAAAGGGTTCATGACCACGATCCACTCCTACACCAACGACCAGAACATCCTCGATGCACCGCACAAGGATTTGCGCCGCGCGCGCAATGCCGCGACGAACATCATTCCCACCTCGACGGGAGCCGCCAAGGCG
>Ga0302314_10009522_pt1 | contig 17167 bp, 18 predicted proteins | sample III_Palsa_N2_3_FD_200533 | JGI IMG/M metagenome (GOLD analysis project Ga0302314, IMG submission 200533) | Peat permafrost microbial communities from Stordalen Mire near Abisko, Sweden - III_Palsa_N2_3 | ecosystem: Environmental > Terrestrial > Soil > Palsa > Peat permafrost | place: Sweden...
TCAATTGACGACATTGATCCATCCGAAGTGACACGGTTACGGCCGCCTTCCTTGCTGGCGTAAAGTCTTCGGTCGGCAATGTGCAGCAAGGACTCGATGGTGCAGTCCTCCCGATCGGCGTCGGCCGACAATCCACTGACTCCAATACTTACGGTGACGCTAAGCAAGGCATCGGAGGTCCTCATCGGGGTATCTGCGATCGCCCGTCGCACTCTTTCGGCAACTAATGCCGCTCCATTCATATCGGTTCCATCGAGTACCACGGCGAATTCTTCCCCGCCTATCCGCGCGTACCAATCGGTATCGCGAGGTAGGGCTCGGCCGAGGCGCCGCACAAACTCCTGCAGGACCAAGTCGCCAGAACTGTGGCCATAACGGTCGTTGATCTGTTTAAAACTATCGATGTCGAGCGACATCAGACAGAGTTCGCCGCCTATGCGACGCAGGCGACCGAGCTCACGGCCCAGGCGTTTCTTGAAGTAAAGCCGATTCGGCGCGCCGGTCAGAGGGTCGGTCAGTGCCAGACGGCGCGTTTGCGTCAAGGCGTCTTTTAGCGACTGCTCAAGCGTCAGCAGGCGCTGAGCGGTACGCAACCGCGCCAGCAGCTGTGCCGAGGAGGTGCGTTTGCTCAAATAATCGTCGGCACCAGCATTCAATCCCGCCAGAACGTCCTCTTCCGCGTCATGAGACGTGAGCAGTAACAGGTAGATGTAGCCAGGCCAAGGGTGCTTGCGAATATTGCGGCATAGCTCCAGCCCATCCATGCTGGGCATATTCAGATCTGCGATGACGACCGGTGTAAATGTTTCCCTAAGGGATGCCAGTGCTTCCGCGCCGCCGGGCGCCGTACGAACTTCGAAGCCCGCCGCCCTTACCGATGCTTCCAGGTACCCCAGCACCAACTCATCGTCGTCCACGAGCAGTATGTGTGGCACGACGCCGAGACCGAGTTTCCGGATCTGTTGGGTCTGACCGAATTCTGGATTCATCTGCGACCACACTCCGCGGCCTCGGGCACCGACTCGACACGGCGCACGGAGGGACAAGTGAACATAGATTGGCGACCAGCACCGCGCATGCCCTCGTGGTCTGCATTGATTGCAGCGTGCGCGGAGCACGTGGCGAGGTCGGTGCGGTTTCCCACATAAATCATGGGCAGCATCAGGAAGTGTCGATTGGCTCACACTGGACCAAAGTCGGCCCATGCGCGACGCGCTCAGTTTGCGTTTTTTTCCGCCAGAGCGGCGCGCGCTTCCTGCAGCGAGCGGCGGAGGTCAAGCGTGCGGTAGGCAGCGTGGATGCGCGAAAACAGCTCGATGTCCGGCAGCCTTTTCGTCATGTAATCGTCCACACCGGCCTCATAGGCGCTCTCGTAGTCAGAGTCCGTCTCGAGTGCGGTAAGCATTATGATATAGGTGTCCAGCACCCCTTTCGCTCGAAAGCGGCGCGTGAATTCCAGGCCGCTCATGACCGGCATCTGCCAGTCTGTGATAATCACCGGAAACCATTCGTGCTCGAGAAGCTTTAGTGCTTGAGCGCCGTCAGCGGCCTGGCGCACTTCGAAGCCACTGGACCGCAGTAGATCGCTGATCAGTGCGAGCGTGAGCTCGTCGTCATCTATCAGCAGGATTCTTGCTTCCGAACCCTGTGCAATCGCCAGGATGCGCTTGGCAACGATGCTGTCGTTGATATCTTGGCTCGCGCCGCTGTGTTCCATAGGCCCTCTGTAACGCCGTGCTGCATTACTGCAAGCATCAGAAATTAGGCTTGACGAGCTTAGGAGCATATGGCAGGGGCGACAAGCCGTTAAAGCGGAACTGCGTTGCAACCTCACATGTTCGATAAGCGGGGCGTGCGGTGTAATAACTACGTTGCGTTGTGTGTTCGTTAGAGTGCCTTACCGCACATACGGCCAGCATCGAGTGGTACAAGCTGGGCGCAAGAGCGGCCGTGCCCCAATTGTTCATGTTCGAGGGTACGAGTCCCTTGCGGGCCATCGAAGGCGAGCAGTGAACCGCCATGCTACGCAACGCCGCGGTGTCTAACCGTCGACACTCATTCCTGCGGTTCCGGCAATGACCCGCGCCCGCGCGAGCCGTGCCAACGAGACACTCAAAGGATCGAAGATGTCGCGCATCCCGCGTTGATGCCGTCCGCCTGGTTCTCCAGACCTCTGTTCCGAATCTCGAGATTTGAGGGGGCTGCGAACAAATGCTTACTGCGCATCGATGCGAAACAGTACCTGCAGTGGATAGCCCACGGCACCTTCGAAAAACGCACGGTCCAGAGCCAGCTGCTCCTTGGTTACCTTCAGTTCAATGACTTTGGGGAGTGTTTTGAGCCCGGCAGCGGCCATGGCATTGAAATTTTGCCGCGTTCTGCCAGTAACTGAGTTGATTCGGCCGCAGCGGCTTCAGTGCCCGGGCGGCGATGAACTTCCCATAGTCCTGTTCACTTTGCAGCGGCAGGCCAATGTAGGCCGGCAGCTGATTCGACAGCAGACCCAGATCGGTGAGCCCCTGAATGTTTGAATGTCCGCGCAGCGCATTCATGCCGCCGATATTACCCAGCAGCAGTTGCACCATCGCGCCGGTGCGAATCATCTGCGAACCGGTCGAGTGCTGGGTCCAGCCGAGCGCGTACATGATGGTCATGGCCCGCGTCGGGGTCGCCGTGGATGCAATCAGGTCCCAGATGAACAGCATCTTGTCCTTGGGAGTACCGCAGACGCGCTCCACCATTTCCGGCACATAGCGCGCGTAATGCTGTTTCAGCAGCGTGTAGACGCAGCGCGGGTGCCTGGCGCAGGGCTTCAATCCATTGGCCGCGGCGCCGAACAAAGCCAAGATGACGGCCGCTCTGCCGTCGTGGCAGTCGGCGGTCGACTACGCGCTGGCCTATGGAAAGGCCATCTGGCAAGCGATGGTCCTGGGACTACTGCTGGGGTCCGCGCTGCAGGAGTTTGCCCCCCGAGCATGGATTGCCCGGGTGCTCGGGCAGGCGAGTTTTCGCAGCGTGGCGCTGGGAGGTCTGCTGGCGATTCCCGGCATGATGTGCACCTGTTGCGCAGCGCCAGTGGTGATTGGATTGCGACGCGCGAGCGCATCCGCAGCCGCTGCAACCGCATTCTGGCTGGGTAACACCGTCCTGAATCCGGCGGCTCTGGTATTTATGGGATTCGTGCTGGGCTGGAAATGGTCGGCGCTGCGCCTGGCCTTGGGCATACCGCTGGTATTTGGCACGGGGGTATCTGATCAGCCGACTGTCCCAACCGGGTGACATTGCGGCGCTGCGCACGCGGTTGAGTCAGGCCGCCGCCGAATCCGCGCCCGAAACCCCATCCATCAAGGGCTGGCTCGCCCGTTTTGCACGGCTGGTGATGGGACTCATTCCAGAATACCTGGTGCTGGTGCTGATTCTGGGTGCCACCCGGACGTGGCTGTTTCCGAGTGCAGGTCCCGCGCTCGGCAATGATCTGGGATGGATTGCCCTTATGTCGGCGGTCGGACTGCTGTTCGTCATCCCCACTGCGGGGGAAGTGCCCATCGTCCAGGCTATGCTGGCGTTGGGCGTGGGGGCGGGACCTGCCGCGGCACTGATGATGACTCTGCCGCCCGTCAGTCTGCCGTCACTCGCCATGACGGGAAAAGTGTTCTCGATTCGCGTGTTGGCGATGATATCTCTGGTCGTGTTGGTAATGGGCATCGTCTCTGGGCTGCTGGCAGTGCTGTTCAAGTTCTGAATAGCCCAGCGGGATAGCCGCCCCCGAGTTGATCCCGAGAGCATTCCTTGCCAATCCAGCGAATGTACGCACCCACTCCGGATGCGCTACATGGGTCGGCCGATCGCGCAGAGGTTGCTTGACTCCGGCTTTAAGGTCGCCTCTTAATTTAGCGGAATCAGGAGTTAGTTGTGACAAGCGTGACAGTCCAGCTCAGCGATCAGGAGATCAAGACGCTCACGGCGCGCACCGGCGAAGGGAATGCAGAGGCGGCGCTAAAGGCCTGGGTCGTCCGCGCGAACCCAAAACGCTCGTCGACCGCGCTCAGAGCCGCGCTAAAGCAGTCGCTAAAGGAAGTGACCGCGCCGGTAAGGGGCAACGCTTCCGAAGCGGCCGTGAGGCGATCCGGTGGTTCGAGAGCTGATTATTCTGCCGCGCTTCACGCGCGACTACCGTATTGCGCGAAAACATGCGGAATTCGATCGAGAGACGCTTGAGTATATCTTCGACGTCCTGATTTCCGGGACTGAGGCGCTGGAGCAATTCCAGTAACACCGTCTCGGCAGGCGCGCGCTCAATTTGGCTTGGTTCACCGAGTGCCACCTAGGCGCGGACTTGCTCCTCATCTATCGCTTTCGCCGCCACGATAGAACCCACGACAAAGTGCACCATTGTTCTGCAGCGTCAGCCGCGGTCGCCGGGCTCAGGCATGCAGATTGCCTCCCTGGTCCGCGTCTCCGTGTGAATTGTGCCGAGTGCATCACCGTCGGATCGCCAGTCTTGCGTCACAATCGTGCGCAGCGGCGTCGCGAGCTTAGTGAGTAGTGCGCAGCGCCATAATCTCCCAAGGATGGCATGTCCCAGCCTCGCCCCACGCCGGTATCGAGCTCGCGCGCGCCCGAGGACACGATCTTGCAACCCGGAGCCGAGCCGCCGGATCCAGCGCGATCCGCACTTAGCTTCAGAGCGACTCGTCAATTCCTGCCGTTGATCGTGGTCTGCATCCTGACGCTACTTGGTGTGTGTGCAGGCGTGACTGCTGGCGCCAGAGCATTGCTCAGCAGCTTCCGGCTGATCGAGACGAATGCCATGGACCAGAACGCGATGCAGCTATACCGCGCGTTCGATTCCGACCTGCAGCAGCTGGATATCAGCAATCGCGATTATGCCGAGTGGGATGACACCGTAAATTATCTGCTCAGCGGCGACCCCAAGTACATCGCGGCGAATTACGTTCCCGAGACTCTTGGCGGCCTGCATGTAGACATTGCCTGGATCATCGCAGCCGACGGGCACGAGGTCTATTCCTGTTATCTGGATCGTGCCAGCGGCCGCATCGTATCCCCGGCGCCGGTTGCGCTGCTGCAATCCCTGCGGCCCTTCATCGCCCCGGACCAGCAACTCGCACAGCTGGCGCCGGCCGATCGGCTCGTGAGGACTCCCGCCGGCCTGGCGGGCGTCGCGACCATGGAGATCAAGCGCACTGACCGGACCGCCCCTACGGGCGCCATCCTGCTGTTCGCACGCCTGATCGGCCAGCAGGAGATTCAGCGCATTCACACCACCAGCCGATTACCCGTGTCAGTGACCTACCTGACCGGCGCTGCGGACGAGCTTTCGGGCTTTCCCGCGGCGGTTCGGGACTGGCTGACAATTCCCTACCCAGCGCCGAGTACATTGGTGCTCGTTTCGAACGAACATCAGATTACGGGCTATACGATGCTGCGTACCGTCGATCATGTTCCGGCCGCATTGCTGAGGACAACCGCTGCGCGTGACATCTTCGCGCTCGGCTACCGCACCACCTGGTATTTCCTGGCCGGCCTGCTGGCCTTGTTCATCGTGTCCGGGACGGCGATCGCCTGGTTGCTGCTGCGGCTGCAGCGCACCCTGGCGGCACAGCGCGAGGTCGAATTACGCTATCAGTCGATCGTGCTGCAGCTGCAGGAAGCGATCGTGCTCGTGGACCCCGGCTCATGGCGAATCCTTGAAGCCAACCGGATCGTCATGACGGCGCTCGACTGTACCGCCGCCGCGCTTCCGAGGTACCGCGTCCAGGACATCTTTCCTGACATTAGTTCCGAGATGCTCGAAGTGGCCGCGCATGATCCGACACGGCGAGTCATCGAGTCGCGTGCCCGCCGCAGCCATGGCCAATGGTCGGATGTCGAAGTCGCGGTCACGGCCGTCGAGATTTCGGGCCGCCGGCTGCTGACTCTGGTCGGGCACGATGTGAGCCACCGCCGCGAGGCTGAGGCTCTCGAACGATCGAACCGGCGCAAGCTGCTGCAGCTGGCGCAGCACGACGCACTCACCCGACTGCCCAATCGCATGTACCTGCACGCCAAACTGCCTCGGATCCTGAAGAAATCCGCGGTGGGAAACCGCCTGCTGGCGCTGATCTACCTCGACATCGATCACTTCAAGAACATCAATGATTCGCGCGGTCATGGCTGCGGCGACCAGCTGCTGCAGGTCATCGCCGGTCGACTGCGCGCCGCCGTCTCCGGGCACAACCTCGTGGCACGCATGGGCGGCGATGAATTCGTTGTGGTCGCACCGCTGCTGTCGGGAACTGAAGCGGCTGAACACCTGGGAGGACTGCTGCTCACGGCCATCCGGGCGCCGTTGGTGCTGGTGGGGGAACCCGTCAGCGTCACCGCGAGTCTCGGCATCGCCATGCACCCGCACGACGGCCTGGACATTGAGACACTACTCAAGCACGCGGATATTGCCCTGTACCAAGCAAAGGAGGCGGGCCGAGACTGCTATCGCTTCTTCTCGCAGAACATGGATATCCGGGTTAGCGAGCAGGTGGCTTTGGAGCAATCCCTGCGCCATGCCATCGGTACCGACCAACTGTTCATGAACTACCAGCCGATCATAGAACTTCGCACCGGCCGCATGAATTCGCTCGAGGCACTCATGCGCTGGCGTCATCCCGAAATCGGAATGATTTCACCCGGTCAATTCATTCCCGTCGCAGAAAAGAGCGGCCTGATAGTGGAGCTGGGGCAACTGGCGCTGCGGCAGGTGCTGGCACAGCTGCGCGAGTGGATCGACGCCAAAGTGCCCATCGTGCCGATCGCCGTCAACGTGTCGCCGCTGCAGTTCGATCGCACCGACTTTGCAGCGCTGGTGGCTCAGTACTCGAGCGAGGCCGGCGTCGACCCGTCCTGGCTGCGCTTTGAAATCACCGAATCGGCGCTCATGAAAGAGCCGCAGAAGCTCATCGGCACGCTGAAGACACTGCGCTCGCTCGGCTCGCAGATCCTGATCGATGACTTTGGGACTGGCTATTCGAGCCTGAGCTATCTGAATCAGATGCCGGTCAATACATTGAAGATCGATCGCGCTTTCGTGCTCGATCTTGCAACCGATTCTCCGCATCAGCCAATCATCAATGCCGTAATCGACATGGCAAGGACGCTGCATCTGTCTACCGTCGCCGAGGGTGTCGAGACGGCAGCGCAGGCCGCGATGCTGCAGGACCTGGGATGTGATTTCGGACAGGGCTTCTTCTACAGCAAGCCGGTCAGCGCCCGGCACTGCCTGGCGCTGCTGCTGGAACTGAATTGCGAGCTGCCGCTGACGGAAACTATGGTGGTGCGTGCGGTGTCTTCCGACTGAGCCGAGCGGGTCAGGCGCTGCGGCTGCGGGACGTCCATCAGCTTTGAGGATGAAAGACTGTCTAACAAGTTTGCGCTGGACACGTGGTGGAGAGGGTCGCGAGCCCGTTCGCGTTCTTGCGCCCCAGAACCTGTCACTGGCCGCGACGCCGAGGCGCAACTGACTGACAACCGATACAAAAATATTGGCGGGAGAGAGGAATTCACGGCCTCACGCAACTAATTGATTGCACGGTTTTATTCATCTGGACCGAATTTGCGTACCATCAGAAGTGCCAACACGTCAGCCACCATGCGTCATGCAAGCCATGGATGGTGGTCCCTGATCCACGCTTCTGCGTCCATCGCGAACTGCTGAACCGTCTTCAGCAGGCCGTCCGCATCCGTGTCGGTGACACCTCCAGCGACTTCGTACTCCGAGACATTACGCTTGATCCGGCAGCCATCAAAGTATACCGATACCGTGACGAAGGCTGCGTCCGCCGCTTCCAGCGCTGCAAACGTATGGTAGTGCGCCCCCGCTGAACGTGGTCGATAGCCGGCTGCGCGCACGACCATCAGTGATAGGGTTCGCGCCGCATCGTACGCGATGACAAAGCGCGCATCGGCCGAGAGCCCCGATGCCGTCACGTCGCTCAGGCAGCGAATTACGATAGAGCGCAGATTGTCGAGTTCCCGCTTCGTCGCAGGAAGCGGAGTTACCGCCCGGTCAGCGAGCAGCTTTTCCCAACTCATCCCCGTTTCCCAAAACAATGAGCCGTGGCTCGGCCAGCACTCGCGTCAGGAAATGATCCTTCGTCGCGCGCTTCCTGTCGAACTCTGCGGATGAATAGACGGTGGGGTTGATTTCCCGTCCGAGCATTTCCCGCGCTTTGCGCAGCGGCAAAGCCAGCTCGGCAGGCTGCACAGCACCGATCACCATGAGATCGATATCGCTGTCACTGCGCTCTTGGCCGCTGGCGATCGATCCATACACGAACACCATCCGCAGCTTGCCCGCCAATGGCTTCAGGGCATCGGCCAGGATGTCCACCAGGCCGGCAGTCTTCACCAGAAGGCCACGCAGGTCAGGAAATACCGGCGACTCTGCGTTGGCTTGGTAGTAAACCATGCGGCCCTGTTTGTGGGTCTTCAGGATTCCCGCAGCGGTTAGGTCTTTGAGTTCTCGCTGAAGGCTGGAGGAAGGCACCCCCATGCGCCGTGCCAACTCAGAGACATACCAAGTCTTCTCCGGCCGCACGAGCATTGCGGCCAGAATTCCCTGGCGGGTCTTTGGCAGTAAAGCATCGAGGGGACCAACGTAACGCATATTACGTAATTGTTTACGCAATATGCGTAGCTGTCAAGTGCGGCGCGTGGAGACTTGGTGCTTCCACTCGGGATGCCCGGACCTGACCCGAAGGAGTCCGTCGCGAGTGGCAGCTATCGGGACGCCTGATCGACGCACAAGCCCACGTCATAGCGATTCTCAATGCAGCAAATTTCAAGGTCTCCGTTGGAACAGGTATACACCGACAACAACCTTGGCACCCTCGGCGTCTTTTTCGAATCCAAAGATCTTTGGCGACCGTCCTCCAAATGCCGGTAGTAAGTTCGCCTTGCGCCAGAACGCATAAGACCAAGCCTTCGCAGTCTCGCCGGTTGTCGTCGACGAAATCTCCACCGCGCAAAGTGTCCGGCGACACTCCAGTGAGCGAATTGTGTAGTCGGAGCCGTTGGATTCAATCCACTCGCGAAAAGTACGCTCCGTACGCTTTGCCCACACTTCATCCCGACGCTCGTTAGCCATGATGACCAGCTCGCGATCCATCTCGGCACATCCTAGATCATTGCCTTTCAGCAAATTGTTGTGACACTCCGTTCGCACAGAATCGGATGTTCGGAAGGACATGCCCAAAGGGGCTGATAGAGAGATCAGGCTGTCACCCTGAGTAGCGGCAACGGTCTGGCTATGTACGGATGGCGGTATCAACAGTAGACCCGTTAGCGCCAAAAGGACCAGTGACTTTGGATCAATATCCATCCTAAACATCATTATATCGAAGCCCATGGAGCCGGCCGCTTTGGGCCGCGAGTTGCCGTAAGTCATCGGTAATTCAATCACCGACAGCCATTGACCCCGAGCTGCCGCTCGCGACTGTCCGCTTTTTGAAATCAGGCACACCGATTCCGGTAGCGATTAAAGATCGGCTGGTCTAGTCCCGCGTCTGTCCAGAGTGCTTGCTTACGCCCGCATTCTGCGCCCACCAGAACACTTCCCTAAAGCCCTTGGCGCCGACGATTAACCAAACGGCAATTGCGACTTCTGCGAGGTAGTAGATCACCGTGAATCGGAGAGACGATGCGTCATCCGGCTTGATGGAATACAGCACAAACGCATCCAGCATCAGTTTCGGCAAGGAGGTGGCCAACACCCACACCCCAATTAGACCGCAACCCAAGCGGAGCCAGGTATCCGCAGAAGACGGGGATTGAGGGTCTGATGCCGTGGAAGTCAGGAGTTTTCGCGCGATGCTCTGGGGGAAAAACCAAAGTGCGAACATAACGACAACTTCGATAAGCAACACACTAGCCGATACAACCCGCACAGTGCTTATATCGCCGTGTGTGCTGTCAGCTGTGAAGAGTTCAAACACCTGACCGGGCAAGTGGATCGCCAGCCACACGACAAAAAGCCGGCCTGCGACAGCGAGAATTTGATGCGGTGACATTGTAACCCCCAAAACTGCCCACCCAGTAAACGTGCAACTGTGCCAGTTTTCATGAATGACCGCTTTCCGGCGCTCGGTTCGGCATCCTGACCGGCCGGAGTTGGCCGTGAAGCGCCGGACGTTCCTTCGGGAAGCTGCCGTTCAGCGTCGCAAAAAAGGGCGGTTTTTTCGGCGAATCTGTGTACATCCTTAGCGAATCTCTGTTTCAGAAAGATATTCACCCGATTTGGCCTCCCCCAGCTCCCAAGACCGAAGGTTGGCGAGCAATAGCGCCTTCACATGATCTCTGAGGGCCTGGCATATCCGGAGCATCACTCGGATATCATTCTGGCCTGGTCCATCGACCCGCTCACCCTGGTTCGCCGCCCTAGCGAGCTGATTCAAGTTCCGGCAGATGGCTCCCAATTCCGCGATCGTTTTCTTGAGGGCCAGCAGCTCCTCCTTCGGCAACGGCGCCAGTGATCGGAGGTGCGCCCGCACATAGACCGAGACGTAGGTTGCCGCCGCCATACTTCGTGCAGCTGCCCGCTCCCGTAGCAACAGTTGATCGTCGGTCCGTAGCCGGACCGTCAATCGGACCATCCGCGCAGCCGCCTGGCCATCTGCGTCCGCACCGGTGGCGCTGACCACGCAGGCGGATTTCAACGAGAGACCGATCATGCGTCTGAGCAGCGCGGAATCGGTCATCCCCTGACGGCGCGCCATGACACTAAACGCCATCTTCGTCGCCCCCGGCACTCTGCAATGTATGAACGCATCCGCCGCCATGCAAAGCATCGTGATACAACAGCCGCTCTGCGGCTATCCTGCCTTCCGCTTAAGATTCAGCGAAACGTGCCACCCGCACGCCGCGCCCTGCCGGAGCGCCATCGCGATCGCTGCCCGCTCGCATTTGAGATTCACCGAATTTCGCGCGAAACCCAGCTCCCGTTTTCCCGGCGCGACTCTCACACTACGTACATGCGTGACAGCTCGCCCCTGAACGACCGGAGCCACACATCAAGGTTGCTTATGAGTCCTGTATCCGATCATCAGACGCCAGCACCACCACACGCGCATCCTGAACCCGCATTCCTACGCATCAAGGACGTCATGCGAGTCACCGCACTCAGCCGGCCGACGCTCTATCGCCGGATTGCCGCGCAGCGCTTTCCGCGCCCGGTGCATTTGGGCGGTCGTGCATGCGGCTGGGCCTCGAGCGATCTTGCGGCTTGGATCAGGGACCCTGAAGGTTATAGGACGCCAGACACACCGAACGTGAGGCCGCGCGCTCCAGCTCCGCGGCCGCTGTGCCGCGGCCGTCCGCTGAAATATCCGGAGTTTCGCGGACGCTGAGCTTGGGCTTCAGGCAGCCTTCGCTTGCTGCCTGGCTTCCGCAAGGTTTCGCATGGCATCGAGGTGATCGGCCCAAGCCTGCATCATCGCGGCGCGTGGCTTGAGGTACAGCGCATGGTTATAGGCCGCACTGACTGCGTTGCGCTCCTGGTGCGCGAGCTGCAGCTCGATATGCTCGTGCGGCCAGCCCTGCTCGTGAAGGATCGTCGAAGCAACGCCGCGAAAGCCATGACCTGTCATGCGACCGCGGTAGCCCATCCGGTAGAGGGCGAAGAGTAGCGTGTTGTTGCTCATCGGCTTCGTGGAATTCACGTCACCGGGGAAGATCAACTCGTTGCTGAATGAAATTTCCCGCAGCTCCCCCAGCACGGCCAGCGCCTGCTTGCTCAAGGGGACGACGTGCGGTGTCTTCATCTTCATGCGCTGCGCCGGGATGTTCCACCGGGCGGCGTCCGTGTCGATCTCCGACCACGATGCACCGATCAATTCGGATGTGCGCACGAACGTGAGCGCCATCAGCTGCAACGCCAACCGCGTGTGCTCGGAACCCACATAGGTGTCCATGGCGTGCAGCAGAGACGGCAGGTCAGCGGCATCGATCCGCGCGTAGTTGCGGCGCTTGCGCGGCTTCAACACATCCGCCGGCTTGATGCTCGCGACCGGATTGTGGGTCGCCAGATCGTTGGCGATGGCGTATCGCATGATCTGGCCACACGTGTTGAGAACCCGCCTGGCGATGTCGAGCGCCCCGCGTTGCTCAATCTTTTGGACGGCATCCTGAAAATGCACCGTGATCAGATCCGACAACCTCGATGCGCCGATCTCGGGAAAGATGTCGGCTTCCAGGCGGCGCAGCACGTAGTACGCGTGCCGCTCATGCCGGTTGGCCTTCCAGTGCGTATGCCATTCGCGCGCCACCACCTCGAACGTCTTCTGCGATGTCTCACGCTCAGCGCCGGGATCAACCGCATCCGCCAGGAGTTGCCTCGCGCGCTGGTGCCGCGAGCGTGCCATGGCGAGGGTGACGTCAGGGTAGACGCCTAGCGCCAGCGTCTTCTGCTTGCCGTTGAAGCGATAGCTGTACCGCCAGTAGCGGCCACCGTTGGGTGCCACGAGAAGATGCAGGCCGCCGCTGTCCGCGACCTTCCAGGGCTTCTGCGCACGTTTGGCGCCGCGAATCTGAGCATTGGTGAGCATTTGTTGGTACTTTTCGGGCTGCCCGAGAGCAGGTACCAACAAATATACCAGCAACGACGAGAGAGCAGTCAGCGCGGCCCCGAGACCGCTTGAGACTCAGAAAGCCTTATTTTTAAGGCCTTCTCGTCTTTTCGACATCGCCTGAGGCGGCGTGAGAAGGGAAACTGGCGGAGAGAGAGGGATTCGAACCCTCGAAGGGCTTTTGACCCTTACACCCTTAGCAGGGGTGCGCCTTCGACCACTCGGCCATCTCTCCGCTGCGGCGCAATCATACGCAAGCGGGTCTGGCGGGGCAAAAAAAGGACGCGTTTGGGAAGTCTTAGGGGCGGACGCCGCGCGGAGGGGCCCCGAGCGGACGAAATTCAGCTCGGCTGGGGCTCGGTATTCTCGCGCTTGATCCGATGAAAGATTTCTTCTCGCTGCACCGAAATGGTCTTGGGAGCGTTCACTCCCAGACGGACCTGGTTTCCCTTGACGCGCAATACCGTTACGGTGACTTCGTCACCGATCATCACGGTCTCACCAACTCTACGCGTCAGGATCAACACTGCTCATTCCTCCGATACTGCATTGCCGCTTCATGCGGCCCGTGGCGCAACACTGTCAGGCAGCGGACGCCGGAATCCGGGTAAGCAGGTTACTGCGGCGGCCGGCGATTTCAATTCATTTCTACAACGAACTGTCTCGATCGTTACAGTTCACATTAAAGTCAAGAGAAGGGAAAGTTAATTTTCGTCAATGTCCTGCAGTAACGAGTCGCGAACGTACCCACGGCGCAACACTGGCGAGTGCTTGATCGAGTGTTTGTGGATTGTTGCCGCCGGCTTGCGCGAAATCCGGCCGTCCACCGCCTTTTCCACCTATTTGGGCCGCGACGCTGCCGATTAGTTCCCCCGCGCGAACACGCGCGGTCTGATCGGCGGTGACGCCGGCCACGAGCAGCACCTTGGTATCGGACTCCACCGAACCGAGCACAATGACTGCCGAACCAAGCCGACTCTTCAGCTGATCCAGCGCCGATCGCAGCGCACCGGCATCAGCACCATCCACGCGCGTGGCCAGCACTTTAACGCCCTCGATATCGATCGCGGAGGCGGCGAGGTCGCGCCCGGAACTCATCGCAAGCTTGTCCCTGAGCGCGCGGTTTTCCTTTTCGAGCAGGCGAATGCGCTCCAGCGTCTCGCGCACCTTGGTGGCGGTTTCATCGCGTGAACCGTGCACGAGATGCGCGACATCATCGAGCACCTCATCCACGTGCTCGACATAGTCGAGCGCGCCCTGGCCCGTCACGGCTTCGATGCGGCGTACGCCGGCAGCCACTCCCGATTCGCTGATGATATGGAACAAGCCGATGTCGCCGGTACGCGCCACGTGCGTGCCGCCGCATAGCTCGGTGGAAAATCCGCCGAAGGACAGCACCCGCACTCGCTTGTCGTACTTCTCGCCGAACAGCGCCATCGCACCCGCCTCGATGGCATCTTCGTAGTCCATATGCCGCGTTGCCGCCTCGTTGTTGGCGCGAATCTCGGCATTGACCAAGCGTTCGATGCGCTGCAATTCCTCGGGTGTCACCGGCTGCAAATGCGAGAAGTCGAACCGCAGGCGGTCAGCCGCCACCAGCGAGCCCTTCTGCACCACGTGCGTGCCCAGCACTTGGCGCAGTGCCGCATGCAGCAGGTGCGTCGCCGAGTGGTTGAGCCGAATCGCCTGGCGCCGGTCGGCATCCACATGCGCCTCGAGCACATCGCCGGGTTTGAGGGAGCCACCCACGAGCTTGCCGCGGTGGGAGTGCACGGCACCGCGCTTCTGCGTGTCCTCGACCACGAATCGAATGCCGCTCGGCGCGGTCAGCTCCCCGGTATCGCCGATCTGCCCACCCGACTCGGCGTAGAAGGGCGTGCGGTCGAGCACGACTTCACCCTGCTCGCCCTCCCGGAGCGATTCAACGCCGGCGCCATTGCGCAGCAGCGCCAGCACACGTCCCTGCGACTTCAGTTCCTCGTAGCCGCGAAATTCGCTGCGTCCGGCCACCTGCGCGCCATCATGCTGATCGATGCCAAAGCGGCTCGCGGCTCGCGCGCGGTCGCGCTGCGCCTCCATCTCGCGCTCGTAGCCCTCCATGTCCACCGAGAGTTGCCGCTCGCGCGCGATGTCGGCTGTCAAATCCGGCGGAAACCCATAGGTGTCATGCAGCAGGAAGACCAGGGCTCCTGGTACGGTGGCGCCAGCGGCTTCGCGCATGCGCGCTTCGAACTGCGCCATGCCCGCCACGAGCGTCTCCGCAAAGCGCTCCTCCTCCAGTTTCAGGATGCGCGTGACCTTCGGCGCCTCGCGCTTGAGTTCCGGATACGAGTCCCCCATCGCGACCACCAGCGCCGGAACCAGCTTGTGGAAGAAGGCCTCGGATTGGCCGAGCTTGTAGCCGTGACGCACTGCGCGACGGATGATTCGGCGCAGCACATAGCCGCGGCCTTCGTTCGACGGCATGACGCCATCGACGATAAGGAAGCTGCAGGCGCGGATGTGATCTGCGATGACGCGCAGCGAAGGCGAATCGATCTCGGTGGTGCCGGTCACGCTGGCCGCCGCGCTGATCAGATCGCGAAACAGATCGATGTCGTAGTTCGACTGTACGCCCTGCATGATCGCGGCGACGCGTTCCAGGCCGGCACCGGTGTCGACCGAGGGTTTCGGCAGCGGCGTCAGCTTGCCGTCGGCCGTGCGGTCGTATTGCATGAAGACCAGGTTCCAGATCTCGACGAAACGGTCTCCGTCCTCTTCTGGTGAGCCCGGAGGTCCGCCAGGGACCTCGGGGCCATGATCAAAAAAGATCTCGCTGCACGGCCCGCAGGGTCCCGTGTCGCCCATGGCCCAGAAGTTGGACTTCTCTCCCATGCGCGTCACGCGCGCCGGGTCGACGCCGATCTCGCGGGTCCAGACCTCTGCTGCCTCATCGTCGTCGCGGTAGACCGTGACCCACAGGCGCGACGGGTCCAGCTTGAGTCGCTTGGTGACGAAGTCCCATGCCAGGCGGATGGCTTCGCGCTTGAAATAGTCGCCGAAGGAGAAATTGCCGAGCATCTCGAAGAAGGTGTGGTGCCGGGCCGTGTAGCCCACGTTTTCGAGGTCGTTGTGCTTGCCGCCGGCGCGCACGCAGCGCTGACTGGAGGCTGCGCGCACGTAGTCGCGCGTCTCCTTGCCCAGGAACACGTCCTTGAACTGCACCATGCCGGCATTGGTGAAAAGCAACGTCGGATCGTTGCCAGGTACCAGCGAAGAGGAAGGCACAATGGTGTGCCCATGCTCGCGGAAATAATCGAGAAAGGTGCGCCGCACGTCGGCTGCACTCATGAAGGGGGGCTTACTTGTCATGACAAATCGTCGCTAACCTCGGAACCCAGAGCCATGCGGATATGATCGTTGGAAAAGCCTCGGTATTGCAAAAACCGGGCTTGTTTCGCCTTGGACTGCCAGTCCGCAGGCACCCGCAGCCCGAAGCGGCGGATGCGCAGCTCGCGCGCACGCTGTGCCCAGTCCTCGCCGGCGGAGAGCGCCGCCTCGATCAAGCCGGAATCGAGCCCGAGTTGCGATAGATCGCGCTCGATGCGCCGGGGACCGTGGCCACGCTCCGCGTGCAGCGCCACATACTGCTGCGCATAGCGCTCGTCATTGACGTAGCCGCGCTCGCAGAGCTGATCGACCACGACCCGCACGGTTTCGAGTTCGTAGCCCTGGGAGCTGAGCTTATCGGCGAGCTCCCGCGAACAGAAATCGCGTCGTGCCAGCAGTGCCACGGCCGCATTGCCGGCGGCCTGGGTGTCGGTCGATTGGCCCGGTTCGAGGGCGCGCTTACGCGGTTTTTTCCTCAACACGCTTGGGCGGCATCATTTTGAGGCGGATCTTGTCCTCGATGTCCTTGGCGATCTCCGGGTGCTGCTGCAGGTACAGGCGCGTGTTGTCCTTGCCCTGGCCGATGCGCTCACCGTTGTAGCTGTACCAGGACCCGGACTTGTCGATGATGCCCTGGGCTGCGCCAATCTCGATAATCTCACCCTCTCGCGAGATACCCAGACCGTACATGATCTCGAACTCAGCTTCCCGGAACGGCGGCGCCACCTTGTTCTTGACCACTTTGACGCGCGTCTGGTTGCCGACCACCTCTTCGCCATTCTTGATGGCGCCGATGCGGCGGATATCGAGCCGCACCGAGGCATAGAACTTGAGCGCGTTGCCGCCCGTCGTGGTTTCGGGGCTACCGAACATCACACCGATCTTCATGCGGATCTGGTTGATGAAGATCACGATGGTGTTTGAGCGCTTGATATTGCCCGTGAGCTTGCGCAGCGCCTGCGACATGAGCCGCGCATGCAGGCCGACCTGCAGCTCGCCCATCTCGCCCTCGATCTCCGCGCGCGGCGTGAGCGCCGCCACCGAGTCGATCACCACCACGTCCACGGCACCCGATCGCACCAGCATGTCGGTGATTTCGAGCGCCTGCTCGCCGGTATCAGGCTGCGAGACCAGCAGATCCTGCACGTTGACGCCGAGGTTGCCGGCATAGGCCGGGTCGAGTG
>Ga0302314_10009524_pt1 | contig 17164 bp, 11 predicted proteins | sample III_Palsa_N2_3_FD_200533 | JGI IMG/M metagenome (GOLD analysis project Ga0302314, IMG submission 200533) | Peat permafrost microbial communities from Stordalen Mire near Abisko, Sweden - III_Palsa_N2_3 | ecosystem: Environmental > Terrestrial > Soil > Palsa > Peat permafrost | place: Sweden...
CGTACCTTGAAACTCTCCATGGGCATAAGTTTTTAAGGCCATTCTGGAGTTTCATCCTGCCGGCGTGGGTGTGCAGACCTTACACAAAGCTCGCATTGCGCGGGTTTTGTGTGAGGGGCACCATGCTAGCTAAGCTCTTGCCCGTTGCAGGCTTGATATGACCGATGCTCGAATAAAAAATATCGTCATCGTCGGCGGCGGCACTGCTGGATGGATGGCTGCGGCGGCATTTGCCAAGGTGCTTGGTTCGCACTATTCGATACGTCTGGTGGAATCAGAAGAAATCGGTACCGTCGGTGTTGGCGAAGCGACGGTGCCGCATCTGAAACTGTTCAACAATCTGCTTGAAATCGACGAGATCGAATTCATCAAGCTGACCCAGAGCACGTTCAAGCTCGGTATCCAGTTCAACGACTGGGGTCGGGTCGGTGATTCGTATATTCATGGCTTCGGCACACTCGGCCAGGACGTGAGCCTGCTGCCGTTCCATCAGTTCTGGATCAAGGCGCGGCAGAAAGGCGTGGCGTCCGATATCGGCGCGTATTCCCTCAACACGGTGGCAGCGCCGCGTGGCAAGTTCACCGCTTCAGTTACCGACGCACCTTCCACGTCGCCGTTGTCTGACGTTGCCTACGCCTATCACTTCGATGCGGGCCTATACGCGAAGTTTTTGCGTACCTACGCAGAGCAGCGTGGCGTGTTGCGCACCGAAGGCAAGATTGCACAGACCGTGCTGCGAGCCCATGACGGTTTCGTCGAGGCGGTGGTCCTGGAAAGCGACGAGCGCGTGGAAGGTGATCTGTTCATCGACTGCTCGGGTTTTCGCGGCCTCCTGATTGAGCAGGCACTGCACACCGGTTACCTCGATTTCACCCACTGGCTGCCTTGCAACCGGGCACTGGCCGTACCCTGCGAAAAGGTCGGGCCACCCACGCCGTACACCCGTTCGACAGCACGCAACGCCGGCTGGCAATGGCGTATCCCACTGCAGCACCGTACAGGCAACGGCTACGTGTACTCGAGCGCACACATCAGCGACGACGAAGCAGCCGCGACCCTGCTGAAAAATCTGGATGGCCGGCCGCTGAGCGATCCACGCCCGCTGCGCTTCACCACGGGAATGCGCAAGAAATGCTGGAGCAAGAACGTCGTTGCGCTGGGCCTGGCAAGCGGCTTTCTGGAGCCGCTGGAATCGACCAGCATCTACATGATCCAGTCAGGCATAGCCCGGTTGCTCAGCCTGTTTCCCCAGCGCGATTTCAGTGAGGTTGTGATCGATCGCTACAACGCGCAGGCGACCTTCGAGTACGAGCGCATCCGCGATTTTCTGATCTTGCACTATCACGCCACCGAGCGCGTCGACACACCGTTCTGGAACCAGTGCCGTACGATGTCGATCCCGGCGCAGCTGGAAGACAATATGCGCCTGTTCAGGGACAGCGGACGCTTCTTTCGCAATGCAGAGGAAATGTTTGCGACCCTCAGCTGGGTGCAGGTGATGCTGGGCCAGCACATCGTGCCGAAGAGCTACCACCCGATGGTCGACAAGATGTCGGACAAGGAACTGGCCTGGTTCATGACCAGCGTCAGCAACGTTATCAATTCCTGCGTCGATTCGATGCCGCTGCATCAGGCGTTCATCGATCGCTACTGTGCGGCACCCAGCATGGCGGCATGATCGCCAGATGGCTGGGGCGCACCTCATCGTGAGATAGAGTGCTTCACATGCATAGCAAGTTTTTCCGGATGTTGCATAGCACCGCGCTCGTGGTCTTGTTGGCGTTTGGCGCGGGCTGGCAATCGCCGGTCGCGGCCAGGACAGCCGACCATGGCTATGCTTCACTGCCCAAGCAGCAGCAACTGCTGGTCGATGATCTGGAGCAACGCACCTTCGAATGGTTCTGGCAAAGTGCAGATCCGAAGACGGGCCTGATACCTGACGCCTATCCTGGCAAATCGTTTTCCAGCATCGCGGCGGTCGGCTTCGGCTTGACGGCTTACGGCATTGGTGTCGAGCGTGGTTACATCACGCGCGACCAAGGGGTGGAGCGCACTCTCGCGACACTGCGCTTCTTCAAGAATGCGCCACAGAACGACAGCGAGGACGATGCCACCGGCTACCACGGTTTCTACTACCACTTTCTCGACATGCGGACCGGCAAGCGGGTGCAGCGCTTCGTCGAACTGTCCAGTGTCGACACCACGCTGCTGCTTGGTGGCGTGCTGTTCGCCGAGTCGTATTACGACCGCGACAATCCGCGGGAAAAGGAGATCCGGCAACTCGCGGATGCGATCTACCGCGATGTCGACTGGCCCTGGATGCAACGGCGCAAACCGCTGATCAGCATGGGCTGGACCCCGGGTGGAAAATTCATACCGTCCGACTGGCAAGGTTATGACGAGGGCATGCTGGTCTATATCCTTGCGCTGGGTTCGCCGACCCACCCGGTCGACCCTGATGCCTGGAATGCGTGGCTGTCCACCAATGACCGTACCTGGGGCGCTTTCCAGGGCCAGACCTTTCTCAATTTTGCCCCGTTGTTCGGTCACCAGTACACCGAAGTCTGGATCGATTTCCGTGGCATCCGCGATTCATGGAGTCGCGAGCATGGCCTGGACTACTTCGAAAACAGTCGTCGCGCCACATACGCTCAACGCGCCTATGCGATCGCCAACCCCAGCGGCTGGACTGGCTACGGTGCCAACATGTGGGGTCTGACGGCCAGCAATGGTCCGGGCGAAATCGAGGTGAGCGACGAAACGGGTGATCGCCAGTACTACGGCTATACCGCGCGTGGCGCGGGTCTCGAAGTCATCACCGATGATGGCACCATTGCACCGACGGCGGCGGGTGGTTCGATCGCATTCGCGCCAGAGATCGTGATTCCCGATCTGCAGGAAATGAAGCGCCGCTACGGTGCATCCATCTACGACCAGTACGGATTTGTGGATGCGTTCAACCCGAGCTTTCACGCCAAGTCCCGACCGCGCAACGGCCAGCTGATGCCGGGCCAGGGTTGGGCCGATACCAAGCAGCTGGGTATCGACCAGGGGCCGATCGTGACGATGATCGAGAACTGGCGCAGCGATTTCGTGTGGAACGTGATGAAGAAGAATCCGTACGTCCGCAAGGGGCTTGAGCGCGCCGGCTTCACCGGCGGCTGGCTGAGCACGGCACTACCCGCGAAATGATGCATGCTGGCCGTCTGCGTCGGTCGCTCGACCTGCGTTCGATGCGACGCGGTCTGTGCCTGGCGTGCAGCATGCTGTGTATTGCACTGATCACCGGCTGCGGGCGCGCACCGGCCACCGACCACGAGCTCACGTTCTGGACCATCGGTCGCGAGGGCGAGGCGGTCGTCAAACTGTTGCCGGATTTTGAGCGCACGCACCCGGACATCCACGTGAACGTGCAGCAGCTGCCGATGAGTGCGGCGCATCAGAAGCTGCTCACCGCATTTGCCGGTGGTTCGACGCCGGACATGGCCCAGATCGGCAACACATGGCTACCTGAAATGGTGGCCCTGGACGCGCTGGAGCCACTTCAGACACGCGTGAACCGTTCCACGGTGATCAAGCCAGACGACTACTTCGCCAGCATTTGGGCGACCAATGTGATCGACGGTACGCTATACGGCGTACCGTGGTACGTCGACACGCGGCTGCTGTTTTACCGCAAGGATCTGCTCAAGGCTGCCGGCTTCGATGCGCCGCCACGCGACTGGACGCAGTGGCGTCGCATGCTTGCCGCACTGAGCGATCCACAGCGGCACACCTACGGCGTCCTGCTGCCGACCAACGAATACGAGCAACTGATGTCGCTGGCTTTGCAGGGGCCTGATCCGCTGCTGCGTGACGGCGGTCGCTACGGCAATTTCGAGAGTGCGGGCTTCAAACGCGCGCTGACCTTTTACGTGGATACCTTCCGCCTGCATCAGGCGCCGGCCATCACCAACGTGGAAGCCGGCAATCCATGGTCGGAATTCGGTCGCGGCGTGTACGCGTTTTATCTGTCCGGTCCGTGGAATATCGGCGAGTTTCGCAAGCGCCTGCCGGCCGATCAGCAGGACGACTGGTCGACCGCGCCGTTGCCCGGACCGAGCGATGCGGGTATCGGTGCGGCAGGAGGTTCCAGTCTGGCGATTTACCGCACGTCGAAACAAAAAGACGCTGCGTGGCAGCTGATCGAATACCTGTCACAGCCGCGGATGCAGCAGCGCTTCTATGACCTGCTGGGTGACATGCCGCCGCGGCGCACGTCATGGGAGGGTGGCGCGCTGCGTGACGATTCGAAGGCGCTGGCATTTCGCGAGCAGCTGGAACGGGCAAGGCCTACGCCAGCAGTGCCCGAATGGGAGCGCATCGCCAATGAGGTGCAGTTGGTTGCTGCGCAGGCGATCGCCGGTGAACTGACGATCGACCAGGCCGCCGCCGAAATGGATCGCCGTACCGATCGCATCCTGGAGAAGCGTCGTTGGATACTCGATCATGCTCGTTCCCCGGCAGGCACCAGCCCATGAGTTCCCAACGCGCTGCATGGTTGTTCCTCACGCCCGCGCTGGTGGTGCTGGGCGTGTTTTTTCTGCTGCCCGTGATCGCCGCACTGGCGCTCAGCCTTACCGACTACGATCTCTACGCATTGGCGAATATCCATAACCTGCGCTTTGTGGCGCTGCAGAATTATTGGGCACTATTGCAGCGGCCGTTGTTCTGGTCGGCGCTTGGACATACGGTGTATTTCGTGGCGGTTGGCGTGCCGCTGTCGATGGGCACCTCGTTGGGCGCTGCGCTGTTGCTCAACTCGCCGCTGGCCCGATGCAAGCCGTTCTTCCGCACGGCACTGTTCGCACCGGTGGTAACCACCGTAGTGGCGGTGGCGGTGATCTGGCGTTATCTGTTCAATACGAAGTACGGGATGGCGAACTTCGCGCTGGGTCATTTCGGTATCCATTCGGTCGACTGGTTGGGCGATCCGCGTTGGGCGATGCCTACGATCATCCTGTTCGCGGTGTGGAAGAACTTCGGCTACAACATGATCATCTTCCTTGCTGGATTGCAGGCGATACCGGCGGACCTGTACGAGGCCGCACGCATCGACGGTGCCTCGCTATGGCGACAGTTCCGGCATATCACATTGCCGATGCTGGGACCGACCATGCTGATGGTCAGCATCCTTACCGTGTCGGGTTATTTCCAGCTGTTTGCCGAACCCTACGTGATGACCGAGGGCGGCCCGCTGCAGAGCACCACCAGCGTGCTGTACCTGATGTACGACGAGGGCTTCAAGTGGTGGAACCTCGGCTCCGCCTCGGCGGTGGCGTTCCTGCTGTTCCTGATCATGTTCGCGGTGACCGCCCTGATGCTGAAGCTGGCACGTCGCGGAAGTGAAGCATGAACCCGCGTCTGGCCAAAGCTCTCATCAACGGCTTGCTGATTGGAGGCGCCGTGGTGGCCTTGTTCCCGCTGCTATGGATGCTTTCGGTGTCCTTCATGCAGCCGGGCGAAGCGGGTGCGCTGCCGCCACCACTGCTGCCGGCGCACGCGACGCTGGCCAACTACCGCGAACTGTTCGTGCATGCCGGTATGGGGCGCTACCTGGTCAACAGCTTCGCCATATCGAGTGCAATCACCGCGCTGTCGCTGGCGTTCAACCTGATGGCTGGTTACGCCTTCGCCAAGCTGCGGTTCGCGGGTCGCGAGCGATTGTTTCAGGTGCTGATCGGTGCGCTGGTGATTCCTGCCCAGGTGGCGATGTTGCCGTTGTTTCTGCTGCTGAAGTACATCGGCCTGGTGAACAGCTACGCGGGCGTGATCGTGCCGGCGATGGCCAGCGTGTTCGGCATCTTCCTGGTGCGCCAGTATGCGCGCGGCATTCCGGATGAGCTTATCGAGGCTGCGCGCATCGATGGAGCCAGCGAGTGGCGCATCTTCGGACAAATCGTGCTGCCGCTGCTGAAGCCGATCATGGTGACGCTGGCGATCTTCAGTTTCCTTGCCGCGTGGAACGACTTCATGTGGCCGCTGATCGTATTGACCGGGCAGGAGCACTACACCTTGCCGATCGGTCTGGCTTCGCTGGCGCGTGAGCACGCGCAAGACAGTGAGCTGATGATGGCCGGTTCGGTCATCACCGTGCTGCCGGTGCTGCTGCTGTTCCTGGCGATGCAGCGCTATTACCTGGAAGGCCTGCTGCTGGGCAGCGTAAAGGGCTGACGCAATGTCTTGGCCAACATCCAATCGCGTCAGATTCCTTCTGCGCGGTGTGCTATCAGGTCTGCTGCTGCTCAGCGGTCTGACTGCGCGAGCCACCGATATCTTGCCAACAACGCTGGATGATTTTAGCCATCCAGAGCTCTGGCACGCCGAGGGCACCGACGATATCAGCACCGCGTTGCGCCCGGTCGCTGATGACCATGGCAACGCGCTGTGTCTGGATTTCAATTTCAACGGCGTGTCGGGTGGCGCCACTCTGCGTCGCGCGCTTCCCGTGACGTTTTCGGACAACTACGCGCTGTCGTTCGACCTGCGTGGCGCGATGCCGGCGAATGACCTGCAAGTGAAACTGATCGACGCCAGCGGCGACAACGTGTGGTGGTATCGGCGCGAAGGTTTTCAACCCAACGCCCATTGGCAGACGATCAACGCGGGCAAGCGCGATATCGAATCTGCATGGGGGCCGGCCAAAGACCGCACGTTGCGGCAGACACGCACGCTGGAATTCACCGTCTATGCCGGACATGGCGGCAAGGGCGAATTGTGCATGAGCAACCTGAGGCTCACGTTATTGCCAGCGTCAAACGCGCACGAACCGGAAGCGCCGGCAGACAACTCACCAAACGCGTTGTTCCTGCAGCAAGCACAACAGGCAAGTCGCGGTATCTACCCGCGCGGATTCTCCGGCGAGCAGAGTTACTGGACGCTGGTCGGTGCGGACGGCGGCGCGGCGCATTCGGCACTGATCTCCGAAGACGGCGCGGTGGAGGTAGGCAAGGGCGGCTGGTCGATCGAGCCGATGCTGATCGATGGCCGCAAGCTGATGGACTGGGCGAACGTGAAAACCACACAGAGCCTGCAGGACGGATACCTGCCGATACCTACCGTGCGCTGGCAGGTTGGCCAACTTGGATTGGCCACCACGCTGATTGCCGACGGCTCATCGGATCACTCCAGGTTGCTGCTGCAGTACACCGTGCACAACGACGGCGCGCAGCTGCGTTCGCTCACGCTGGCGCTGTTGCTGCGCCCGTTCCAGGTGAATCCGCCCACCCAGTTTCTCAACACGCCCGGCGGCACCAGTCCGATTCATGACGTTGCCTGGGACGGTCATGCACTGCAGGTCAACCACGCCTTGCAGGTGGTGCCGCTGCAGACACCTACCGCGTTCACCGCCAGTAGTCAGCTGCCCAGCGCGTTTATCGAGCAACTGACCAACGACGAGGTGCTGCAGGTAAGCAATCTGCACGATGCTGACGGTCATTTGCAGGGTGCGCTGCTATACCGGCTGACCGTGCCGGCCCACGCAGACGTGACGGTGGGGCTGGTGGTCCCGCAAGTGGGTCGGCCGTTCATTCCGCCCACCGATGCTGCCGCATGGCTGCAAAGGCAGCGCTACCAAGTAGCTGCCGCGTGGCGGGGAAAACTCAATCGTGTGGCACTGCAGTTGCCACCGACGCAGCAGGCTATCGTCGATACGGCGCGCAGTGCGCAGGCGCAGATCCTGATGTCACGCGACGGACCAGCGCTGCAGCCGGGCACGCGTTCGTACGGACGCAGCTGGATTCGCGATGGCGCGATGATGAGCGAGGCTTTGTTGCGCAGCGGCCATGCCGATGCCGTCGGCGAATTTGTGCGCTGGTACGCGCCGCATCAGTTCAGTACGGGAAAGGTGCCTTGCTGTGTGGACGCGCGCGGCTCCGATCCGGTGCCTGAAAACGACAGCCAGGGCGAGCTGATCTTCACCATTGCCGAATGGTGGCGTTATAGCCACGACAGCGCCGGACTGAATCTTTTGTGGCCGCACGTAGAACGTTCGATCGCCTTTATGGACCAGCTGCGTGCCAGCGAACGTAGCGCGGGCAATCAGACGGTCGACCGGCGTCCGCTGTACGGATTGATGCCAGCTTCCATCAGTCACGAAGGCTATTCGGCCAAGCCCATGCATTCGTATTGGGACGACTTCTGGTCGCTGATCGGCTATGACGATGCGGTGGAACTGGCGGACCACCTGGGTAAACCCGACGAAGCAGCCCGTTACGCCGCTGCGCGTGATCAGTTTCGTGCCGACCTGAAGGCGTCGATCCTCACCTCGATGCAGCAACACCACATCGACTACATCCCCGGTGCGGCGGAGCTGGGCGATTTCGACGCTACCTCGACCACGATCGCACTGTCGCCCGGTCATGCGGTGGACTGGCTGCCATCCCGCTTGGTCACGCAGACGTTTCTGCGCTATTGGCAGGGTTTCGTCACGCGTCGTGACGGTAGTCAGCACTGGGACGATTACACGCCGTACGAGTTGCGCACGGTGGCGAGCTTCATTCGCCTGGGCTGGCGTGATCGTGCCCAGCAGCTGCTGACCTACTTTCTTGCCGACCGCCGCCCTGCCGCGTGGAACCAATGGGCCGAAGTGGTGGGGCGTGATCCACGCCAGCCACGCTTTGTGGGCGATATGCCGCATGCCTGGATAGCCTCGGATTTTTTGCGTTCGGTGTATGACATGTTTGCGTACGAGCGAGTCGCAGACCGATCGCTGGTGCTTGCTGCTGGGCTCGATCCGGCATGGTTCGCCGGCCCGGGCGTAGCCATCGAGCGACTGCGTACGCCATGGGGAACACTGAGCTACAGCTTGCGCGAGCAGGGCGGACAACTGGTGCTGCATATCCCGGCTGACCAGGCGATGCCACCGGGCGGCCTGGTGCTGCCGTGGCCTTACCCGGGCAAGGCCGTGGGCGCAGCGTCGCTCAATGGCAAACAGGTGAATTGGCACGACGACGAGATCGTGATCCATGGCCTGCCGGCTACGCTCAGCGTGCTTCGGCCCGGGACGGCTACGGCACCGTAATTTTCACGCCCCGTTCGCCCGTTCGCCCTGAGCGTAGCGAAGCTAAGTCGAAGGGCATCACACACGCCTGTTTGCGGACCGAATCAACAGGTCGAAGCGGCAATCCGCAAACCTTGCTGTGGATCAAAAAAATGTAGCCGTTCCGAGGCGAAGCCGAACTGCAGCGTGCTGCCAGGTTCGGGAAGCGTGCGTGGCGGCGTGCGCGCCACCAAGGCCTGGCTGCCATAGCGCAGGTTGAGAAAGACTTCGTTGCCGACGGGTTCGATCACCTCGAGCTGCGCGCTGAGCGCGGCGTCGGTGCTGGAGTCGAGCAGCCGCAAATCCTCGGGACGCACGCCGAGTACCAGCTCGCGGTCCACCCAGTGTTCCAGTGTGCCTGCCTGCGGAACCGAGCCGAGCGGGATTTTCCCTTGCGCGGTGATCAGCTTGAGGCCGTTGTCGACACGCAACGTGCCTGGCAACAAGTTCATCGCAGGGCTGCCGAGGAAACTTGCGACGAACAGATTCGCAGGCCGGTCATACAGGTTCATCGGTGTATCGATCTGCTGGATCACGCCGCCATCAAGCACCACGATGCGCTGGCCCAGCGTCATCGCCTCAACCTGATCGTGGGTGACGTAGATCATGGTGGCGCGCAGCTGGCGGTGCAGCCGGGCAATCTCCACGCGCATGCTCAGGCGCAGCTTGGCGTCGAGGTTGGACAACGGTTCGTCCAGCAGAAACACTTTCGGATCGCGAACCAGCGCGCGGCCCAGCGCGACGCGCTGGCGCTGGCCGCCAGAAAGCGCGGCAGGCTTTGAATCCAGCCGTGCTTCCAGTTCCAGGGTCTGCGCGACCTTGCGCACGCGTTGCTCGATCTCGGCCGGCTTGTGCCCGCGCAGACGCAGGCCAAAGCCGAGGTTTTCTGCCACCGTCATGTGCGGATACAGCGCGTAGTTCTGGAACACCATCGCGATATCACGCTCTTTCGGCGCCACCTCGTTGACCACGCGATGGTCAATGCTGAGGGTTCCGTCACTGATCGATTCCAGCCCGGCGATCATCCTCAGCAGGGTGGTCTTGCCGCAACCGGAAGGGCCCACAAGGACCAGCAGCTCGCCGTCGGCGATGTCGAAACTGGCGCCCGCAACGCCGACATGGCCGTTCGGGTAAACCTTGCGCAGTCTGTCCAGTTGTACGGTTGCCATGGATGCGGGCCCTTGCACGTAGCCGAGCTGCGTCAGCCCGCGGCGCTGGCATGTGCAGGGCATCTGCACATCGACTCAACGTTACGCTATTCTCGTCATGTAATCGTTTACTTCAAGCCGCACTGCGGCATCAAGAGCTACTGCCCATGACTCGCAGCTTCCGCTTTCCCGAGAACTTCCTCTGGGGGGCCTCGACGTCGGCCTATCAGATTGAAGGCTCGCCGCTGGCCGATGGTGCCGGTCCCAGTATCTGGCAGCGCTTCGCCCATACGCCGGGCATGATGGCGAATAACGACACGGGCGACGTCGCCTGCGATCACTACCGGCGCTACAAGGACGACGTGCAGCTGATGAAGGCGCTGGGCCTGCAAGGCTATCGCTTCAGCATCAACTGGGCGCGCGTATTGCCGGAAGGCACCGGCCGGATCAACCCGAAGGGTCTGGATTTCTACTCGCGACTGGTCGATGAACTGCTGGAACACGGCATTGCTCCGAATGCCACTCTGTTTCATTGGGACCTACCTGCCGCGCTGGACGACCGCGGCGGCTGGCTGAATCGCGACAGCGCGCATTGGTTTGCCGAATACGCCGAGGTGATGTTCAAGGCGCTGGACGGCCGCGTGCAGCAGTGGGCCACGCTCAATGAACCTTGGGTGGTTACCGATGGCGGCTATCTGCATGGGGCATTGGCACCGGGTCATCGCAGCAAGTACGAGGCGCCGATCGCTGCGCACAACCTGATGCGGGCCAGCGGCGCCGGCATCCAGGCGTATCGCGCGCATGGCAAGCATCAGATCGGCGTGGTGTTCAACATCGAGCCGAAATACCCGCACTCGGACAGTGCCGAAGATCATGCGGCCGCGCGTCGCGCGCATGTCTACATGAACCAGCAGTTTGCCGACCCGGCATTGCTGGGCAGTTATCCGCCCGAACTGAAGGAGATCTTCGGTGACGCGTGGCCGGAGATTCCCGACGAAGACTTCAAGCTGATGAAGCAGAAGGTCGATTTTGTCGGTATCAACTACTACACGCGCGCGGTGGTGAAGCACGACCCGGACCAGTACCCGCTGAAGGCCACGCCGGTGCGTCAGCCGAACAAGACCTATACCGAGACCGGCTGGGAAGTATTCGAGCAAGGGCTCGTCGATACCTTGACCTGGTTCAAGGGTCGCTACGGCGACATCCCGCTGTACATCACCGAGAACGGTTCGGCGTTCTACGATCCGCCGGTGGCTGAAGATGGCGTGCTGAACGACCCATTGCGCACCGGCTATCTACGCAAGCACTTGCAGGCGCTGCATCATGCGATCGAGGCAGGGGTGAACCTGAAGGGCTACTACGCGTGGTCACTGATGGACAATCTGGAATGGTCGCTGGGTTTCTCCAAGCGCTTCGGCCTGTATCACGTCGATTTCGCCACCCAGCGGCGTACGCCCAAGGCCACCGCGAAACTCTATGCGCGGGTGATCGAGAGCAATGGTCTGGCATTGGATGAATAGGGTTTCATCGTTCGGGCATACGCAGGGAGGTCCTATGAAAACGAAATCGCTCCGGTTGGCTGGATGCTGGATCGTGCTGCTGGCCATCGGTGCGTTCGTTCCCCAACTTTCTGCCATGGGTCTTTCGGCTGCCGCGCCCGTCAGTGGGGCCGAGCATATCCACGTCGATGCCAAGGCGCAGGGCACACCGTTCCCCCATTTCTGGGAGCAGATGTTTGGGTCCGGTCGCGCTGTGCTTGCATTGCGCGACGACTATCGAAGCGACCTCGTTGCCGTGCGACAGGCGACCGGTTTCGGCTACTTGCGCTTTCACGGCATCTTCGACGATGACGTGGGCCTGTTTCACCTGGACGGCAACGGCAAGCCCGTCTACAACTTTTCCTATGTGGACCAGATTTACGACGGCTTGATCGACCGCGGTATCAGGCCGTTCGTCGAGCTCAGCTTCATGCCGGCTGAGATGACCTCCGATCCGAAGGCCCTGCAGGCATTCTGGTATCACCCGAACATCGCGCCGCCGAAGAACTACGCGCTGTGGGACGGAATGATCAGCGCGTTCGCACATCACCTGATCGAGCGCTATGGCATCGAAGAAGTATCCCACTGGTACTTCGAGGTATGGAATGAGCCGAACGGTTTCTGGGCAGGGACACCCGTGCGGGCTACGTATTTCACGCTTTACGATCACACGGCGCGCGCGCTGAAAGCTGTCAGTCCGCGCCTGCGCGTTGGTGGACCGGCCACTGCGCAAGGCGCCATGGTCAGTGCGTTCCTTGCGCACACGCACGAGCATCAGGTGCCGGTGGATTTCGTGACCACGCATGTCTACGGCGACGACACCGCACAGAACGTATTCCACACCGACGAGAACATCCCGCGGTCGGACATGGTGTGCCGCACGGTAGGCAAGGTGCACGATGAAATTCAGGCCTCGCCGACTCCGAAGATCCCGTTCATCATGAGCGAGTTCAACGCTTCGTACGCGAATCTTCCCAACGTCACCGATACGGTGTACATGGGCCCGTGGATCGCCAATACCATCCGCGAGTGCGCTGGCAAGGTCGACCTGATGAGCTACTGGGCATTCTCGGACGTGTTCGAGGAGCAGGGCGTTGTGCGGAACCCGTTCTACGGTGGTTTTGGACTGATCGCCGCCGGCCGCATTCCGAAGCCGGCCTACAACGCGTTCGCGATGCTGCACCGGCTCGGCGATGAGCAATTAAAAGTGGCCTCCGATTCGGCCATCGTCACTCGCCGCGCCGACGGCGCCCTGGTCATCGCGCTGTGGAATTACGCGCCTTCTGTTGGCGATGGCGCTGAGTACAAAGTCGGCGAACCATCCGGTTCGGAGCGGAGCTTCAGCATCGACATGGCGGCGCTACCGGCGATGGCACACGCTACCTTGTGGCGCCTGGACCCGACCCACGGCAACGTGGTTGCCGCGTTCGACCGCATGGGTCGGCCGGACTTTCCCAGTCGTGAGCAACTCGTCCAGCTGCGGGAGGCGGCGAAACTCGGCGCTCCCGAGTCGCTGGTTGTGCGCAACGGCAGGCTGGATGTCCAGATTCCGCCACAGGGCTTGTTGGTGATCGAGGTGCGTTAGTGCGTGGGCTCGGTAGGCGAGCCGCAACGGGATTGTCGTAACATGACTCAGATCCTCGGACGCTGTCGGAGATTTGAGCGCCATGCGTGAAAACGGCATAGTCGACCCGCTGGCATTTCTCGGACCTGCTTCGGGCATGAGTGGCCTGATCCGGTCGTTCGACTGGGCCTCCACCCCGATCGGGCCATGGCAAGCCTGGCCAAGCCAACTCAAATGCATGACGGCGGTGATCCTGCGATCCGATGTGCCGATGACGTTGTTGTGGGGACCTACCGGCGTGATGATTTACAACGACGCCTATCAGGACTTCGCGGGCGGACGTCACCCGGCGCTGCTCGGCTCGAACGTCCTGGAAGGCTGGCCGGAGGTTGCCGACTTCAACGCAAACGTACTCAAAAAGTGTTTGGGCGGCCATACATTGTCTTATCGCGATCAGCCGCTGGTACTGATCCGAAGGGGAGAGCCGGAGGATGTGTGGCTCACTCTCGACTACAGCCCGGTCGTCGACGATGCAGGTATTCCCGCGGGCGTGTTGGCGGTGGTCAAGGAAACCACTTCGCGGGTTCTGGCGGAGCAGAAGTTGAAGTTTGCGCAGGAAGTCGGCGGCGTCGGAACGTTTGAGTGGTATCCGGATACGGGACGCATGGAGGTCTCCGATCAGTATCGTCGGATCTGGGGTTTGCCACCGGATGTCGAGATCACCGACCAGATGCTGGTCGACATGGTGCATCCTGATGATCGAGGGCTGCTTGGTCCGCTCAGAGCTGACAAGTCCAATCCCATCAGCTATTCGGAGTACCGGGTCAGGAACCCTGTCACGAACGAAGTTCGGTGGATCGCGCGTCGCGGCGAACCCGTCACGATCGGCAGATCGCAACGGCAGCGATTTATCGGAGTGGCCATGGATATCACCGAGCGCAAGGCAGCCGAAGAGGCGACCTTGCGCAGCGAGATGCGGTGGCGCGAACTGTTTGAGCGGATGCAGGAGGGCTTCTTCGTCGGCGAAGCGATCCGCGATCAACAAGGGAAAATGATCGATTTCCTGTTACTGGAAATCAATCCGGCGTTTGGATTGCAAACCGGCCTCGATACATCGAATGCCGTGGGTCAATCCATTCGCCAACTGGTTCCGAGGATCGCTGACGAAACCATCGCCACTTACGCTGAAGTCATCGCGACGGGCACGCCGATCGAGTTTGAAATTCACGTTCCCGCACTGGAGGACCGTTGGTTTGAAGCACGCGCCCGGCGCGTCGGCGCTGAGCGATTCGCGGTGCTTTTTGTGGATATTTCGGTACGAAAGAACGCCGTGGAAGCACTGCGCCAGAGCGAAGAAAGATTCCGCCAGCTCGCGCAGTCGATGCCCAACCAGATCTGGACAGCCGGTCGTGACGGCAAGCTTGACTGGTTTAACAATCGTGTCTACGAATATTTCGGTGCCAAGCCGGGAACGCTCGACGGAGATGGCTGGGCAGCGATGGTGCACCCTGACGACCTCGAAGGCGTTGTCCGTGAATGGGATGCCGCCCGATCGGAAGGCCGCCCTTATCACACCGAGTTCCGCTTGCGTCGCCACGATGGCGCGTACCGTTGGTATATCGTGCGCGCGCTGCCCATTCGAACCAAAGATGGCAGCATCGACCGCTGGGTGGGCAACAACGCCGACATTGAAGATCAGAAAGCCGTCGAAACCGCGATCGCTGAGCTTGCGGTTTCGCTTGAGCAGCGGGTCGAGCAGCGCACGGCAGAACTTCTCAAGACACAGGACGCGTTGCGCCAAAGCCAGAAAATGGAGTCCATCGGAAATTTGACCGGCGGCGTTGCGCATGACTTCAACAATTTGCTCCAGGTCATCAGCGGCAATCTGCAGCTGATGACCGATGACATCGCGGACAATCCACGCGTACAGCGTCGGGTGAGCAACGCGATGGCCGGCGTGGCCCGCGGCTCGAAGCTCGCTTCCCAGCTGCTGTCGTTTGGCCGACGCCAGCCGCTGGCACCCCGTGTTTTCAACGCTGCGCGACTTATCCGAAACATGGATGATCTTTTGCGCCGATCACTGGGCGAAGAGGTCGAGCTCGAAACGATTATTTCCGGCGGCCTGTGGAACACGTTGATCGACGCAGGCAATCTCGAGAACGCCTTGCTGAACCTGGCGATCAATGCACGCGACGCGATGAATGGCCGTGGGAAGCTGACCATCGAGGCAGGTAACGCGTGGCTGGACGAGGCATACGTCCTGGGTCATCCCGACGCAAAAGTCGGGCAGTACGTGCTTGTTGCCGTAAGCGACAATGGCTGCGGAATGCCAGCCGAGCTGCTGGAGAAAGTCTTTGAGCCGTTCTACACCACGAAAAGCGAAGGACGCGGAACCGGACTTGGCCTGTCGATGGTCTACGGATTCGTCAAACAGTCCGGCGGCCACGTCAAGATTTACAGCGAGGTCGACATCGGCACGACGGTCAAGCTTTATCTGCCGCGGTCGACCAAACCCGAAGAAACGACGCTGGCTGGCGACACTGGTCCTGTTCTTGGTGGCAACGAAACGATCCTCGTGGTGGAGGACGATGACGCCGTGAGGGAAACGGTCGTCGCGCTGCTGAGCAATCTGGGATACCGCGTGTTTCAGGCGCGCGATGGTCAACATGCTGTTTCCATTGTTGAGAGCGGTATCGGGCTCGATCTACTTTTCACCGACGTGGTGATGCCTGGGAATGTACGCAGTACGGAACTGGCAAAAAAAGCGGCGCAGATCCTTCCTGATATCGCTGTGCTGTTTACGTCGGGATATACGCAAAACGGTATCGTTCATGGCGGCCGACTGGACGAAGGTGTTGACCTATTGAGCAAGCCCTACACGAATGAGGCGTTGGCGCGTAAGGTGCGCAGCGTGCTTTCGGCGCAACAGGCAAGGAACGCCACGGCCCGCGCGATGGCTGCATCGTCATCCCGGCCAGGGATGTCGGTGACGTTGCCCAACGCCGATGCCGCGCAGCCGCGGTCATTGCGCGTCCTGCTTTGCGAGGACGACGAGATGATTCGAATGACGGTGACCGAAATGCTCGCCGCGAAGGGACATCAGGTCGCCGGTACGCATAGAGCAGATCACGCTGCGCAACTGTTCGAAGCACAGGCTTTCGATGTGTTGATCACTGACGTCGCGCTCCCCGATGGCTCCGGTGTCGAACTCGCGAGGGCGTTGCGTGAGCGCGATCCCGACCTGCCGGTTCTTTTCGCGACGGGGCGCGTGACCGACGACGTCATTCCCACATCCGGACGAACCAGCACGCTGACCAAGCCTTACGGCGCCGATGCCCTGCTGGCTGTGCTCGCGGTGTTGACTGCCTGAGGCCCATGTTTGGCTGAGGTGTCCTTGCAGTCAGCGACGGTTGGCCTGCGTTGACATTTTCTTGAGCCCCCTGAGGAATAAAGTTCGCCTACCATGTAGAGCAGGGGGTGAATGTGGACGACGAAGATCGTTGCTTTCACTATCGTGGGTATCTGTTGATGTGCGATCCGACACGGCTGCTCTGCGGCGGTTACCGGGCGCACGCGGTTGTCGTCAAGCACGACTTCATCGGCAGCACGATGGCGGCTTCCGCACCAAACAACGTGTTCTTTCTGTCAAAACGGGCCGCTATCGAACACGCCAAGGAATGGGCGTCCCACTGGGTCGATGCCCACTGGGCAATCTAAGGCCAGCCGCAGCGGTTAGGATCAGGCAGTCAACTCGGGTATGGTCAGCCGATAAGCCACCTCAACGTGGTGAATCGGGGGATTCAGTGAACAAAGGACGAGTCGTACTCGTAGTGGA
>Ga0302314_10009525_pt1 | contig 17163 bp, 14 predicted proteins | sample III_Palsa_N2_3_FD_200533 | JGI IMG/M metagenome (GOLD analysis project Ga0302314, IMG submission 200533) | Peat permafrost microbial communities from Stordalen Mire near Abisko, Sweden - III_Palsa_N2_3 | ecosystem: Environmental > Terrestrial > Soil > Palsa > Peat permafrost | place: Sweden...
CGGCGCATTGCAGCTCGCGGTTATGGCGAATGCACTGGGCAGCAATCCCGTACATGACGTTGAGGCGATCAAATCGAAGACTCGACCGAAGGGTGCTACCGCGTTGACGGCCGAGCAGCTGCGCGCGCTGCTTGCGCGACTGCGGGCATCGGAAGAATGCCGCACCCTCGATCTGGTCGATCCGATAACCCTGTTGATTGCCACGGGCCTTCGTGAGTCCGAACTCCTTGGACTTTTGTGGAGCGACTTCAACGCAGACATTGGAGCCCTGTCGGTCACGGGCAAGGTGTTCCGAGCAAGCGGGCAGGGGCTTCAGCGCCATGACACCGCCAAGAGCGAAGCCGGTTTGCGTACTTTGCCGCTGCCCGGCTTCGCCGTCGACGTCCTCGCTGCGCGACATCAAGCGCCGTTCCTCGGAGAGCAAAAGATGATCTTTCCGTCGACGGCCGGAACACTGCGCGACCCCAACAACTTCAACAAGCAGTGGCGAAAGGTTCGGGGCGGACTTGGTGCGGCCGACGTCACCACGCACAGCTTCCGTAAGTCGCTCGCCACTTTGATCGACGATGAAGGACTGTCCGCACGCATCGGGGCCGACCACTTGGGTCACACAAACGTCTCCATGACCCAGGACAGGTACATGAGCCGCGGCCGGGTTCACACGCAAGTGGCCGACCTGCTCGATCGATTGGTCTGCGAGCCCCATGACCGACGCAGAGATTAATGTCGGTCGATCTTGCGCAATGAGTATGCGTTTCGTACTCTACGAAGATACGATTTGCATACTCAAGGAGTGATCATGGCGCAGACTCGGACCACTCCGATACCGCCCGAGCTCGCCCAGGCACCAATGAAGACCATCCGTCCGCGCGATGCCGACAAAATCTACGCCCATCCGCGGGCTCAGTTGGTCCGCCTCAGCGAGCGCGGTCTACTTCATCGGGTCGCCGACGGTTACTACGTCGTCGTGCCGCAGGACATGGTGGGCCGTGCGTGGACGCCGAGCTTGGAAGCGACTGCCGCGGGCATCGCCTCGGCGATATACGGACCAGACAATGTCATCGTCATGGGCCCGAGCGCAGCCCGCCTGCACGGAGCGGTCCCCCGCGCCCTCGCGACCGCAACGGTCGCCGTGCCCAGCCAGCACCGCGAGATCGCACTCTCGGACAGGCCGGCGGTAGTCCGATTCGTCAAGCGCGACACCGCACGCCTGGACGCCGAGCGCATCGACACACCGCTGGGACCGGCATTGGTGACAACACCAGAACAGACGGTGCTCGATCTCGCCCATCGCCCAGAATTGGGCGCGGTGGCAGTCGACGTTCCGTCCGCCGTTGCCGCGCTCTATGCGCGCTGCGACCATCAACGAATTGCCACGCTCGCATCCGACCAACGACGAACGGCGTCGCTTCGTCGCGCCGAGGCCTGGGCCCAGGCGTGAACATCGATGAACGCGATGCGGTGGCAGCACAATTCGGCGTGTCCACCGAGCAAGTCGAACGGGACCACCTCATTTCATATGTGCTGGCCTTTCTCAGCTCGAGCGTCGGAGACCAGGTTCAATTCATCGGCGGCACCGCGCTGGCCCGCACGCACCTACCAGCCGGGCGGCTCAGTGAGGACATCGACTTGATCGCCATCGCCGATCGCAAGTCCGTGGCTGCCACACTCGACTCGGACCTCCCTCGCGCGTTGTCCCGTTCGCATGGCCGGCTCACTCTTGACGCAATGTTGGGCAGCGTGGCGAGCACCCAACCGGCCACTCTTCGATCGCCGGGCGGCCTGTCCGTGCGAATTCAGCTGCTCTCCGCGCACGACCGAGTGGTGTGGCCATCCGAGCGGCGCGTCATGGTTCAGCGCTACACCGACGCACCCGCAGCCGAGTTGCTCGTTCCGACATTGCCCGCCTTCGCCGCGTCGAAGACCTCGACCTGGGCCGATCGGCACGGCGCTCGCGACCTATGGGACCTGTGGGCGCTGAGCCACCTCGGCGCAATCAACAGCGATGCCTTGGGCCTGTACCAACGCTATGGACCTACCAATCGGCCGCCCGCGTCCCGGCTGTTCGACGCGGCGCCTTCAGACACCGAGTGGCAGGCGCAACTCGCCGGACAGACCCGAATCACGGTCTCGGCGCGTACGGCTCTTGACACCGTGCGCGCGGCTTGGCATGCCGCCGCCAAAATCCCGGATGACCAGCACGGCAGCCGGGATCTCGACCCTATAAACGATGAATAAACGGTGACTCGGCACCGAAAGACTTGAAAAATAGGCTCTGAAGTGGGGCGGGCGGGGCTCGAACCCGCGACCTACGGATTATGAGTCCGCGGCTCTAACCAACTGAGCTACCGCCCCTGGATCAACCAACTGCAGAGGGATACACGGTAGCGGCCGGTCCCCGAAGCCCCTGCACGACGTCGAGGTTAGCGTCGCGCAGGGCGCCGGTGCGGCCCGACCCGCTTGTCGTCAGCTGAAAACAGTTTGACCGTCAACGTCGAGTAAGTACTGCTCAGTGCCGTTCTCGACGCGCGCCGCATCGCCGCCCAACGCCACCGCGATCTTGTTGCTGGCGTTGCGCATGACGTCGAAGGTCAACTCGACCGCCTGGGCGTCGGAGAAGTGCGCACGTACCCCGGCAACGATGCCGGCGTCGATGTGCGCGGGCGACCAGATCAGCGCGTCGACGTAGCGCAAGGCCGCCTTCTGGCCATCGGTCAGTTGCGCCGACGCCTCAAACCGCTCGATGTCGCCGTAGATCGTCTCCGATCCGCCGGCGTCCAGCGCCGTCGTCTCGCGCAGCGATTTACACAGCCGGCAGTTGTGTTGGGCAGCGCCGCGCAGCCGGACCACCTCCGCCGTCAGCGCATCGAGTTCGCGCAGCCGGGCCACCGTCGGCAGGAAGTCGTTGAACACGATGTCCGACGGGTCGGTGGTGTGATCCCACGACACCGGTCCGGCGACCCAGCGCAGGTAGTCGGCGCCGACGCCGAGCGCCTCCAACCCGGCGCGCACCCGGGGAACGAAGTCGGCGATGTACATCTGCGTGACGACACCAAAGGTACTGTCCCCCAAAACCTTCCACAACCTGGAGCGCTGCTCGACGCTGATATCGGTGACGTCGGTGCTGAATTGTTCGGCGAACTCCGCGACGACAGCATAGCCATCTCGCCCCGCGCCCTCGGCGGGCAGCGCGGGCAACCCGAGCGTCCGCGCGCAGATCCGCCGGACTAGCGCGGTTGTCTGGCCGTCGCCGGGCGACAACGCGACCAAACGCGTCAAATCGTCGTGTAACACCACACTGGAATTATGTCGCCTGACTGACCGACGACATGTGAAAGTCGGGAATCCGCAGCGACGGCATCGCCGTGCGGGTCACCCAGTCGCCCCACTCCCGCGGCAGGGTCGGCTCGCTGACACCGGCCTGGCTGGCCCGTCGCAGCAGATCCAGCGGGCTCTCGTTGAACCGGAAGTTGTTGACCGCCGCCGCCACTTCGCCGTCTTCGACCAGGTAGACACCGTCGCGCGTCAACCCGGTGAGCAGCAGCGTCGTCGGGTCGACCTCGCGGATGTACCACAGCGTGGTCAGCAGCAACCCGCGCTCGGTCTCGGCGATCATGTCGGCCAGTTCGGTGTCACCGCCGGTCATCAGCACGTTGTCGGCGGCCACGGCGACGGGCGCGCCGAATTCGGCCGCCGCAGCACGCGGGTAGGCCAGTGCGTTGATCGTGCCGTCGCGAATCCAGTCCACCCGGCCGATGTCCATCCCGTTGTCGAAGACCGACAACGTCTCCGACGAACTGGCCGCAGCGACGAACGGCGTGCATCCCAGCCCCGCCGCGGACGGATCGGAGTACAGCGTCAGCGGCAGGTCGGTCAGCTTCTCCCCCACCCGGGTTCCGCCGTCGAGCGTCGACAACGCGGTACGGCCCTCTTGCGCGCCGCGGCCGGTCATCGACCAGCCGAGGTAGACCATCATGTCGGCCACCGCCGACGGCGGCAGGATCGTTTCGTAGCGGCCCGCGGGCATCTCGACGATGCGCTGCGCCCAACCCAGCCGTAGCGACAGCCCCTCGAGTAGCGAATCCGTTGCCACATGGGCGAAGTCGGGTGCGCCGACGGCTACCCAGGCACTGGCGCCGTGGCGTTTGCCGTTGATCTCCACCGACCCGGTCGGCTGGGTGTAGCGACGGCGCAACCCGCTCGAGGTTGCCAGGAACACCGTCTCCAGAGCGTGCCTGGCGAAGCCGAACAACTGGTCGGCGCTACGGAATCCGCGCGCCAGCGGGCCGGCGATGTTCGAGAACACCTCGGGCCCTGTCGCGGGAATCGGTGCATCCCAGTCCGCGGGCACGGTGTTGCCGTTCAGCAGTGGTGCGGCGTCGCGAGCCTCGGGCGCCGACGCCGCAGCCGCCTGCGACGCCGCGACCAGGCCATCGAGCACCGACGGGTCAACCTCAGCCGAGGTCAGCGAACCGACGCGTGCGGTGTTGCCTTGTCGGACAATCGAAATGACGGTGACTTGTCGCGCGGTCGATACGCCGTTGGTGGTCATCGAATTGTTCGCCCACCGCAGCGACGTGGCGATGCGGTCGCTGACCAACACGATCGTTTCCTCGGCACCGCCAAGCCGTGCCGCGGTGTCCAGAACGATGTCGATCACCTGCTGCGCGCCGATCACAGGCCCGCCTCGATCCGGGTGTTGAGCACGTTGACCCCGCGGAACAGCGCCGACGGGCAACCGTGGCTGACGGCGGCCACTTGGCCGGGCTGGGCCTTGCCGCAGTTGTAGGCCCCGCCGAGGCGCCAGGTGGACGGGCCACCGACGGCTTCCATCGAGTTACAGAAGTCGGTGGTGGTGGCCTGATATGCGATGTCGCGCAGTTGACCGTCCAGCCGACCGTCGCGGATGCGGTAGAACCGCTGACCGGTGAACTGGAAGTTGTAGCGCTGCATATCGATTGACCACGACCGGTCGCCGACGATGTAGATGCCGTTGTCCACCCGGGCGATCAAGTCGTCGGTGCTGAGGTCCTCGGGGCTGGGCTGCAACGACACGTTGGGCATCCGCTGGATCGGCACGTGGTGCGGCGAATCGGCATACGAGCAGCCGTTGGACCGCGCATAGCCCAGTCGCGGAGCGAACACCCGGTCCAGTTGATAGCCGACGAAGATGCCGTCGCGCACCAAGTCCCAGCTCTGCGCGGCCACCCCCTCGTCGTCATAACCGATGCTGGCCAAACCGAAGTCGACTGTGCGGTCGGCGGTCACGTTCATCACCGGTGATCCGTAGTGCAGCGTGCCGAGCTTGTCGGGGGTGGCGAACGAGGTGCCCGCATACGCCGACTCGTAGCCGATGGCCCGGTCGTATTCGGTTGCGTGACCGATGGATTCGTGGATCGTCAGCCACAGATTGGTCGGGTCGATTACCAGGTCGGTCGGGCCCGGTGTCACGCTGGGCGCCTTGACTTTCTCAGCCAGTTGCGACGGCAGCTGCGCGAGCTCGTCGGTCCAGTTCCAGACGTCGTCGCCGGCGACCACCTCCCAACCACGGCCCATCGGCGGGGCCAGCGTGCGCATCGACTCGAATCCACAACCAGCGTCCACGGTGATCGCCTCCAGCACCGGCATCAACCGCACCCGCTGCTGGGTGATCGACGAGCCGAAGGTATCGGCGTAGAACGTCTGCTCTTTGACGATGTTCAGCCCGGCCGACACGTGATTGACACCGTCGGCAGCCAGCAGCCTGCCGGAGTATTCGTCGAGCACGGCGATTTTGTCGGCGGTGGACACCGTGAACGGGTCGATCTCGTAGCGCGAGACCCAGGTGGCGTCGGTGTACACCGGCTCGGCTGCCAACTCGACGGGGTCGGTGTTCAGCGCGGCCAAAGTGGTGGCCACCGACACCGCGCGGCGCGCCGTCTGCGCTGCGACGTCCGGCGAGAGTTCGGCGTGTGACGCGAATCCCCACGTGCCGTCGACGACCACCCGCACCGCCAGGCCGATATCGCGAGTGACTACCGCGGTCTCGAGTTCGCCGTCGCGCAGCTGGATGATCTCGGTGACGAGTCGGTGTATGCGCAGGTCGGCGTGGGTGGCTCCGGCAGCGACGGCCGCGGATAGAGCTGCGTCGGCCAATTCGTGGCGCGGCACACTGAGAAAGTCGGCATCGATCCCCCGGTTCGGTGTCACGTCGTCCACCGTAATGATTGGCTTTAATACCTTCATGACCACCGGTCTGGCTGCGCCCCGTCGATCCACCGCGCTGGGGTATGCGCTGCTCGCACCCAGCCTGTTCGGCGTGGTCACGTTTCTGCTGCTACCGATCCTGGTGGTGGTGTGGCTGAGCTTGCACAGGTGGAACCTGTTGGGGCCGATCGAGTATGTCGGCGGCGCAAATTGGCGGTCGGTGCTCACCGATTCAAGTTTCGGCAACTCGCTCCTGGTGACGCTGACGTTCGTCGCGATCGTGGTCCCGGTCCAGACCGTGCTCGGGCTGGCGGTTGCGTCGCTGCTGGCGCGCAATCTGCCCGGCAGCGGACTGTTCCGCACAATTTACGTGCTGCCGTGGATCTCTGTCCCGCTGGCGATCGCAGTGCTGTGGCGATGGATTCTGGCACCTACCGACGGCGCGGTCAGCACCGTGCTGGGACATCGCATCGAATGGCTCACCAATCCCGGGATGGCGCTGCCGGTGGTGTCGGCTGTGGTCATCTGGAGCAACGTCGGCTACGTCGCGCTGTTTTTCCTGGCCGGCATCCTGGCCATCCCCGAAGAGATTCACTCCGCGGCACGCACCGACGGCGCGACATCCTGGCAGCGGTTTCGGCGGATCACGCTGCCGATGTTGCGGCCGACCATGTTCTTCGTTCTGGTTACCGGAGTGATCAGTGCCGCACAGGTTTTCGACACCGTCTATGCGTTGACCGGCGGCGGCCCCCAGGACCGCACCGATTTGGTGGCGCACCGCATCTACGCCGAGGCCTTCGGAGCCGCGGCGATCGGCCGCGCCTCGGTGATGGCGGTGGTGCTGTTCGTCATCCTGGTCGGCATCACCCTCGTTCAACACCTCTACTTCCGACGGCGGGTCAGCTATGACCTCACGTAGAACGCCGCCGGCAGCACTGGTCTACCTCGGCCTGGCGCTGGGCGCGGTGATCACGCTCGCGCCGTTCGCGTTTGGTCTGCTGACCTCATTCACCACTGCGCACCAGTTCGCCACGGGCGCACCGTTGACCTGGCCGCGGCCGCCGACGCTGTCCAACTACACCGGGTTGGCCGGCGCGGGGTTCAGTCGCGCACTGGCGGTGACGGCATTGATGACGGCGGTGAGCCTGCTGGGGCAACTGAGCTCGTCGATCCTTGCCGCATATGCGTTTGCGCGTCTGCGTTTCCCGGGCCGGGACAAAGTGTTCTGGGTGTATCTCGCGACGTTGATGGTGCCGGGCAGTGTGACGGTCGTGCCGCTGTATTTGATGATGGCGCAACTCGGGCTGCGTAACACGTTCTGGGCGTTGGTTTTGCCGTTCGTCTTCGGTTCTCCATATGCAATCTTCCTGCTGCGCCAGCATTTCCGCGCCATCCCAGACGATCTGATCAACGCCGCCTACCTGGACGGCGCCAACACGCTGGACGTGATCGTGCACGTGGTGGTGCCGTCGAGTCGGGCCGTGATCGTCACGCTGATGCTGATCACCGTCGTCTCGGAGTGGCACCACTTCCTGTGGCCACTGATCATCACCAGCGGCACCAAATGGCAGGTGCTGACGGTGGCGACAGCCGCGCTGCAATCGCGGTACAACGCGCAGTGGACGCTGGTGATGGCCGCTGTCGGCGTGGCCGTGGTGCCACTGCTCGCGTTGTTCTTGGTCTTCCAGCGGCACATCGTGCGCTCGATCGTCGTCACAGGGCTCAAGTGAACCGGCCCCGATTCTCCACACTGGTCGGCGTGGGCTGGGTGTTGTTGGCCGCGTTGCTGGCCGCCGCTGCGGTGCTGCTGGACGTCACGGCGCGCCCGCCCAGCGGAAAGACCGTGGTGACGGTCCGACTGTGGGACCAGCAGGTCGCCAAGGCGTATCGGCAGTCGTTTGCCGCGTTCACCCGGACGCACCCTGACATCGAGGTGCAGACCGATGTGGTCTCGTACTCGACCTACTTCAACACGCTGCGCACCGATGTCGCAGGCGGTAGCGCCGACGACATCTTCTGGATATCCAATGCCTACCTCGCCGGATACGCCGACAGCGGCCGGCTGATGGACATCGGGAAAACCCTTGGACCACAAGCCAGCTCAGCGTGGGAATCGTCGGTGGTCGAGCAGTTCACCCGTAACCACACGCTGTGGGCCGTCCCACAACTCACCGATGCCGGTGTCGCGGTCTACTACAACGCGGATCTGCTCGACACTGCGGGTGTCGACGCCGGCGCGTTGGCGGATCTGCGCTGGTCTCCGGACGCCGACGACACGTTGCGGCCGATGCTGGCCCGGCTCACAATCGATGGCGCCGGACGGACGGCGGCCACACCAGGTTTCGACCACGAACGCATCCGGCAGTACGCCTACAACGCGGCAAACGACCCGCAGGGCATCTACCTCAACTACATCGGGTCGGCAGGCGGGGTGTTCCAGAACGGTGACAAGTTCGCGTTCGACAACCCCGGGGCGATCGAGGCGTTCACCTATCTGGCCAAGCTGATCAACAACGACCACTTCGCCCCGCCTGCCTCAGATACCAACGAGAACGGCGATTTCTCCCGCAACAAATTCTTGGCCGGCAGAATGGCACTCTTTCAGTCCGGCACTTACAGCCTGGCATCGATTGCCGCACAGGCCAATTTCCGGTGGGGTGTGGCCTTGTTGCCCGCGGGGCCGAAGGGTCGGGTCAGTGTCACCAACGGTATTTCTGCGGCGGGCAATGCGGCGTCCGCACATCCTGACGCGGTGCGCCAGGTGCTGGCCTGGATGGGCAGCACCGAGGGCAACCAGTATGTGGGCCGGCACGGCAGCGCCATCCCTGCGGTCAAATCGGCGCAGCAGGTCTACTTCGACTACTGGAAGAGCAAGAGCGTCGACGTCACGCCGTTCTTCGCGGTCCTCGACGGTCCGCGGATCTCCGCGCCCGGCGGTGCCGGATACGCCGCCGGGAATCAAGTCATCAAGCCGTACTTCGATGAAATGTTTCTTGGCCGGGGCGATATCGCGACGACGCTCCGAGACGCTCAGGCCGCCGCCAACGCCGCGGCGGGCCGTTAGGCGGCTAAGGCGGCACTGGTGGGACGTCGAGCATAGCCGCGATCACACAGAGCGCGACAGTGATCGAAATCGCCAGCCAGTCTGCCCGTTTCGGCCGCGACGGTATGGCCGAGATCTGGCCGATGCCGCCACGAGCCGTGATGGCGTCGCCCATCTCGTCAGCGCGCCGCAATGTCACCGTCAGAGCCGCGGTCAGCAGATCGAGCAGTTCCATCGCCCAACGCCGCCGCCGTGCCCTGCGGGTGTCCGCTACCCGTTTCGGCCGTAACCGGCGCGCGGCATACAGCACGCGGAACTCCTCGATCAGCATCGGGAAGGCGCGCAGCGCAAGAGCCAGTGTGGCGGCCCACTCGTCGACCGGAATCCGCAACAGCCGCAACGGGCGGCCCAAAGCGGCCACCGCAGGCGCTATTTCGGCGACGTTGGTGGTCCACGACACCATCGCCCCCAGACCCAGCAAGACGATCGACAACGCCGTGATCCGCAGGAAGTTCAACAACCCGCCGAGTCCGACCGACGTTCCCGCCACATCGATCACCGGGTGGCCACCCGCAAAGGCCGCAGAGATGCCGCCGAGAGCCAACAGCATCCAAAACCAATGCGGTATGTCGGGAAGCACTCCGCGCGGGATGCGCGCGATGCGGGCCGCCGTCAGCACCAGCGCGGCCACCAGTCCGATGGTGATCCAGCCCGGGCTGAATGTCAGCAGTATCGAGATGGCACCGACTGCAAGCAGTTTGGTGCCAGCCCACAGTTCATGGATCGCCGAGTTGCCCGGCACCGGGCGCAGCAGCACGACCGACCGGGTCGGCTTGGGTGTGGAGTGCTCTTCTGGTGGCGCGGCGGTCATGAAAGTCCGCCGGCCGTCGTCGCGGCCGTGTGGAGGATTCCGTCGCTGAGGTCCACGATGTTCGGACACAGTTCGTGCATGCCGGTGTCGTCATGGGACATCACCACGACGGTCAGACCTTGTTCGCGTCGGAGATCCTCGAGCAGTCGCAGCAAGCCGCTTTGCGTGACGGCGTCCAGACCCGCCAGGGGCTCGTCGAGAATCAATGCCCGCGGTGAGCGGGCCAATAGGCCGGCCAGCACGACCCGGCGCATCTGACCGCCGCTGAGCTGATCGATGCGCCGTTTGGTCAACCCGCTGTCGAGGCCGACCACGGCCAGCGCGGTGGCGACGCGGTCGTGGTCTTTGGGCGAAAAGCCCGCTGCCGAGGCTATTTCCACGTCGACCCGGCTGCGCATCAGCTGCAGTCGCGCCGCCTGGAACGACAACGCGACCGCGCCGACCTGCTCGTGCGTCGGGCGGCCGTCAAGCAGGCAGGTGCCGGTCGTCGGCACCGTCAACCCGGCCAAGATCCACGCCAGCGTCGACTTCCCGGAGCCGTTGCCGCCGTGGATCAACAAGCCGTCTCCTTGCTGCACCGTGAAGCTGACCTCGCGCAGCGCGGTCTTGGCCCATGGTGTGCCGCTGTCGTATTCGTGCCCGACACCGGCGACTTCGAGGACCGACGGGCCCGACTCGTGGCCCATCACCGGAGTCGCGGCCGCGACAGCCAATGCCTCGGCCATGCCGGTGTTGTCCCCGGACTCGCTGAGATTGATTGTCTGATCGGCGGATTCGGCTTCGTTGTTGAAGTGCGTGATGTGGATGAGTGACGTCCGGTGGCGATTCTTCAAACCGGACAACACGCCGAGCAGCGCCTCCCGCCCTTGCTGGTCGACCATGCTGGTGACCTCGTCGGCGATGAGCAGGGCGGGCTCGCGTGCCAGCGCCGCGGCGACCGCCAGCCGCTGCAGCTCACCCCCCGACAGACTTCCGGTGTCACGGTCGGCGTGCTCATCGAGGCCGACTTCGGCGAGTAACTCGTCCACGTTGACCGGCGTTCCCGGCGGCAGGCCCCACACCACGTCGTCGGCAACCCGGGTCCCCAGTACCTGACTTTCCGGATGCTGCATGACCACTGCGGTGCCACCGAGGCGGCCCAGGCCGACTGAGCCCGGGCGTTCGATGACGCCCGACGTCGGCTCCCGGCCTGCCAACACAAGCATCAGCGTCGTCTTGCCCGAACCGTTGGCCCCGGTGATGGCGAGATGTTCGCCGGCCTGCACGTCCAGGTTGACGGGGCGCAGCGCGTCATGGTCGGCGTGCGGGTAACGGAAGCTGACCTGGTCCAACCGCACGGGGACCGGTCCGACGGGCGCATTGTCCAGCGGCGCATCCAATTTGTGCACGTCGGGGATTCCGCCCATCCGGTCCAACACACGCGACAGCGCCCACCACCCGATCAAGGACACGACCATCAGCGAGATGAGGCCGTTGGCGAAGAGCAGCAGCGGCCAATAGTGCAGCGCCCGGCCGACGAACCACTGGAGTCCACGGGCAGTCGCCTCGAGCGCGGGCCCGACGCGGGTGCTGAGCGGGAAAGGATGCGTGGTCGCAAAGCGTCCGATCGAGGTCAAGACGGCCGCGATCCCGTCGGTATTGGCGCTGATCGTGTCGAAAATCAGGTGCCGTAGCCGCGACAGCACTGCCAACGCGCCAACCGCGGCGATGTTGAACAGGGCTCCGGCGATGCAGGAGACGACGAGCACCGTCGGAATACCGCGACCCCGGCGTTTGATGACGCCGGTGAGCCCGCCGACGTAGGCATTGTTGGCCACCGTTATCAGGCCCCCTAGCCCGGCGATCAAAAAGGCGATCAACGCGGCGGCGACCGTCGCCGTAACAAGCGCGCGAAACCGGTAGCGATAGGCCAGCAGCCCCATCGGCACGGTGCCCAGCAGCGCCAGTGCGCCGGCGAACGGAACGACGATGGAGATGATGGCTGTCGCCGCGCAGAGGGCGGCCATGACTGATGCCTGCGCGAGTTCGCCGGGGCGCAGCGATCCGGAACTGCGGGTCCCGGACGCGGGGCGAGTCGCGTTCATCTCATCAATTCTGCCAGTTGTCACGGGATGCTCCCCCGAGCGAACTGCGGCGGTAACGGTTATTGGCGGCAATAAAATCGCTCGGTAAGTGGTCTAGATAGCCTAGCTATGCAACTATATACGTATGACGTCACCCGCAATCACCGAGCGAGGCGCGGCCGAGGAGGCCAGCGCCGGTCTGGGCGCGGATCTGCTTGGCGTCGTCGCTCGGCTCAACCGCTTTGCTACCCAACGCATCCAGATGCAGTTGCCGGCCGCTCAGGCCCGACTGCTGTCGACAATCGATGCCCACGGCGAAGCGCGGATCTGCGATCTCGCCGCGGTGGACCACTGCTCGCAGCCGACAATGACGACGCAGGTGAGACGGCTTGAAGACGCCGGCCTGGTCACGCGAACGGCCGACCCCGGCGACGCCCGCGCGGTCCGCATCCAGATCACCGCGCAAGGTTTGCAAACTCTTAACCGAGTGCGTGCCGACCGGGCCAGCGCGATCGAACCCCAGCTGTGCAAGCTGAATGACGCCGACCGGCAAACGCTGGTAGACGCCGTGGCGGTGCTGCGCCGCCTGCTCGACGACTCGGCGCCCGCCCCACGCCCGGCCACATCTCGATAGCCGCGGCCCCAGCGGCTGACTGCCTGCGCCGACGCTCCCCGATCGGTGATCAGCGCATCATGGCGAGTGGACAATCGTCGCTCGGCTCCAAGATGATGGGCGCGAAAGGGGGTGGCAATGCCGACCGATGGGTCGTTCGGTTCACCCTTGATCGTCTGGTTCGGTCCTCGTAGGTACGCCTTTCCCCCGGACCGCGACGTGATCATCGGTCACGACAACGCCGCCGACATCCGCCTCGACGGCGCCGCCGCGCCGACCCAGGTCGTGCTGCATCACAGCGCCGGCCAGTGGATCGCGGTCGACCGCGCAGAAAGCGGGATCTACGTCGACGGCGTGCGAATGTCGACGGTCTTCATCCACGACGGCCGGGCAATCACTCTCGGCGATCCCCAACACGGGCCGCGGCTCATCTTCCAAGTCCCGCCGCCGCCGCCACCGCGACCTGCGCCGCCGCCGCGCCCCGCCCAGCGCGCGCCACTACCGCCACCACCCCCGCCGCGGCCGATCCAACACTCGCAGCCGCCGGTTCCACCTCCGCCGTTCCCCCACCAACCCGTCGGACCGCCGCCAGGCCCCCCGCCGTGGTCGGCACCACCGCCGCCGCCGCCGCGTCCTCCGCCACCGCACAGGCTTCCCCCACAGGCGCCCCCACCTCCGCCTCCACCGCATCGGCAGGCACCCCAACCTCCGCCTCCACCGCATCGGCAGGCACCTCCGCCACAGGCACAGGCACAGGCACAGGCACCACCACCGCCGTCTCGGCAAGCACCGCCACCCGGCCCACCACCGTGGTCGGCTGCGCCGCCGCCGGGTCCACCGCCACCGCCCCACGCGCCACCCCCGGGCCCTGCACCATGGTCGGCGCAGCCGACGACTGCGCAGCCAGTCCCCGACTTCGCGCCGGCCCCGCCCGCGGCGCCCCGCAAACGGGCCGCGCCCGTCCAGCGCCTCACCGGCGCAGCACGAAAACTTCTGCCGCAGAAGTCCGAAGCCCGCCCAGACGAAGTCGCACCCACCACGTCACTGCCGCAATCGGGTGATCAGGAAGCTGAATCCCCGTCAGCGATCGCTACGGGCAAGCGCGATGCGGTCGTCCAGCGGGTCGCCGGCGCGACGCGAAAGCTGTTGCCGCAGAGAGCTGAAGATCGGCCGAGCGAGGCCGCCGCTACGACGGCGCTGGCACAACCGGATGACCCGCAGCCCGAATCTCCCGCGCCGGATCCGCAACCGGTGACCATCGACGGCCCGCTGGAAGTGCGTCGAATCCGGTTCAGCGTCGACGGCGACCAAGCGCTGGCGGATGTGTCCTTCACCGCCGCGCCGGGCACACTCACCGCGGTCATCGGACTCTCAGAGGCAAGCACGTCCGCGCTGGCCGACGTGCTCGGCGGTGCGGTCCAACCGAGTGCCGGCACGGTCGCTTTCGGCGGCCACGATGTCGCAGCCGATTTCGTGCGGCCGCGCGTGGCAGTGGTGCCACGCCACGATCTGCTGCATCCGCAACTGACGGTCGAACAAGCCTTGCGCTATGCCGCCGAATTACGTTTCACACCAAGCACTTCCGCTGATCGTCGCGACGAGCTGGTCCGCTCTCTAATCGACGACATGGAACTGGGCTCGCTACGCACCGTTCAGTTGAAGAAACTCACGGCCGAACAGCGCAAGCACGCGTCACTGGCGGTCGAACTGCTGACCAGTCCGGCGCTGCTCGTTCTCGACGAGCCGACCGCCGGACTCGATCCGGCAGCGCAGCAACGGCTGAAGGCGACGCTGCGTCGACTCGCCGACGACGGACGTGTCGTCGTGGTCGCCACCACCTCGCCTACTGACCTCGACGGATTCGATCACGTGCTGATACTCACGCCGACGGGAATCCCGGCGTTCGCCGGCGCGCCGACGGAGATCGATTCGGAACTGGGCACCGGCAACTGGACCAAAATCGTTGCGCGCGTCAGCGCCGATCCTTACGGCGCGCACGACGCATACCTCGCCCGTCAGCACGAGAGTCCAGTCGCCGAGCGCCCTGTTGAGGCCCCCGCGGAGAACGCCGAAGACCTGAACCCGCCGACCTATCCGAGTGTGTGGCGGCAGATCATCGTCGCCATCCGCCGGCAGGCCTGGTTGTTGGCCGCCGACCAGCGCTATCTCATCTTCCTGATGATCCTGCCGCTGCTGTTCGGCGCGGTCGCGCTGTTGCTACCCGGAGACGCGGGCCTCGGCCCGGCAAACCCGTACGGCAACAGTCCCGATGAGGCCGTCGAGATTCTCGCCATCCTCAACATCGGCGCCGTCGTGATGGGCACCGCACTCGGCGTCCGCGACCTGTTCGGTGAACGCCGCATTTTCCGGCGCGAACAAGCCCACGGACTGTCAGCGTCGGCGTTTCTCACCGCCAAACTCGTCGTCACCAGCCTTGTCGCCATCGTGCAGACCGGGATCATCACCGTCACCGCTGCGGTCGGCAAGGGCGCGCCCACTCACGGTGCCGTCCTGTTGGGGAATGCGACGTTCGAAGTGTTCGTGATCCTGACCGTCACCGCGATCGTCTCGGCGATGGTGGCGCTAGCTCTCTCAGCGTTGGCGTCCTACGCCGAGCAGGTCCTGCTGACCGCCGTGCTGATCGTGTTCGCGTCGCTGGTGTTCGCTGGGGCGATGTTCCCGGTCGAAGGTCGGTTCGGTCTTGAGCAGATCGCGTGGTTCGTGCCGGCCCGGTGGAGTTTCGCCGCGTTGGCTTCCACAGTCGACGTCCATGCGGTGAACCTGCTTGCCTCCACCGATGATTCGTGGAAGCACGCATCCGGCCAGTGGTTGCTGGACATGGGAATGCTGATCGGGCTGGGCGCGGTCGCCACCGCAGCCCTGCGGTGGTGGCTGCGACGGCCGGTGCGCCGCGCGGCGGCGACCGAGATCACCCAGACGCCGTGATCTCCGACCACAGCGCTTTGTAGCACAACGCCGCAGCGTGGTGCGGCGCGAAAGCCGTTACCGGCGCGCGTTCTTCGGCCATCTGCTCGATGATCGACAGCGCGGGGATCGCGGTGGTCAGGATTCCCGACCGTTCGGCGGACAACTGTTGGACCAGTTCGCGGTGCAGCCGCTTGCGGTGGTCCACCATCGAGAAGAACGCGCGGATTTGTGGACGGCGACCCTCGAAATCGCTGACGAATTCGGTCAATTGGTCGAAGGTCCGAACCGATAACGTCGCCGGGATCATCGGCACCAGCAGCGTGTCCACGGCATGCATGACGTTTTCCGACAACAACGAAATGCTCGGCGGACAATCCAGGAAGACCACGTCGTACTGTCCGTCGAGCGGCCGGAGCAGCTGGCGGATCCGGCGGGTGGGTCGCTTCATGTCGTCGAGCTGCACATCCAGATTGCGGTAGCGGAAATCCGCCGGCACCAAGTCGAGCCCGTCGAAGTCGGTGGCCTTGATCGCGTCGTCGAGCGATCGCGTGCCGTCGACCAGAGCCTGTCCACCGCCCTTGACCTTGGGCCGCACCCGGAAGAAGTACGTGGCAGCGCCCTGCGGGTCGAGATCCCACAGCAGGACGTTGTATCCGCTGCTGGCCGCCAGGTGCGCCAGGTTGACCGCCGCTGATGTCTTGCCGACACCACCTTTGATGTTGTAGGTCGCGTACACCTTCATCACGGCACCAGCGCCTTCACCAGCGAACGGTTCGCGTCAGCCAGAAATGGTTCCAACCGGCCGGCCAGCGCCGCTCGCGCGTTCCGCTGGTGCGCGTCGAGTTGGGCCGCCAACTCCCCCATCGCCAGGACAGTCGCGGGCGGTGCCGCGCCCTGCTCCATCATCGCCGCGGCGAATTCGTGGATGGCTTCGCGCTGCACCTCGCCGTCCTGGAACTCGCCCAGCGTGTCCTGCAGCGCCTTGAGCTCTTTGAGCAGTCGACGGTGCGGGGCGCGGTCGCACACCGGCCGGAACACCTCGAGCAGATAACGCAGCTCTTTGCACCGTTTGCGCAGCGAGTGCACGTGTTCGCTGGGCGAGTCGGCGTCGATGCGTTTTCCGCGCCGCACCGCGTTGCGGTAGGCCCGCCCGATCCGCTGGCGGGCCAGCGCCGCGACCGTGGGCTCGCCTTTGGATTCGGCAGCCACCTGTGCCAGCGCGCCGCGCCACTCGCTGATCAACTCTTGGAAGCGCCGCGACCGCAGCCCGCGCACCAGACGACGACGCTCGGCCGCGCGATGCCGCAGCAGGAACGTTCGGAACGGATCGAGTTCGCTCGGCTTGGCCGAGGTCAGCCGGCCGGCCATGGTGTCGAGTTCGAGCAGGTACACGTCCAGGTCGCGGACCGGGGTGGTCAGATCGCCCAGCCACTTGAATTCCGGGCTGAAACGCTCGGCC
>Ga0302314_10009528_pt1 | contig 17161 bp, 17 predicted proteins | sample III_Palsa_N2_3_FD_200533 | JGI IMG/M metagenome (GOLD analysis project Ga0302314, IMG submission 200533) | Peat permafrost microbial communities from Stordalen Mire near Abisko, Sweden - III_Palsa_N2_3 | ecosystem: Environmental > Terrestrial > Soil > Palsa > Peat permafrost | place: Sweden...
GGCCAGGGAGAGCGCCGCGAGCCGCAGCCCCGCGGCCCACCCTTCTGTCCGCTGCCACAGCAGCCCCGCTCCGGCCTCCGACAGCGCAACGCCCGAGGCGGCGAACAGCTCACCTGCCTCGCGCTCAGTGAAGCGCAGATCTGTCCCGCGGATCTCGGCCAACTCGCCCGCCAGGCGCAGCTGATGCAGGCGCAGCCGAAGATCACGTCGGGTGGCCACGATCGTGCGTGCGTCGGCGGGGAGGTTCGCCAGCACGCGAGAAAGCGATCAGCCGCAGTTCCCGGGCGCGCCGCACGGCGGCGCCGGCCTGCCGGAGTCATCTGCAGGAGTCAGAAGTGGGCTTTGAGCTCGTCCAGCTCGCGGGCCCGCTCGCCGAGCCTCGCGTAGGCCGGCCGTTCGCGGATGCGGGCCAGAGCCCAGCGCGCGCCCTCCGCGCGGCTGGCCGCGATGCCCGTGGTGATCAGCAGGTCCAGCGTCGCCAGGTTCACGGGTCCGAGGTGGGCCGTCACCGGGGTGAGACCGTGCGCGATCTCGTCCTCTTCCGGATCGAGCAGGGAGATGCCGACCGGGATCATGATCCGAAGGTCGGCGTGGCCGGGGACGCCGGTGGTGACCATGAACCCCTTGACCTCGGGAAGCCGCTGCGCGCGGAAATCCTCCAGGCGGCCGAAGTGCTCTTTCGTCCAGGCGTCCAGCGTCGCGCCGTCCTGGCCGGGGATGATCCGCAGGTACAGTTCTCCCGGCTCGATCATCGGGTGGTCACCGTAGTGCAGCAGCATGAGCTGCGGGACCGCGTCAGAGGGGAAACGCTCCGCCGCCTCAACATCGATCAGTTGCTGGACGCGATCTGTTGTCGCCGGTTCCACGGCCGCCTCCTTCATTAGCCCTGCCGTCAGGGTCACCTGGTCGCTGCGGGCCAGCTGGGCCCGGTCAGAACCGGGCTTTCAGTTCGTTGATCTCACGCACCCGGTCTTGAATCTGCGCGTAGGCCGGGTTCTCCCGTCGTCTCGTCAAGTAATGACGCGTCGCCGGACGTGGCGGCTCCTGGCACTGCCCGCGCCCCCTCAGCCCGCCAGTCCCCGGACCGGACGAAGTGGTTGACGAATTAAATGAAGAGTTTTTTAATGACGTCATGGGCAGAGTCGCCGGGGTAACATCCGCCGAGACCCGCGCGCGCCTGCTGCGGGCAGCGGCTGACGTCTTCGCCGCGCGCGGGTACGACGGCACGCGGGTGGCGGACATCGCCGCGGCCGCCGGCGTCAGCAACGGCGCGCTGTACGCGCACTTCGCCTCGAAGGCCGAGTTGCTCGTGGCCGCGCTGCGCGCACACGGCGGGCGGGTCCTGGCCGACCTGCTGGCCGCCGACCCCGGACGGCCGGTCGCCGACCTGCTGCTGCAGGTCGGCCGGTCGCTGCCCCGGCCCCGTGAGGACCGCAGTTACCTGGCCGTGGAGGCGCTGATCGCGGCCCGCCGCGACGACGACGTCGCCGGGCCGATGCGCACGTACACCAGCGAGCGCGCCGAGTGGCTGGCCGGGCTGGTGCTGGCCGGGCAGGCCGGCGGCGAGCTGGATCCCGCGCTGTCGCCCGGTGCGCTGGCTCATTTCTGCCTGCTGCTCGCGTTCGGAAGCTCGCTGCTGACAGCCGACCTGCATCCAGTCGACGAGGCTGAGTGGTCCGCGCTGCTGGTCCGCGTTGTCAGTGCGCTCTCGCCGGTCCCCGGGACGGCAGACCCGGGGGACGGAGGGCCAGCACCAGCCTGACAAAAGGAAACAGGGTGCCACTGCCGGTGCCCGGGAGAAGAACCGGAGATTGTCCATGGCCGAACGCAAGAGCCCAACCGCCGTGCTCCGTGAGGGGCCGCGGGCGCTAAGCGACCAGCAGGTGCTCGAGATCGAGGGAGCTGACCTCAAGGGCGTGCTCGACGTCGATATCGATGACGTCATCGAGTACGTCCACAAGGACCTGAAGTCCCTGCCGGGTTACGTGACGCTCTACCGCAGGTACCTCAAGCAGCGGTGGGACGTCTACGACCTCGACTTCGCCCAGGACAAGATCGACTGGACCGAGAAGATGACCGAGGCGGAGCGGGAGTCGTTCCTGGCCATCGCATCCGGGTTCCACCACGGTGAGCGGCAGGTCGAGATCGAGCTACCGGTGTTCATGATCGGCGCCAGCGAGGAGGAGAAGCTGCACATCGCGGCGCAGATCGAGGACGAGGCGCGGCACACGGTGTTCTTCGACCGGTTCTACCGCGAGGTCGTCGGGCTGGAAGGCGACGACATCATGGACATCCTCGACGCGTCGTTCCCCTGGGTGGCCGAGACGTTCGTCGGGCCTTTCGGGCTGCTCGCCTACCAGGCCGACGAGGTGCGCCGGAACCCGTACGACGAGCGGGCGCGGGTGCGTTACGGCACGACCTACTTCCTGTGGATCGAGGGCGTGCTAGCCCTGTCGGTCATGAAGGTGACGCTCTCCTACGCCCGGTGGCGGGGGTTCCTGCCCGCCTACTACACCGGCTTCACCGCGACCTGCCGCGACGAGTCGCGGCACGTGCAGGGCGGTATGAAGTACCTGCAGGACGCGGTACGGAAAGACCCCGCCATGATCAACGAAATCCACGAGACCCTGCGGACGATCCTGACGCTGGGGAAGGTGGCCAGCCGCGAGGTGATCTACGAGCCGCTCGGCTGGACCCAGGACGAGGTGAAGATGCTGTTCTCCCAGCAGCTGCGGCGCAAGCTGAACGACGTCGGCATCAGCCTGCCCCCTGACCTGCAGGCCATGCTCGGAGCGGTGCAGCCGGTGCTGGCGGGCGGGTGAGCGACGATGACCGATCCGGGATTCTTCAGCCCGCAATGGGCCGCCGCGGTACGGGACGCGCTGGCGGACGACCCGTCGGAGCAGGCCCGCGCGGGCAAGCTGGCGATGTACTGGGACTCCTTCGACGAGGTCAAGGCCGGCTACGCGTCGTCGTGGGCGCTCGGATGCCGTGACCTGCCTGCCGGGCTCGGTTCGAGTCCGGCCTACCTGTCCATCCAGTGGGGCGGCGGCACCGTCACCGGCTGCCACATCACCGGGCCCGAAGTCCAGCGGGAAGCCACGTACGTATTCGGTATGGACTACGCGGACTGGCGGGCGCTGCACGACGGCTACGATCCGCAGCGCACCGTCATGTACCGCAAGATCCTCCTGGAGGAGGGCAACGTACTTGAGTTCTTCAAGTCGGTCTACTTCTTCACCGAATGCCTTGGCATCATAGGCAAGGTGCCAGCCGGCTTCCCCGCACTGGCCGCGCGTTAGCGACGCCGTCACGGCCCGGCCGCGGTCACGCGGCCGGGCGCCGCGGCCACTGCGGGACCTGGGCGGGTTCCGTATCGTGCCGCATCGCAGTTGCACGGAGAACACTGAGCTAGCAGGCAGGGAGAGCTACGGATGCGTATCGGACTCACGGGGGCCGGAACGACCGCTGACCGGATCGTCGAGCAGGCCAGGCGAGCCGAGGCGGACGGCTTCACCAGCATGTGGTACCCCAGCGCGGCCGGCGGGGGCGACCCGCTGGCGGCGATGACGCTGGCGGGGCGGGCCACCACGGGCATCGAGCTGGGCACCGCGGTCCTGGTGACCTACGCTTGTCATCCCGTACTCCAGGCCAGCCGGGCCAACGCCGTCGCGTCGGCCGTCGGTGCCCCCGGGCGGTTCACCCTCGGCGTCGGCCCTTCGCACCGGATCGTCATCGAGAACCTGCTGGGCCTGGCCTACGACGCACCGGGAGAGCACACCGACGAATACGTCCAGATCCTCACCGGGCTGCTGCGCGGCGAGCAGCTGAGCTTCGCGGGCCAGCAGTTCCGGGTCGAGGCGGGACCGCTCCCGGTGCCGGACGGAGCGGAAACCCCGGTCCTGGTCGGAGCGCTGGGACCCCGGCTGCTGCGGACAGCCGGCTCCCGCACGGCCGGAACGATCTTGTGGATGGCCAACGCCACGGCGATCGAACAGCACGTCGCGCCGCTGATCCGCAAGGCCGCCGCCGACGCGGGCCGCCCGGCGCCGCGGATCGTCGCCGGGCTGCCGGTCGCCGTGCACGACGACGTGGCCGAGGCCAGGTCGGTCGCCGCCCGGCAGTTCGCGGCCTACGGTCACCTGCCCAATTACCAGCGGATCCTGGCCCACGGCGCAATAGCCGGGCCGGCCGAGGCGGCCATCGTGGGCGACGAGGACAGCGTCGCCCGTCAGGTCCGGGCGCTGTTCGAGGCCGGCGCCACCGACGTCTGGACGGCCCCGTTCCCGGTCGGCGACGATGCGGGTGCGTCCCGGGCCCGCACTCGCGCCCTGCTGGCCGACCTGGCCCGGAGCTGACCCTCCTGGGGCGCGCTCGGGGTTAGCCGTCTGGGTGCCTGCTGGCGGCATGCCCTGGCGATCAAGCGTGCCTTCGCGGTCAAGCGGCATGCCTTCGCGTCAAGTAGTGCGCAGCAGCGGGGCCAGGGTCAGCCCGAGATGCAGCGTCAGCCGGTGGTCACCCCGTGACAGGTCGAGTCCCGTCACCTGCTCGATCCGCTGCAGCCGGTGGTAGATCGTCTGCCGGTGCACGCTGCGGGCCGCGGCGGTGTCCTGCACGTTGCCGCCGGTGTCTAGGTAGGTGGCCGCCGTGGCGATCAGCTCGGGATCGTCGGCGGCCAGCAACCGGAGCACGGCGGGATCGAGCACGGCGCCCGCCAGGGCGGCCTCCGGGCCGCAGCCGAGCAGCCGGTACACCCCGAGCTCGGGCCACGCGGCGGTCGGCCCCAGCTCCGGCGCGGCCTGGCAGATCCGCACCGTCAGCCGCGCCTCGGTCCAGCTGCCGCGTGCCTGCGCGAGGTCCTGGCGCGGTGCCCCGATCCCGGCGAACAGGTGGTCCCGGAGCGTCGCGTCGAGCCGCTCCGCGTACAGGTCCCGGGCGCGGCGAGCCACGTCCCGGGCGGGCCCGAGGTCGTGGCCGGGCACCGGGACGAGCAGTGTGGTGTGATCGTCGCCGGTGGCGGTGAGCACGGTGCGGGGCAGGGTCCAGAGGTTGATCGGCGTCGGCCGCTCGGCCGCGGTCCGCGTCAGCCGCAGTTCCACGACAGCGACGGGCGTGCCGCGGCGGATGATTCCCTGCTGGTCGATCTCGGCCGCCGCCTGCTCGGCCGTCTCCGGGTCGGGCGACAGCAGGTCCTGCAGCTTGAACTCAAGGTCGTCGCGCGCCCGCGACTGCTGGGCCATGAGCACGCCCGCCCGCGCGGCCAACTCCATCGCGGCCGGCAGCCGCGTCTGGTCGGCGTCGTCCTGCTCGTCCAGCAGCCACACGTAGCCGTAGGTGACGCCGTTCCAGCGGGCCGGCAGGCACAGCCGGGGGAGGATCCGCTGGCCGGGAGCGGCGGGAGTGCGTACCGGACCGTCACTGGTGGAGATGCCGAACTGCTCGAACCACTGGCGCACCTCGGCCGAGGAGCGCCGGTGGAGGATGGAGTGCTGTCTGACCTCGTCGATCTCCTCGCCGTGGGAGCAGAACGCGACCAGGTTGAAGTGCCGGTCCTCCAGCGTGGCCGGGCGCTGCAGCAGCCGGGATACCTCATCGACGATGTCCTGCAGCTCTGGTCTCATCGGCGCACCTCCCGTGCGGCTGGTCGAGCATCACCTCAGATATTGAGCATATGTCTAACCAGGGGGAGTGAGTTTGTGACATCTGTCGAGGTCTTATGGAGGCGGCCGGTCCTAACGTGTAACTACGCGTCATTCACCTGGAGGTTCTTGTGCTCGGTCCCGTGCTGCTCAGGGCATCTCGCAGCAAGCAGACACGCGACCTGGTGACCTCCGCGCCGCTGTTCCGCCGGGTGGTCCGCCGTTTCGTACCGGGCGAGGGGACCGCCGACGTGCTCGCCGCGACCACGGACCTGATCGCCTCCGGCCGCGCCGTCACCATCGATCGTCTCGGCGAGGACGTGCGCGACGCGACCCAGGCGGCCGCCGTGCGCGACGCCTACGTCGAGCTGCTCGGCCAGTTCGCCGACCTCGGTCTCGGGCGCAGCGCCGAGGTCTCGCTGAAGCTGTCCGCGCTAGGCCGGGCGCTGCCCGGCGACGGGTACCCGGTGGCCCTGGACAACGCCCGGGCGGTCTGCGCGGCCGCCGCGGCCGCGGGCACCACGGTCACCCTGGACATGGAGGACCACACGACGGTCGACTCGACCCTGTCCGCGCTGCGCGAACTGCGCGCCGACTTCCCCTGGGTCGGCGCCGTCCTGCAGTCGTGCCTGCGCCGCACCGAGGGCGACCTGCGCGACCTGGCAGCCGCCGGCTCCCGGGTGCGGCTGGTCAAGGGCGCCTACGCGGAACCGCCCTCGGTCGCCTACGCCGCCAAGCCCGAGGTCGACCGCGCCTACGTGCGCGGCCTGAAGATCCTGCTGGCGGGCGACGGCTACCCGATGGTGGCCACGCACGACCCGCGCATGATCGCGATCGCCGGCCAGCTAGCCGAGCGGCACGAGCGCGCACCGGGCAGCTACGAGTTCCAGATGCTCTACGGGATCCGGCCGTCCGAGCAGCGCCGCCTCGCGGCCAGCGGCTCGGCGGTCCGGGTCTACGTGCCCTACGGCGACGACTGGTACGGCTACTTCATGCGCCGCCTGGCCGAACGCCCCGCCAACGTCGCCTTCTTCCTACGTTCCGCGGTCACCCGCTAACCAGTCACCCGCTACGACGGTCGCCCGCCAGGAAAGAGAACCCCATGGACGGCATCACACGAGTACCCCAGCCGGTCAACGAGCCCGTGCGCGGCTACGCGCCCGGCAGCGCTGAGCGGGCCTCGCTGGAGCGGCGGCTCAAGGAGCTGGCGGGCCAGCAGACCGAACTGACGGCGACCATCGGCGGGGAGCAGCGGGCCGCGGGCGGGGCCGAGATCCCGGTCGTTCAGCCGCACGCGCACCGGCAGGTGATCGGCGTGCTCAGGAACGCCACCCGGGCCGACGCCGCGGCCGCGATCCAGGCGGCCGCCGACGCCGCGCCGTCCTGGCGGTCGCTGGACTTCGACGACCGGGCCGCGGTCTTCCTGCGGGCGGCCGACCTGCTGGCCGGCTCCTGGCGGGACACACTCAACGCCGCGACCATGCTCGGCCAGTCGAAGACCGCGGTGCAGGCGGAGATCGACGCCGCCTGCGAGCTGATCGACTTCTGGCGGTTCAACACGCACTACGCACGGCAGATCCTGGCCGAGCAGCCGACCGTGAACGCCCCCGGCGCGTGGAACCGTCTCGATTACCGTCCGCTGGAGGGGTTCGTCTACGCGGTCACGCCCTTCAACTTCACCTCGATCGCCGGCAACCTGCCGACCGCCCCGGCGCTGATGGGCAACACCGTTATCTGGAAGCCGTCCCCGACGCAGCAGCTCGCCGCCCACTGGACCATGCGGCTGCTCGAGGCGGCCGGCCTGCCCGCCGGGGTGATCAACCTGCTGCCCGGCGACGGACTAGAGGTCTCCGACGTCGCGCTGGCTCATCCCGGCCTCGCGGGCATCCACTTCACCGGCTCGACGGCGACCTTCCGGCACCTGTGGCAGACCGTCGGCGAGAACCTCGCGAATTACCGCACCTACCCCCGCCTGGTCGGGGAGACCGGCGGCAAAGACTTCATTCTGGTGCATCCGTCGGGCGACCCCGACGTGGTGCGGATGGCACTGGTCCGGGGCGCCTTCGAGTACCAGGGACAGAAGTGCTCGGCCGCCTCGCGGGCCTACCTGCCCCGGTCGGTGTGGAACGCGATCAAGGATCGCCTGGTCAGCGAGATCGAGAACCTCTCCGTGGGTGACGTCACCGACTTCGGCAACTTCATGGGCGCGGTCATCGACGCGCGTTCCTTCGCCCGGAGCCGGGCCGCGATCGACCGTGCGCACGCGCACGACCGGATCGAAGTCCTCGCCGGAGGCACCTACGACGACTCGACCGGGTATTTCGTCCGGCCGACGCTCCTGGTGTCCGATGACCCAGCGGACGAGGTGTTCACCACGGAGTACTTCGGCCCTATCCTCGCCCTCCACATCTTCGAGGACGCCGACTTCGAGCGCGTCACGGACCAGCTGGAGTCCGCTTCGGCCTACGGCCTGACGGGCGCCGTCATCGCCCGCGACCGCGCCGCGATCGCCTACGCCGCCGAGCGGCTGCGCTTCGCCGCGGGCAACTTCTACATCAACGACAAGCCGACCGGAGCGGTGGTCGGCCAGCAGCCGTTCGGCGGATCACGCGCATCGGGCACGAACGACAAGGCCGGCTCCCCGCTCAACTTGCAGCGCTGGACGTCCCCCCGCGCGATCAAGGAAACCTTCGACGCCGAAACGAACTACCGCTAGTGCCTTACCCAGAAGGGGAGGAACACGGGTGTCGTGAAAATCGACCGAGGCGTGGCCCCGACTCGGTCGAATACGGAAGGTGATGAGCGGGAATCCTGAAGTGGCCGGCGCTCGGGCGCGTCGTCCGCGCTTCCTAGGAAGTCCGGTTACTGCAGTGCCGCGTTAGGTGAGGCTTTCCAGGTGCCGGACTACCTGTGATAGTGGCGCGGCGGCGTCGATCTCGATGGTGGCGGTCGCGCGCAGCAGTGGTTCTACTTCGGCGAGGTCCCGCAGGATCTGGGCGCGTTCGGCGGGCTGCTTCCCGTAGGGGTTGCTGGTCCGTGCGGCGATCCTGGCCAGGAGGACGTCAGCGGGCGCGCTGAGCAGGGCGATGTGGTCGAACTGGGGGTAGAACTTCCCTTGGTTGGTCTTGCAGCCCGCGACGAACAGGCGGCCGTGCCGGTGGCTGGCCAGCAGGGCCGCGATGGCGTCCTCGCGCCAGATCCAGTCCGGCGAGCCGTCCGGCAGGGTGACCCAGTGGCTCCACTGGTCGGTGTCGGTGTCCACGACGCGGTGGCCTCGCTCGCCCAGTGCCTGGAGGGCAGCGGATTTGCCGGTGCCGGACATTCCGGTGACCAGGACTTTCGGCATGCCCTGAGATTACGGGGAGGCCGGTCAGGCTGCGGCGGGCAGCCAGGGCCTCCCGGCCAGGGCGGCGGTGATGGCTTCCAGCGCGGTGAGGCCGTGGGCCGCGGCGGAGTCGAAGAAACCTCGGGACTATACGGAAGCAAGTCCCGAGGTTCAGTCACGTCGCACGGTTACCGGAACGCTCCGGTGAACTCTGTCCACGCCTCCGCACTGAATGCCAGCGTTCCGCCGTCACGGTTGGCGGTGTCCCGGACTAGGACTACACCGGCATCGCTAGCTGTCTCGACGCAGTTACCGCCAGATGTGCCGCTGTAGCTGCTAGTGCGCCAGGTGCTCATGCTGTCCATCGTTCCGCCGCCTCTTGAATCATCCTTAGCGAGTCACTGCGCCGGTAGGCATCTGACCGCAGGGCTGTGACTATCGGCGAGGCGTGGCCCGGCTTTGGCGGTCCGTTCACCGTCGCCGAACTGGACCGGATGCCCAGTGACGGCCACCGGTATGAACTCGTGGACGGGGTGCTTGTCGTGAGCCCCCGGCCGACGACGGTGCATCAGTTCGTCGCGACGCGGCTGATCGGGGTGCTGAGCGCAGCATGTCCCGCTGAGCTCTGCGTGATCGTGGAGCCGGCCGTCCAACTCGACCCGGTGACCGAACTGGCGCCCGGTCTGGTGGTAGTGCACCTGGATGACGTGGGCGACGCGAAGTTCACGGCGCCGCCCTTGCTGGTGGTCGAAGTCCGCTCACCGAGCACCGCGCTCATTGACCTCAACCGGAAGAAAGCGGCCTACGAGAAGTTCGGCGTCCCGTCGTATTGGATCGTGGACCCCGAACCGGCACGGCCCGAGCTGACCGTTTTCGAACTGCGCGACAGCGGTTATGTCCTTGAGGCAACGTCGACTCAGCCGCTCACGCTGCCACATCCGTTCATGGTGACCATCACCCCGGCCGACCTGACCAAGGGCCTGCTCCGCTGAGCCGCTGACGCTCGCCCCGGTCACTGGTACGCGGGCAAACTGGCTCTAGCGCCAGGCGAATACCGGTTGCTCGTAGTGGGCCACCCGCTGCACCTCGCCGTGGCAGGCGATGCGGCAGAACTGGTGGACCACGGCTGCGGTCGGGGCGTGCAGGTACCTTCCGAACAGCGGCAGCTGGATCACCGGCGCGTCGGACTCCGGGATCGAGATGAACCGCGGCTCGACGTCGAGGTCGGCCAGCGGTACCTGGTGCACCGACGCGACCTCGGCCTCGGCGCCCCTCAGCTCGCCGGCCGGGCCGACCCAGCAGACCACCGGAGTGATGACGTACCCCGAGCGGGTCACGTAGTCGTCGAGCAGCCCGAGGACCGCCCCGGCACCGAGGCCGAGCCCGACTTCCTCGGCCAGCTCGCGCAGCGCGCCCTCGGCCGCGGTCTCGCCCGCATCACGCCGGCCGCCCGGCAGTGCCCACTGGCCGGGATGCGCCCGCAGCCCGGCGGCGCGGCGGGTCAGCAGCAAAGACGGCATCCCGTCGTGCTCGGTGACGCAGACGGCGACCGCGGCCTGCCTGAGCTCCGGCAGGTTCGCGGCTACTCGCGGGAAGCTCTCCAGACGGGCGGCGACCGCACTCCGGTCGAACGGAACGGCCGCGTCTGAAGAGCTCACGTGAAGTCGGTCCGGTTGGCCGACTCGCCCCGGCCGACGAAGACGACGGCGACCATTTCCGGAGGGAACAGGCCGTGGGCGACGACTCCGGGCGTCGTTGACAACCGGACGGCCAGTGCCGCCGGGTCTTCGACGGGCCCGTGGTAGTCGGCGATCACGCCGCCGTCCGGGCTCAGCGGGACGTCGCGCGGCGAGGCCGGGGCGACGCGCCGCATGGTGGCCCGGAGCCCGAAGGACATCAGCTCCAGGGGGACAGGGGCGTGCAGGGCCGGCACCGGCTTGGAGGAATCGGCGATCACGATGAACCGGTCCGCGGCTCCGGCCACGATCTTCTCCCTGGTGTGGGCGCCGCCGCCGCCCTTGACCAGCCAGCCGTCCGGGGAGATCTGGTCGGCGCCGTCGATGGTGACGTCGAACCGGTCGATGCTCGTGACGGCCTCGATCCGCAGGCCCAGTTCGCGCGCGGCGTGCTCGGTGGCCGGCGATGTGGCGGCGCAGAGGATGTCGAGGTTTCGCTTGGCCAGCGCCGGCAGCAGGTACGCCACGGTCGTGCCGGTGCCGAGCCCGACGGTCATGCCGTTCTCGACCAGCTCCGCGGCCGCTTCCGCCGCGACCTGCTTCTCTCGCTCAATGCTCATGTCCGCGTGCCTCCAGGCGGTGATCGTTGCTCGGTACCACCGTACGGTCAGGGTTTCAGCAGCGGCCGCAAGTCGTCGAGCCGGTCGAACAGGTGCCAGACGTAGGCCGAGGAGCCGTGTTCCCGGTGCGGGTGCAGGTCGGCCAGCTCGGGGTCCTGGCGGTAGCTGTCGAAGGCCGCCTTGGACTCCCATTCGACGAGGATCATGACCTGCCGCGGGGTGATGTCGCCGGTCACGTTTTCCCGGAAACGGCCCAGGGCCACCACGTGTCCGCCGTGCCGGGCAACCTCGCGAACCGACCGGCGGGAGTAAGCGAGGTATTCCTCCCGGTCGGCGACATCGAACAGGTTCAAGGCGTAGACCTTTGCGTCATCGTGGCTCACACGCAGACTCTACCGAGTGCACTCAGCCAGCGGCTTCGCTCTTGTCGCGAGTACTCCGCCCTAGCGAAAGTAAATCGCCATTCACTAAGCTAAGGGTACCGACCGTCCCGAGGAGGCTGACGATGTCGTCACCGGCCGATCTCCACCGCAACCTCATCCAGCGCGTCAATATCGGCGACAGCCTGACCAGGACCGCGGCCCGTTATCCGGATGCGCTCGCCCTCGCGGACGGGACGCGGCGGCTGACCTACCGGGAGTTCAACCGCCTGGTCAACCGCTTCGCCCGCGGCCTCGCCGGGCGCGGCTACTCCCGGGGGGACGCCCTCGCCCTCGCCTCCGGCAACAGCATCGAGTTCCTGGTCACCTACTACGCCTGCGCCAAGCTCGGTGTGGTGTGCGTCCCGGTCAACCTCGGCTGGCGGGCCGACGAGGTCGGCTACGTCCTCGGGCACAGCCGCGCCCGCGGCATCGTCATCGAGAGCCAGCTGCTCCCGGCGCTGGCCGAGACGGTCACCAAGCAGCCGGGCATCTGCGACGTCATCGTGGCCCGGGGGACGGGGGGAGACAGCACCCCTCGTTCTGATGAGATCTCCGCTGCCATCGCCTTCGGGGACCTGGCCGACGGCGATGACGCCGAACCCGAGTGCTTCGTCGACGACCGGGACCCGCTCAGCTACCTCTACACCAGCGGCACCACCTCCTTCCCCAAGGGGGTGGTCGGCAACCACACCGCCATCTACCTGGAGTCGCTGTCGATGGCGGTGGAGGCCCGCTTCAACGAAACCGACCGGTTCGTGGCGATGATGCCGATGTTCCACACCGCGCAGCTCAACTGCCACTGCACCGCCGCCGTCATGGTCGGCGCCGCGGTGTTCATCGAGCGCGGCTTCGACGCCGGGCGGCTGCTCGGACTGATCGAGGCGGAGCGGATCACGCAGATCTTCGGGCTGCCGATGATGTACCGGCAGCTACTCGACCATCCCGACATCGACCGCAGGGACCTGTCCAGCCTGCGGCGCGCCCTCTACGCGATGGCGACCATGCCGGAGGCGCAGCTGCGCCGCTGCATCGAGCGATTCGGCTGCGACTTCTACCTGCTGTTCGGGCAGACGGAGATGAGCCCCACCGCCACCCTGTTCCGGCCCGAGCACCAGCTCAGCCACGCCGGGGCCGTCGGGACGCCCGTGGTCAACGTGCAGGCCGCGATCATGGACGCCAACGGAACCCTGCTGCCGCAGGGCGAGGAGGGCGAGATCGTCTACCGGGGACCGCACACCCTCACCGGCTACCTCGACAACCCGGAGGCCACCGACGCGGCGTTCGCCCACGGCTGGTTCCACTCCGGCGACATCGGGCGCTTCGACGCCGACGGCATCTTGTGGTTCACCGACCGCCGCAAGGACGTCATCAAGACCGGCGGCGAGAACGTCGCCTCGATCGAGGTCGAGAAGGCGCTCTACGCGGCCGACACGGGCATCGCCGAAGCGGTCGTCGTCGGGCTGCCGCACGAGCGGTGGACCGAGGCCGTCACCGCGATCGTCGTCCCCGCGCCCGGCGCCCAGGTCGACGAGCGCGAGCTGCTGAGCCGGGTACGGGCGCACCTGGACCCGTACAAGGTGCCCAAGGCCATCATCACGGTGGAGGAACTGCCCAAGACGTCCACCGGCAAGATCCAGAAGAACGTGCTCCGCGACCGCTACGCCCGGCACTACGACGAGCCGGCCGGGGCCTGACGCGACCCGGCCCGGTCCTTCGCGGCCAGCAGCTACTCGCCGCGCTCGGCGCGGCTCTAAGGAGAGAGAATGCTAGAGGTCGAACTGCGCTCCGGCGTCACGATCGTGGAGCTCCGGCACGGGAAGGTCAACGCGCTCGACCTTGAGCTGCTGCGGGCGGTCACCGCGGCGATGCGCGGTATCGACGGTGACGGGCCGGTCGTGATCACCGGCGCCGGGCCGGCCTTCTGCGCCGGCGTCGACCTGCAGCGGATCGTTGACGGCGGGCCGTCTTACGTCCGGGAGTTCCTGCCCGCGCTTACCGAAGCCTTCCGGGCCGTCTTCGACTATCCGGGACCAGTCGTGGCCGCCGTCAACGGCCACGCGATCGCCGGGGGCTGCGTGCTCGCGGCCGCCTGCGACGTGCGGCTGATGTCAGGCGGCAGCATCGGCCTGGCCGAGCTCAGCGTCGGGGTTCCGTTCCCGGTGACCGCGATGGAGATCCTCCGGCATGCGTACGGGCCGGCCGCCGGCCGGCTGGTGCTCATGGCCGAGCTGTTCGACGCGACGCGGGCGCAGTCGCTGGGGCTGGTCGACGATGCCTGCCCGCCGGACGGCCTGCTGGAGTCGGCGCTGCACTGGGCCCAGCGGATGGCCCGGACGCCCGCCGACGTGTTCGCGTTCAGCAAGCGCCAGCTGCAGCAGCCCGCGCGCGACCAGCTGGCCGCACGGGCCGAGGACGATGCTGTCGTCGCGGCGTTGTGGTCGAGCGAGCGTACGCGCGAGGCCATCGCCGGCTACCTGCAGGCGCTGAAATCACGGCCCCGTTAGAAATGGCTCACGCGGCGGGGGATCTCCGCGCCTTCGTCAACCATCTGGGCGACCCGGTCCAACGCCTCTGTCTCTCGGCGTTTCTGCAAGCAAGAGACCCAGGTTGGCGATTACTATCAGATTAAGGACTGGCTAATCTGATAGTAATCGGCGGAGGGAGTGCCTGTGTCGTCATTTAGCCCAGGGGCTGACCAGGTCGAGGCTCGCGAGATGCTGGAAGCTCTCGTTAATGGCGCGCTCGCCAAACTCGCCGTCGGCGCGCTCCCTGACAGCATCGAGCGGGAGCAGGTCGACTTCAAGGAGGAGGCCGGGCGGCGGGGGCCGGGCGGGACCCTCACCGTAGGCGACCCGCACAACCAGGAGGCGGCACGGCACCTGGCCAACGAGGTGGCTTGCATGGCGAACACGCCTGGCGGCGGCGCGATCGTGGTTGGGGTCGAAGACCGCAGCGGACGCGTTCTCGGTGCGGCGCTCGACGCGGATTGGCTTCGCCATCGCGTATATGAGTACGTGAGTATCGCGCCGGCCGTGAAGGAAAGGGTTGTCCAGGGCGCGCGTCTTCTTGTGCTTTACGTGGCGCAGGCTAGCGAGCCGGTGGAGGACGTGAGCGGGCGGATCCGGTGGCGTACTGGCGGACACTGCACCCCGGTTGACCGTGCCGAATGGTGGCTGAGCCGCCAGCTTCACGCTGGCTATGACCAGATGGCCGTAGCCACGCGGCGCACCGAGTCCGACGTGGCCCCCGGTGCAGTGGGTGTCGCCCGGCGGTACCTGGCGTCTAGGGCCAGCGAACGGGGGACAGGTACGGACAGCGCCGACATCGGCGGGCAGAGTACGCGAGAACTGCTTGCCGCCTTGGGCGTGCTCTATCCCGATGGCCGTCTGAGCGCTGCGGGTGCCCTGATGTTCTGCCGGTCTGACCGTACCCACATCACCCTGTCCGTCCTGGATGTCGAGGGGGGCGAGTTGCTCGCCGCCCCCCGGGACCTATCGGGGCTCAGCTTGCTGGAACAGATCAACATAGTCGACGAGCGGCTGGACACCCTGAACACCTCGCTTCGCGTCATCGCGGACCCGGGCTTTGCCCAGCCACTGGTGCGGAAGCTCCCGCCGGGCGCGGTGCGCGAGGCCGTACTCAACGGGGTCGTCCATCGGGACTGGATGCAGCACGATCCCGTAGAGATCACCTGGATCGAGGAGGATTCGGCGCTGCAGGTCGTCAGCCCTGGAGGCTTCACCGGGGGAGTTACCGCAGAAAACGTGCTGACTCAGCGGCACGCCCGGTACCCGGCGCTGGCGGATCTCTGCCGGGCCCTGCACTTGGTTGAGAAACAAGGGCTTGGCGTCGACAGGATGTACCGGGACATGGTCGTACTGGGCCACCGGCCGCCGATGATCGTGGAAGAGCCGGGACCGCGGGTGCGCGTCAGGCTTGTGGGCGGCCCCCCAGTAGTGCCGGTAGTGAACTTGATGTCAACGATCCTGCCGGAGCCGCGACAGCGGGATGTCCGAGTTGCGCTGATCATCCACGACCTGCTCCACCAGCCGTTTATCACCGCCCGAAGGCTGACCGGGATCCTCCAGCGGGAGATTCCGGAGGTCGAAGAAGCCCTGGAGACCGCTGCGGATTGCCGGACCGGCACCGAGCCCTTGCTCTTTCGGTACAAGGACGTATGGACACTGACCTCGGCTGCGGTGTCTGCGGCCAGGCGTAGAACTAGCTACGAGGATCTTCACCGGCGCGGGGTGCTGACGTACATGAGGCCCGACATCAACGTCGCGGCGACGATCGCCCGCGACTGGCTGACCGACCACGAGCGCTATACATCGGGTGATCACGCGAACCTCACCGGATTGACGTACGCGGGAGCCCGCAGTCAGTTGGAGCGACTCGAGCAGACGGGACTCCTGATCCGTGGTCCGGGAAGCGGGCGCAATGCCCACTTCGTGGCCGGGCCCGCACTTACCTAAAGAACCGGGGTAGCGTCTCCGGCCGGCCGGAGACGAGGCGCGGCCGGCCGGCCGCCGGGGGCGATGACCGGGGGCCGCGCAGCGGGAGGGTGCCCATCATGCGCCGAGCCGGTACCAGCGTGCGGCGGTGCCGCCGAGCACCGCCGTCCGGCCTGCGGCGTCCGGAACCGGCGGATTGCCGCCGCGGACTGCTTCGGCGATGCTGATCGAAAATCGAGTGTCGGAGAGGACGTAGTGGTCGACAAAGCGCAGATCGTGATCGACTTCCACACCCACTGGATCCCCTCTGGGCTGCCCGACCTGGCCGCGCGCACGGCCGACCCGCGATGGCCGGTCTTCGACCCGGCCGCGGGCGCGCTCGTCATCGACGGCGAGCCCGTCCGCTCGGTCCCGCCGAGCGGCTGGGACGTCCAGGCACGCCTCGATGCCATGGACGCGGTCGGCCACGACAGGCACGTCCTGTCCCCGATCCCGCCGCTGCTGTGCGACTGGGCCAGCGCCGGGCTCGGCACCGAGTGGGCCAACGCCGTCAACGACTCGCTGGCCGGCGTCGTCGCCGCGCACCCGGACCGCTTTTCCGGCCTGGGCACCATTCCGATCGCCCACCCGGACCAGTCCGTCGCGGTGCTGGAACGGGCCAAGGCGAACGGTCTGGCCGGCATCGAGGTGGCCACCACCGCGCTGGACCAGGAGTTCGACGCGCCGCGGCTGCGGGCGATCTTCACCGCCGCGGCGGACCTGGGCCTGGTCGTCTTCGTGCATCCGCTGATCCTCGGCCCGACGTCGCGCTGGACCCCGCGGATCACCGGCCTGCCGGCCAACTTCGGCCTCGGCATGACGACCGATACCGCCATCGCCGCGTCGCGGCTGCTGTTCGGCGGGGTGCTGGCCGAGGCCACCGGGCTCCGGGTCTGCCTGGCCCACGGCGGCGGCACCTTCGTCTGGGCGCTCGCACGGATGGCCCGTATGTGGCGCGACGAGGAGCAGGGGATGCCCCTGGCCCG
>Ga0302314_10009529_pt1 | contig 17160 bp, 17 predicted proteins | sample III_Palsa_N2_3_FD_200533 | JGI IMG/M metagenome (GOLD analysis project Ga0302314, IMG submission 200533) | Peat permafrost microbial communities from Stordalen Mire near Abisko, Sweden - III_Palsa_N2_3 | ecosystem: Environmental > Terrestrial > Soil > Palsa > Peat permafrost | place: Sweden...
GCAGGCGATCCGGTGGAGATCGCCGCGCGCTACAACGAGCAGGGCGCCGACGAGCTCACGTTCCTGGACATCACGGCCACCAGCGACGCCCGCGGCCTGATCCTGCCCATCATCGAGGCGGTGGCTTCGCAGGTATTCATCCCGCTGACGGTGGGCGGCGGCGTGCGCGAGGTGGCCGATGTGCGCCGGCTGCTCAACGCGGGCGCGGACAAGGTCAGCTTCAACTCGGCCGCCGTCGCCAACCCGCAGGTGATCAGCGACGCGTCCGACAGGTACGGCGCCCAGTGCATCGTCGTCGCGATCGACGCCAAGCGTCGCAGCCCCGCGGACGCCGCCGCGCGCGGGCCCGGCTGGGACGTCTACACGCATGGCGGCCGCAAGAACACCGGCCTCGACGCCGTGGCCTGGGCGCGCGAGATGGTGGCGCGCGGCGCCGGCGAGATCCTGCTCACCAGCATGGACCGCGACGGTACGCGCTCGGGCTTCGACCTCGAGCTGACCCGCGCCGTGTCGGATGCCGTGACCGTGCCGGTGATCGCCTCCGGCGGCGTCGGCACGCTGGACCACCTGGCCGACGGCGTGCAACAGGGCGGCGCCGACGCGGTGCTGGCCGCCAGCATCTTCCACTATGGCGACCACACGGTGGGCGAGGCCAAGGCCTTGATGGCCGCCCGTGGAATCCCCGTTCGGCAATAAGAGACCCGGGCTGCGACAATCGGGGCCTATGTCGAGAAAGCTCCCGTGAAGAATCCCACCCGTCCCGCGCGCCCGAAGTCGCCGCAAGGACCGCGCGCGCTGCGCGACGCCTACGTCCCCGGCTCGCCCGATCCGTGGGACGACGATGCGCCCGTGCGCAACACGCGCGCCGCCCGCGCCGAACGTGCGGCCGCTGCCGCCGCCGCCCCGGTGGAGCTGACGCCCGCGCAGAAGCTCGCGCAAAGGCGCGAGCGCCGCGCGGCCGTCAACGCCGCGCACGTGATCCGCATCATTGGCGGCACGTGGCGCCGCAGCCTGCTGCCCGTGCCCGACATGCCCGGACTGCGTCCTACGCCCGACCGCGTGCGCGAGACCTTGTTCAACTGGCTGGGCCAGGATCTGACCGGCTGGAACGTGCTCGACGCGTTCGCCGGCACCGGCGTGCTGGGCTTCGAGGCCGCGTCGCGCGGCGCGGCGTCGGTGCAGATGCTGGAGCGCGAGACCAAGCTGATCGCGGGCCTGAGCGCCTCGAAGGCCAAGCTGGGCGCCACGGCGGTGGCTATCACGCAGGCCGACGCCATGGCCTGGATGAAGCGCGCGCCGGCACAGTTCGACCTGGTCTTCCTCGATCCGCCGTTCGACAAGAACCTGTTCGAGTCGGCGCTGGCTGCGTCGCTGCATTGCGTCGTGCCGCAGGGCTGGATCTATCTCGAGTCGTCGGCGCCGTTCGATGCCGCGTCGCTCGCCGAGCGCGGGCTCGAGCTGTACCGGCATTCGCGGGCCGGTGCCGTGCACGCTCACCTGATCCGCAAGCTGTAAGAAGCTGCGCGCCCTACGCAACTTCGCCTAACCCGCGCACACCTCGACTGTGGAATGATCGCGGCAATGCTGCGTCATTCGCGCGCACTGCAAGGTAATCATGCCCAAGTCGCAACTGACCGCCGTCTACCCCGGAACCTTCGACCCGATGACCCTCGGGCACCAGGATCTGACACGACGCGCCAGCAACCTGTTCCCGCGGCTGATCCTGGCCGTGGCGGCCGGACACCACAAGCGCACGATGTTCTCCATCGCCGAGCGGCTCGAGATCGCCAAGGAGCTGGCGGCGCCGTACAAGAACGTCGAGGTGGTGGCGTTTCGGGGCCTGCTGCGCGACTTCGTGGTGGAGAACGGCGGCAAGGTGGTGGTGCGCGGCCTGCGCGCCGTGAGCGACTTCGAGTACGAGTTCCAGATGGCCGGCATGAACCGCCAGCTGATGCCCGACGTCGAGACGCTGTTCCTGACGCCGTCCGACCAGTACCAGTTCATCAGCGGCACCTTCGTGCGCGAGATTGCCGTCCTTGGCGGTGATGTCTCCAAGTTCGTGGCACCCTTGGTACTGTCGAAACTGAAAGAGCGCATTTCGCAGCCCCGCGAAACCGAGTAGTCCTCATGGCCCTGATGATCACGGACGAATGCATCAACTGCGACGTCTGCGAACCCGAATGTCCCAACGAGGCGATCTCGATGGGCGTGGACTATTACGTCATCGCGCCGGACAAGTGCACCGAGTGCGTGGGCCACTTCGACGCGCCGCAGTGCGTGCAGGTGTGCCCGGTGGAGTGCATTCCGATCAATCCGGAGCACGTCGAGACCGCGGATCAGCTGATGGCCAAGTACCGCGGCCTGCTGGGCCTGGACGCACCGGCCGGCTGATCACTTGCCGCTGGCAGAAGCACCCTTGGCGGGTGCGATCGCCTTGGCTCGGCGCACCTTGGTCTTCCTGACGTCGCACGCGACCGTCGCGCTGGCGACGCATCCCTTGTTCGCCCGCGAGCGTGCTTTCCCGGGCTCCGACGCCGCGCCTTCGCGTTCGCGCCGCCCGGCCTCCAGCCACGACGCCAGCCGCTTGTCGCGCACCGCGACGTCCTCGGCCTGAAGACGCTGGTGATCCGTGCGCGGGTCATCGACATCCAGCGCCTTGGCGTCGGCGCAGGCGTGCGGCGAATAGCTGTTGCCGCAGCGATAGATCAGGCGATCGGGCGGCAGCGCGTCGGGGACGGTGGCGGCCGAAGGCGCCAGGATCTGCGCGGTGGACGGCGTGGAGGCGGCGCGTGGCGCTCGCGGCGCGCGCGCCTGCGTCGCGTCGGCCCACAGGCTGCCGGCGCACAGCATCGCGGCACACAGCGCGGGTGTGCGCGAGCGTGGCGCGTGCGAGGCTCTTGGAAGGAAAGGGGCTTGAAGTTCGGTCTGGATCGTCACTCGGCGGGCTCCTGCGTGCCGGCCGCAGCCGGCCCCGCAGGGCTCGCAGGGTGAGAAGGCGACGGCGTGGCCACCGGCACCTTGGCCATCAGCGCCGACAGGATCGGATTGAGCTGTGGGCGTGGGGGCTTGGGACGCGGCGGCTTGGCGTGGATCTTCATCATCGCCTTGTCCATGTCGCCCGCCAGCAGCAACTCCAGCGCTTTCAGGCTGTCGTCGACATTCGCCTCGATTGACGTGCGTTCGGCGGCCGGCGGCTTGCGCAGCACGTAGGCCGCGACTTCGTTGCGGTCGCCGGGATGGCCGATGCCCAGGCGCAAGCGCCAGAAATCGGGCGTGCCCAGTTGCGCCTGGATGTCCTTCAAGCCGTTGTGGCCGCCGTTGCCGCCGCCCTTCTTGAGCTTCATCTGCCCGGGCGGGATGTCGAGCTCGTCGTGCACGACCAGGATCTCGTCGGGCAGGATCTTGAAGAATCGCGCGAGCGGCGCCACGGCCTTGCCCGACAGGTTCATGTAGGTGAGCGGCTGCAGCAACCACACCGGGCCCTCGGGCCGGTTCACGCGCGCCACGAAGCCGTGGTACTTCGGGTCGTGCACCAGTTGGCCGCCGAGCTGGCGCGCGGCCGCGTCCGCCCACCAGAAGCCGGCATTGTGGCGCGTGTCCGCGTATTCCGCCCCGGGGTTGCCGAGGCCGACGATCAATCGAATCATGTGGCGATTATCCGTGGGTCGCGGGGATGTCGTCCGTCCAGGCCAGCGACGCGATCTTCCACGCGCGCTCGGTGCGCACGAACTGCAGCGACTTCGTGCCGCCGCCCTCGAAGGGCACGCCGTCCAGCGTGCCGCGCTTGGCGTAGCGCAGCCAGCGGTGCGCGATTGCGCCCTGGATCTCGGTACGCGACTCGGTCTCGTGCTCCTCGAAGTTCGTCAGCCGCCCGTGCACCAACGGCTCGGCCCGGGGCGCGATGAAGCCGTGGACGTCGGTGGTGGTGACCGTGCCGAGTGCGTCGGCCACGCGCACGCTGGCGTCGAGCATGAAGTAGTGCGGCAGCGCGGGCAGCGTGGGGATCACGCCGCCGCGGTTGGTGAACGCGGCGAGGAAGCGGCGCGTCAGCGCATCGATCTGTGCTCGGTCGTCGCCGGGCTCGATGCGCGGCGACTTGAATACCCAGGTGTCGTAGTCGTTGCCGACCAGCCGCGTGATGCCGGCGTCGCGCAGCCCGATCTGCTGCAGCACGCCCGCCGACGGGGCGTTGTCCGGACCGGTGATGCCCCAGACTTCGGGCAGGCCCAGCACGTCCAGCGCGTAGCGCACGCAGGCGGCTGCGGCCTCGCGCGCGTAGCCCTGGCCGCGGAACGCGGGCATCAGCGCGTAGCCGACGTCGGCCTCCATCAGCGTGTCGCGCTTGATCAGGCCGCACATGCCCATCAGCACGCCGTCCGATTTGCGCTCCACGCCCCAGAAGCCGAAGCCCAGGCGGCCGTAGACGGTGGTGTGGCGCGTCGCGATCCACGTGAGCGCCTGGCGTCGCGTGCGCACGTTGCGTTCGCCGATGTTGGCGAGCCAGCCCGGGTCGTTGAGCAGCGCGCGCAGGAAGTCGGCGTCGGCCGCGACGAACCAGCGCAAGCGCAGGCGGGGGGTTTCCAGAATCAGCATGGCGTTCGAGTTTTCAGGGTTGCAGCAGCGCCGTGCGCGCACCGGCGATCAGCGCCTGGCCGATCTGCTCCATCAGGCCGGAGCGTGCCATCGGCGTGGTGGCGTCGGGCGGAGGGTCGATGCCGGTGCCCAGCTTCCACTGGTGCCAGTACAGCGCCACGGCTATGGTCACCTCGGGCCGGATCGCGATCAACGCACCCGCTTCCAGGTGTGCACGCGCCAGCAATTCGGGGATCACCGCGACGCCCCAGCCCATCACCGCGGCGCGCGCGCCGGCTTCGCTGGAAGGAACGTAGCGCTCCTTCAAGCGCGGGTCGCGCACGCCCATCGCGCGCGCCACCCATTGCGCCTGCATGTCGTCCTTGCGGTTGAACACGATGAACGGCAGCTTGGCGAAGTTGGCCTCGTTGAGGCCGGCGGGCATCGCGAGCGCGACGAAGGCCGGACTGGCGACGGCGATGTAGCGCATGTGGCCCAGCGGCTGGCAGGTGCAGCCGCGCAGCGCCAGCGCGACGGTGCTGACGCAGCCCAGCACTTCGCCTTCGCGCAGCCGGTCGTGCGTGAAGTCCTGGTCGTCGACGATCAGCTCCAGGCCGTAGCCCTCGCGCTGTCCGGCATGCACCAGCGCGTCGAGCGCGCCCAACACCCAGGTGGCGAGGCTGTCGGCATTGATCGCGATCGGCAGCCGCTCCTCGCGCATCTGCGTGGCGCCGAGCTCGCGTGCGGCGTCGGCACGCAGCGCCTGCAGCTGGCGCGCGTAGCGCAGCAACACCTTGCCCGGCTCGGTCATGCGCAGCGGGCGCGAGCGCACGACCAGCAACTGGCCCACCTGTGTCTCGAGGGCACGCAGGCGCTGCGACACGGCCGACTGCGTGATCGACAGCAACTGGGCGGCGCGCTCGAAGCTGCCGGCCTCGGCCAGCGCGGCCAGGGATTCGAGCGCGGCGGGATCGAGCAGGTTCATAAGTGCAGCTACTGTAATCGCTGTAATTGCGATGCGGCTTCACACTTTCCCGAGGTGGGCCTACGCTGGATTTCCAAAATATTCCACTGCCGGAGACATTCGCATGAAGATCGGCGTTCCGAAGGAAGTCAAGAATCACGAGTACCGCGTCGGCCTCACGCCGGCGAGCGTGCGCGAGTTCGTCGCCCACGGCCATTCGGTGGTGGTGCAGGCGGGCGCGGGCGCCGCGATCGGCCTCGACGACGCGCAGTACCGCGCGGCCGGCGCGACGCTGGTCGACAACGCACAGGAGGTGTTCGCGAAGGCCGACATGGTCGTCAAGGTGAAGGAGCCGCAACCGCAGGAGTGCGCGATGCTGCGCCCGGGCCAGGTGCTGTACACGTACCTGCACCTGGCGCCGGATCCGGAGCAGGCGGCCGCGCTGGTGAAGTCGGGTGCCGTATGCGTGGCCTACGAAACGATCACGGGCGCGAATGGCGGCCTGCCGTTGCTCGCGCCGATGAGCGAGGTGGCGGGGCGCATGTCCATCCAGGCCGGCGCCGCGCATCTGGAGAAAAGCAAGGGCGGCATGGGCGTGCTGCTGGGCGGCGTGCCGGGCGTGGCGCCGGGCCATGTCGTGATCCTGGGCGCGGGCGTCGTCGGCACGCACGCGCTGCAGTGCGCGGTGGGCGCGGGCGCGCGCGTGACGGTGCTGGACAAGAACGTCGACCGGCTGCGCCAGCTGGACCTGGTGTTCGGCAACCGCATCACGACGCTTTACTCGAACGCATCTTCCGTTGAAGAGTCGGTGCTGGCCGCCGACCTCGTCATCGGCGGCGTGCTGATCCCAGGCGCGACCGCGCCCAAGCTCGTCACGCGCGACATGATCTCGCGCATGAAGAAGGGTGCTGTCGTCGTCGATGTGGCGATCGACCAGGGCGGCTGCTTCGAGACCTCGCACGCCACCACGCATGCCGAGCCCACCTACGTGGTGGACGGCGTCGTGCACTACTGCGTGGCCAACATGCCCGGTGCCGTGGCGCGCACGTCCACGTTCGCGCTGAACAACGCCACCATCGGGCCGGGCCTCGCGCTCGCCGACCACGGCTGGCAGGCGGCGATGCGCGGCAATCCGCACCTGAAGGCCGGGCTCAACGTGGCGAACGGCAAGGTCACGTTCGAGGCGGTGGCGCGGGCGTTGGGGTACGACTTCACATCCGCGGATTCGTTGCTGAACTGAGCCCGTACGGCGGCATTCGCGGGGTGCGAGTGCCGCCGGATAAAATTGCGGGCTATGTCCCGTCTCGCCGTCCTCCCGCAATACTTCTATCCCAAGCGCCTCCTCACGCTCTACGCGGGCTTCATGGCGCGCAACGAGTGGGGCTGGTACACGACGCGACTGATCCGCAACTTCATCCGCGACTACCACGTCGACATGAACGAGGCAGTCGAGCCCGATCCGGCTGCGTACAAGAGCTTCAACGAGTTCTTCACGCGGGCGCTCAAGCCCGGCATGCGGCCGATCGCCCAGGCCGACCTGATCTGCCCGGTGGACGGCGCGATCAGCCAGTTCGGCCGCATCGATACGCACACGATCTTCCAGGCCAAGGGCCACGAGTACATGACCCAGGCGCTGCTGGGCGGCGACCCGACCATCGCCGACCCGTTCATCGACGGCAGCTTCGCCACCATCTACCTGAGCCCGAAGGACTACCACCGCATCCACATGCCCTGCGACGGCCGCCTCACGCGCATGATCCACGTGCCGGGCGACCTGTTCTCGGTGAACCCGGTCACCGCGCAAGGCGTGCCGGGCCTGTGGGCACGCAACGAACGCGTGGTCTGCATGTTCGAAGGCCCGCGCGGCCCGTGGGCACTCGTGCTGGTGGGCGCCACCATCGTCGGCAGCATGCAGACGGTGTGGCACGGTCTGGTGAACCCGCCGCGTCCCGGCAAGATCCGCGAATGGCGCTACGACGACAAGGCCATCTCGCTGAAGCAGGGCGAGGAGATGGGGCGCTTCCTTCTGGGCTCCACCGTGATCATGGTGTTTCCGAAGGACGACATCGCGTTCAACCCGCTGTGGGAGCCGGCGCGAGGTGTGCGGCTGGGTGAAGAGATGGCGAACTACCGGGCCTGACGCGACCAGCCTGCGCGCGCGAAGCCGATCAGCTCGCGGCAGATCTTCCAGCAGAGCACCACGACCACCAGCGTGACGATATAGAGCGTGCTGCCGGGCAACTGGTGCACGTGGATCGCGTTGTCCAGGGATCCGAAGAAGAACGCGTGCGGGCCGCTCCACAGGCCGACGTGCGCCGGGTCGATCGCGTGCATCACCGCGGTCACGCCGACCGCCAGGGCGAACACCGCGATGAGTGCAGCGGCACCGAGCTGCGCGAAGGCCTTGAGCTTGCTGGATGGGGACTGCGATGCTGCGGACATGACGGCTCCTGACAGGAATCGAAAATTCTAGCGTCGTGCCCTGTCGATCGATTGGCGCTGGACGACCGGCTGCGGCCGGGGCTGACCAATGGCGCCTCGGGCATGACGAGTTGCCATGGACGACGCGTTTTATGGCGAGCAACCGTTTCAGGAACGAAAAAGCCCCGCCGAAGCGGGGCTCTCCAGAGAAATCTCGACGCGGCCGTCGCCGCGCGAGATCACTTCTTCTTGGCGGCGGCGGCCGGAGCGGCGGCAGCGGTCTTGGCCGGGGCGGCCTTGCCGCCCTTGCCCTTGCTTCCGCCCGTCGCGGCGGCAGCAGCTGCCGCGGCGGCGGCTGCTGCTTCTTCCGCAGCGGCGTCTTCGGCGTTGACCTTCGGGTCGGCGACCGAGACGACGACCGGGTTCTGCGTGCCGTGGCGCACGGCCTTGATGCCGGCCGGGAACTTCAGGTCGGACACGTGCAGCGACTTGCCCTTGACCAGGCCGCTCAGGTCGACGGCGATGAATTCCGGCAGCTGGGTGGCCAGGCATTCCACTTCGACTTCGGTGGCGACGTGGTTGACGACACTGTTGTCGGTCTTGACGGCCGGCGAATTTTCTTCGCCCTCGAAGTGCAGCGGCACCTTCTTGCGCAGGCGCGTGGTGGCATCGACGCGCTGGAAGTCGATGTGCTGGACGATCTGCTTCCAGGCGTGCATCTGGAAGTCGCGCAGCAGCACTTGTTCGACCTTGCCGCCCAGTTCCATCTCGAGGATGGACGAGTGGAAGGCTTCCTTCTTCAGCGCGAAGTACAGCGCGTTGTGGTCGAGTTCGATCGTTTGCGGCGTGCCGGCACCGTAGACGATGCCAGGAACCTTGCCGGACAGGCGCAGGCGGCGGCTCGCTCCGGTCCCCTGCAGGCTGCGTTCGTAAGCTGTGAATTTCATGATGTTGCTTTCAGATATTTGGCGCCCGCGACCAGGTCACCGGTAAAGACGATCCAGCCACCGCTTCTCCGCTCGTGGGCGGACGGCCGAAGGATCGGGGAATGCGGACTCAGAAGTTGTTGTTCTGTTCCGCAAAGAGGGAGGTGACCGATTCGCCGTCGGAGATGCGGCGGATGGTCTCGGCGAACAGGAAGGCCACCGACAGCTGGCGGATCTTCTTGCAGGCCTTGCCGGCGTCGGACAACGGCAGCGTGTTGGTGATCACGACTTCGTCGAGCGCCGAATTCCTGATGCGTTCCACGGCCGGGCCGGAGAACACGGGGTGCGTGCAGTAGGCGTAGACGCTCTTGGCGCCGCGATCCTTCAACACCTCGGCGGCCTTCACGAGCGTGCCGGCGGTGTCGATCATGTCGTCCATGATCACGCAGTTGCGGCCGTCGATGTCGCCGATCACGTGCATCACTTCCGAGACGTTGGCCTTCGGCCGACGCTTGTCGATGATGGCCAGGTCGCAGCCGAGCTGCTTGGCCAGCGCGCGGGCGCGAACCACGCCGCCGACGTCCGGGGACACGACCACGAGGTCTTGATAGTTCTTCGACTTGACGTCGGTGAGCAGCACCGGCGACGCGTAGATGTTGTCCACGGGAATGTCGAAGAAGCCTTGGATCTGGTCGGCGTGCAGATCCATCGTGAGCAGGCGTTCGACGCCCACGGTCTGCAGCAGGTTGGCCACGACCTTGGCGCTGATCGGCACGCGGGTGGAGCGCGAGCGGCGATCCTGGCGGGCGTAGCCGAAGTACGGGATCACGGCGGTGATGCGGCGCGCGCTGGCGCGCTTCAACGCATCGACCATGATCAGCAGTTCCATCACGTTCTCGTTCGTCGGGGCCCCGGTGGACTGGATGACGAAGACGTCGCGGGCGCGGACGTTCTGATGGATCTCGACGTCGCACTCGCCGTCGGAGAAGCGGCCGACTTTCGCCTTGCCGAGCTCGGTTCCGAGTTGAGTGGCGATTTCCTGCGCCAGCACAGGATTCGCGTTGCCTGTGAACAGGACCGTGTTGAACAGCACGTCGGAGACTCCGTGAGGGGCGGGTGCGCAGCGAGGCCAGGGCGCCGGCCTGGATCGACCGACCTATCGAACCGCAGCGTTATCCGGTAACGCCGGGCAATGACATTTGGCAGGGGAAGAAGGATTCGAACCTTCGCATGTCGGAATCAAAATCCGATGCCTTAACCAACTTGGCGACTCCCCTACACCGGACCCGGCCGTGAGGCCGAACCCATCAACTTTTTCTCAGTCTGCCCAGGCCCGCAACGGGTGGTGAGCCAGACTGTGACACATCCGACCGCTCCAGCCCTCGGGAAGATCACCCTCGGGCCACGAAACGCCATCCGTGCCGACTGTCGCGAACACTGCGCTGCCAGAACCGGTCATGCGGCTGTTGCCGAAGCGGACAGCCAGCCATGTCGCAACCTGCGCGATGGACGGGCACAAGGCCTGGGCCACCGGCTGGAGGTCGTTATGACCGAATACCGCTGCATTTCCAAGTTCTCGCTGCGCATTCAACTGTGCAACAGAGCCCGCTAGTGTAGCAGGCTCAGTATCGCGTGCCAAGTCCGGATGAGAAAAGATGCCGGCAGTTCCCAGGCTTTCTGTCGGCTTCACTACGGCGTAGCGGTGTGGCGCCCACTCGATCGCGGTCAATCTGTCGCCGATGCCTTCGACGAACGCGTTGTCGCCGCCCACGAAGAACGGCACGTCGGCGCCCAGCGGCGCGGCAAGCGCCAGCAGGCGCTGGCGCGGCCAGTTCAGGTTCCACAGGCGGTTCAGCGCCAGCAGCACGGTGGCAGCGTCGGAGCTGCCGCCGCCCATGCCGGCGCCCCAAGGCACGCGCTTCAGCACCGAGATGTCGGCGCCCAGCGTACAGCCGCTGGCCTGTTGCAATGCGCGCGCGGCGCGCAGGCTCAGGTCGTCGGCGGGCAGCGCGGGGCCGAGGTCGTGGCGGCGCAGCAGGCTGTCTTCGCGACGCTCCACGTGCAGCGTGTCGGCCCAGTCGATCAGGATGAACACGGACTGCAGCAGGTGGTAGCCGTCGGCGCGCCGGCCCGTGACGTGAAGGAACAGGTTCAGCTTGGCCGGGGCGGGCAGGTCGTAGAAGGCTTTGACGGCCATGGCGGCAGCGTTTCAGGAGGCGGAGGCAGCGGACGCCGCAGGGGCGGCGGCGTCGAGCTTGACGCGCACATGTAGCACCGGCGCCGGCATCGCGCGCTGGGCGTCGATCAACTGGGCGCTGGCCAGCTTGGAGATGTCCACCTGCCAGCCGAGCTGGTCGAAGGAGCCGCCGTCGGCGCTGCGGCGCGCCGGCGCGGCGGGCCACGGCTGGCCGGATAGCCAGTCGAACATGGCCGGCAGCGGCAACTGGTCGCCGATCGCGCGCTGCATCATCTCGCCGAGCGTGTCGTAGCGCGTGGTGCTGCCGTCGGCCTCGAGTTCGATCTTCGACGGCTCGCCGCGTGCGCCGACCGGATCCGACCAGCGCGCGCGCGCGACCGTGGTGCCGATCGGGCTGGTGAGGATCAGTTGGCCGCTAGCCGCGTTGCCGCTCAGCTCGAACTGGCCGGTGACCGAGCGCGCGGGGCGATTGGGCGCCGCGTCGGTGCGCACCGCCAGGCGGCCGCTGTAGACGTGGCCGGGCAGCGGCGGCGGGTGGGTGGCGCAGGCCTGGAGTACGAGCAGGAACCAAACCGACAGCGCCAAGGCGCCGCCGCCCCTGGGCGACAACCTCACGGCGCGACCTTCAACCGCGTCATCGTCTGCTTGAGCACCTCGTTGCCGGCGTCGAGCTTGTGCGCGTCGCGCAGCACCTGGGCTGCCTCGTCGTGCTTGCCGTCGGCCCACAGCGCCTCGCCCAGGTGAGCGGCGATCTCGGTGTCCTTGCGCGACGAATAGGCTTGGGCCAGCAGCGTGGCCGCGGCATCGAAGTGGCCCATCCGGTATTCGACCCAGCCCAGGCTGTCGACGATGAACGGGTCGGCCGGCGACAGCTCGTGCGCCTGGCGCACCATCGTGAGCGCCTCGTCCAGGCGCAGGTTGCGGTCGGCCAGCGAGTAGCCCAGCGCGTTCAGCGCCTGCGAGTTCTCGGGCTGCAGCACGAGGATGCGGCGCAGCAGGCGTTCCATGTCGTCGAGGCGATTGAGGCGCTCGTCGACCATGGCCTCCTGGTAGACCAGGTCGACGTCGTCGGGCGTCTCGGCGTTGGCCTTGTTCAGCACTTCGCGTGCCTCGCCCAGCTTCTTCTGGTCGAGCAGCAATTGCACCTCGGTGAGCAGCTTGTAGCGCTGTTCCGCGGGCGTGGATGCGTTGGCGGCGCGGATCATCTGCAGCGCCTCGGCCAGCTTGCCCTGGCGCGCGAGCAGGCCCGCACGCAGCGAGACGACCTGCAAGTCGGCATCCTTGGCATCGACTTGCGCGAGCCACCTGGCCGCTGCGGCGTCGTCGTGGCGCTGTTCGGCGGCGCGTGCCAGCAGCAGTTGCACGTGGGCGAGACGCGCCGGATTGCCGCCGGCTGCCGCGTCGGCATCGGGGGGCGCGGCAGCATCCGGGGCGTCGTCGTCGTCGGCGATCGTGCCGGGCGCGACGGTGGCCTTGCGAGCGGCGGTCTCGTCGGCGATCTCGGCGGTGATCAGCGCCAACGCCTGCTTCAGGTCGGCGTCCGCGGCGGCCGGGTCGCGCAGTTCGAGGTCGATCTCGCCCAGCGCGAGCCACAACTGGGCCTGCTTGGGGCGATCCTTGACAGCCAGGCGCAGCTGGTCGGCGGCGTCGGTGAGCCGTTGCTCGGTGGCCAGCACGCTGGCGAACGCCTGGCGCACCACCGGCTCGGCCTCGGGCAGCGCCAGGTAGCGGCGCACGATGACCTCGGCCCTGGCGATCAATTCGGTGGCTGGCGCGGTGCCCTTGATCGGGCCCGCGCTGGCGGGCGCGCCGGGAACGTCCGACGCGGCTGGCGCCCGAGCAGCCGCTCCATCGCTGGCGGCATTCATCACGTCCAGCGCCAGCAGCACGGGCTGCAGCGCGGCCGGATCCTGCTCCTGCGCCTGGGCGGCGAGATCGAGCGCATAGACCGGCTGGCCCTGATTCAGGCGGATGCGGCCGAGCGCGACGTGGGCGGCGACGCGCGTGTCGGGCGCATCCATGTACGGTTGCAGCAACTGGCGGAACTGTTCGGCGGCTGCCGCCTTGTCCTTGGCACGCTGCTGGGCGCGCGGCAGGCTGGAGATCAGCGCCGAACGCTCCGCCGGCGTGCTGATGGACAGCAGTTGCTTGAGCGGCTCGGCGGTCTCGGGCACGCGGTCGAACGCGATCAGCAGCTGGATCTCGGTGCGCAGGGCCTCGGTCGAGCGCGGAATCGTCTGGCGCCAGCTGCGCGTGATCGTGAGCGCCTTGTCGCCTGCACCGGCCTCCACGGCGATCTGCAATGCGCGGCGAAACAGCGCGTCGTCCTTGTTGCGGCGCGCGGCTTCGAGCATCAGCTCCACGGCGTCGGCGGGCTGGTTTTCCCGCAGCGCGAACTCCGCCAGCAACAACTGGTACAACAGCGGGCCGTCGAGATAGGAGTTTTCGACGACGGGCGCCGGCTCCTGCACGATGGTGGGCACCGAGGCCGGCCCGGCCGGAGGCAGTGCGGCATTCTTCTCTTGCGCCCAGGCGGGGGCGAGTGCAGCAAGCATCAGGCCCAGCAGGGCGGGGCGGCCAACCAGACCCGTTGCCCGCGCGACGATGCCCCGGGTGCTTCGCTTCAAGCCTTGCGTTTGACTCATTGGCGCTCCATGTCAGTCCATTCTAGGCCCCGAGAAATCACCATGCCCGAGTTGCCAGAGGTAGAAGTTACGCGCCGAAGCGTTGCCGGCGGATTGCTGGGTGCCCGGGTGCGCGACATTCAGATGGGCCTGCCGCTGCGCTGGCCGCTGGGCGTCGATCCGCGGACGCTCGCGGACACGGTCTGCGGCGAGATGACGCGGCGCGGCAAGTACCTCTGGCTGCCGCTCTGGCGGCCGGCTGCTCCTGGCGACGCCGATCGCCTGCCGGGACTGCCGCGCGGCGCGTCCACGCCGGCGGGCGAGCGTGGCGGCGGGCTGCTGATCCACCTGGGCATGTCGGGCGCGCTCGCCTTCGGCGAGTGCCCGGCCGAACGCGGGCCGTACGACCATTTCCGCCTGCTGACCGACCGCGGCTGCCTGTGGTTGACCGACCCGCGCCGCTTCGGCGCCGTCGTCTGGGCGCCGGCGCTCGACGCCGAGCCGGCGCGCAAGCTGCTGGCCTCGCTGGGCCCCGAGCCGTTCGACCCGGCGCTCGACGAAGCCGGCTTCCATGCGGGGCTGCAGGCGCGCCGCACGCCGGTGAAGACGGCGCTGCTGTCGGGCGAGCTGGTGGTGGGCGCCGGCAACATCTACGCGTGCGAGGCGCTGCACCTGGCGCGCATCGACCCGCGCACGCCGTCCAACAAGATCAGCCGGCCGCGTGCGGCGAAGCTGTTGTCGGCGGTGCGGCAGGTGCTCGAGCGGGCGATCGAGGCGGGCGGCTCCACGCTGAAGGATTTCAGCGCCAACGGCGCCGCGGGGCACTACCAGGAACAGGCACAGGTGTACGGCCGCGCGGGACAGTCCTGCAATACCTGTGGCACCCTCGTGCGCCGAATCGTCCAGGGGCAGCGCTCGACATTTTTCTGCGGGGTTTGCCAGAAGCGTTAGCCATATTGCTCGCGAGCGTCGCTGAATACTCCCTGGCGGTTAATATTTGCAGAGAATGTATCTGGAGGTTTCAAGCGCGGCCCCAATACAGCTGTTCAGCAGGTCGGTGGGTCGCCAGCGTGCGACATACTTCGCATTTCGCCGGGTTATCGGGCGATGGCCGGCTGGCAATCGCGCTACGATCTCCGGTCATCTGGTCAATATATGAACCAGAACCCGCCGCCATCGGCGCCGACTTTTCCAGCGACGCACAAAGAGCTTGGCATGACGACGAAAGATCAATTGCTGGTACCTGCTCTCGACGCCCTGGCCAACTGGCGCCAGTCGCTGGCACGCGAGCTGTCGGGCCTGACCCGGTTCTTCACCAGCAACGACCTGCTGTCGGCACCGTCGGCCGACATCGCCGAATCGCTGCGCCAGCGCATGCTGGCCGACAAGCTGGTCGTGGCCTTCGTCGCCGAGTTCTCGCGCGGCAAGTCCGAGCTGATCAACGCGATCTTCTTCGCCGACACCGGTCGCCGCATCCTCCCCGCCTCGCCCGGCCGCACCACCATGTGCCCGGTGGAGCTGGCCTGGGACGAGCGCGAGCAGCCGATGCTGGACCTGCTGCCGATCGACACCCGCCGCGAAGGCTCGTCGCTCACCGAACTGCGCGCCACGCGCGAGGGCTGGAAGCGCGTGCCGCTCGATCCGGCCGATCCCGACGCACTGGCCGCCGCGTTGTCCGAAGTCACCCACACACGCAAGGTCACGCCCGACGTCGCCCGCGAGCTGGGCCTGTGGTCGGACACCGATCCGGAAGACAACCCGCCGCTGGACGAGGACGGCCAGGTGGAGGTGCCGGCCTGGCGCCACGCGATGATCAACTACCCGCATCCGCTGCTCGCGCGCGGGCTGGTGGTGCTGGACACCCCGGGCCTGAACGCGATCGGCACCGAACCCGAACTGACGCTGGGCCTGCTGCCCGGTGCGCACGCCGCGCTGTTCCTGCTGGGCGCCGACGCCGGCGTCACCAAGTCCGACCTGTCGGTGTGGAACGAGCACCTGGGCGGGCAGTCCATGGCCTGCTTCGTGGTGCTCAACAAGGTCGACATGCTGGCCGATCCGCTGCTCACGGACGAGCAGAACGAGGCACTCGTCCAGAAGCAGTGCGAGGTCACCGCGCAGACGCTGCAGATGCCGCGCGACCGCGTGTTCCCGGTGTCGGCGCGCATCGCGTTGCACGCGCGCCTGAACAACAACGAAGCCGATCTCGCCAGGAGCCGCCTCCCCGCGCTCGAGGCCGCGCTCACCAACGAACTCCTGCCGGCGCGCCAGCAGGTGCTCACGCACGCGCTGGTCCAAGGCGTGGAATCGTTGCGCGCCCAGGTCAACGCCCGCCTGCGCGACCAGCGTCGCCAGAACTCCGAACAACTGCTGGAACTGCGCGGCCTGCGCGGCAAGAGCGGCGCACGCGTGCGCCACCTGCTCGACCGGGTGCAGGAAGACGCCGCCGAATTCGAGCGCTGCGTCACGCGCCTCACCGCGCTGCGCGCGGTGCAGACGCGCCTGTTGCGGGATACGCAGAACCAGCTGTCCAGCGAACGCATCCGCGCTGAAGTCAAGCAACTGCAGTCCGCACTGAACTCCGGCTGGCTGCACCTCGGCGCACGCCAGGCCTTCCTGGGCATGTGCGACAAGCTGCGCCACGCGCTGTCGGACGCCGAAGTCACCACCTCCGAAGCGCGCGAGATGCTGCAAGGCACCTTTCGCCAGCTCAACGCCGAGTTCGGTTTCTCGTTGTCCATCGCGCTGCCGCCCGAGCTCGCGGTCCATCGCGAGGAGCTGGCCGCGATCGAGCGCGGCTACAACCGCTATTTCGGTCTCAGCGAGACGCTGCGCATGGCGTCGTCGGCGTTCAAGGAGCGCTTCGTGCGCATGCTGGTTTCGAAGCTGCGTGTCGTGTTCGAGACCGCCGCGCGCGACATCGAGCTGTGGCACCAGTCGGCCAGCGCGCAGATGGAGGCGCAGCTGCGCGACCGTCGCCGCAGCTTCCGCAAGCGCCGCGAATCGCTGGAGCGCATCCAGCAGGCCGCCGGCGACCTGGAAGAACGCGTGACCGACGTCGAATCGCAATCGGCGCGCATCGAGGCGCTGATCACCGACGTGGCGCTGCGTTGCGAGACGCTGGCGGTCATCGCGCGTCGCGGCCCGGTGGGCATCGAGTCCGAGCACTTCGAGATTCCGTTCGACGCGGCTGCCGCCACCGTCTGAACGTTGGTGAGCCCGCTGCCTTGCTCCGGCAAGGCATGATTCGGCATGGATCTCTTTTCAGCCGACAGCGGCCGGCCTCCCTTCATCGCCCGCGAGGTCGCGCCCGAGTGGAATGCGCTGCCGTTCGCGCAACGCGTCATCGCATGGCAACGCTCGCATGGCCGCTCCGGCCTGCCGTGGCAGCTCACGCGGGATCCCTACCGCGTGTGGCTCTCCGAGATCATGCTGCAGCAGACGCAGGTGACCACGGTA
>Ga0302314_10009530_pt1 | contig 17160 bp, 17 predicted proteins | sample III_Palsa_N2_3_FD_200533 | JGI IMG/M metagenome (GOLD analysis project Ga0302314, IMG submission 200533) | Peat permafrost microbial communities from Stordalen Mire near Abisko, Sweden - III_Palsa_N2_3 | ecosystem: Environmental > Terrestrial > Soil > Palsa > Peat permafrost | place: Sweden...
AGCCGTGTTGATGTCGAACGCTTCCGACACCGCGCCGGTCAGCCGGTAGTGAAGCAGCGACAGCAGATAGGAGGTGTTGAAGGCCAACTTCTCGAACACGCACAGGGCCAGCGGCGGACCAAAGGCCCACAGGAAGGTCGCGCGGCGGGCCCAGCCCGAGACCAGCATCAGCCAGGCCCAGATCGGCGCGTGCCAGAGCGTGAAGATCACCAGTACATAGACCAGCTCCACGGTGACAGGGCCTATGGGAAAGTTCGATATCAGCAGGGTCGGCGGCAGGCCGTGCATGGGCAGCAGGATGGCGCTGGCCACGAACATGATCAGCAAGGTCGCCAGTATGACCACCAGGGCGATGACCGGCAGGATCACCAGCGGAACCGCGGCCTTGGCCATCACCGTCGTCACGTCCGACACCGGAAGCGACTTCCAAAACAGGATGGAGCGATCGCGCCGTTCTGACTGCAGGGTTCCGAGGCAGTAGAACACCGCGACGATGAAGGCGGTCACCATGATGGCCCCCGCCGCCATGGCGAACGGGATCGACATGGCCTCGCCCTGCTTCACCGGATCGAGGGTCGAGATCATGTGCACGGCTCTTGCCGGCAGGCGCGAGGCGCCGACCAGCAGGCCGAACAGCACCACGCCGGCCACCGCCAGCGGGGCGATGTAGATCGACCGGTTTTCCCAGATCTCCCGCCTGACCGACCAGTAGAATGGCCGCGTGGTCCGAAGCATGCGGTCCAGGGGCGCGGAGTCTGTCGGCGCGCCGTTGACGATTTCCTGGGGGCTCATGCCGCCTCTCCCTTGGCCGGGACCGCGTCGGCGCCGATGACGGCGACGAACAGGTCGGCGATGCTGGGCGTTCTCACCTCGCCGAGCGCGGCGAGCCGCTTGCGGTCGACGCCGTCGAACAGAAGAATGCTGCGGCCGAACACCTGCCGCTCGTGCAGCGGTCCAAGCAGCCGCGCCTCGGCGACCTTATCGGCCGTGACCATGACTTCCGCATAGCGCTGCTCGAACACCTCCATGCTGCAGTCCAGCACGACGCGACCGCGGTTGAGGAACATCAGGTCGGTCAGGATGTGCTGGACCTCCTCGACCTGGTGGGTCGTCACCACGATGGTGCGGCTGTGGTCGAAGTAGTCGTTCAGCAGGGTGTCGTAGAATTCCTTGCGGTAGAGGATGTCGAGACCCAGCGTCGGCTCGTCCAACACCAGCAGTTTGGCGTCGATGGCCATGATCAGGGCCAGGTGCAGCTGGGTCACCATGCCCTTCGACAGGGCGCGCACCAGGCTGGTGCTCTTGATGTCCGTCTTGGCGAGGAAGGCTTCGGCCTTGGCGCGGTCGAACCGCGGGTGGACGCCATCGACGTAGTCGAGGGCCTGGGAGACCTTCATCCAGCGCGGCAGCACCGCCACATCGGCGATGAAGCAGACGTCGCGCATCAGCGCGTCGCGGTCGCGCCAGGGATCGCGCCCCAGCACCTTCAGGTCGCCGTCGTAGGACGACAGGCCAAGGATGGCGTTGAGCGCGGTGGTCTTGCCGGCGCCGTTGGGGCCGATCAGGCCGAGGATGCGGCCGGTCTCGACTTGCAGGTTGATGCTGTCGAGGGCGACGGTGTCGCCGAACGCCTTGCGCAGGCCGTGAGCTTCTATGCAGGCCATGTGATCAGCCGCCCTTGCCGGAGGTGGGGGCCGGAGCGCCGCCCGATGTCATCAGTTCCTCGGTCGTCAGGCCGAGGCGCTGGATCGTGGCGCGGATCTGCGGCCACTGCTCGGCAAGGAATTTCAGCCGCTCTGTCTCCAGCAACCGCGCCCCCGCCCCGTTCGTCACGAACATGCCAAGCCCTCTTCGTTTCTCCACCAGGCCGGACTCCACCAGTTCCTGATAGGACTTCAAAACCGTCAGCGGATTGACCCGGTATTCAGCCGCCACGTTGCGGACCGAAGGAAGCGGGTCGCCTTCCTTCAGCAGGCCGTCCAGGACCATCGCCACGATCATGTCGCGGAGCTGGCGGTAGATCGGCTGGCTGTCGTTCCACTCAGGATCCATCGTTTCGTCCAGACCGGCTCAGCCGCGGGATGCGCCCGCCGGCTGCCTTCAAACCACGCCGACCGATTGGTCAGCGATCATGTTGGTGTTATAGTTGACTACTACACCACAGTGCAAGCGGTTTGTTTTACGGCCTCGCGGCGCCGCCCCCGCGTGGAATTGCGCCGCAGCCCTCAGACGATCGCCTCGGCGATCAGCGCCTGGGAGGCGGCCTGATAGGGCGTCATGCCCTCCTGCATCATTCGCTGGATCAGGCCAACGAACAGCAGGTCGTGCTCCGGATCGATCCAGAACCAGGTGCCGGCCGCGCCATCCCACTGGTAGGTCCCCTTGCCCACTGGCGAGCCCGCCAGTTCCGGGTCCATGAACACCGCGCCGTTAAAGGCATAACCCCTCCCCGGCCCCACACGCTGCGCGCCGGCGATGAAACCATGCTCGATCAATGCCTGGGGCAGATGGTTGGCGGTCATCAGCTCTACTGACTTCGGCTGGATCACCCGCACGCCATCCAGTTCGCCTTTGTTCAGCAGCATCTGAGCGAAGCGGGCGTAGTCGATCGCCGTGGAATAGAGCCCGCCGCCGCCGGATGGCAGTTTCGGGATGGCCTTGCCATCGCGCCGGAACCCGGGATGGTCCAGCACCGTCAGCTCCGGGACGCCGAAATACATGTGGTAGAGGGTGGTCAGCCGAGGCTGCTTGGACGCCGGCACATAGAAGTCGGTGTCGACCATGCCCAGCGGCGAAAACAAGCTTTCGCGCATGAAGTCGGGCAGGCTCTGACCCGACAGTTTCTCGATGATGGCGCCCTGCAGGTCCATGCTCAGCGAGTAGCGGAACTGGGTTCCCGGCTGATACGCCAGTGGAACCGAGGCGACCCGGCGCGCCATATCCGCCAAGTTGTCGGCCTCCCAGACCCCGGCGGCGATATAGCCCGCGTCGGTGGGATCGTGCGGCCCCAGCCCGATGCCGTAGCCGAACCCGGCGGTGTGGGTCAGCAGCTCGCGCAGGGTGGGCGCGTGGTCCAGCGCGGCGCCCTCAGGCCCACGCACATCGGCGAACTCCGGCAGGTGTTTGGCGATGGGATCGTCCGGCGACCACAGGCCGCGATCATAGAGCACCATCATCGCCGCGGCGGTGATCGGCTTGGTCATCGAGAAGATGGCGAAGATGGAGTCCCTGGCCAGCGGCTCGCCCGTCGCGAGGGTCTTCAGCCCCATGGCCTCGAAGTGGGCGATCTTGCCATGCCGCGCCACCAGCACCACGGCGCCCGCCAACTGCCTGGCGTCGATCTGTTCGGCGATCATGGCGTCGACTCGCGCCAGGCCATCCGAGGACAAGCCGACGCTGGCGGGGTCTGTCAGTTGCAGGATCGCGCTCATGGAAAAACTCCGATTGGGGCTTTATCCTTACTTGAACTTGAGGCCGTCGACAGCGGTTTGTGCGCCGTTCGGGGTGGCGCTTTCCCTCCGAACTGATCCGCGACTATATGCATAAGGCATGTCAATACGTCGGACGAACGCGGCTATCCCGCACGGTCCAGGCGAGAAAATTAGGGAGTTCCACCATGGCCGATCGTCCGCAGTCCGGCGAAGCGTTTCAGGGCGTCATCGGTCGCACCTTCGATGAGTCCAAGCCCTGGTGGCCGCCGGCGAAGTTCGCCAACGGCGCGCCGAACGTGGTGATGGTGGTGCTGGACGACACCGGCTTCTCCCATCTGGGCTGCTACGGCTCCAGCATCGCCACGCCGAACATCGACGCCCTGGCGGCCGGAGGCCTGCGGTTCACCGGCTTCCACACCACCGCTCTCTGCTCGCCGACGCGCGCCTGCCTGATGACCGGACGCAACCACCATGCGGTGGGCATGCGGGCGGTCTCCAACTTCGACACCGGCTTTCCCAACATGCGAGGGGCGATCCCGCGCTCGTCGGCGACCCTGGCGGAAATCCTGCGCGACAACGGCTACGCCACCTTCGCCGCCGGCAAGTGGCACCTGGCGCCCATGGCCGAGTGCAGCGCCGCCGGCCCGTTCACCAACTGGCCGCTGCAGAAGGGCTTCGACCGCTACTACGGCTTCCTGCAGGGCGAGACAGACCAGTTCTTTCCTGAACTGACCCACGACAACCACTTCATCGACGCGCCCGGCGGGCCGGAGGACGGCTATCACGTCTCGGAGGACATCACCGACCGCGCGGCCGGCATGGTCCGCGACCTGACCTCCCTGGTACCCGAGCGGCCCTTCTTCCTCTACCTGGCCTATGGCGCCATGCATGCGCCGCACCAGGCCCCGCAGGCCTATCTGGACAAGTATCGCGGTAAGTTCGACGCCGGCTGGGATGTCGAGCGCGAGGACTGGTTCGAGACGCAGAAGGCGCTGGGGGTCATCCCGCCCGGCACGAAGCTCGCGCCGCGTAATCCGGGCGTCAAACCCTGGACCGAACTCAGCATCGACGAACAGCGCTTCGCCTGCCGCCTGCAGGAAGCCTTCGCCGCCATGCTGGAGCACACCGACGCCCAGATCGGCCGGCTGGTCGCGTTCCTGAAATCCATCGGCCAGTGGGACAACACCCTGTTCATGGTGCTCTCAGACAACGGCGCCAGCCAGGAGGGCGGCGCGACCGGGACCATGGACGAGGTCAAATACTTCAATGGCATCCGCGAGAAGGTGGCGGAGTCGGTGCTGCGGCTGGACGACATCGGCGGCCCCAACAGCCACTGCAACATCCCCTGGGGCTGGGCCCAGGCCGGCAACACCCCGCTGAAGTGGTACAAGCAGAACACCCACGGCGGCGGTGTGCGCGATCCGTTGGTGATGCACTGGCCGGCGGGCCTGAAGACCACCGGCGGCGTGCGGACGCAGTTCTGCCATGCCATCGACCTGGCCCCCACCATCCTCGACGCCCTGGGCATTCCCCAGCCGGACGTGGTCGCCGGCGTCCCGCAGACGCCGGTGCACGGGATCAGCCTGACCCCAACCTTCGAGAACCCCTCCGCGAGCCTGGATCGCGGGCCGCAGTATTTCGAGATGCTGGGCCATCGCGGTATCTGGAAGGACGGCTGGAAGGCTGTCACCCATCATGAGTCCGGCACGCCCTTCGACGATGACCGGTGGGAGCTCTACCACCTGGCGGACGACTTCTCGGAATACGAGGACCTGGCCGAGAAGGAGCCGGCGAAGCTGAAGCAGTTGGTCGACCTGTGGTGGGCGGAGGCGGAGAAGCACGGCGTGCTGCCGTTGGACGATCGCGGGGCCTTCGCCCTGTTCGCGGCCTCGCGCCGGCCGGGCCTGCCGTCCTCACGCGACCTGTTCGTCTATCACCCGCCGGTCTCGCACATCGTCTCCGACGCCTGCCCGTCGGTGGCGCGGGGCTGGACCACCACCGTCGCCCTAACCCATCCCGAGACCGGCGGCGACGGCGCCCTGGTGGCGCGCGGCAGCCTCAACAGCGGCTTTGCGATCTATGTGAAGGACGGGCGTCTGACCTTCGACTACAACGAGTTCCACCACCACACCCGGCTGACGGCCGACGCTCCGCTCACCCCGGGCGAGCATGAGATCATTCTGAAGGTCGTGCGCGGCGCCGATGGCGGCGGCGACGCCAGCGTGGCGGTCGACGGCAAGATTGTCGCCGAGGGCCGCATCCCGCGCCTGCTGTTCATGATCTCGACCCTCGGCATGGACCTCGGACGCAGCATGAGCCCGGTCAACGGCGAATACGCCGCCCCGTTCGCCTATCCCGGCCAGGTGAAGCGGGTGACCTTCGAGACCCCGCGCACCGTTCCACCGGGCGAGGTCAAGGCGCAGGTTCGGGCGGAGATGACTCGGCAGTAGTGCGCCCACCGGAGACCATTTCTCAAGGCCACGGTTGGGTTTGGGGCCTGGAGTGCTTAGCTAGGGCGGGCCCTCGAACCCTGGAGCCCGCCCCTTGTCCTCCCCCGCCCTGCTGTCGCCCTTCACCGTCTCCGGCCTGACGCTGAAGAACCGCATCGTCGTCTCGCCCATGTGTCAGTACAGCGCCGTCGACGGAGTTGTGACGGATTGGCACCTTGTTCACCTGGGTCGGTTCGCCCTGGGCGGCGCGGCGTTGGTGTTCGTGGAAGCGACAGGCGTTGAGGCGCGCGGGCGGATCAGCCCTGGCGACACGGGGATTTGGAATGACGCCCAGGCGCGGGCGCTGGCGCGCATCGCCGAGTTCCTGAAAGCCAACGGCGCCGCGGCCGGCATCCAGTTGGCCCACGCCGGCCGCAAGGGCTCAACGCGCCGGCCCTGGGACGGCGGCGTCGAGCTGAACGCCGAGGACGCGGCCAAGGGCGAGCCCGCTTGGGAGACATTGTCCCCCAGCGCCATACCCTTCTCGGACACCTACCCAAAGCCCAGGGCCATGAACGCGGCGGATATGGCCGAGGTGATCATCGCCTTCCGCGAGGCCGCCCGCCGCGCCAACGACGCCGGCTTTGACGTGGTGGAGATCCACGCCGCCCACGGCTACCTGCTGCACGAGTTCCTGTCGCCCCTGGTCAACCACCGCACCGACGCCTACGGCGGCGATCTGCAGGGGCGGATGAAGTTTCCGCTGGAGGTGATCGAGACCGTTCGCGCGGTCTGGCCGGCGCACAAGCCGCTGTTCCTGCGCGTCTCGTCCAGCGACTACGTAGACGGCGGCGTGACGATTGAGGACACCGTCGCGTTCGCCAAGGCGGCCAAGGCTCTGGGCGTGGATGTGGTCGACTGCTCCTCCGGCGGCAACACGCCCGTCCCGCCCAAGCTCTATCCCGGCTATCAGGTCCCCTACGCCGAGGCTGTACGGAAGGGCGCCGGCGTCGCCACCATGGCGATCGGCCTGATCCTGGACGCCGAACTGGCCGAGACCATCATTGCCTCAGGCAAGGCTGACCTGATCGCCCTCGCCCGCCCGGCGCTGGAAGACCCCAACTTCGCCATCCACGCGTCGGCCGCCCTCACCGGGACCCCCGACTACGGCCTGGCCCCCACCCCGGCCAAGAGCGGCCTCGATCGGCTGGCGCAGGCGCTCAAGCACATGGCGAAGGCGTAAGCCGCCCTGCCACGGCGGGACGACCGCTGGTCGACCATCCGCCGGCAGTAGACACATCAGGGCCGTCCGGCGTGCGGGCTGTCCACGGTTGCTATCACCAGCTTGCCCAGCGCGGCGCCAGCGGCGCCCGCATCGCCGGAAGCCGGCGCGGTGAGCATGAACAGCGTGCGGCCGTCGTCGCCGCCGAGCATGCAGGCGAAGCAGGGCTGGCCGGTGTCGATCACCTCCAACACCTCGCCGCCCTCGGCGATCAAGGCGCATTCCGGCGCGAAGGCGTTGGCGATCCAGACCGCGCCATCGGCGTTGAGGCAGATGCCGTCGGGTATGCGCGCGCCTGTCGGGGCCCAGACCCGGCGTCCGCTCAGGCCGCCGTCGGCCCCGATGTCGAACGCGGTCAACACGCTGCCGAAGGTTTCGCCGATGATCATGGTCTTGCCGTCCGGCGTGATGACCGCACCGTTCGGGAAATCCATGTCCGTCGCCGCGACGCTGACGGTCCCATCGGGCGCAATGCAGGCGAGTTTGGCGCGCGCATGGTCGGCGAACACGGCCGGCACGCCCTTGGCCGCGATTTCTCCCTCCAGGTCAAAGCCGAAATTGCCGACGTAAGCGCGGCCCGAGGCGTCCACCAGCATGTCGTTGCAATGGAAGGTGGCGATCCCGCCCAGGTCGGCGTGCACACTGATCGCGCCGTCGGCGGTGCGCCGCAGCACCTGGCGCTTGATCATGGACACGATCAGCATGGACCCGTCCGGCATCCAGCCCAGGCCAGAGGGCTGATCGTCGATCTCGAATTCCTTCCTGAGGTCCCCGGCCAGCGACACCGACATCACCGCGTGGGCGTAGAAATCGCTGAACCACAGCCGGCCCTCGCGCCAGCGCGGCCCCTCGCCGAAATAGAAACCCTCCGCAAGCACCCGCGTCGACCATCCCATGGCGTTCCGTCCCTGTTGCACGTCGTTGTTTTACGAAAAAGGCATGGCCGGCCACGCGCCAAATCGCAAGCGCCGCCTCTAACCTGGAGCCGTCGACGCCGCTTTCTCCGCCGCCTCCCGCGCCCTGCCCCGCTTGCGGGCGCGCATGACGTACCAGAGGTTCCAGGCGATCAGCAGGCCCGCGAGCGCATAGCTGATCGGCCCGTTGATCAGCAGGTACATCTTGATCGAGACCACGAACACCAGGACGCAGCACACGCCGCAGATCGCCAGCAGGCCGACGCCCCAGACCACCGTAGAGACCGTCATCACCCGGCGGACATGGACGTTGTCGCGCACCGCCTCCAGTTCCGCGGCGCCGTCCGGGCCGTTGCGGCGCATGCTCGCCCGCGCCAGCTGGTAGACCACCGGCTTGCCGATGGCCGCCGAGCCCAGGAACACCAGTCCCACCAAGCCGGTGACCAGGTTCTCGCGCAGTTGCAGCACCTTCACCCCGCCGCCGCCGATGAAGGCGACCAGCGATAGCACGATCCCGGCCACCACCAGCATCGAGATGGCGTCGATCTTCCGTAGGCGGATGAACTCGACGATGGACCAGAGGATAGGTGGGATGGACGAGGCCATCAGCGCTTTCACATCGCCCAGGCTCGAGCGCCAGTGGTCGTAGATCAGGAACGGCAGCGCGAAGTTGACCAAGATCTCCAGGCCGGTCTTGACCCCATGCGCCCGGACATAACGGGCGGCCTTGATCAGTCTCGTGTCCGCCACGGTCATTTCAGTCCACTACGGCTCCAGCTCCAACCGCTCCAGGCCGCGGAAGAAGGGCATGCGCCGCCACTCGGGCGCGGCCTGCGGGTCCGCCAGACGCAGCCTCGGGAACCGCTCGAACAGCTTGGGCAAGGCGACCTGGGCCTCCAGCCGCGCCAATGGCGCGCCGATGCAGATATGGGCGCCGCCACCGAACGCCACGTGCGGCTTGTGCTCGCGGCTCACGTCGAACCGGTCCGGGTTGTCAAACGCCTCCGGGTCGCGGTTGGCGGCGCGCAGGCTGAAGGTCAGGCTCTGGGTCGCCCTCACCGGACAGCCCGAAACCTCGAGGTCCCGTGACGCCACCCGCCGGGTCATGTCCACCGGCGGCTCATAGCGCAGTGTCTCTTCCACCACAGCCGAGACGATCCCGGGGTCAGCCTTGAGCTTAGCCAACTCGTCCGGATGCAGCAGCAGCAGGCGGACGGCGTTGCCGATCAGGTCGGTGGTGGTCAGGTTGCCGCCGATCAGAAGGCCGCTGAGGTTGATCCGGAGTTCGGCGTCGGACAGCGGCGCGCCCTCGACCTGCAGCCGGGTCATGTCCGAGATCAGGTCGTCCCGGGGCGCGGCGCGCCGGGCCTCGATCGTCTCAGTGAAATAGGCGCTCAGGGCCTTGCTCGCCTGCTCCATCACCGCCGTCTGCTCGGGCGTACGGAACGGGTTCACCGCCTGGATCACCCCTTCGGACCAGGTGCGGAACTCGCCCAGCCGTTCGTGGTCGACGCCCAGGATCGAGGCAATCACATCGATGGGGATCGGCACGCAGAACCGGCCCATCAGGTCGAAGGGCGCCCCCGCTGGGATCGCATCCAGCGTCTCGTCGACGATCCGCTCCACCTCGGCACGGAACGTGGCGACCCGGGCGTAAAAGGCCTTGGTCAGCGGCGCGCGGATGCGCTCGTGGTCGGGGTTATCCAGCATCAGGATGCTGGTGGTCTCGCCGCGCGGCAGCCCTTCCATGTCCGGCGGGATGATGGCGCGGATCATCCGCACCGCGTCCTCGGCCTTGAGCGGATCGCGCCACAGCGTCCGATCGGACACCAGCGCGCGGACATCGGCGTAACGGGTCAGGATGTAGCTGGCGGACGTGTCGTCCCGATGCACCGGACAGCGCGTGCGCAGGTCGGCTAGCGCGGCATAGGGATCGGCGCGATAGCCCTCATTGAGCGGGGTAAGATCCAGCAGGTTCGGCAGCGGGGCGTCGGTCATTCGGATGTCCTTGCGGGCCGCGACACCCTATTGGCGCGGCGCGCCAGGCCGCAAGGACAAAGGCGATCGGGTCGGCATGGGAGGAATGGTAGGCCGGGAGGGAATCGAACCCTCGACCATTCGATTAAAAGTCGAATGCTCTACCGCTGAGCTACCGGCCCGCAATTGAGCGGCCGCATCGGCTCGCCAAAGGCGGCGCGGACCATAGTCGGGCGGGACCGGCGCGGCAAGCCGTCGAACGGCGGTTGTCGCAACGGCTTTGGCCAAGCTAGATAGGCCATCATGCGCCGCGCCTTCCTGACCCTTTCGGCCGCCCTCGCTCTGGGGGCATGCGAAAGCAGTATGACGCCGCCCAATCCGGTGCCGGGCCAGGCGCCGCCGACCAAGACCCAGGCCGCCGAACAGGGCGTGGGCGGCGCCCTGGCCGCGCCGTTGCACGATGTGAATCTGCTGCGCACCAAGATTCCCGATGTGCTGCTGGACGCCATCGACGCGCCCTACGCAAGACCCAGGCCGATGACCTGCCAGGAGATCGCCGCGGAGGTCAAACCGCTGGATGACGCCCTGGGCGCCGATCTCGACATCCCGCCCACCAAGACCAATCCGGGCCTGCTCCATCGCGGCGGCAACTTCGCCGGCGAGACCGCGGTCGACGCGCTGCGGGCGACGGCGGAGGGGATCATCCCTTATCGCAGCTGGGTGAGGAAACTCACCGGCGCCGAACAGCACGCCAGGCTGGTGACGGCGGCGATCGAGGCCGGCGCGGTCAGGCGCGCCTATCTGAAAGGGCTCGGCCTGGAGCGCAACTGCGACAGGTCCGCCGCGCCCACCGACGCCGCCCAGAACGCCGTCGCCGGCGCCCAGCGCCTGCAACGCGCGGCGGATGCGGCGGCCGCGAGCCATTAGGCGGCAAGACCCTAACTGACCGCCCGCGCCTTGAACGCCGCGCGCCAGGCCTCGAACCGGCCCTCGGCGATGGCCGCGCGAATTTGGGCCATCAGGGCCTGGTAGAAGGCGATGTTGTGCCAGGACAGGAGCACCTGGCCGAGGATTTCCTCGGCCTTCACCAGATGGTGCAGATAGGCCTTGGAATAGTCGCGACTGGCCGGGCAATCGCTGTCCGGATCGAGCGGGCTCTCATCCTCGGCGAACCGCGCCGATTTCAGGGTGATCGGGCCGTCCCAGGTCCAGGCCTGGCCGTGACGGCCGGAGCGGGTCGGCAGGACGCAGTCGAACATGTCGACGCCCCGCGCCACCGCCTCGACAATGTCGATGGGCTTGCCGACGCCCATCAGATAGCGCGGCCGGTCTGGGGGCAGCATCGCCGGCGCATAGTCCAGCACCGCGCACATGGCCTCGTGGCCCTCGCCTACCGCCAGGCCGCCGATGGCGTAGCCGTCGAAGCCGGTCTCGGTGAGCCGGTCAGACGATTCCTTGCGCAGCGCCTCGATGGTCGAACCCTGCTGGATGCCGAACAGGGCCTGGCCGTCGCGGTCTCCAAACGCGGTCTTGCAACGCGCGGCCCAGCGGGCCGACAGCCGCATCGCCTCGGCCGCCCGAGCCTCTTCCGCCGGCCAGGACACGCATTCGTCCAGTTGCATGACGATGTCCGCGCCGATCAGGTCGGCCTGGATCTCGATCGAACGCTCCGGCGACAGCAGGTGGCGCGAGCCGTCGATATGGCTCTGGAAGGTCACCGCCTCCTCGTTGATCCTACGGATCTTTGACAGCGACATGACCTGGAAACCGCCGGAGTCGGTCAGGATCGGTCCGTCCCAGCCCATGAATTTGTGCAGGCCGCCCAGGCGCGCCAGCCGCTCCGGCGTCGGCCGCAGCATCAGGTGGTAGGTGTTGCCCAGGATGATGTCGGCGCCGGCCGCCTTCACCTGCCCGGTGGTCAGCGTCTTGACGGTCCCGGCCGTGCCCACCGGCATGAAGGCGGGCGTGCGGATATCGCCACGCGGCGTCCGCAGCACGCCGGTTCGGGCCGCGCCGCTGGTCGCGTCGATGAGGAAGGGGAATTCGGCCATCAGGTCGCGCGGAACAGCAGGCTGGAGTCGCCATAGGAATAGAACCGATAGCCGGTTTCGATGGCGTCCGCGTAGGCCGCGCGCATGGTCTCGAGCCCCGCGAAGGCGCTCACCAGCATGAACAGGGTCGACTTGGGCAGGTGGAAGTTGGTCATCAGCACATCGGCCGCGCGGAACCGGTAGCCGGGGGTGATGAAGATGGCGGTCTCGGCCGCGAACGGTCGAACAACGCCGTCCTCGCCCGTGGCGCTTTCCACCAGACGCAGCGAGGTGGTGCCGACGCAGACGATGCGCCCGCCCGCCGCCCGCGCCGCGTTCAACGCTTCGGCTGTCGCCGGCGTCACCTCGCCGTATTCGGCGTGCATGCGGTGATCGGCCAGGCTCTCGGTCTTCACCGGCAGGAAGGTGCCGGCGCCCACATGCAAGGTGACGAACTCCAACCTGACGCCCCCCGTCTTCAGCCGATCGAGCAGTTCCGGCGTGAAATGCAGGCCCGCCGTCGGCGCGGCGACGGAGCCGTCCTCGCGGGCATAGACGGTCTGGTAGTCGGCCCGGTCCCGCTCGTCCTCCGCCCGCTTGGCGGCGATGTAGGGCGGCAGGGGCATGAGTCCACGCTCGGCGATCGCCAGGTCGAGGTCGGGTCCGGACAGGTCGAACGCCAAAGTCACCTCGCCGCCCTCGCCTTTCACCGTGATCGTCGCGTCCAGGGCTCCGAGCAGACAGGCGCGGTCGTCCCGTTCCCCGAACCGCACCCGATCGCCCACCTTCAGCCGCTTGCCCGGGCGCATGAAGGCGGTCCAGGCGTGGGGCGACAGCCGCCGGTGCAGGGTCGCCTCCACCGCGACCGAGGTCTCCTCGCGGACGCGGGTTCCGAACAATCGCGCCGGGATCACGCGCGTGTCGTTGAACACCAGCACGTCGCCGGCGCGCAGAAAGGCGGGCAGGTCGGCGACTGTGCGGTCCGCCAGGGCTTCACCCGGCCGTACGACCAGCATCCGCGCGCTATCGCGCGGCGAGGCTGGTCGCAAGGCGATGTGGCTTTCCGGCAGGTCGAAGTCGAAATCGGAGAGCTGCATTCAAAAACCCGCTCATCCCCGCGAAGGCGGGGATCCAGATCATATGGCGCATTCGGCGAACGATGATCAAAGCCGAAGTGGCGAGGCCGTCGCCAAGCCCCCTGGGTCCCCGCCTTCGCGGGGATGAGCGGACTAACTAATTCACGCGTCCGCCGCGACCTTCATCGAAACGATCTTGCCGGGCGCGCGCGGCGGCTCGCCCTTGGGCAGGGCGTCGATGTGCTCCATGCCTTCGCTGACCACGCCCCACACCGTGTACTGGTTGTCCAGAAAGCCGGCGTCGTCGAAGCAGATGAAGAACTGGCTGTTGGCCGAGTTGGGATTGTTGGTGCGGGCCATCGAGCAGACGCCGCGGATGTGCGGCTCGTCGGAAAACTCCGCCTTCAGGTTCGGCTTGGTCGAGCCGCCGCCGCCGGTGCCCGTCGGGTCGCCGCCCTGGGCCATGAAACCCGGAATCACGCGATGGAACACCACGCCGTCATAGAAGCCTTCGCGGGCCAGTTCCTTGATCCGGTCCACGTGGCCGGGCGCCAGGTCGGGGCGCAGGTCGATGACCACGGGCCCGGTTTCCAGGGTCATGATCAGAGTGTTTTCGGGATCGGCGGCCATGAACGATATTCCATCAGCAAGGGATTTGCCGCGCCTTCTAGCGGCCCTTCAGGCGTTTGTCGCGGGCAAGCTCAAAGCCCTGTCACAAAAGCGCCTTTGCGTCTGGCCGATCACGTCCTATGTTCTGAGTCCCTATCAAACAGCTGAAAGGAGGTGATCCAGTGTCTCATTGTCTCCAACCGTGGTCGCAGAGCGTGACCTGGAGCCTCGATACTGAGGTTCGCGCCTGACAGCGCTGAGTGCTTAAGGCGTAAGGTTTCGCGATCGGCTTGGGGAAACCCGGGCAAGACCGCGGTACGACGATGGAGGGCCGCCCGAGCAATCGGGCGGCCCTTTTCGTTGGGGTCAGAAATCGGACAATAATCGTACGAGACCCGCACGCGCGGGCGAGCGATCCACTGCGTCGCGAAAACGGCGGTCCGCGGTGACCACCACCGCGCCCTCTCGGATCGCCATGGCAAGGTACAGGCAATCGTAGATCGGATGACCGAGTTCCGTGGCCAACCTCGCGGCGCTGAGCAGATCCTCGTCCACGGCGTTCGCCGATATCGGCGCATTGAGGAGTTCGGAAATTCGGTCCGTGACCTGGGTCGGGGTAAGTTGCCCTTGCTGGGCTCGCCGCCAAAGCGCATTGGCCGCCTCGATGAGCCACACGGGCGGCGCTATCAAATCCTCGTCAAGCAGGGCGTGAGCGCGATCGCTGTCCTCTTCCGCGAGCACCCACTTCAGCGCCACGGACGCATCTATGACAAGCGTCACCGGCTGTCGCGGTCTTGGCGGATAAGATCAGCCGAATCGCCCACGATCTTACTAAGGGTTTCCTCGCGCAGACGCGCGGCTCGCTCGCGGAAACCCTCCCGGCCGGCCTTCAAGGCCGCCTCAAGAATGAGACGGTGTTCCGCCTCCGCGCTGCGGCCATGGTTCGCCGCCTGACGCTTCAGGGCGTCGACCACATCACGCGGAACATCTCTGACGAGAAGCTGGGCCATGCAGAAACGCTATCACATGATAGCGCGCCCATCAATCGACGCTTGTTAGTGCGCCAGGTCCCAGTTCTGCGACACGCCGGTCCCCGGCTGGCCGGGCGTGTCCTTGGCATAGACGTAGAGCGGCTTGTCCTTGAACGCCCATTGGTGCGAGCCGTCGTCGCGGGCGATGATGGTCCAGTCGCCGGAGGGCTTGGCGTCGGCCGGGGCCAGGAACGGCGGCCAGGCCTTGGCGCAATTGCCCTCGCAATGGCTCATCCCCTTCATGGTGTCCCATTTGAAGGTGTAGAGCGCCCGTCCCTGGTCATCGACCATGCCGCCGCCCGACATGTGCACGCCGTTCGGCATGGGCTGCGCCAGGGAGCCGCCCGCCAGCGACGCCGCGGCGAGGACCGCCGCAACAATGACAATCTTACGCATCAATCCGCTCCGTGGACGCCTATTTCTTTGGGAGGACCTGACCGCGAATTTCGCCGCCTGGGTTTGCCGCGGTGTGGACGTTGACGTACCACTTGCCGGCTTCGAGATCGGAGATCTGGACGTCGGTCAGCATCTTCATCCCGTGGATCGGGCTTGTCGGCGCCATCCCGAGCGGAACTTCCACACCCGCGTTGACCCCGGGCGCGGCCGGCCCGTGGAAGTGCGCCATCGTCGCCGGACCGGTCAGGCCCTGGAACGTCACGGTGTAGGTGAAGGTCTTAGTCGCGGTGTCGAGCTGCCCAACCATGTCGCCCGTGCCGGCGGAGGCTTTCGGCGGGACTTCCTGTGCGGCGTTCATTGATGCGGCGAAACTTAACGTTGCGGCATGCGCGGCGCCCGCGGCGAACAGTGATAGCGCGATGGCGGCGCCGACCAGTTTGATGGACATGGACCTATGCTCCCTGAGCTGCGCGCCGTTCCAGCGGCGCACGTTATCCGCGACACTACGACAGTGCGGCAGATTGTCCACAGGCGGTCCGGACGATCACGCCCCAGGCGGGGCCAGATCGCCGACGAAGCAACCCATCTCGACGAAACCGTTCGCCACCGGATAGCCGGTGACCTTCACCCCCGCAGCGTCCAGCCAGGCATGGGCGTCGATCGGCTTGTCCTGTCCCTTGGCGACGCCGAAATGCATCACGCTGGGGATCGCGCGGCGCTCCAGCATCCGTCGCGCCGCCATCGCCTGCGGCAGGCACACCGCGCCAAAAGGAACATTGCGCGCGGCGCGACGCACGGCGTCGCCAACCCTGCGGGCGATCATCGCCGGATGGTCGGCGGCGGGCGACAGGCCCGACCCGGCCCTGGGATCGCTTGGCGGCACGAACGCGCCCCACTTTCGGGCCAGCTTGGGGAACGGAATTGTCTTCAGCTGCACGCGGGCGATCAGCAGATCGAGCGCCGCTTCCACCAGCAGCGCCAGACGGGCCGGCGGCGTGCGGGTCAGCGCGGCTACGCGACGATGGAATGGAAGCCTGGCCATCCCGCTCAGCCCGCCCGCTCCAGCTTCAGCGACGGTTCATACCCCAGCCTCGCCATCATCGGGGCGTGGGCGCCCTCGATGCGATCAACCTGGTCGGCCGTAAGCTCCTCGGGCCAGCCGCCGGTGCGACCTTTGCGGAAGAAGGCCTCGGTCTTGGGCGGCTTCTCGCCGAATCCGCGCTCGCGCTCCTGGGCCTGAAGCTCGGAGAAGTCCGCCAGCCGGGCGGCGCGGGCAGCTTCTTCCAGAGAGATCGGCCGGCCGGCGAAGGCCATGGCCTCGGCGAAGATCGCCGCGGTGTCCTGCTTCATCGCCTCGTACTGGACGAGATGAACCGGGATGTCCCGCTGGTCCAGCCAGCTAGCCGTGTGGCCGCTCCAGCTCAGTTGGATCTGACGAAACTGCTTGTGGACGCGGTCGGTCCTTGCGCAAAGCGCGGCGGCCGGGTCGTTCATGACCGCGATCGCCTCATCCAGCGTCGACTGATTGTGATTGGCCAAGGACGCGACAATGTCGCGGGGGTCGCGCACGATCAGGATCGCCGCCCTGGCGCCCCTCGCGCCGGCCAGCAGCGGCTCGCCCGCCGAGGTCAGGGTATAGGCGTCGTGCGCCTTGACGAACTCCAGCTCGCGCGTCTGGCCGGCTTCTTCCGGCTCCTCTTCAAGACCTTGGCTGAGCGCCTCGTAGACGCGCGGGCGCAACAGGTCGATCTCTTCGGCGGTGAGCAGGTCGGATTCTATCAAGGTCGTGTGATCGAAAGGATGGCGCGCGCTGGCGATGCCGCCCTTCGCCGCCGTCTCGTTGACATCGACGCTCTCGCCGTCCTTCAGGTCCAGGCAACCGATCAATAGCCGAAACCAGGTGTTGCCGGACTTGGGATAGGAGGCCAGCCAGACCCGCTCGCTCACGGCGCATCCCCGAGCAAGCCGATCTCGCGCCAATGCTG
>Ga0302314_10009531_pt1 | contig 17157 bp, 13 predicted proteins | sample III_Palsa_N2_3_FD_200533 | JGI IMG/M metagenome (GOLD analysis project Ga0302314, IMG submission 200533) | Peat permafrost microbial communities from Stordalen Mire near Abisko, Sweden - III_Palsa_N2_3 | ecosystem: Environmental > Terrestrial > Soil > Palsa > Peat permafrost | place: Sweden...
TCAACCGCATCGAGAGCGCCTGGAACACTGCCCACGACACGCTGCTGGACATCACCGGCCAGACCCGGCTCCTGGAGAAGCATCCGGCGCTGGATGCCTCGATCCGACTGCGGCTGCCCTATATCGAGCCGCTGAACCTGCTGCAGGTGGAGCTATTGAAGCGCCACCGTGCCGGGGAGAGTGATGCGCGCGTCCGCGAGGGCATCCAGCTTTCCATCAACGCGGTGGCAACCGCCCTGCGCAACAGCGGGTAGAATGACCGCAGCCAAAGAGGGGGGGCATATGAACATCAGCAAGACAGCAGCACGCTGCACCGCGATAGGATTCCTGTGGGTCGCGGCGGCAGTGAACGCCGATGCGCCGCAGGCCGCGGCCAACCCGCAGCTATGCGACCGCGCCTGCCTGCGGGCGATCGCTGAAACCTACCTGAGTGCGGAGTTGGCGCACGATCCGGCGAAGGCGCCGTTCGCCCGCAACGCCCGCTACACCGAGAACGGTGCCGAGCTGACGCTGCCGGATGGACTGTGGCGCACCCTGGACAAGGTCGGCACTTATCGCCTGACGGTCGCGGATCCGGATGACCGTTCCATCGGGTTTCTGGCGAAGGGACTGGAGAATGGGGCGCCGGTGCTGATCGGCACGCGCCTGCGGGTCATCAATCACCAGATCACCGAAGTCGAAAGCCTCGTGGCGCGGCTCAGCAGCACGCTCGGCGGTTCCTCCTTCGGGCCACCGAAGAACGCCAGCATCGACGGCGAGCCGCGCACACCGTTCCTGACCGACCTGCCGGTGGGCGCACGCCGCACGGCCGCGCAGCTGGCCGACATCGTCAACGGCTACTTCACGGGCCTCGAGGGCAATACGGGAGACAAGCCGCCGGCATTCGCCGCGGATTGCCAGCGCCTGGAAAACGAAACGCCCACCACCAATGCGCCGGTCGCGGCGGGCGCCCAGCCGGGTGCGGGCAACCTGCCGTGCGCCAAGGCTTTCGGGCTTGGTTACTACCACGAGGACACGCGGCTGCGTAACCGCCGGATCCTGGCCGTGGATACCGAGCGCGGTCTGGTGTACGCCGGAGTGTTCTTCGATCACGACGCGACGGTGCGCAGCTACAAGCTCAAGGACGGGCGGGAAAACAAGGTGCGCAACACGGGTCCTTGGACCTGGATGATCCAGGAACTGTTCGAAATCAATGCCGACGGCAAGATCAGCCAAGTCGAGGCGGTGCTGTTGTCCGTGCCTTATGGCATGCGTCCAGGCTGGGTGACGGGGACCCACATGCCGAGCCCGCAGGCGAAGCTGGACAAGTTCCGGGAGTATTGAGGAGCGCCTGATGACAGTGGCTTCGGTGCGCAATCTCAGCGCCGCAGCGGGCGGCGTCGGCGAGGAATACCTGCTGCCGCCGGAGCGACTGCTCGAAGGCAATCCGCGTCAGACCGTGTGGCTGCATTTCACCGATGGCACCGGGCGCTTCATGGCCGGCATCTGGCACAGCGAGCGCGGTCGCTGGAAGATCCGCTACACCGAGGAGGAGTACTGCCGGCTGCTCGAAGGGGTCAGCGTCATTACCGACCAGGCCGGCGGCGCCGTGACCGTGCGCGCCGGCGATGAGTTCGTCATCCCGTCCGGCTTCGTCGGCACCTGGGAGGTCGTCGAACCGACGCGCAAGCGCTTCGTCATCTATGAGCCGGGAACCGCGAATCCCGGCGCATCCTGAGGCGTGAGCGCCCGGCGTACATAGTCCTCGACCTGGGGCGCATAGCGCTGCCAGATGCCGTCGAGCTCGGCGATCGGATCTGCATCGCTCCAGTCCACGCGCAGGTCGATGATGGGCCACGCCACTTCGCGCACCACCAGCAGTCCCGCCGAATGCACCGGGCCGGCTTCGCCGCCGGCCGCGGCGCCGGCACGCAGCGCAGCCAGCAGCCGGTCCGCGAACTGGCCGCTGCCCGATTCGAATCCCGCGATCATCGCCGCGGGCACCTGGCGATTGGCCAGGAGATTCCCTGCTGCCACCGCCCGCTGGCTGCCGGCCGCGGCGACCACGCCGAGGGCGTGCAGACCGGAATGGTGCGCCGGTGGCCCCTCGGCGCCGATGGCCAGCAACTGGCGGTATTCGCCGAATTCGGTGGAGTCCAACACGCCCGCGATGGCTTCCGCCGCCGTAGCCCCGCACCGCAGGCCTTCCAACATGCGCATGCCAAGCAAAGGGTCGGTGATGTTCTGGGTGGCCACGGCACCGATACCGGCGCGGGCGTGACTGCAGCGCGCCGCGACCGCCGGCGAGGAGGAGGCGATGGCGATGCCAAACAGGCCGGCATCCTCGGAGCGGGCGACGATGGAGAAGGTCACCTCAGCCGCCGTCCGGGATCATTGCGATCACATCCACCTCGACCAGCCACTCGGGCCGCGCCAGGGCGGCTACCACGATGCCGGTGGACACCGGGAACACGCCCTTGAGCCGGCGCCCGATGGTGCGGTACACCGGCTCGCGAAACCGCGGATCGGTCAGGTAGATCGTGATCTTGCAGATGTGTTCGAGTCCTGCGCCGGCCTCGGTGAGCAGCTGCTGGATGTTCTGCATGGCCTGCTCGGTCTGCGCGACCGGATCACCCACCCCGACATTCGCGGCAGTGTCCAGGTCCTGCCCCACCTGGCCGCGGACGAAAACCATGCTGCCGCGGGCAACGACGGCCTGGCACAGGTCATTGTCCAGCTGCTGTTCGGGGTAGGTATCGCGGGTATTGAACTTGCGGATGCGGGTATGCACGTCCTCACCTTCACAGCAGTCGCTGCAGCAGCGCGTCCATCATGGCATCGCAGCGCTCCAGCTGATCGCGGGAAATGAATTCATCGGGCTTGTGGGCCTGGTCGATCGAACCCGGCCCGCACACGGCGGTCGGAATGCCCAGCTCGCCGCTGAACAGGCCGGCCTCACTGCCGAAGCCCACTTTGAATGTGGACGCGTTGCCCGTCAACGCGGTCAGCAGCGCGACGATCGGTGAATCTGCCGGCGTATCCAGTGCCGGGTACTGATTCGTGACGGCCAGATCGATCCGGGCGTCCTTGTCGTCATAGCGTTTGCACAGTTCCTCGGCGGCCTCGCGGATGCTCGCGGCGATGGTGGCCGCACTCTCATCAGGGAGATTGCGGATCTCGAATTCGAGTTCGCAGCGCGCCGGCACGATATTGCATACCGTACCACCGTCGATCGTGCCCACGTGCACGGTGGTGTAGGGCACCTCGTAGGCGCTGTCGAAATGGTCGGATGCGGCCAGCAGTTCCTGCTGCTGGCGCAGCGTGTGGATCAGATCGCAGGCGAGGTGGATGGCATTGATGCCGCGCGCCGGATTGGCCGAATGCGTTGCGCGGCCATTGCAGGTCACGGTGTAGGCGCTCTTGCCCTTGTGTCCGAGCGCCGTGCGCAGCATCGTGGGTTCCCCGACGATGCACAGCTGGGGCTTGTGGGCCCACTTGGCCATGTCTTCGATCAGCGAACGCACGCCGATGCAGCCGATTTCCTCGTCGTGGGAAAACGCCAGATGTAACGGCGTCCTGAGCGTGCATTTGCTGGCGAGATCCGCGGCACGCAGCGCACAGGCCAGGAAACCCTTCATGTCCGCGGAGCCGCGCCCGAAGAGCTGTCCGTCGCGTTCGAACAGGGAAAACGGATCGGTGCTCCAGCGCTGGCCGTCCACCGGCACCACATCGGTATGCCCCGAGAGCAGGATCCCGCCGCGCTCGACCGGCCCGATACTCGCAAACAGGTTCGCCTTGTTGCCGGTGTCATCCGGATACAGGCGCGCTTCGATGCCCCGTGAGGCCAGGAAGTCGCGCACCCAATGAATCAGGTCCAGGTTCGGATTGCGGCTGACCGTGCGGAAGGCGACCAGTCGTTCGAGAATCTCGACACTGTTCATGTTGGGTACACGACTCTCCGTTGCGGCTATTCCTTGAACCGGTACGCGGCGCTGACACCCACCGTGCGTGGCGTCGAGACCACGGCCTGGTAGAAGCTCGCGTAGTTGTACGGGTCAGAATACGAGCTGATCCCCAGCTGGTTGGTCAGGTTATTGCAGTACGCCGCGAAGGTCCAATGGGCGATGTCCCAGGTCAGCCGCGTGTCCACCATGGTGTAACCCGCGACGGTCGGAACCGTGGCGGACAGTGCCGGGATCAGCGAGCTTTGATAATGGGCGCTCACGGAGTAGGCGAGTTCGCCCTGGCCCAGCTGCACGTGACCGTACCCGAGCGTGACCGCAACGCTCGACTTGGGCGTTCCCGGTAAGGCGCCGCCGGCCGCCGGTGGGGGCACCGAGAGGCCGACCAGGGCATCCGGGGCGTAGGAGAGGAGCTTGGTCTGATCGTAGGTGTAGGCCAGCTGCGCACTGAGGTGATGGGTCACGTTGACGAACAGCTCGGTCTCGAACCCCTTGCTGTAGGCGTGCCCGACGTTGATGGCACCGGGCAGCACCAGTGGCGTGAGCTGCGCGCCTTCCTGGACGTTCTGCCAGTCGATGTAGAACACATCCGCCGAGTACTTGATGCGGTTCTCGAGCGTGCCCTTGAAGCCCACCTCGTAGTTGTTCGCGGTGTCCGGGGAGACCTTGTACAAGGCCGGATTCGTCACGTAGTAGCCCGGGGCCGTAGGCTCGGGAATCGCCGGCTCCGCTGGCGGCAGCGCGTTCACACCACCGCGACGGAAGCCCTGCGACCAGGTCGCGTAGACGAGGTTGGTCGGATCCAGCTGGTAGGCCGTATTCACCTTCCACAGCGCCCGCCGCCAGGTGTCGCTGAGGGTATTGTTGGCAATCGACTCCGGACCATCGAACAGCAGACCGGTCTGCTGCGACTGGGTGACGGTCTGTTTGAACAGGCGCGTGCCGCCGGTGACGCTCCACGGCGCGGTGAGGTGCCAGGTGAGTTCGCCGAAAGCCGCGAGGTCGGTGAACTTGGTTTCGAAATCGCCGATGTAGGCCTGGTCGAGGACGATCGGGATGCCATCGACGGTGTTCGGCGGATTGCCCGGCGTATAGACGGTCTCGCCGATGCCGCACTGCGAGGGCGTGACACCATCGCCGTTGCTGACGCCGTACTGGGGCACGCAGGCGTTGAAGTAGTCGTTGTAGCCCGGGTAGAACTCGTGCTCCTGGATGTCCGTGGTCTCCTGGCGGTAGAAGAGGCCGCCCACCCAGTCGAACATGCCGCCGGTCTTCGAGGCCAGGCGGATTTCCTCGGCCCAGGGCTTGTCCAGCAGTTCATCATGTCCGGTGACCAGCACCCGCGGGTTGGCACCGTACAGCGAGGGATAGAACGGGAACGAGGCATAAAGGTCGGTCAGGTCGCTGTTCGAGTGATTGTCGTGGCGCGCCCACGAGGAGTTCGAGGTCAGGGTCGCGAAACCCAGATCATCATTCAGCGTCAGCGCGATCACGTCCACCTTGTCCTGGGTCGAACCGCGGGTGTGATCCGTGGACTGATAGGTATCCACGCCCAGTCCCGGTGAGGAATACGGGAACCCGCCGGCGGTGGAGTACTGGTTGTAGTAGGACAGCTGCGCCTTGAAGGTATCGGTCGGCATCCACAGCGCCGAGAGGCGTCCGGTGCGGTAGGTATAGGAGTTGGTGCCCTTGGCGGAGGCCGTCTCGGGCGGGCTGAAAAGATTGTTGGGATCCTTCGCAATGGGCGCGGCGCCCGTCCCCAGCACGTAGAGGTCGGGTTGATCGATGAAGCCGGCCTCGCTCGTGTAGCTGGCACTGCCGCGCACCGCGAGTGTGCTCGTGATCGGAATGTTGAGCATGCCGCTGAAATCACTGTTCGCGGCGTGCGTGTGCTGCGTGTCGCCGACGCCGGCGGAGAATTTCGCGTCGAAGCCCTGCGGGTCCGGCGCATTCTGCACGTAGCGGACCGTGCCGCCGAGTGAGCCGGAGCCGTACAGCGTGCCTTGCGGACCGCGCAGGATTTCGACGTGATCGAGGTCATCCAGCCGCAGGTTCACGTACAGCGGTGTGTCATCCACATAGGTGGCGACCGGGGGCACGATCGGAGTCGCCAGGGCCAGCTGTCCGGCCGTCGCTTCGCTGTTGAGGCCGCGGATGATCAGGCTCGAGCCATTCACGTCGCTGAACGGGCCCTTGTCGGTGTAGCTGATTCCGGCCATCGAGTGCGCGAGTCCTGCGACATCCTGGATGCCGGCCGATTCGAGCTGCGCACCGCTGACCGCGGTGATGCTCATCGGCAGATCCTGCGCCGAGGCTTCGCGCCGGGTCGCCGTCACCGTGACTTCCTGCAGCGAGTCACCCTCGTTGTCCGCGGCTGCCGTGGCACTGGCGGTGGCCGTGGCATCGGTCGCCGTGTCCGTTGACCAGGCCGCGGTGCCATAAAGTGCGCTCAGAACCGCCAGCGTGATCGGGCTGGCCTTCGAAGTGTTCACAGATCCTTACTCCTCACTGACCTGATTACACAGGTCTGGTTGTCATGGCCGATTCGGCCAATCGCGAGGATTTTTTTTTGTGTACCGGGAGATTCCGTGTGCAGGAGATCTCTCGGGGCACTTCCCCCGCAGCCAGATCTCCCGGGCTTTTGTCCCGCCGTGTATCCCAGTCCGCGGAACACCGGGACGTGGACTGCCTCTCTCGGACCAGTCGCCTGTAAACAGGCCGGAACCCTAGACGCACATTTCTAATGCAGAAGCTTGCAAGGCACGTGCCCGACTGTGATCTTTATCACGCGATTGTGCGAAAACGGCTTGATTTACGGCAGTTGAAGCGTTGCGCCTGTGATGCGCGCACGCCGCACCCGCAGCTTCGTGCACCAGCCGCGTGCGGCGATGTGGCAGAACGCCCTGTCAACGACCGAGCGGAGGCTCGCCGGCCTGACTGACCAGTCCGTAGAGTTCCGGACGCCGATCGCTCTCATAGGGATATTGCACCGCGGAAGCCACGCGCGCGGCCACATCGATGTCGACGCATAACAGGGCTTCGTCGTTGCCGCTGCTGGCGAGCGTGTGACCGTCGGGCCCGGTGATGCAGGAGCGTCCGAGGAAGGGCATGCCGTTCTCGATGCCCGCGCGATTGCAGTAGGCCACGAACAGCTGGTTCTCGAGGCTGCGCGCCGGGATGATGACGTCGGGTATGCGGCCGTACTCATCGGTGAGCGCGGTCGGCACCAGCACCAGGTCGGCGCCCATCAGCGCCAGTGTGCGCACACTCTCCGGATATTCGACGTCATAGCAGATCAGCAGGCCGATCTTGAGGCCTGCGAACCGGAACGGTGCGACGAATCCCGAGCCGGGCCGGTAACTCGCCCGCTCCTGCGGCCCGAACAGATGGTTCTTGCGGTAGTGGGCGAGGGTGCGGCCGTCGGGCCCGATCACCTGCGCGCTGTTGAAGATCGCGCCCGTCGCGTCGCGCTCGGCATACCCGTAGGCGATGGCGAGCTCACAGCTGCGCGCGATGGCGGCGACGCGGACCGCTGCGGGGCCGTCGGCCGCCTCGGCGATCCGGGCGACATCGGTGATGTTGTAACCACCGAGCCAGCATTCGGGGCAGAGCAGCAACGCCGCGCCTGCTGCCCGTGCCTGCTGCGCGATCGGCTCCAGGGCCGCAAGATTGGCCGCCACGTCGCCGGCCACGCCGTGCGTCTGCCACAGTGCCAGTTTCATGTATCAGGCATCCTGAAGAATCGGGATCTCACAGTAGTACGATCGGCAGATGAAACACAAAGCCCCGCCACTGGCCGACATGCCCGGGATGTGGCGCCGTTCGCTCATCATCCACGCGGATGGCGCCCGTGACTCGACCACGCAGGTGCGCTGGCTGCAGGGCCCGAGCCTGTTCGTGGATCTACGCCAGGCGCTGGAATTGCCGGATTTTCTTCAGGTGCGCTGTCTCAACGACCTCAGCGCCGAGGATTGCGCGCAACTGGCGCTGCAGCAAGGCTTCGCGGGTCATTTCGGTTTCGATGGCGAGTGCTTCGAGTGGCTGCGCCGGATCGACTTTCAACCCGCAGGGCCGCCTGACGCCGGCAGGTTGTGGTGGGAGGAGGAAACGCTGATCGAAGCGGGCCGCGATGTGCCATATGTAGAGCATTGGCAGCGCGACCCGACCGTGGTGACGCGGCCGCTCGCGGCGCTGCGGCTGCGCGATCCACTGACCGGCGTCGGCGCCATCGCCGTGCACGTCGGCACCGTGTTCATGTTCGCGCGCGAGCGGCAGCTGGCGCTGCCCGCGGCAGCATCGCTGACCGAGTGTGTCGCCGGCGCTGCCTCACTGCCCGCGGCGCGCTCGATGCTCGACTGCGAAATCACACTCGGCTCGGCGGGTTTTGGCGCGAATATCATCCTTGCCTCCACGCACCCCTGGCGGGTGTCCGCGTACTTTCAGCTGGCGTGCGCGGATTCGACGGTAGGCACCCTGGATGTCGATGCGACCGGAGCGGCCATGCCGCGGCGCTGGGAGGTCATCGAATCCGAAGGGGATCCCGGGTCGGTATGGGCGCCGCGCTAGATATGGACGCCGGGCACCGGTTCACGTTCGGATAAGGCACGGGCATGCCCGTCGAAACCTTCATAGCGCGCCAGCACACCCGCGTGGCGGGCGAGGCCGGCGAAGCCTTCGGGCGTCACATATCCCACTGAGGAGCGCTTCAGAAAATCGTGCACCGACAGCGGTGATGCGGTGCGGGCGCTGCGGTTGGTCGGCAGGACCGCGTTCGGCCCCAAGACGAAGTTGCCCAGTGTCACCGGTGTGTGTGCGCCGAGCAGCACCTCGCCGGCGTTGCGGATGCGATCCAGCAATCCCATCGGCCCGCGCGTCATGATTTCGAGGTGTTCCGGCGCATAGTCGTTGATGAACCCGATCGCGACATCCAGGTCACGCACCAGCAGCACGCCGCCGCGCGGCCCGCACAGCACCGCGCGGGAAAACTCCGCGCGAATCGGGTCCATGTCCGACCACAACCGCGGCAATTGGCCGGCTACGGCCCGGGCCAGGGTCTCGCAGGGCGTCACCAGATAGGCGGATGAGTCGGGCCCATGTTCCGATTCGATGATGAGATCGAGTGCGGCGTTGTGCGCGTTGCAGCTGTCGTCGGCGAGGACGATGCACTCGCTCGGTCCCGCGGGCACGCCGGGATCGATGACATCGCGCAGCAGGCGCTTCGCGGCCACCACCCAGGGGCTGCCGGGACCGATGATCTTGTCGCAGCGGGGCACGGTTTCGGTGCCGTAGGCGACCGCGGCAACGCCCTGCGCGCCACCACATTTGTAGACCTGCTCCACGCCTGCGACGCGCGCCGCCACCAGCGTGGCCGCATCCACGCGTCCGTCCTGTCCCGGCGGGGTGATGATGCACGCATTGGGGACGGCGGCGACGACCGCCGGGATCGCGGTCATCATGACCACGCTCGGGAAGGCACCCTTGCCCCGCGGTACGTAACAGGCCACCGAGTCGATCGGCACGAAGCGGTCGCCCGCAAAGGCGCCGGGCTGCACTTCCATCCAGGCGATCGGGGGCGGTTTCTGCGCGGCGTGGAAGCGGCGGATGTTGTCCGCTGCGAAGCGGATGGCGTTCACGACTTCCGCATCGAGCGCGCCCTCTGCGGCGGCGAATTCGGCCTCGCTCACCTTCAGATCGAAGGTCGTCGGCGCGACGTGATCGAATTCGCGTGCGTAGCGCAGCAGGCTCGCATCGCCGTTGCGGCGCACCTCGGCGATGATGTCCTGCACGGCGGGCAGGTAGCTGCTCAGATCCGACTCGGTGCGCAGCAGCAGCTCCGGCGGCAACGGCGAGGTGTGCCGCAGGTCGCGGAAGGTGACGGTCTGCATGAGAGTGCCTGGTGCGCCCACCGTCAGGTCCGCGCCGCGGTGCGCGACAGCCGCTGCAGCAGGTCCAGATCCGTCTTCATGCCCGAGGTCGAGCGGATGCGGTCGAGGATCGTCACCTTGAGTTCAAGGAAGGCGCCCTGGTGCTTCATGGACTGCGAACGCTCCTGTGTCAGCGGTACCGCATAGACGGTGTCGACCCGACCGGGACGCGGCGCCATGAGCACCACGCGCTGACCGAGGTAGATGGCTTCCTCGACATCGTGAGTGACGAAGATCACGGTGCAGTGCTCGAGCTGCGAGACATGCAGGATGAGGTCGTGCATGACCTCACGGGTCTGTGCGTCGAGCGCTCCGAACGGTTCGTCCATGAGCAGGATGCGTGGCCGGCTCATCAGCGCGCGGGCAATCGCCACGCGCTGCTGCATGCCGCCGGAGAGCTGGTTCGGATACGCCTCAGCCACGGCGGTAAGGCCCATGACAGACAGCAGTGTATCGGCCCTGCCGGACGCGACCTCGACGTCCGCGCTGGTGCGGTCGCGGGTGTGCGCGGCGAGCTGACGCGTGAACTTGATGTTGTCCTTCACACTCAACCAGGGATAAAGGCTGTAGTTCTGAAACACCATCGCCCGGTCCACGCCCGGACCTTTTATCGGTGTGCCGCCGACCAGGATGTCGCCGGCGTTATGGGTTTCGATTCCCGCAATGGTGCGCAACAGAGTCGACTTGCCGCATCCTGAGGCGCCCACCAGCGTCACGAACTCGCCGTCCGCGACCGCCAGATCGATGTCCTTGAGCGCCGTGACCGCCGTCGCACCGCTGCCGAAGGTCTTCCATACGCCCTTGCATTGCACTGCGATCGACATGGTCAGCTCCGCGCGTACAGCCAGGGAAAGGCCTTGCGGTGCATCAGGCGGAAGCACTGGTCCATCGCAAGTCCGATCAGGCCGATCAGGATGATGCCGCAGAAGATCTTGTCGGTTTGCAGGAAGCGCTGCGCCTTGATGATCGCGTAACCCAGGCCGGAGTTGGCCGCGACCAGCTCTGCGACGACGAGATAGGTCCACGCCCAGCCCATGGTGATGCGCAGGGTGTCGACCAGTGCGGGCTTCGCCGAGGGGATGATCACCTTCTCGATGATCTCCATGCGTGTCGCACCCATGGTCTGCGCCGCTTCGATCTGCGCCATCGGCACTCGCCGCACATCCTCCGCGACCATCAGAACCATCTGGAAGAAGGTGCCGATGAAGATGATCCCGATCTTGGCGCCCTCATCGATACCGATCCACAGCATCACCAGGGGGATGAAGGCAACCGCCGGCATGTAGCGGATGAAGTCGGTCAGGGGTTCCAGCAATGCCTGCACGGACCGGTAGGTACCTATGAAGAGGCCCAACGGCAGTGCAACCAGCGCCGACAGCGCCCAGCCCGACACCACCCGCATCGTGCTGATCCCGATGTCGCCCAGCAGGTCATCGTTGCTGTACCAGGTGCCGATGCGCGCGAGCACGCTCAGGGGTCCGGGCAGGAACACCGGATTGACGATCCCGGAGGCGGACAGGGCAGCCCAGCCGAGCAGGGGCAGCAGCAGGCCCGCGGCCGCCAGAATCCAGTACCGCCGCTGCGAGATCGTGCCGCGGATGACCCAGAACCCGAAGGTACGCCGACCGGGTTTGCTCGCGGGCATGGGCACGGTGGCGGCGTTCACGGCACGCTCCTCATTTCTTCAACGCCGCGGCGAGAATCGAGGTGTCGATGCCCCGGGCGGCGTCGGGTTTGCCATCGATCAGCCGGTTCGCCAACAGGAAGGCGGCAATCTGTGGTGCGACCGCGGTGAGACTCGCGGGGTTCTGGGCGTTGAAGGCATCCTGGTTGGCCGCGCTGTCGAAGAAACGGGTTCCCGGCAGAAACACCTTGTAGTCCGCCGGACTCATGCCCACGACCTTGGACATGATTTTGACCGCAGCGTCGGGGTTATTCTGGATGAAGGCCACGGTGTCGAACCATGCACGTGTCATGCCGATCAGGTCCTGCCGCTTGTTCTGGATCGCGGACTGCTGGGCCACCAACAGGTCCGGGATCAGGCCGGGCATGTCACGCGAGGTGAAAAGGGCGCGGCCCTTGCCGGATTTCTGGATCTGGCTGATCCAGGGATTCCAGACCACGGCTGCCTCGACGCGGCCGCTGACGAAGGCCGCCGCGGCATCGCCGGCCGCCAGGTTGACCACCGTCACGTCCTTGGGAGTCAGACCGTTCTTCGCCAGCGCGGTATAGAGCACGAAGTGCGATACGCTGAACTGTTCCAGTGCGACGGTCTTGCCCTTCAGATCCGCAAAGCCATGGATCTTCGGGCTTACCATCAGCGCATCGTTGCCGAAGGAGTTGTCGTTCACCAGCACGGCCTTCAGCGGCAGACCCTTCTGCAGCGGTCCGAGCGTGTCCGACCAGGTCTGGCTGTTGGCATCCAGCTGGCCGGTGGAAAGCGCCGCGATCGAATCGCTGTAATTGGCGAACCAGACCAGCTTGACGTTCGCGCCGTACTTCTTGAAGTAACCCTGGTTCTCGGCCACGTACCAGGCCACCCAGCCGGTCCAGTCGGAAACGCCCACCTTGATTTCGGCGTGGGCCGAGGTGGCGAATCCGCTGAGCAGCGTGAGGACGGCGGCAATCGCGAGCAGTAGCGGGGAAAATCGGACCTTCATGGCGGTGACTCCGGACTTGCGGACGGGTTGGGTGAGATGGGTCATGACAGGGATGCGATATAGGCGCGCCAGCCACCGAAGGCGGTGACATCGCGGGCGCCCTCGATGGCACGGGGCTCGGCAATGAAGCCCTTGACGATACTGCCGTCCGCCAGCACGACGCTGCCGATGGCGAGCGGCGGGGGAATCTCGGCGACGAAGCTGCCGAACTGTGCAAGCTCGAGTTCATACACTTCGACGGCGATGGCGGCGCCGCCACCGGCGGTGCCGACGTGGATGAGCGCCGGTTTTGCCGGCGTGGTTCCGGCCATGGCGTAGAGACGATAGCTCGCGGCCGTCAGCGTGCTGCTGATCAGCCGCGCGTTGCGCGAACTGAGTTGCCAGTGCAGCGGCATGCCGGCGAGGTGAGCGCCGACCACTGCCACCGGCACGCCGGCGGTTCTTGCGCCCAGATCCAGCGGCGGGGTTGCGAATGCGGCCCCCGCATCCAGATAACGCTGCGCCAGTCCCAGCAACGCGCGATCCATGAACGCCTTGCCGATGAGGGTGATGCCGAAGCCGGTGTGATCGGCGCGGAAGCCCGCCGGGACCGCCACCGCACTCATGTCGAGCAGATTCACGAAGTTCGTGTATATGCCGAGATTGCTGTTGAGCGCGACCGGTTCGGCCAGCAGTTCGCTCACCCGGTAGATCGTGGGCGCCGTGGGCAGCACCAGCACCTCGATTGTCGACCAGAGGGATTCGGCCTCGCGCGCGAGCGCCTGCAGCTCATACTGACCGCGGAACGCCTGCACGGCACTGATCCCGGAACCTGCGGCGATGATGGCCCGCACCACCGGATGCACGGCGCCCGGCGACCTGCCGAGGAACTCCTGGAGCGCAGCGGTGCGTTCGGCGATCCAGGGTCCCGTGTACAGCAGCTGCGCGGTCTTCAGCAGCGGCCCGATGTCGACCTGCACGGGGGTGCCACCGGCGGCAACCAGCCGTGCGAGCGCCTGGTCATACAGGCGCGCCGCGGTCTCGTCGCCGAAGAACTGCAATTGTTCCGGACGCGGGACGCCGAAGCGGAAAGCTGCTCCCGGGGCCGGCGCCGTCGCCGGCTGCCGTGAGTAGGGATCGGCGGCGTCGAAGCCGGCGACGACTTCATCGACGAGCTCCGCATCCGTCACCGTCGCGGTGAATACCGAGATGCAATCCAGCGATCGACACGCCGGGACCAGGCCGCGCGTGCTCCAGCGCCCCTTGGTGGGCTTGAGTCCGATCAGGCCGTTGAATGCCGCCGGCACGCGGCCTGAGCCTGCGGTATCGGTGCCCAGCGCGAAGGCCACCAGGTTCGCCGCCACGGCTACGGCAGAGCCGGAACTCGAGCCGCCACTGATGAACTCGCGGTTGAACACACAGCGCGGGGCCCCGTAGGGGCTGCGCGTGCCGACGAGTCCGGTGGCGAACTGATCGAGGTTGGTCTTTCCCAGGCACAGCGCGCCGGCCTCCAGCAGGTGCTGCACCACCGCCGCCGAACGCTTCGGCACATAGCTGAAAGCGGGGCAGGCCGCGGTCGTGGGCAGGCCCGCCACATCGATGTTGTCCTTGACCGCGAAGGGCACGCCGGCGAGCGGCAGTTGCTGCCCGAGCGCAACGCGCGCATCCACCTCGCGGGCGTAGGCCAGCACCTCCTCTGCACTGCAGCGATGAATGAAGGCCTCGGGCTGTATTGCTGCGTACTGCGCGACGCGCGCCAACGCATCGGTGGCGACATCCACGGCGCGCAGCCGCCCGGCGTTCACCTCGGCGCTGATTTGTGTGGCGCGAAATTCCTGGTTTGCATCGCTGGTCATGATTCCTGCCCTTGTGCCTCGAGCGCGATGATGGCCGCGCCGGGGTTGATCGCCTGGCGCGGTTGTACGTATACCGCGCGTACGATGCCGGCCTGGGGCGCCGGCACATCACACTCCATTTTCATGGCTTCGATGACGGCTATCACCGTGCCGCGCGCGACCCGGTCCCCGGGCTGCACGTTGACCTTCCAGACATTACCCCCGAGCGGCGCCTCGAGGATCTCGCTGCCTTCGGGAACCGCGGCCGCGGCGCCGTTGGTCGGCGCGGGCTCCGCCAGCAGCGCCTCGACGCGCGAGAATTCCTTCTGCCGCACCCAGGCGTCGCGTTCGGCCTCGAAGGCGGCCTGGCGCCGGACCTGAAATGCCTCGATCGCCGGCGCATGGCGCTCCAGAAACTGCCGATACCTGGCGAGACTGAAGGTTTCGGCTTCGATGCGCAGCTCGCGGCGGCCGAGCGGGAAGTCGCGGCGCCATTCGCTGAGCTCGGCGTGGCTCACCGGAAAGAAGCGGATCTGATCGAAGAAGCGCAGCAGCCAGGGTTTGTCCTCGGTGAACGCCTGGGTCTGCTGCCAGCTGTTCCATACCTGCACGGTGCGACCGAACAGCTGGTAGCCCCCCGGTCCTTCCATGCCATAGATGCACAGGTAGGCGCCGCCGATGCCCACGACATTGGGCGGGGTCCAGGTGCGCGCCGGATTGTACTTGGTCGTGACGAGGCGATGACGCGGATCGAGCGGTGTGGCGACGGGTGCGCCGAGATAGACATCACCCAGTCCCATCACCAGGTAGCGCGCGTCGAACACGATCCTGCGGACCTCATCCACCGACGCAAGCCCATTGATGCGGCGGATGAACTCGATGTTGTCGGGACACCACGGCGCATCGGCACGCACGCTGGCCATGTATTTCTCGATGGTCTCGTAGATGGCCGGGTCGCCCCAGGACAACGGCAGGTGAATCACGCGCGAGGGAATGCTGAAATCGGTGAGGTCGCCGATCTGATCCTCGGCATCACCAAGCGCCTGCAACAGCGCAGCCTGGCTCAGCACGCGGCTGTCGAAATGCACCTGCAGCGAGCGGATACCCGGGGTGATGTCGATGACACCCGGCAGCGCGCGCCGCTGCAGCTCGAGCATGAGCGCATGGATGCGGATCCGCAGTGTCAGGTCGAGCACCAGCGGCCCGTATTCGACCAGGATGTGGCGGTCGCCCTGGCGTCGGTACACGACCTGGGGTCGCTGGCCGCGCGCCGCGCTTTCTCCCAGAATCGGGCTGAGCGGCGTTGCGGAGGCCGCCCTGGCGGGTGCCGCGGTGAGCGGCGCGTCGCTGAACAGGGCTTCCATCGCGGCCTCCGCCGCGTGCGCCTGCGCGTCGCTCACGATCTCGAAGCGCAGCACGTCCCCGGGTGCCAGTTGTCCGACCTTCCACAGGTCGGCCTGGATCACCACCAGCGGACAGACGAAGCCGCCGAGCGAGGGGCCGTCGGGTCCGAGGATGATGGGCATGTCGCCGGTGAAGTCGATGGTGCCGATCGCGTAGGGGTTATCGTGGATGTTCGACGGATGCAGGCCCGCCTCACCGCCATCGCGTCGCGCCCAGCGCGGGCGCGGTCCGATGAGACGCACGCCGGTGCGGCTCGAGTTGTAGTGGACCTTCCACGACACGCTTTGCAGCATCTCGATGTCTTCGGGAGCGAAGAAATCGGGCGCGCCGTGCGGACCGTACAACACCCGCACCGTCCACTCATGCGTCATGGCGGCGGGGCTCTCCGGCACGCTCGCGGCGCCACGCCGCGCGGCTGCGTCGCACAGTCGCAGGACATCGCCGGCGGCCAGCGTGCGCCCGGCGTGCCCACCGAAACGGCCCAGCGTGAAGGTCGAACGGCTGCCGAGGTAGACCGGCACATCCAGACCGCCGGCGAACAGCAGGTAGGCACGTAGGCCGGCACCGCGTACGCGACCCAGTTTCAGCGTCTGCCCGGCGCGGATCGACAGCACGGTGCAGGGCGCAATGGCGTTGCCATCGAGGGTGGCATCGAGCTCGGCGCCGGTGAGACATACCTGCGCGTCGCGCCGGAACAGCAGTACGGGACCCTGCGCGGTGATTTCCAGACCGGCGGCGTCCGCGGCGTTGCCCAGCAAGCGGTTGCCGGTACGGAAGCTCAGCGCATCCATGGGACCGCTCGGCGGTACGCCCACGTCCCAGTAACCCTTGCGACCGGGATGATCCTGCACGGTGGTGGCGAGGCCGCCGCTTAGCACCCGGATCGTCCGCGGCACGAACTCTATCGACTGTGCCATCGAGGTTGTGACGTTGCCGCTGACGAAGGCCGCGCTGCGTACCGCCTGCCGCAGCCATTCGACATTGGTCTCGAGGCCATGCAGGGCGGTGTGCTCGAGCGCCACCTGCATGGCACGCACCGCGCTGTCGCGATCCGCGGCAGTGACGATGACTTTGGCGAGCAGCGGGTCGTACCAGGCGCTGACCTCGCTGCCATCGGTCACCCAGGTCTCCACCCGCACATCGGCCGGGAAGCGCACCTGCGAGAGCACGCCGCTGCTGGGACGGAAATCCTGATCGGGATCCTCCGCGTAGATGCGTGCCTGGATCGCAGCGCCGGTGGTCGCGCCCGTCCAGGTGTCGAGAAATTCCAGCTCCGCGGCGGCGGCGAGGATCATCCATTCGACCAGGTCCACACCGGTGATCTGCTCGGTGACACCATGCTCCACCTGCAGGCGGGTATTCACCTCCAGAAAAAAGAACTGATCGCGTGCGCCGTCGTAGAGGAACTCGACGG